>JADMIO010603936.1_pt1 | contig 66079 bp, 53 predicted proteins | sample 8958161 | NCBI WGS metagenome assembly JADMIO01 (sample SAMN16585339, study PRJNA669376) | soil metagenome | isolation source: Crop rotation soil | place: USA: Cullars Rotation, Alabama | collected 2011 | reverse complement strand
GCCGCGACTTCAAGTCACGTGAATTCCAAGCTTCGGATCCCACTGTGCTGGAAAGGGGCCGGGAGTCGACGAGCTGGTCTACGCCAGCGAGATTGGTGAGCGCGTGCAATCCGCGCTGAACGGGTTGAGCGAACAAGAGCGAGCGGCATTTCTGATGCGCCACTATCACGGACACTCGATCGAGGAAATCTGTGAGGCGCTGAATTTGAAAACCAACGCCGCCAAACACTCGATTTTTCGCGCAGTGAAAAAGATGCGCGTGGCGCTCCGGCCGCTGCTCGAAAGCGCGGACGTCGAAGCCGCGAAGGCAGATTCACGATGACAACACCCTGGCATCCCACCGACGAGGATCTGATCCTCCTCTTTTACGGCGAGACCGATCCGGTCATCGCACGCCGGCTGCACGAGCACCTGAACGGCTGTGCCGCGTGCCGCGCGTCGTGGACGGAGCTCGGCGACACGCTGAAGCTCGTCGATCAGGCGTCGTTGCCTGAGCCTGCGGCGGGGTTCGAAGGCACGATGTGGGAGCGTGTGCAGCGCGCGCTGCCGGCGCCTCTGCCAGAACCGGTGCCGGTACCGCGGAAATCGAACTCGTGGCTCCGCACGATGCTGCCGATTGCCGCGACGCTCACGATCACCACGCTGGCGGGCGCCTATGCGTGGCGCGAGTGGCATCGTCCGGTCGTCGCTCCGAAGTCGACGCCGCCGACAACAACGGTGGCGGCCACGACGACGAAACCGGATTCGAAGCTTGCGGAGCGTGTGTTGCTGGGCGCCATTGACGAGCACCTCCAGCAGGCGCAGATGCTCCTCATCGAGTTGAAGAATTCGCCGGAAGGTGAAGGTGATTTCGAGTTCGAGCGATCGGCGGCCGACGAGCTCATCAGCGCCGGCCGGCTCTATCGCGTGGCCGCACGCCAGCGGGGCGAGCGGCAGATCGCGCAAATGCTCGACGACCTCGAGTCCGTGCTGGTCGATGTGGCACGGAGCGAGCGGAGTGTGCGCCCGGAGGCGCTGAAGGCACTGCGTGCACGGATGGAATCGCAGGACCTGTTGTTCAAAGTCCGTGTCGCGACCAAAGAAGTTCACGAACGCCGAAGAGATCTGTTGACTGCCGCTGCCAACGAGTAGCGAACGAGGAACCCATGAACCGAGTGGCCCCCCTGTTTGTCGGAGTGTTGTTGTCTGTCCCCATGCTGGCCCAGGCGCAAGTCCTGCCTGTGCCGCCACCACCGCCGCCGGCTCCAGCCGCGCCGGCGACTCCTGCGGCTCCGGCCCGACCTATGCCCGCGCCGTCGCCGGTGTTCATCGATCACCAGACGATCCAGGACGCTGTCCTTGCAGCGCAGACGGTGCACATCGACGGCGACATGCTTCGCGACCAGATCCGGCTGGCGACTGACCAGGCGCGGCTGGCGGCCGACACGATTCGGTTGAGCGACTTCCATTTCGCCAACGACTTCCGGTTCGATCAGAACGCGCAGACCTACGTCTACAACAGCGGTCAGTCGAACGAGGGCAGCAGCTACAACAGCGCGCTGAGCCTGATGAGCGAGCGGAAATACGAGGAAGCCATTGCCCGCTTCGATCGCGTCATTCAGTTGAAGGGCGCGCACGCCGACGGCGCGATGTATCACAAGGCGTTCTGTCAGGCGAAGGTCGGCCGGTCGGCCGACGCCACGATGACGCTGGCGGACCTGCGCAAGACCTATCCGCAAAGCGCATATCTTCAGGACGCGCGCGCGCTCGAAGTGGACGTCCGGCAGCTGGGACCGAATCAGGTCGATGACGAGGACCTGAAGATCATGGCGATTCAGTCGCTGCAGTTCCAGAGCCCAGACCAGGCCATTCCGTTGCTCGAAGGCGTGCTCACGAAGTCCACCAACTCGTTGCGCTACAAGCGGCAGGCACTGATCGTGCTCGCGCAGATCGATCAGCCGCGTGCCCGGACGATCCTGCTCTCGTACGCCAAGGGCAGCGGCAACCCGGACCTGCAGAAGCGCGCGATCGAACTGCTCGGCCAGCGCGGCCAGAAGACCACGTCTGCCGAGCTCATCGACATCTACAACTCGACGAAAGACTATGAAGTCCGCTCCAGCGTGATCACGGCGTTCCGGAACGCCGGTGCCAAGAACCCGCTCATGGCCATTGCCGGCGGCAGCACGACGCTGACCGGTGGTGGCTTCGGCGCCAATGCCGTCGTCAGCCCGGACCCCGCGAACGCGGCGCAGATGGCGAACCTGCGATCGCGCGCGATTCAGAGCCTCACCGAGTTGGCGTCGCCACAGGAGCTCTTCCCGCTCTATCAGAAGGAAGACAACAAAGACCTCCGCCTGCAGTGGGTCGGCGTGTTCTCCTCGATGGGCGCCGTCGATCAGCTGATGCAGATCATCAACACGGAGAAAGAACCGTCGGTCAAGAACCGCGCCGTCAGCGCGCTCGGCAACGTGAAGGCCGACAAGACGGGCACGACGCTGGTCAACGTCTACGGCTCCGGTGACAGGGACACGAAGATGGCGGTCATTCGCGCGCTCGGCAATCAGAACAACGCCGAAGGCATGATCGCGGTGTTCGGCAAGGAAACCGAACCGACGCTGCAGCGCGAGATGGTCAGCAAGCTCGCCGAGATGGCCAAGACGTCCAAGGTGGCGATGGACTTCTTGGTGAACCTCGTCAAGAAATAGACCGGCCGGAGCGAAGCCATGACGACGCGACACGCAGCTCTCGTGCTCTCGTTCGTGTCGATGGCCGCGGTTGCCGGGGCCCAGCAGCCTCCGGTGCAGAACGGCCGCGTGGAAACGCGGACGGCGACCACGGTCGATCGTGAAGTCAGCTCATTCAGCGCGTCAGCCGATCCGGTGTGGATCGGTTGGCGCGTCCCGATCGTCGACGGCGAGAACGGCGGCTGCAGCACGTGGAACAGCGACAACGAGTGGTATCGCGGGTACACGCTGGACTTCGGTCCGACGGGCAGCATGGGCGGCACCAGCCGGCCGCAGACCACGCCGCAGACCGGAGCCGCACAGATTGAAGCCAGCAGCAACCTCGTCGTGCTGGCACGCGTGATCGACGGCCGCGTCGATCGCATCCGGCAATTCAGCGCCGACTGCCCCATCGACGCGGGCGGCCGCTCGCTCTACTGGCTCAACGGCATCACGCCGCCTGAGAGCCTGAAGTGGCTCGACAGTTTCATTGCGATGGACAAAGGCGATCGGCTGTCGCTCTCGGCACGAAGCAGTTTGGCGACGTCAGCGCTCAGCGCAATTGCAATGCACCGTGACGCGGCGGCCGACACGATCCTCGACCGCATCGCCATGAACGAACGCGACACGACGCTGCGCCAGCAGGCGGAAAGGGCGCTCGGTCGTTACCGGGGCACGCACGGATTCTCATCGCTGCGGGCACTTCTCGCACAGGAACGCACAACCAATCGGAAGCGTTCGCTCATCACCGCGCTTGGCCAGACTCGCGAGCCCGGCACCGTGGAAGCACTGCGTTCGATGCTCAAGGATGCCGACGCCGATGTCCGGTCCGAAGCGGTGTACTACTTAGCCATTCGGGGTGGTCAGGCCGTCGTCAACGAAGTCCGCGCGATCATGGACAGCGACCCCATTCAGAACGTCCGCACGCGCGCCGTGTCCGGCCTCGCGCGGTTGCCTGAAGAGACGTCGGTGCCCGTGCTCATCGACATCGCCGGCAAGTCGAACGACATGGAAGTCCGCAAGCGCGCCGTCTCGTCGCTCGGCCAGTGCAAAGACGCCCGCGCCATCTCCTTCCTGCAGGATCTCGTCAAGCGTTGATCATTCGTAGGGCGGACTGAACCTTCAGTCCGCCCTACATTCGCGCTACACTCCTACCTCGAGTAGGAGTTGTCATGTCACGTCTCACCCGAATTCTGAATTGGTCGTCGGCGCTGGTGCTCGTGCTGCTGCCCGGCGCATTCGTTGTCCATCACTTCGCCGCGCGCGTTGACGCGCAAGCGGCGGGAACGGTCGCCATCGATCCCACGATCCTCAAGACCTATCAATGGCGCAGCCTCGGCCCCGCGCGTGGTGGACGCTCGCTGAGCGTTGCCGGCGTCAAAGGCCAGCCGAACGTGGGCTACTTCGGCGCAACCGGCGGCGGACTTTGGAAGACGACCGACAAGGGCGAGACCTGGGCGCCAGTCACGGACGGACAAATCACCAGCAGCTCGGTCGGCGCGGTGGCCGTCGCCGAGAGCAACGGCGACGTCATCTACATCGGCACCGGTGAAGCGTGCATTCGCGGCAACATTCAGCCTGGCGACGGCATGTACAAGTCCACCGACGCCGGCAAGACCTGGACGCACATCGGCTTTCGTGAGGGACAGAACATCGCCAAGATCCGCGTGCATCCCACGAACGCGGACATCGCGCTCGTCGCCGTCCTTGGCCGCTACAGCGTGCCAAACGACGAGCGCGGCATCTTCAAGACCACCGACGGCGGCAAGACGTGGCGCAAGGTGCTCTTCCGCGACAATAAGACCGGCGGCGTCGACCTCTGGATCGATCACAACAATCCGAACGTGATCTTCGCGTCGCTGTGGGAGTCGTACCGGCTCGAGTATCAGATGTCGAGCGGCGGCCCGGGCAGCGGGCTGTTCAAGTCCACCGACGGCGGTGAGAACTGGACCGAGATCACGCGCAATCCGGGGATGCCGAGCGGCATGATCGGCAAGATCGGCGTCACGGTCTCCGGCGCTGATTCAAATCGCGTGTACGCGATGGTCGAGAACGAAAAGGGCGGTGTCTTCAGTTCTGACGATGCCGGTGCAACATGGACGCTCAAGAATGACGGCCGCAATCTTCGTCAGCGCAACTTCTACTACACGCACATCATCGCGGACCCGAAGAACAAGGACCTGGTCTACGGCCTCAACGTCGGCTCCTTCAAGTCGACCAACGGCGGCAAAGATTTCCAGGGCGGATTTGCCGGTGGCGACTCGCACGATCTCTGGATCGATCCGGACGACTCGAATCACGTGCTGCACGCGAGCGACAGCGGCGGCGCGATCACCTACACGGCGCTGACGCAGCCGACCTGGACCGCGCGTGACTATCCGACGCCGCAGTATTACCACGTCGTGGCGACCGCCCACGTGCCGTACCACATCTGCGGTGCGCAGCAGGACGGCAGCACGGTGTGCGTGCCGAGTGACACCGGTCTGACCGGTGGCGGAGGCGGCGGTCGTGGCGGCGGCGCGGGCGGCGGTGGCGGGCGCGGCGGCGGCCAGGCAGCGCCGAATCTCTACGGTCCCGGTGGCGCCGAACCCGGCTACATCGCGCCGGATCCGAAAGACCCTGACGTGTTTTTCGCCGGCAGCAACAACGGCGGGTTCATGGACCGCATGAATCGCCGCACCGGCGAAGTGCGCGAGGTCCATCCGTATCCGCGCATGTATTCCGGCGAGCCGTCGAGCGAAATCGTCGAACGCATCCAGTGGACGTACCCGATCGTCTTTTCTCCGGTCGATCCGCGCGTGCTCTTCACGGCGAGCCAGCACGTCTATCGCACGACGACGCAGGGCCAGACGTGGGAACGCATCGGCACGGACCTCACGCGTCACGACCCGAAGACAATGGGCGTGTCGGGCGGACCGATCACGCGCGACATGAACGGCCCCGAGGTCTACGCGACGGTCTTCGCGCTCGGGCCGGGCAAGCGCGACGTCAACGTGCTGTGGACCGGTTCAGACGACGGCATCGTGTCCGTCACACGCGACGGCGGCAAGAACTGGAAGAACGTCACGCCGAAAGACATGCCGGACCTCGGACGCGTCAGCATCATCGACGCCGGCGCGTTCGACTCGGGCACGGCGTACGTCGCCGTGAAGAAGCCGCTGCTCGACGATTTCAAGCCGTACATCTTCCGGACGCATGACTACGGCGCGACGTGGACCAAGGTGGTCACCGGTATGCGGCCCGACGACTACGTGCACACCGTGCGCGAGGATCCAAAACGTCGCGGACTGCTCTACGCGGGCACCCAGCACGGCGTCTACATGTCGTTCGACGACGGCGATCACTGGCAGTCGCTCTCGCTCAACCTGCCCGACGTCCAGATCAGCGATCTCATCGTCACGGAAAACGACATCGCGATTGCGACGCACGGCCGCGGCTTCTACATCCTCGACCACATCGGCATGATTCGGGACACCGGGCCCGAGCTGCTGCGAGGCAATGCGTTCCTGTTCACGCCGGAACCGGCGATTCGAGCTGCGACCCCCGCGCGCGTGTCGTACCTCCTGCGTCAGCCGGTGCAGTCGCTGAAGATCGAGATCGTCGATCCCAAGGGCACCGTCGTGCAGACGTTCAACGGCGGTTCGTCCGCCTCCGCGCCGGGCGGCGCGACGGCGGGACAGGGGCCAGGTGGCGGCGGTGGACGTGCTGGCGGCGGCGGTGGACGCGGTGGCGGTGGTGGTCCGGCCGTCGCGGCCGTCGCGGCGGGCATCAGCACGGTGAACTGGAATCTGCGGTATCCCGGCGGCGTGACGTTCCCGGGAATGATTCTGTGGGGCGGCAGCGTCGGCGCGGGCCCGATGGCGGCACCTGGAACCTATCAGGTCCGCATGACCGTCGACGGCACCACACAGACCAAGCCGCTCGTCGTCAAACGGCATCCGCTGCACGAAGCCACGGACGCGGATCTTCAGGAGCAATTCGATCTCGCGTCGCAGATCCTCGCGAAAGCCAGCGAGGCGAATCAATCCGTGATTCAGATTCGCGCGATCAAGGCACAGGTCACCGATCGGCTGTCGAAGTCACAGGACCCGCAGCTGAAGACGGCCGCGGACAAACTCACCGCGAGTTTGAGCGCCGTCGAAGAAAGCATCTACCAGGTCAAGAACCAGGCCGGCCAGGATCCGCTCAACTTCCCGATCAAGGTCAACAATCGCCTCGCGACGTTGTACTCGATGGTCAACGACGGCGACGGCAAGCCCATCGGAAACGCGGCGCCGATCTTCAAGGATCTGAGTAACGAGCTGAAGACCTACACGGATCGGCTGAAGGAAACGCTCGTCGGCGACCTGGCCGCCGTCAACGCGCAGCTCAAGCGGCTGGGCCTGGACCCCATCTCGGAGAAGTAAGCGAATCTTCAGGGTCTCCTCACGACTCGACGACATCGTGCGCGGCACGATGAGTCGAGATCGTGAGGTGGCCATGTACACGTCCCGCGCACTGATCGCCGTTCTGGCGGGCGCCATCTGCGTCAGCGCCAGACCGGCTCACGCACAACACCACAGCAACGTCCCGACGTCGCCAGCTGTGCAGGTCCCGCCCGTCGAGCTGGCGCTGACGGTGAGTGTGAATGGACTGCCGACGGATGTGAACGCGTCTCCCACCTGTGCGTCACTCTCGTTTCCCTGCACGCATGGTAAAGCGAGCTCGTGGGGCGGCGTCGGAATCGACGTGACGCTCTACGGTAATCTGTCGCGACACACGGCGCTGGCTGGAAGTTTTGCGGCGTCTGCACACGACTTCGACACGGACACTTCGCTCGCGGCCAGGCGGCCCGCCTGGAATCACGTGCGCGCCTGGCTGGGCGGCTTGCGATTCACGCCGGGCTTCGACACGCCGCGCCGAAAGCGCAGCCAGGAAAGCAACCGGATCTTTGTGGAGGCGCTGCTTGGCGTCGAGACCAGCACGCTGTTCCCCGCCCGGCAGGTCGTTCAAATCGACGCCGGAGCCGACGGCCACGGTCGCTATCTTCGATATGGCCGCGAAATGACCTTGCGCCTTGCGCTCGGCTATCGCACGCCTCCGCGCGGAACACGGGTCTCTCAGGGATTTCGATTCACGATTGGCCTGGTCTTCGGGCCGCATTTCTGAACCGCGCTAACATGTGCGCGTGCACCGCCGAGCCTTCCTCTCGCTGTCCATGACCGCTGCGGCCGGTGTGGCGCTCCGTGCACGGCCGCACTGGATCGCACCGGAGATTCACGTCGACGCGAAGAAGCTCCGTGCACGAATTGAAGCGCTCAGCGTGTTCGGCCGTCCGGAAGGCGGGACATTTGCCGATGGCGTGAGCCGCGTTGCCTATTCACAGGCGGATGTGGACGGCCGGCGATTCGTGATGCGCGAGATGCGGGCTGCACGCCTGACGCCGCGCATCGACCCTGCGGGCAACATCTTCGCGCGGCGGGCCGGCGCGAACCCTGGGCTGCCGCCGATCCTGTTCGGATCCCACATCGACTCGGTGCCGAACGGCGGCAACTTCGACGGTGATCTTGGCGTGCTCTCGTCGCTCGGCGTCATTGAAGCGCTCGAGCGCGCGGCACACAGCACGCGCCATCCCCTCGAGATGGTGATCTGGGCGTGCGAGGAAGGCGTTGCCTTCGGACGCGGACTCGCCAGCAGCCGCATCGTCGCCGGCGACATCACTACGGCCGATTTGAGCCAGGTCTGGAACGGCATGACGCGCGCGCAAGCGATCAGCCAGATCGGCGGCGATCCGGCGCACATCATGGAGGCGGTACAACCGAAGGGCGCGTACCACGGGTACCTCGAACTCCACATCGAGCAGGGCGGCACGCTCGAGCAACGCGCGCTCAACGTCGGCGTCGTCGAGGGCATCGTCGGCATCCACCGGTTCGACGCGATCGTCACCGGCTTTGCGAACCACGCTGGGACGACGCCGATGCCCGAGCGGCAGGACGCGCTCCTGGCGGCGTCGCACCTCACGATTGCGGTGCGCGAGGCGGTCACACGCGAGCCTGGACGGCAGGTCGGCACCGTCGGCCACATCGAAGTCACTCCGAATGCGCCGAACGTGATTCCGGGCCACGTGAAGATGACGATCGAATTGCGCGACCTCTCCGTGGCGACGCTCACACGTCTGGCCGACGACATCCGCCGGCGCGCTTCAGAAATCGCGCAGTCGACGAAGACGACGATCGAGATCAAGCCGCTCAGCATGAATCCGCCCGCGCTCGCGACACCGGCGGTGCAGGCGGCGATTGAACGTGCCGCGGGATCGCTCGCGCTCACGTCAACGCGGATGCCGAGCGGCGCCGGCCACGACGCGCAGATGATGGCGCACATTGCGCCGATGGGCATGATCTTCGTCCCCAGCGTCGGCGGGATCAGTCATTCGCCCCGAGAGCTCACCCACTGGGACGACTGCGCGCGCGGTGCCGACATGCTGCTGCACGCGATCCTCGAGCTCGACGCCGCCTGATTTCCCGTGTCATCGCGGATTGTGCTCATCACCGGCGCAAGCCGCGGCATCGGCGCCGCCACGGCGCGATTGGCCGCCTCGCGCGGCTATGCCGTCTGCGTCAACTATCGCGAGCGGCGTGACGCGGCCGGACAACTGGTACAGGAGATCACGTCCGCCGGCGGGCGTGCCGTGGCCGTTCAAGCAGATATTGGCGACGAAGCTCAGGTCGTCCGTCTGTTTCAGGAATGCGACCGTGCACTCGGACGCCTGACGGCACTCGTCAACAACGCCGGCGTGCTCGCCCACCACGCCCGGGTCGACGCTATCGACGCCGCACGGATCTCGCGCATATTCGCCACTAATGTGACGGGCGCATTCCTCTGTGCGCGTGAGGCCGTTCAGCGCATGTCCACGCGCTACGGCGGCGCCGGCGGCGCGATCGTCAATGTCTCGTCGATTGCCGCCAAGCTCGGGTCACCCGGCGAATACGTCGATTACGCTGCGTCGAAAGGCGCGATCGATTCGTTCACGATTGGCCTGGCCCGCGAGGTCGCCGCCGAGGGCATCCGCGTCAACGCCGTGCGGGCAGGATTCACCTACACCGACATCCACGCCAGCGGCGGCGAGCCCGGGCGCGTCGATCGTCTGGCGCCGCGAGTGCCCATGCAACGCGGCGGCTCTCCTGACGAGGTCGCCGCGGCGATCCTCTGGCTCCTCTCCGACGAAGCCTCCTACACCACCGGCGCATTCCTGGACGTGTCCGGCGGGATCTGATCGGCGATCGCTGCAATGGCGCAATTGCCATTGCCCCATTGCCAACCTTCTGCGAGAATGTGCGTCTATTACTCCTGCAGGGCAGAACATATGAAGCGTTACGACAGTCTGGGCGAGTTCGAACAGGCCGTGCTCCTCGCCATTGCCCATCTCGGCGACGACGCCTACGGCGTGACGATCCGGCAGGAGATCGAATCGCGGACGGGCCGATCCGTGGCGATCGGCGCGCTCTACACCGCGCTGGATCGGCTGGAACGCAAAGGCTATGTCACCTCTGAGATGTCGGACCCGACGCCGCAGCGAGGCGGCCGCGCCAAGCGGCATTTCACGCTCAAGGCCGCCGGGATTGGCGCGCTGAAGCAGTCGCGCGATCTGCTCGCGCGCATGTGGAAAGGCGCGCGGATATGAAGGCCCGCCGCCCGCCGTTCCTGGCGGAGTGGATCGCCTCACGGTCAGTGCCCGCGCGTGACCGTGACGTCGTCCTCGGCGATCTCGATGAAGAATTCCTGGACATTGCTGCCGTACGCGGGCCCGGGGCGGCCTCGCGCTGGTACTGGCGTCAGGCGCTCGCGTCGCTCATCCCCAATCTTCGGCGCCGGCTGGCTCAGCCACAACCGCCGTCACACGAACCCTCGGGAGGATCGCTCATGGATTCGATTCGGCAGGACCTCGCGTGCGGATGGCGCGCCATTCGACAGCGTCCGCTCGTCATGACCGTCGCCGTGCTGTCACTCGTCGTCGGCATCTCGATGTCGTCGCTGGTATTCAGCCTGCTCGACGCCGCCGTGTACTCGTCCCTCAAAGTCCACGATCCGCGCAGCCTGCAACAGGTCCTCAACGATCGCGGTCAAGGCAGCATCAACCATAACTTCTCGTATCCCGACCTCGTCGACTATCGCGCCGGGCAGAAATCGTTCACCGATCTCATCGGCTACTCACACGCGTCGGTGACGATGCGACAGCCGGCGGGCGCGACGGTCGTCGATGCCGAGCTGGTGTCCGGCGGATTCTTTCCGATGCTGGGGATCCAGTTGCGCGCGGGCCGCGGTCTCACAGACGCCGACGATCAGCCGGCCTCGCCGCCAGTCGTCGTGGTGAGTGAGTCACTCTGGCAGTCGCTCGCCCCGAGTGCCGCGTTCGAGCCGCGGACGATCACGTTGAACGACCGCCCTTTCACCGTCGTCGGCATTGCCGACCGGTCATTCCACGGCATGGAGATCGGCGCCAACGTCAAGATCTGGGCACCCATCCACGAGCAGCCGATCCTCGATCCAGCCGGCCAGGACAGCCTCCTGCCACGCCGCGGCGCGAGCTGGCTCTACATGATCGGCCGACTGAAACCCGGCGTCACAGCGGACGTCGCTGCTGCCGATTTGAATCGTATCGAATCGGCACTGGCGCCCATCGTCAGTAGACAAGAACGGCGGCGGTTGTTCCTCCAGCATGGCGATCAGGGTGATTCATTTCTGCCCCAGTCGGCGGCCTCGCCGTTGAAGCTGTTGCTGGGCGCCGCCTTGCTCGTCCTCCTCGTCGCCTGCGCCAATGTCGCGAATCTGCTGGTCGCGCGGACATCGGATCGCCGTCGCGAGCTCGCCGTGCGGACGGCGCTCGGCGCGAGCCGGGGCCGGATCGCCCGGCTCCTCCTGATTGAAGCGCTGCTCCTCGGCGCTCTCGGATCGGCCGCCGGCCTGCTGGTCGCACGATGGGCCGCGGGGTTGGCTGCCCCGCTCTTCCGGCAGTTCGGACAACCGGTCACGCTGGATGTCGCGCTCAACTGGCGCGTCACCCTCTTTGCGATCGGCGCCGGCCTCGGCGCGACGCTGATCGCAGGCGCCGTTCCGCTCCTCGGCCTGCGATCGCGTCCGGCCGGAGCGCTGGCTGACGCCGGCCGCAGCGTTTCCGCGGGAGCGGCCACGGCCCGTCTCCGCCGCGGACTCGTCGTGCTGCAGTTCGCGCTGTCGCTGGCGCTCGTCGTCTCGGCGGTGCTGCTCATCAGAACGCTGGCGAATCTGCGGTCCATCCCAACGGGACTCGACGTCGCGCATGTCGCCTTGCTGGAAGTCAACCCGGAGGCGGCACAGTACACCCCGGATCGCATTCGTCAGTACTACGCCGAAGCTGCGGCCCGTCTGCGAGGAGTGCCGGGCGTCCGGGCTGCGGGGTACGGCCGGATCATCCCGCTCGGCTTCGGCGGCAGTCGCGTGACCATGATCATTCCGGACTATCAGCCGAAGCCCGGCGAGGACATGGAACTCAACTACAACGTCGTGTCGCCCTCGTACTTCGACACGCTCGGCATCACGCTCATCGACGGGCGGCTTCCAGACGACAGCGATGTCCTCGGACGTCCTGTCGCCGCCGTGATCAACGAGACGATGGCGCGACGCTACTGGCCCGGCACGCGTGCCATCGGACACTCGATGAAGTTCGGCGGCCCCACGGGACCGGAGTTCGAGGTGGTCGGCGTCGTGCGTGACGTGAAATACCGGACGCTTCGAGAAGACGCGGGGCCGAGTTTCTATTACTCCGTGTCGCAATCGCAGCGCCCGCGCAATGGCGTCATGCACGTTCGCACCGCCGGGGATCCCTCGGCGCTGATCGAAACGCTGCGCCGGACGCTGGCGGATGTCGATCCCGCAGTGCCCGTGACCCTCGCACAGACGCTCGACAGCCAGCTCAACGCAAACGTCAACGAGGAGCGCGTCGCCATGACGATCGGCCTGGCGCTGGCCATGGCCGCGCTGCTGCTCGCCGCCGTTGGACTCTATGGCGCGATGTCCTATGCCGTCTCACAGCGCACGCGCGAGATTGGCGTGCGACTCGCCCTCGGGGCTGTGCCATCACAACTGCGACGCATCGTCATCGGACAGGGCCTGCGGCTCGCGTTAGCCGGCAGTGTCCTCGGCCTGGCGCTGGGATTCTGGATGGGACGGCTCGTGGAAACCCGGTTATACGGCGTCACGCCGGGCGATGCGACGAGCTACCTCGCCGCCGCCGCGATCCTGACCATCGTCGCCGTCGTCGCCTGCTGGGCGCCGTCACGACGCGCGATGCGCGTTGATCCGGTCGTCGCGTTACGTCAGGACTGAACGGCTTTATCCGTGATCTCGAGGCCCCTGTCGATGATCGCGAAACCTTCGCGGAGTTCGGCTTCGGTGATCGTCAACGGCGGATTCGTGAAGAAGTAGTTCCATCGGACGAACGTAAACAGTCCTTCTTGACGGAAGAACTTTCCGAGCGCGGCCATCTCTGGTGATGTGCCTCCGAACGGCGCAAGCGGCTCGCGTGTCGCGCGGTTCCGTGTGAGCTCGATGACGCCGAAGAGCCCGATGGAGCGCACGGCACCAACCGATGGATGACGCTTCGCCACATCCTCCAGCAAGCGCGTCATCAGCTGGCCGGTGACGCGTGCGCGCTCGATCAATCCGTCTTCTTCGTACACGGAGAGCGTCGCGAGCGCGGCGGCGCACGCCACGGGATGCGCGCCGTACGTCAGGCCGCTGGAGAACGTGCGCTCCTTGAACGCGTCCGCGATTCGCCGGCGCATGCCGACGGCGCCCAGCGGCACGTACGCGCTCGTCAACCCCTTCGCCATCGACATGAGGTCCGGCACGACATTCCAGTGATTCACCGCGAACCATTCTCCCGTCCGGCCGAACCCCGACATGACCTCGTCGCAGATCATCAGGATGCCGTGCCGATCGCACAACGCGCGCACGCCGGCCAGAAATCCGTCCGGCGGGATGAGCACACCGTTCGTGCCGACGACCGGTTCGAGCAGAAATGCCGCGATCGTCGAGGGGCCTTCGAGTTGAATCACTTCTTCGAGGTACGCGAGCGCCTGTTCTGCCGTATCCCACCCGCGCTGGAGCCCGTGGTACGGATTCAGGACGTGGATCACGCCTGGAAACGCCGGCTCCGTCCAACGTCGCGGATCGCCCGTCGCCGCGATCGCACCGGCGGTCGAGCCGTGGTACGAGCGATAGAACGCGAGAATCTTCTGGCGGCCCGTGATCCAGCGCGCGATCTTCATCGCGTGCTCGTTCGCCTCGGCGCCGCCGTTCGTGAAGAAAAAGACGTCGATGTCGCCGGGGCAAATCGCCGCCAGTTTGGCGCCCAACCGCGCCCGCGGCTCGGTCGCCATCGTCGGCGTCACATACGCAAGCGTCGCAACCTGATTCTGAATCGCGGTGACGACGCGCTCGTCGCCGTGCCCGATGTTCACGCACATCAACTGGCTGTTGAAATCGATGTACCGCTTGTTGTCGGGCGTCCAGAAGTACACGCCCTTCGCCCGCGCGACCGGAATCGGGTCGACTGGACCTTGCGGCACCCACTCGAAGATCGAGTGACGTTTCGAGAGCGCGACGACCTCGTCACTGGTGAGCGCCCCGTCAGACGTGACTGGCTGATGAACCTCAGAACCCACGGAACCTCCGGAACTCTCGGAACCCAGGACCCCCCGGAACCCGGAACCTACCATCTCGATATCGTGACCTTCTTGTCCGTATAGAACTCGAACGCGTCACGTCCGTGGACCTTCAGGTCGCCGAAAAAGCTGTCGCGGGCGCCGCCGAACGGAAAGTACGCCATCGGCGCGGCGACGCCGATATTGACGCCCACCATCGAGGCCGTCGCGCGATGCGCGAACTCGCGAGCCGCGCGCCCGCTCGTCGTGAAGATCGACGTCGCGTTGGCGTTGGGATGACCGTCCATGATGCGAAAGGCTTCGTCCAGATCCTGCACCGGACTGAGCGTGGCCACAGGACCGAAGATCTCCTCGCGTCCGATCCGCATCGCCGGTGAGACGGCGTCGAAGACAGAGGGGCCGACGAAATAGCCGTCGCGGGGCAGCTCGCGCGAGCGTCCGTCGAGCACGAGCGACGCACCTTCGGCCAGGCCTTGCTCGACATAGCCGAGCACGCGGTCACGATGCTTCGCGCTGATCACGGGACCCATCTGAATGCCGGGCTCCGCGCCATCGCCGACTTTCAGCGACGCCGCGGCGTCCACGAGGCGATCGCGTACCGGCCGATGTGCGCCGCCCACAGGCAGCAGCACGCTGCCGGCCAGGCAGCGCTCGCCGGCGCAGCCGTAGAACGACTCGGTTATCACTGGAATCGCACGATCGAGATCGGCGTCGGGCATGACGACGATGAAGTTCTTCGCGCCGCCGAGCGATTGCACACGCTTGCCCGCCGCGGTGGCGCGCTGATACACGGATCGCGCGACCGGCGTCGAGCCCACGAACGACACGGCGCGGACTCCCGGATGATCGCACAGCGCTTCCGCGACCTCGCGGCCGCCGTGCACCAGGTTCACGACGCCAGGCGGCAGGTCGCATCGTTCGAGCAACTCGAAAATGCGCATCATCGAGAGCGGCACCTGCTCGGACGGTTTCAACACGAACGTGTTGCCGCAGACAACAGCGAACGGCAGAAACCAGAGCGGCACCATCGCCGGAAAGTTGAACGGCGCGATCGCCGCGCACACGCCGATCGGCTGCCGCATCACCATGCAGTCGATCCCAGCCGCGACGTTCTCCAGCCCATGGCCCATCAACATCGACGGACCGGCGCACGCGACTTCGACGCATTCGATGCCGCGCCGCACGCTGCCGCGTGCTTCGTCAAGTGTCTTTCCGTGCTCAGTCGTGACCAGCCGCGCCAACTCTTCCGCATGCTGTTCGAGCAGCGCGCGGAACGTGAACATCGCCCGCGCGCGCGCCACCGGTGGCGTTTCGCTCCACCCGGGAAACGCCATCGTCGCCGCGTCGACGGCGGTCTGGACGTCGGCGCGTGTCGACAACGGGGTGCGCGCGATGACGGTGCCCCGCGCAGGATTGTGGACGTCGAGCGCGTCGACCGACGACGCGGGCTGCCACCGGCCACGGATGAAGTTCTGCAGAAGTTCCATAGACGTTTATCGAGGCTCTTCGTCGCGCGCGGGATTCTCGGGTGCGGACCATTCGGCCGTTGTCGGCTCTTGAACCAGCGCGGATGGGTCATTGGCCTGCTGGAGATCGGCCAGCAGATCGCGGGCGCGCAGCGCGTCCTCGGCGCGGACGACGATCCGGCCCGGCACGAGACGGTCGAAGCCGGTGTGCTCAGTTCCGGCGACGCGGCGCACGCCGGGAATGAGCACGTTCGCTGACTGGACTGCGTACTCGATGCCCGCGCTCTCGAGGGCCATCCTCGCGAGCGGCACGACCGCACCGTCGCGGATATCGAACACGGGTACAAGCGTGACGTCAGGATCCGGCGCGTCGCCGGCGGCGTCGTCGAGCAGTCCGCCACCACAACGCGGGCACACGGTCTCGTACCACTTCACCGAGTCACGGCACACGGGACACCACTTATCGCGATCGCTCTCGCCCGTCATGACAACTTCACCGCGGTGCCATAGGCGAGCACTTCCGTCACGCCTGGTGAAAACTCGGTCGCGTCGTATCGGAAGGCGATGACGGCGTCCGCTCCGCGCTCCTGTGCATGCTTCACCATGCGTTCGTACGCTTCCTCGCGAGCCGTCTCGCACACCTGCGCATACGACTCGATGTTGCCGCCAACGATCTGTTTCAATCCGCCCACGAAGCTCTGGCCGATGCGCGGCGATCGGACGACGATCCCGCGAACCAGGCCCAGGTAGCTCGTGATTTTCTGTCCGGCGAGGTCGTTACTGGTCGTCACCAACATGATGCCGACATCCTATCTGAACCATGCCGTAATGGCGGGTTTGACGACCTTGCCCATCGCGTTCCGAGGCAGCGACGGGACGCACTGGAGCGATTTGGGAATCTTGTAGGGTGCGAGTCGCGGCGCGAGCCATTGCTGGAGCGCGTCGAGCGTCAACGTCTGATCTTTTGCGAGCTCGACGGCGGCGCAGACACGCTCGCCCCATTTCGGATCATTTGCGCCGACCACGGCACACTCGGCGACCGCGGGATGGGTCCGCATCGCCTCTTCGATTTCGAGCGCTGAGACTTTGTAGCCACCGGTCTTGATGATGTCGACGCTGCGGCGGCCGAGAATCCGGTAGCTGCCGTCGTTCAGCACGGCGATGTCGCCGGTACGGAACCAGTCATCGTGAAAGGCGTCGCGCGTCTCGGCGGGGCGTTGCCAGTACTCGCGGAACACGGTGGCCCCGCGGACTTCGATTTCGCCTTCGCTGCCTGGTGCGACCTCCGCGCCGTCCTCGCCGACGAGCCGGACCTCGACGCCTGGCAGAGGCTGACCGACGTGTCCGGGCCGCCGTTCGCCGTGCAACGGATTCGACAGCCCCATCCCGATCTCGGTCATTCCGTAGCGTTCGAGCAAGGTGTGGCCCGTGATCTCACGCCAGCGCGCCAACGTCGCCACCGGCAATGCGGCCGAGCCGGCCATCATCAGCCGGGCCTTTGCCGCGCCGGCAGTTCGCGCACGCTGCTGGTCGGGCGGCGCCTGCTCCCACGATTCGATCAACCGGTAGTACGCCGTCGGCACGGTCGTGAAGACGGTGATTTCGCCGGACGCCAGTCGTGACCACACGGCGCCGGCGTCGAATCGCGGCAGGACTTCGCACGTCGCTCCCGCGGCCAGGGCGCACGCCACGACGTTGACGAGTCCGTGGACGTGGTGCAGCGGCAGCACGAGCAGCGTGCGATCGTCGGCGGTCCACTCCCACGCCGTCGTCAGCGATGCGACCTGCGCTTCAAGATTGGCGTGCGTCAACACGACGCCTTTCGGCTTGCCGGTCGTGCCGCTGGTGTACAGCATGAATGCCGGCCGCTCCATCGCGATATCCGGCAGCGTCGCCGGTTCGGCGACGATGAGCTGTCGCGTGTCCAGGAGCCGGGCGCCGGCTTCGTCAGCGAGCGATGCACATACGTGCGCGAATGCCAGTGTCGTGACGACGACGCTGGCGCCGGAGTCTTGAATCACGAATTTGAGTTCTTCCGGCGGATGTGAGACGGCCAGCGGGACCGCCACGCCGCCCGCGCGCCAGATGCCGAAGAGGGTGGCGATGAATTCGAATCCCGGCGGCGCGAGCATCGCGACGCGAGCGCCGGCGAGATCGGATCGACCTGCCAGCAACGCCGCCGCCGCGCGCGCAGAGGCTTCGTCGAGGTCGCGGTACGTCCAGGATCCGTCGGTGGTGACGACGGCGGGACGTGAGTGGTAAGCAGGCGGTCGCGAAGTCAGAAGCGGCATTCGGCGCCAAACGACGCCCGCAGTCTACTTCACGATCTTCCGGATGGCCTCCTCGAGTTGGCTGGGGATGAATCCCTGCGGTCCGATCGCGCTCTTGTACGCGATGCGTCCATCTTTCCCAACCAGATACAGTCGATCCGGCCATCCGGCGTAGGCCATCTCGACGCGATTGTCCATCCGGTCGACGACAGTCGGGAAATGAATGTCGAGCTTGGTCACACACACGTCGGCGTGTTCGTCTTTTTCCTGCTGCGATTTCGCCGTGGCGACCAATGCGCCGTCGCGAATGTTGTCCGGAACCTGCCGTCCGTCAGTCGGGTGCGCTTCGCGGACGTAGACGAGAAGAAACGCGACCTTGTCCTTGAACTCCGCCGCCATCGCGTTGAGGGTCCCCACCTGGGACCGAAATGGCGGTCACGTGTAGCTGCCGAACACGAGCGCAACCGGCGACTTGCCTTTGAAGCTCGACAAGCTGACACTGCCACCGCTCCCACGAGCCTCCAACGAAAAGTCCGGCGCGATGTCCCCAACCTTCAGCGCTCCTTCAACTCGCGACTGCGCCGCCGGCGCGCTTGCGAGCGTTGCCATCATCAGGAAGACCAGGCTGGCACAAGAGAAGACCCTCGGCATGACATCTCCTTCACCGTCGTAGCATGCCACGGGGTTGGAAGTGCTCGTCAACAATGGTCGAGGACGTTCCCGCCGGCAGTACTTGCAGTGACTTCAGGAAGTCGATCACATCCTCTTGCGCACTCTTCGATAACGTCTCGAACGCCTGACGTTCCGCGAGCGCTTCGCCCGCATGCGCCATCACGGCTTCGCGGAGCGTGGTGAACAGCCCATGATGGAAATACGGTGGTTGATTGCCAACGCCCCACAATCGTCGCGTCAGGAACTTTCGATTCCCGGCCGCAAACTCCGGTGAGCCTGGCGGCTGATTCATGTCGATCGGTTCTCTTGCGGTTTCGTCGGCCGGATCCGTGATGTCGTGAAGTTTGAAGTCGGTGTACGCGGGTACGACGACGGTCGACGTATCCCCTATCGACGGCCGCAGACGCGGTCCGGGCAATGACGGGTTCGTCAAGTCGACTTCGAGAATCCGCACGCTTCCGCGTTGGAGGTTCATGGCGGAATTGAAGGGTCCTGGCTCCGAGAAGATCCAAGCGCGGCGATCGATGGACAGCGCGGGCACGTGACAACGCCCGCATCCAATATTGAGAAAGGCCGTTTCGCCGGCGAGCATCGCCTGTTCAACTTCAGGGTCGCGTGGAATCACGCGGCCGGGCACCGGCAGCGTGGCCTGGAAGATCGTGACCGCCGTCACGTCTGCACGTGTCAACTCATTGGTCACGCCATCGCCATCCGGATCCGTGCCGACGCCGAAGCGCTCGCTGCTCTGGATGCCGAAGTGACGGTTGAACGCCGTGTTCGTGAATTGCCGCAGCGATAACTCACTCCCTGACTGATGCCACGGATTGATGATGAGCGTCGGCAGCGGAGACGTCTTGCTCGTCCGCAGGCTCTGAGCCGGGAGTCCCTCGACCTTGCTCGTGTCCCACGTGCCGTCAGCGCGGCGTGACAGGCGTCCGAACGCGATGCCTTTGGAGATGAGCGGCCGCGACTGGCCGACTGACATCGAGTCACGAATACGTTGGAGATCTTCTGTCATCTGCCGTGCGAGCATTTCCAGGTAGCCGGCGCCGAAGAGTCCAGGCGTGACTCGCGAATTGCCGACTGATTGCAGCGTCGCCGGTTGGCCGCGCTCGTCAGTCGCGCCACGAGTCGGTCGTGTGTCCGTGCGGTCGAACGTGACGAAATCAAATCGCTCGGCCTCGACGAATACATTGGCGACGAAGTCGCCGCTCCCGCCGGGCAAGTTGTACGGCGTCCGATGACAGCCCGCGCATGAGTTTGCGTCGGGCCCCGAGATGCGATTGAACGCACTCAGGCCAGTCAGCCGTCGACTAGGATCCGTAAGAGGCCGCCCATCGCCTTTGGATAGCGGACGCCCGGCCCCATCCTGATCGGTCCAGTTTGCCGTAAATAACTTCCTGCCGTAGTCAATGAGGTCAGTGACCGGCATCGCGAATTCTTCGCCGGCTTTCAAGTGGCGCGGCACCGCGCGCTCGTCGCCGATCTTCGACTGCGACGAGAGTGTCGCCGCGGACCAAGCGATGGTCGCCGTGACGAATGCGAGCGCGCGGATGTTGCGCCAGGTCATCAGCGTCTACTGCGGCGTCCACGTTGCGCGCACAAATCCGCGTGAGAAGCCGTATGGGAATGTGAATTGGAAGGTGGCGTTTGAAGACTGTAAGGTGCCGACGAGTGGTGCGGTGGTGGTGACGTTGACCGTATTCAGGTCCGTCGGCGTCTGACTGAAGATCTGCAGCGTTACGATCGTGCCCGGCGGAATGCCGTGCGCCTCGATCTCGATACTCACTGGTGTGAGCTTGCTAATTGAGACGTCGGGCAGCGTCAAAGAACCAGTCGGAGTCAAAGCGACAGGAATGCCATCGACAGCGCTGACGCGAATCGAGCCGACCGGCCGAAACGCGGTGGGGTTGACGGGAGTTCCGCGAGTGACTACAGCAGTGCTTGGATTGAAGCCGGTAAGACCCGTGATGACGAATCCTTCAAGTCTGATCCAGCCCGGCCCTCCTGATGCTTGGCCTCCGCTTGCCCCTCCGTTGACAGATTCCAGACCACCACCCGAGAGGCTCGGTGCGACCAGGTGAATCGCGCCACCGCTTCCGCCACCGGCGCCGCTACACCCATTGCCGCCGATCGCTGAAATGGTTCCGTTATTGACGATCGACGTGGAACTGGCAAGTAGGACTGCCCCCCCGCCGCCGCCCCCGCCGCAATTTGATGATCCCGCACCGCCCGATCCTCCGATCAGCGGTATCAGATACCGGTTCCCCGTGAATGTGCCTGGTCCACCACATGGCGAAGCTTGGCTTTGGCATGATGAAGTCACGATGCCGCCGCCTGGACCTTCCCCGTTCGCGACAACGGACCCGAAGCTCTGAACCCCGCCGGCGAACCCCCCGGAGCCTGAAAGCGCCCAGGTACGCCTAAGATTGACGTCGGAGGATCCACTGCCGCCGGCGCCATTCAAGTCTAGAGTTCCCCCGGAATTGATGACGATGTTTCCAGTCGCTAGCCAGTACACGGGCTTGGCGACTCGGTCACCCTGCAGCTTGATTGTGCAGCCCGAATTGATCGTAATCGTCGTGAAGTTATAGACGCCATCGGCGTCAGCATCGAGCACCTTCCCCCACCGTGCGACGTCCAATGGATCGAAGACAATCGTGCCGCAGTTCGTCGCTCCGAGAAGCGCGCCATCTGATCCATCCGAACCGCTAGTGAATGACTGCGCACGTGGCACCGGTGCGCTAAAGGCGACAACGACGAGCGCCAGCAGAGAAACCCCTGCCAGTGATCCGCCCGGCACAGATTGATTCAGAGACTTATTAACGCGCATCACGATCGACTCCTATTGCGTCCAAGTCGCGCGCACCCAGCCGCGCGAGAAACCGAATGGAAATGTGATTGGCACCGTGACCGTTGATGCCTGCAGCGTGCCCGCGAGAATTCCACTGGCTGTAATGTTGGTTGTGGCTGCATCGGCCGGTATTTCGGAATAGACCTGCAGCGTAATAGTCGTCCCGGGAGGAATGCCCTTCGCTTCGATCACCACATCTACGGGACCGGTCTTGCTGATGACGACGTCAGGCAGCGAGAAAGTCCCGGAGGGATTCGGTGAAATGGCAATGCCGTCAATCGAGGCGACCCGAAGCGAGTTCGCCGGCCGCAGTGTGGCTGAAGGGCCAAGAGCTCCTCGAGTCGTCGCACCCGCGGCTGGACTGGAACCTAGGCTGGTGCTAATCGCGTTGGCTTCAAGACGTACCCAGCCATTCCCACCATTGATCGACCCACCGCCAGCATTGCCGCCCGTTACCGACAAGCTTCCGGACCCAAGAATCGTCGGAGCGACGATCCGAATTGCGCCCCCACTTCCGCCGCCACTCCACCAACTGTTCGTGAAGCTGGCACCGCCGCCACCATTGGCCCTGATCTGCCCATCGATGGTCACGGTCGTTGAACTCACGATTAGGATGGCGCCTCCGCCAGCACCTCCATTCGGGCCAATGTTGCCGCCGTTGTTGACTATCCCGCCCTCTCCTCCGGAACCGCCAATCAGCGGCATGACAAACCGATTGCCTCCATAGGTTCCACCCTTCCCGCACAACACGGTGCCAGTGCTGGGAGAACCACACCCGTTGGTATTCGGGCTAACGCCGCCGCTGCCTCCGCCTGGGCCCTCGCCCGGAGTGGCGGGCAGAGCAGGGGCCGCCTGTCGGCCTCCCGCACCGCCGGCATATCCACCCGAGCCGGGAATCGAAGGAATTCGGCGAACCTCGAGTTCACCGTTGTTGTTGGCTGCACCTGTCGCCCCGCTCAGATCGAGCGCACTGTTCGAGCTGACGACGACAGCCCCGGACGCTAACCAATACAGCGGGCGATTCACTTTGTCGCCCCGCAGAATCAGAGTCGACCCCGATCCAATTGAAATTGTCGTGAAGTTGTAAACGCCATCGCCGTCGGCATCGAGCACCTTGCCCCAACGCGCCGTATCCAACGGGTCGAAGAGAATCGTCCCCGAGTTGGTAGCAATCGCCAAGGCACCATCCGAACCGTCTGATCCGCTTGTAAACGTCTGCGCGAGCGGCCCCTGACGGATGCAGAGCGCGGCGATGACGATGCCCAGCGCGCGCACAGCGATGCGCGATCGTCGACGCGATTGAGTTGAAGGCCTCATCTTGGTGGTCTCCTGATAACGATGTCTCCGACGTTCACGCTGGTCGAGGTCACTGGCGCGATCACACCTGACGTTGCACTTGTCGTCTGCGACGCGTCGGTGACCGTCGCACGAATCTGAATTGAGGGCAGCGCTGTCGGAATTCTGCTGATGCTGAAGCGGCCCAACGCATCGGTGCGGACACCAAACGGCGGCCAATTCGGCGCGAGCACTGATTGCGGTACGACCTGCTTCGCTCCGCCGGGCGGCGCGTACAGTAGTTGAAGTTCTGTGTCGCCACGGGATTCGAAATACGTGATTTCGATTGCGACCAAACCGGGAGCCAGCACGATCTCACCGCGGCCTTCCTGGACTACACCTGAACTACCAGGCAGATTGATGACCGTCGAGTCGCCGATCTTCAGGCGTGCACCTTCGTGAGTGCGCAGCCAGAACGAATACGTGCCGGCTTCGGTGACTGATAGCCAACCCGTAAAGCGGCCTGCGTAATCGGGGAAGAGGCGGATACCAAGTGGGTCGGTCCCAAACACGCCGGCCGGGTTGCGCAGGTTCAGCCCGGTAACTCGAGCGACCAGGCTCGGTCTTTGGCCCGTTAAATCCGGCAACCCTTGCAGCGAGCTGTTGAACTTGAAGTACTCCGCCTGCAGTCCGGTTGAGAGGAGATCCACCCACGCATTGGCGACTGGATTACCGGCCTCATCGACAACGCGGCCGGTCACGGTCGTGAGCGGATCTACATCGACGTTCGACTCAACGGGCGTCGCTGTCGCCTCTCGCCCCGTCGAAGACGTCGCCCTCGCACCGAAGGTGAGAACTCGAATGCCGGCCGGGACCGTGAATGTCAGCTCATATGGGAAGGTGACGTCTGTATCTAAGACCTGCCCGTTGACGATGAAATCAACCTTTGCCGCCCCGGCAGCGCCGGTCACGGCCGCACGAACAGTGAGGGTCTCGCCTTCGATGAGCCTGATGTCATCCCGGGGCTGGTACAACACAACGGACAGCGGAGTGCTGCGTTCACGAGCAAGGCGAAGCGCCTCAGCTGTTCCGGGGGCCGATGGATTCAGGTTCTGAAGTGAGAAGGCAGCACTCAGCGCGTGTTGTACCGATTGCAGCGCGAGGTTGGACACCGAAACCGCCGACGAAACGGCTGTCTGCGGGCCGGCGGCGAGCAGTGCCTGGTTCGAAACTGAGAATGCATTGCTGACCAGCGCCTGCACAGTGCCGGTCGGCAACAACGTATTCGAGACCGACACGGCTGGGCTGACGAAGACCAGCAGTGAACTCGATGCCAGCAGTTGGTTTACGACCGAGACAGCCGGGCTGACCAGCGTCTGTGGACCTGTTGATTCAAGTCGAGAATTTGAAACCGACACCGCAGGACTGATGAGCACCTGCGGAGACGCTGAAAGGTTGGCATTGGCTACCGAGACCGACGCGCTGAGAAGATCACCACGCGACCTAAGATCGGGCACGCTCTCCGGATTCGAGGGATCAGATCCATAGATCAACTCGAGACCATCCGGAAACCCGTCGCCATCGGCGTCCCCGTCATCTACCGCGTTGAATAACACGATGCTGTTACCTGTCGTCGTCGCAGAGTCACCCGGACCGAAGCTGTTTGTACCAATCAGCGTGAATCGCCCTCGTGCTGAAAGAGAGACTGCGATCGGCACCATCGCCACAGTGCCTCCGGCGTTTATCTGTGCGGTCCCCGTAGTAATTGGTGCAGGCGACAAGAGTGGGGCGAATGAGAAGCTCGAACCGGCCAAGTTCAGGCCGGTTACCAGGATGCTCGACGGTGGCCGAGTCGCATCAATCGCACTTGGAGTAATAGATGTAATGACAGGCACGGGCGCGACGACGATGTCGCCCATGACGGTCGTCCCAGCACGCACGGCCTGAACCTGCGCTGAGATCCCGCGCAGCGTGATTCCCGTTTCAGTGACGAAGGTCGCCAGACACACAACCGTCGGCTGCGTTGTCGGTACGCCGGCGATCAGGAACGAACCATCGGCACCGGTCGCACCGGCCACGCCACGACAGGAAACTGTCGCACCCGGAGCGATTTCTCCAGTCGTCCGGACGACTCGGCCGACAGCTGTCGTGAGTGGATCCGGAATGATGACGACTTGAACGTTGGCGGACGTCGTGACGTTGTTACCAAGATCCTGAGCGGCCGCCGAGAACGTCAGGCTGGTCGCTCCCGACGGAGCGACAACATTGAATTGATAAGGCGCCGTCGTGTCGGAAGCGGAAGCTGTTCCATTCACGAACAACGACACGCTCGCCACAGCCACGTCGTCATTGGCGTTCACCACAATCGGAATCGTCTGGCCTTCGACGAACGTCTCGCCATTGATGGGCGAACTGATCGTGACAGTCGGCGAGATGCCGTTGAGGTCCTGCTGAACGCGGTATTGGCCAATGTAGAGCCGGCCCTCGAATGTTCCGAGGTAAACCCGACTGCCATCCATCGCAATGCTGGCGCCGTTGTCGTCGCGGAATTGCCGGAACGGAAGCTGCACACGCGGAATTGGCGTGCTTGGCGTCGTAATGTCGAAGATCGGCACGTCATTGACGAAGCCGATATCTGCGCCCGCCAGGAAGTTGTCGGCAATCGCAACGTCTTGCAGAATTCCACCCAGCGTCGTCGTCGTTGTTGCGTCGAGAGTTGGCGAGGCCGGATTGCTGAAGTTGATGACCCGCAGGCTGCCCGTGTTGTCGGCCACGTAGGCGAGCGGCGCACGCACCACGACATCGAGCGCATCGCCAGGAGTGTCCACGAGGCCAATCGGGCTTGGCGCGGCCGGGTTCGAGATGTTGAAAATCTGTACGCCCGCAGCGCCAACCGCGACGACGGCCAGCGTTTCGGTGATGTCGACGCCGTTTGCCGGCGCCACAGTCGCAGCCGATCCAATGATGCGTGGAGCGGTCGGTTGCGTGACGTCGACGATCTTCAGTCCAGCCGACCCGTCGGCTACAAACGCCAGATTCCCGCGGATGCGAACGTCGGTGGCCGAGCCCGGCGTGTCAACTGATCCCATGAGACGCGGCAGCGCCGGATTCGCGACATCCAGCACGTGCAGACCCGCAGCGCCTGCGGCGACGTACGCGAACGAGCCGGCGAGTTTGACGTCGTTGGCCGTCCCGAGAAGCGCCAGCGTCGTCACAACGCGGCGCTGACTGTTCGGTTCGGTTCCCGTTTCGACCACCGTGAGACCCGAGTTGCCCGCAGCCACGAACGCAAATCCACGCGCGACATCAACGCCGTTTCCGGGTCCGGGAAGATCAACGAAGCCCAACGCGGTAGGCGCAAACGTATTCACGGTGCCGCCGGCCGTCGCGCTGAGGCTGGCTACGGTCGCCGTAATCACGCATGAGCCGCTCTGCCCAGCGAACACGCGACCGGGCGTCGCGCTGAAGCTGCAGATCGCGAGATTCGACGACGAATAGTTCACGCCAGGTCGAGATGTGATGTTCAGCGTCGTACCGTCTTTGAGTGTTCCGGTCGTCGTCAATTGCGTGGAGACGTCGCCTGCAATCGTGTTGAAGGTCAGCGTGAAGTTCGCGGGCGTGATCGCGATCGCGTTCAGTGCTCCGCCGAGATTGACGCTTGTGGCATTCAACGGATCGCTGCCTGTTTGCACTTCCAGACCGTCACTGACGCCGTCGCCGTCGGTATCACGCAGCAGCGGACTCGTCCCTCGCGCGACCTCGTCGCCATCCACCAACCCGTCGTCGTCAGTGTCCGCTTTCCTCAGATCAGTACCGCGCTGAAACTCCTCCAGATTGGTGAGCCCGTCACGATCGAAGTCCTCCTGCGCGTCGACCGGATCGCTCGGCTTCAGTCCATTCGCGAGCTCGAAGTCGTCGGGGATGCCGTCACCGTCCGTGTCGGTGCCCGCGAGCACAACCTGAACGGACGTCATTCCGGACGCACCCTCGTGCGTCGCCTGGATCACGACGGTCCCCGTCTTCACCGCGGTGACGAGTCCGTCGCCGGTGATGGTCGCGATGTCGGAGTTACTGATCGTGTAGCCGGTACCCGTCGCCGCACCAGTGACGTCTTGCGTCGAGTTATCCGAGTACTGCGCCGTCACAGTCAGTTGAATAGTGCTGCCGATCTGTCCCAGCGTGTGAGTCGGCGCACCGATCGTCAGCGCTGTCGGAATCGGCGTCGTCTGGCCAAAAGTGATGTGCGGCAGATTGATGACACCGTTGGCGGGGACGACGAACGGCTCGGATTCGCCCGAGATCGTCTGGCCGTTGACGACGCAGGTCACTCGAGCGCGAACGAGCCCGAAATTGGCCGGAATGTTGGGCAGCACCCACGAACCATCTGGGTTCACACGGACGTTGCGGTTGAGCACGCTGACCGTGCAGTTCTCGTTGAGCTGCGCCCAGGCAGGCGTCGCCGCGCACACCAGCAGTGCGATGAACACGACGACCGCGATGCTGAGCTGGGGAGCTCGCACGAATCTCCTCTTCTGCCTGACTGCCGATTACTTTCCAGCGAGCGCTGCGTCGATGAGATCAGTCAGCGCTTTCACGTTCGGCACGCCGTCGATGCGTTTGCCATTCACGAGCATCACTGGGCTTCCGCGAATGCCACGCTGCGCTCCGGCTTGCACGTCTGCCTCTACTCGTGGCGCATATCGGTGCTCACTCAGCGTCTTGGCAAACGCCGTCTGGTCGAGGCCGAGCTGACCGGCATACGCGATCAGGTCCTGCTCGCGTAGTGATTCTTGGTGCTCGAGAACGAAGCTGGCGAAATTCCAGAATCGGCCTTGCTTTGCCGCCGTCATCGCCGCTTCGTGCGCGAGCGCCGCCTGGGGATGGAACGACAAAGGAAAGTTCCGGAACTGGACGCGAACGATTGACGGGTACTGCTGCAACAGGCCGTCCAGGATGGTCACGGCCTGACGAGTCACGGGACTCGCAAGATCAGCAAAGAACTCGACGGTGACCGGAGCGTCAGCCGGTCCCCGGCTCAGGAGACTGTCGGTTATTTCGGCCAGTGCACGCGTTCGATGCTGCTCGGTGAGAACGAGTTGCTTTAGCTGCTCGAGTGGTCGCGTGCCGGAGTAGAGCTTGCCGTTGATGGTGTAGGTCGGTGTACCTCTCACGCCGACCTTGTTGCCTTCGGCGATGTCAGCCGCGACCAACTGCTTCGTCCGCGGACTGTCGAGATCTTTCTCGAAGCGCACCATGTCGAGGCCGAGCTTGGTCGCGTAGCCAAGGATGTCCGTGCGATCGGCACGGCTCTGGTTGGCAAAGAGCAGGTCGTGCATCTGCCAGAACTTGCCTTGCTGCCGCGCTGCCACTGCCGCCTGGTGCGCAAGCTGAGCTTTCGGGTGAATCGACAGCGGAAAGTTCTTGAACGTGACCTTGGTCTTGACGTCTGGGACGCCCTTCGACTGCAGCTCACGAAACGACTGCGCAAACTGAGAGCAGAAGGGGCACTGGAAGTCCGAGTACAGGACGATCTCAACCTGGTCGGTTGGCGCTGCTGAAGGCGGCGCCGACTTCGGCTTCACAGCGGCCGGAGCACCGACTTGCATTGCGATGATGAAGACCAGCAGTTGAGAAATCATCGAATCACTCCAGATCTTTTCTGAGGAGAGCCCGCCGAATCAGGCGGCCATGCGCGCGGTTGGAACTTCTCATCGACAATTCGGCTCGTGGTGCCCGGTGGAAGCACTTGGAGGGTCTTCAGGAACTCGATCAGCGAGTCCCTTTCGTACGGCGTCAGGGCTTCGAACGCCTGGCGGGACTCGAGCGCCTCGCCTGCGTGCGCGAGAATCGACTTGCGCAGCGTCGTGAACTGGCCGTGATGGAAGAACGGGGGCTCATTCGCTGCGCCCCAGAGCCGCTTCGTCAAAAATCGACAGTTGCCTTCGTTGAACTTCTTGTTCCACTGCGCCTGATTCATGTCGAGGGGCTCGGCATCGGCCGGTCCGCTGCAGATGTTGTGGAGCTTGAAGTCGGTGTACGCATCGACCCAGACGACCCCGTTCGAGTCTGGCTTCAACCGCGGCTGCGGCAACTCCTCGCTTGCCAGATCGACCTTGACCTCCCGCATTTCGCCAACCCGAACATTGCCCGGCGGGTTGTATGGATTCGGCTCCGAGTAGATCCAGCCCTCCTTGTCGAGCGGCAGCTTCGGGATGTGGCAGGATGCGCAGCCGACCTTCTCGAAGATGCGCTCTCCAAGCAGCACAGCTCGTTCGACATCAGGATCGCTAGGAATCACGCGTCCAGGGACCTGCAGCGTCGCTTGAAAGATCGAGACCGCCGTCACGTCGTCTTTCGACAGCTCGTTCTTCACGCCGTCGCCGTCAGGATCGGTGTCGAGGCCGAATCGCTCGACCGACTGAATGCCGTGATGGTGGTTGAACGCCGTGTTCGTGAACTCTCGGAGCGAGACGACATTGCTCGCCTGATGCCAAGGCCGAACAACAAGGGAGGGCGGATTGTGTGAGTCGGTGCCGAGCAGACTCAGGCGGCCAAGTCCTTGGACCTTCGATGTGTCCCAGAGTCCGTTCTTGCCAAAGGTCAGCGTCCCGAAGCTGACGCCCTTCGCGACGAGTTCCTTCGTTTCACCCAATTTGATGCTGTCGCGAATCAGCTGAAGCTCGGCGGTCATCCGCCGCGCCATCATTTCCAGATAGCCGGCCCCGAACATCCCCGTCGTCGCCCTCAGATTCGCCATCGTCTGGAGTGTCGCCGGGGTTCCGCGCTCGTCGACAGTCCCGCGCAACTGAACGTTGTCCTTGGAATCGAGCGTCACGAAGTCGAAGCGCTGGGCGAGGACGAAGACGCTCGTGACGAAGTCACCGCCACCACCGCTGATGCCGTACGGCGCGTTGTGGCAGGCGGCGCAGGAGCCGGCATCGGGGGCCGAGATTCGGTTGACGGAACGAGGGCCGAATAGCAGACGCTCAGAGTCGGCCACCGGCCGCCCCGTCCCTTTTGTGATCGGCCGGCCGACAGCCTGCTCTACAGTCCAACCGCGGTCAAACAGGAGTGTCCCCCGTCGTACAACCGCGTTTGCTTCGTACATCACGGAACGAGGACTCTGCGCAGAACCTGTTATTGCAAAATAGGCGGCGAAGCTCGTGGACCACACGCCCGTCCACGCGACTCCACCTGGAGTCTTTGCGATGCGCCATAGCGCTATCAACCCTCTGATGGGACCCCTGCCACGGGTCTGCACCCACCACGTCAATCCCGACAAGAGGTCACGGGCTGCCGTCACCTGACCACCTTCTGAATCACCGCTTTTCCGTCCGGCCCCCACTTGAGCTGCGGACCGGCAGAAAGCGCAGGATCGTCCTTGAGTTCGTTAGTCACGCGCCATTGACGGTCCACCACTTTGAGCGGGACGATCAACGTGCCGCCGGTGCTCACTGCGAGCGTGACGATTGCAAACGATCCCGTGTCAATTCGCGAACTGAATTCCACCTTTGCATTCTTGAGCGCTTCCCATTTCCTCAGGACCGCCTCCCGAGCGATGCCCTGAGCTTGAAGGTCCCTCTCGAGACTTCGGCCAAACTGGGCAGTCCACGTACCGAGGAACCATTCCCAATCCCCAGCAATCATGGCTGACACGTGTGAGGTTGCAGCGGCTTCCGGACTCTCATAGGACGCTCGGGCGGCTGACTCGAGTACTGCCACCTGAATCCTTGGCGTGTACTCTCGAATGGAGTAGTTGTAATGAAGTTCGACAGTGACCTCCCGCTTGACGGGAATCGACATCTGGTACGTCTGTGACCGCGCAAGAATCGTCGCCACCCCCGCGGAGACAAGGATGACAACCGCGGCATGTGTAGCGTGTCTGGCAGTCACGGGCCCTCTCATAGCTAGCGGAGCGGTAACGAGACAGTACCGAGTTGTCGTGGCTCAACCAGCGTGTAGTTGAAACCCACACTGACAAGATTTAGCAGCTTGACTTCACCGGAGACCTCGATGCCGGTCCAACTGGCAGACAGCGTGAGCGCATTCCGCGTGATCGAGCCGGTCCCAGAGATCCCGGTCGTGCCTGAAAGAGAGGCATTGAGGAAATCCGGTGTCAGCGGCTGGAAGATCCCCTTGAGGCTGCCTGAAAACGTGTCTGAAACGCTCCCGGTCCATTCCTTCGTGCCGAGGCACGCATCATCCATCTTTGTGGCCGATATGCTCAACGACCCTGACCCGGCCACGAAGACGCCAATTTTTACAATGTCGATATCGCCCAGTAGCGGAATTGAGCAGCACGTCTTAGAAATGCCGGGGACCGGGATATCGTCGGACTCCACCCTGGCGGACACTGTTCCAGACGTTTCTAGCTTCGATGAAGGTCCCTTTGATTTCTCACAGCATGAGATGAGTGCGCTCTGTTCAAACTCTCCGTCGACCTTGGCCTTAACGTCGATTCCCAAGATCTTGAAGACATTGAAACTCAGCTCAAGGGCGCCAATGCTGATGCCTACGCCCTCTGGTGAGATTTTTACGGTCTGCGAACCATCAGGCGAGTCCTCAACCTCCGTTCCCTGACACTTACCAAACACGCAGATGTCGTTCAACGTGCAAAACCGACCGTCGTCACAAGTCGTGGCCGACAAGTCCGCAACACACTGATTAGTTACACATGTCTGGCACTGAGGGCACTTAGCTGCGGTACCTTGCGTTCCCGGATCCCCTCCGCAATGCCACCCCGCCTTGATGACGCCCACACCCGGACTCGACCGAATCACCATCCCGTCGTCGCTGACGACGCCGGTGCCGATCGCGACGAACGAGCCAATGTCGTGATCGAATGAGTACATCTCGGTGACGGCGCGCGCTTTCAGACCGTCAACATTCGGCAACGTGATCGCAGCTGGAGTATTGAAGTAGGCGCCAGCGGGCTGAATCGTGACGATGAAGCGCGGCTGTTGGCCAAAGCCGGGGACCATCGGCAGCTTGTCGCCGTTGACGACGGTGACGGTGACGCAGCCGGTCTTCGAACCGCCGGGGAACGTGACTTGACCCGGGCCGAATGTCAGCGAGAATCCCGGCGCTTCGGGAATCGTGAGCGTGCCGCCGCCGGTCGTCGCGGTGACGCAGAGTTGGTTGGCCGTATTGAGCGGCAGCAGGTAGATGGGCTGGCCCACGTCGTTCTTCTGACCAGCAACCGTGACGAGGTCGTACTCGAGCGACGGATACGTGCCCGGACGCGTGATCGTCGTCCCGTCGATCATGAGCTTGATGAGACCGACCGGAGCCTGCGGAATCGTGAACTGTCCTTGTTCGTCGGTCTGCACCGCCGTTGCGGCCTGCACGGTCAGCAGGCTCGAGCGCAACGCGTCAGTAGCAACCGCACGAATCGTTGCGCCGGCGATCGGCTGATTGCTGTTGTCGAGCACCACGCCAGTGACCGTCGTCTTCGCCGGATCCCCAGCCGCGCGACCGGAAGCCGTGAACGCCGCCGGAAATGTCGTCGGCACTCCAAGCTGTGATGGCGGCAGACTCGCGGACACCAGATTATTGGCGTTGCCTTCCTGCAGTCCCAGCGTAAGCGTCGCGGCAACGCGACCGTCGGAGTCGCTCACGACGGTGACGCTCGACTCGCCGCCGAAATTGCCGCCGCCCTGCTGAACAGAGAACGTGACAGGCACTCCGCCCAGCCGGTTGTTGCCGTCGTCGACGACGACGGCGATGAATGGCTTAGGCAGTGGCTGGCCAATCGCGCCGATCTGATCGTTGCCTGTGTCGACGACGATCTTGCCGGCCGCGCCCTGCGTGCCGCTGGCAGAGAACATCGCAGTACCGGCGAAGCCGACTGAGTACGCCTCGACTGAGTTTCCGCCCGCGCCGGCGCGATTGCCCAATCGCCAACTGACCTGGGCATGCCCGTCCTCGTCAGTCGTTGCAATCACGGTGACGGCTGGCGCCGCGGCCGCGGTGAGCAGTCCGTCGTTCTGAGTGACTTTGAAAATGACCGGCTTTCCGCCAACGGGATTGCCGGCCGCGTCCGTCAAGGCCACGACGAGAGGTGCCGGCAGCGCCGATCCGATCACGCCCGTCTGGTTGCTGCCGGAAACCAGTCGAATCTGCTGCTGCGTGATCGCTTGCCGCGTGACCGTGATCTCCGTAGTGAATGAGTTGCCGACGCGGTCACGGCCGACCGCGCGAATCAGATTCGGGCCAAGTGCCAACGGCACGTTTGCCGCCAGATACGTCCGGTTTGCAACCTGCGCCGCCGCGCCGTTGACGGTGACCTGCGCTTCCTGATCGTTCACCGTGCCGACGACCAGGTCATTGATGATGCCGGACACCGAAATGGACAGCTCGGTCGTGACGAAGTTGTTCGACGGCGAGCCGATCGTGACTCGAGGTGGTGTGGTGTCGAGCGTGACCTCGACACTTGCGGTGCCCACTGCCCCGTTCGCTGACGTCGCCGTCGCCGTGATGATGTTCGGCCCTTCGGCAATCGGCAGCGCGATGCTGAACTGTCCGTTCAAGACAGGCGCGGGCACGGAGTTGACGACGACCGTGGCTGTTGGATCGTCCACCGTTCCCGTCACCGTCGTCGGCGTGATGTTGAAGTATGCGAGATGCGTCGGCGCCGTCAGAGCGACGGTGGGCTTCGGTGCGTAGGTGACGTCGAGGCTCTGCGTACTGCTATTACCCGCGAGGTCAGTTGCGACGGCGGAAATGGAATTTGCACCGGCGGTCAGGGGCACGTCGCAAGAGAACGAGGAGCCCAGGACGGAGCCAGCCACGACATTGCAGGTGACGCCAGAGACTCCTGATGTCGCGTCCGTCACGATGCCGGACGTCGTGACCGTGCCGGCAAAGAGCTTTGTCCCACCGGCCGGCGACGTTACGGTCAACACCGGCGCCGTCGTATCCAGATTCACCGTCACCGACGTCGTCGACGTCTTGCCAGAGTTGCTGGTCGCCGTCCCTGTCACGACCTGCGTGCCATCAACAGACACAGTCACCGGACTCGAACAGGACGAAATGCCGAAGACGGGATCCGTGCACGTGAACGTCACGGTGACAGCGGTGTTGTGCCAGCCGTTCGCATTCGCCGGCGTGCTCAGCGCGGCGGTAATCGTGGGACCGGCGAGCGCGATCGTGAATGGCGCGCTCGTGATCGTCGACGTATTGCCGGCGAGGTCCGTGACGTCGCCCGTCACAGTCTGATTCGGTCCCTCAGTCGAGATGACCTGGTCCGGTGGGCACGCTCCGACAGCCAGACCACTTCCAGGGTCCGAACACGCGAAGTGCGCGGTGACCGGGCTCTCGTTCACGCCATTCGGATTTGGCGCGGGACTGAGCGTCACGGTGATCGTCGGCTTCGATTGATCGATGCTGAAGGCTTCGCTCGTGACTGACGCGCTGTTGCCAGCCTTGTCAGTCACGGTGCCGGTGACGGTCTGATTCGCGCCGTCAACCGTCACGATACGGTCCGCCGGACAGACATCGACGCCGGCGCCGGTGTCACTGCAGGTGAAGTGCGCGGTGACGGGCCCGTTCCGCCATCCTGCGGCATTTGGCGCTGGACTCAGCGCCACGGCGATCGTCGGCTTGGTCGTGTCGATGCTAAACGACTCGCTCGTCACCGTCGCGGTGTTGCCTGCCTGATCGGTCGCGCTGCCGGTCACGGTCTGATCCGCGCCATCGCCTGTCACGACTTGATCGGGTGGACAGACTCCAACTCCGGAGCCCGAGTCGCTGCATGTGAAATGCGCGGTCACCGGTCCGTTACGCCAACCCGCGGCGTTGGGCGCCGGACTGAGCGCCACAGAGATCGAAGGCGCGGACAGATCAATGCTGAATGGCGCGCTTGTCACCGACGCTGTATGCCCCGCGCTGTCGGTTGCGGTGCCGCTCACGGTCTGAGCAACACCTTCGGTCGAGATCACCTTGTCGGCGGGACAATTGGTCACTGTTGCGCCCGACGCTGTGCAGGTGAAGTGCGCAGTTACCGGCGAGTTGTTCCAGCCAGCCGCGTTCGGCGCTGGAGACAGAGCGACTGAGATCGTGAGCTTCACAGTGCCGATGCTGAAAGGCTCACTCGTTACCACGGCGCGATTGCCGGCACGATCGAACGCCGTGCCGCTGACTGTCTGATTCGAGCCCTCGGCAGTGATGACTTTGTCGGCTGGACAGAACGCAATGCCGGAGAGCGCGTCCGAGCACGTGAAGTGCGCCGTCACCGGCCCCTCGACGGCGCCGCCCTCGCCGGGCGTCGGACTCAGCGACACGCTGATGACCGGCTTGGTGCGATCAATATTGATGCCCGAGCGCGTGGCGGTCCGGACATTGCCGGCGCGATCAGACGCCTGGCCCGTCGCCGACTGCCCCACGCCGTCCTGCGACAGGGTTATGGGTAACGTGACGCTGCCCGGCTTGATGCCTGACAGCAGGTCAGATGCGATGAAGGTGACTGTGACTGGCGTGCGGTACCAGCCGGCCGGATTCGGAAACGACGAGCGGCGTGCGAGCACCGAGGGCGCGGTCCTGTCGAGCTTGACCGTGACTCGTGCTGTCGCTCGGTTGCCCGCGTTGTCGATAGCCGTCCCCGACACCACACGCCCCGCCGTGTCCTGCGTAACCGTCACAGGTGCCGGGCAGAACTTGATGCCCGAGTCGGCGTCATCGCAGGAAAACCGTACCGTCACGGTCGAGTTGTTCCAGCCCGCCTCGTTGGGTTCCGGATCGACTGTCGCAGAAATCGCCGGCGGGGTCCGGTCCACCGGTGTCGGCCGAAAGATCTCAACGCTGAGAGACGTCCCCGGCTTCCCTCGGACCTCGACAGCCAAAGTGTTGAGGCCATCGCGGAGCGTGACTGACTTGTCGAACTGACTGGGAGGCTTGAGACCTTTCGTCTGGAATGCCGACGGCCCAAAGACGACGTCGCCGTTAAGTGAGATGGTCGCGTCGGTGACGCCCTCGTTGGCGACCTTGAGCGTGTAGGGATTCGAAGGATTGCTGACGGTGAACTTCCGGACGACGGTATCCGGACGGCCGGCGGCGCGATGAAACGTCTCGGGGCCGAGAACGGACACCGTCGCCCGGCCCACAAGCGTGGACACCAGCAGCAACCCGAGGAGCACGGCGAGGGGAGCACGCCAGCGCATCGACCAATGACTCCTTGCCGGTGAAGCGTACTAACAGAACAGAGGAGAGACACGACGCGGCACCACAGACTTGCCGCGGCCTCGAGCCGACAAAACCGTTACAGTTAGCCCGTCCGGTTCGCTCGGCACACTTCCGGCGTACTCGATGGAAACGTGCGGCAGCAGAAAACCGAACGCGGAGAGTGAAGGTCAGGTGTTCAACTGAGCGGCTTGAATCGTTTTTCTGATCGCGTCCCTTTACCGAAGAGATCACATGGCCAGCTCAATCATTCCCGACGATCTTGCTGCCAGCATCGCGGACCTGACACCGATTGACTGGACCTCGCTCGAGGAGGCAGCCGCGGATCCGACCAATCAGGCAGTCCTGGCACGACTCCGCATACTCGATCGCGTCGTGCGTGCATCGGCGGCCATCGTTCGGCCGGCCGACCTGGCCCCGACGGCAGTCATCCCTCCCCTACCGATCGATCCGACAGTCCGAACCTGGGGCTCGTTCGCGCTCCTGGAGCGGATCAGTCGCAACCCATTCACCACGGTGTACCGCGCCCACGATCGCAGACTCGACCGCGTCGTCACATTGACGCTACTGCGCGCCAACGTTGACAGCGCTCTCGAAGAGCGCGTGCTCGCGCAGGCCGGGCTGGTGGCTCGTGTCACTCATCCGGACATCGCGACCGTGTACGGCACACAAAGAATCGACGGCCAGGTCGGCGTGTGGACCGAATTCATCGATGGCCGTTCGCTCGCAGATCAAGTGCAGGAGTCTGGACCACTGACCCCGGATGAGGTCGTCGACGTTGGTGTGACACTGACCGCAGCGCTGACAGCACTCGAACAGGCCAGCGTACGCGTACATGCCGTGACGCTGCACGACGTTGTTCGCGCACCTGATGGACGACTCGTGCTGACCGCCTTGAACATCTCTTCATTGGCGGATCAGCGCGTGACCGCGACACCGGTTCAGTCCATCGGAACCTTGCTGTATCAACTTGCCACTGGCGCTTCGCGGTCTACGCCGGGCCTGCCAATTCGCGCGTATTCCGATCGGCTCCCGTCTGATCTCCTCCGCGTCATTGAGAAAGCGACTCGCCAAGGCTCGACCGGCACGTTCGCCACCACACAGGAGCTGGCGCACAGCCTTGCGCGCTGCCGGAATCGGGGGCACCGACACGGTTGGATTTCTGCCACGCTCCTGCTCGCCGCGGCACTCGGCAGCGCATTCGTGGTCTGGCAATGGACTCTCCTGCCGCCGATCAGGGGCCTCAATGACTTTGCAGTACCAGTGCCCACACCCGTAGAAGGCCTGACTGCGCTGTTCGCAAAACAGGACCGGATCTATTACGGCGGCCGAGACGCACGTCTCCATTCGGAAATCCCAGGCAGGCCCGAGACGTTGAGAATTCACCTGCCGCCCGCAGAATTCGGCATAGTCGATCTACATCCGCAGCGCGCAGAGTTTCTGATTAGGCGCGATACCGACGAAGGACATGGCGAACTTCGCGTCATGCCCGATACGGACGACCCAATCGATCTCATCCACACTCGGAAGCTCGGCGACATGCTGTGCAATGACGCACGATGGTCGCCGGATGCGCAGCGCATCGCGTGTACAGATGACGACAGCCTGTTCATGCTGGACGCCGAGGGCCGCAATCCGCAGAGAATCGCGCAGATTGCGGATCGCCTTGCCGGGAACCCGCGATGGTCGCCGGACGGCCACTTGCTGACGTTCATTGCTGACTTGAAAGACCAGCAGTATGTCTCGTCATCAACCTGGGAAGTCAGACCTGACGGTACTGGCCTGCATCAATTACTTCCCGGATGGAACTACTTGCCGATGACCGAGCCAGGGCAATGGACGGCTGACGGCGCTTTTTACATCTTCTCTGATAAGAAAGACCTGTACCGCAGCCTCTGGACGTTGCGTCGTGCCGCGCCCGGGCTCAGTCTCAAGAACACCGAACCGATCAGACTGACCTCAGACGCCGTGCACTACAGCCGCCCGCTTACGATTTCGAACGATCGACTGATGGTCCAGGCGATAACGTTCAAGGGCGAGCTCGTCCGATTGAACCGGAACCGCAAGGAATTCGAGCCCCACCTCGGCGGCATATCGGCGACATGGGTGGCGTACTCGCCCGACTGGGCGTCGGTCGCCTACATCAGCTTCCCAGAAAAACAGCTATGGCGTATGAAGGTTGACGGGACCGATAAGCGACTCCTCATTAATTCATCGGCCGAAGTTGACGGCGCCGCCTGGTCACCTGACGGGAAGTGGATTGCGTTTGTCGGAAGACTCGCAGGGTTCCACAAGAAAATCTTTCTGATGCCGTCAGCCGGCGGAGTGCCCACCGCGATCATTGCGGAAGATCGTGAACAAGGCATGCCAAGTTGGTCAGATGACAGCACACGCATCGTTTTTGGTGATGTCCCAAGGCGATTCGGCGTCCCGGATGGCTATGAGGAGATCCACGTCTACGACACGCGAACCAAGACGATCCAGAGCATTCCAGACAGTCGTGGACTCTACACGGCCCGATGGTCGCCTGACGGGAAGCACTTGTCGGCACTTCGCATCAACATCAGGATGCAGATAATGATTTTTGATGTCGACACCAGACGTTGGCGCCTGCTGCCCGAGGCCGAACATGTCGACAACCCGACCTGGTCACGCGATTCGCGCCACATCTACTACAACACCGAAGGCAATAACCACGTGATCAATCGCGTCCGAATTGCTGATGGAAAGGTGGAGCTCGTGGCTGATGTTCGAAACTATCGCTATCTCATTGGCTGGAGTGGATTGACGCCGGACGATGACCCCATGATCCTCCATGATTTGGGCTCAGTGTCATTGCGGATGATACAACTCAAGCGGCGATAGTCCAGAATCTCGACGCGAAAGGAACGCCATGCGGCTATGATGCTCGGCCAGCGCCATGACGGAACCAGAAGCCACATGGGATTCCACACTCACGCTACTCACTCGTGCCAAGGCCGGCGACGCCATCGCGCTGAACGACCTGTTCGCGCGTTACGTGCCGAGCTTGCGCCGATGGGCGAGCGGCCGGCTCCCCCGCTGGGCGCGCGATCTCGCCGACACGCCTGACCTTGTTCAGGAGACCCTCCTCGAGACGTTCAAGAAGATCGACGGATTCGAACACCGCGGCGAAGGCGCGCTCCGGGCATATCTGCGCCAGGCGGTCATGAACCGGATCCGCGACGAGCTACGTCGCGCGAACCGCAGACCCGCCCCGCTCGAGCTCGACGAGACGATCGTCGATCCGGGACTGTCGCCGCTCGAAGCGGCGGTCGGCACCCAGATTGTCGAGCGGTACGAGGCCGCGCTGCAGCGATTGTCTGACGCGGATCGTGAGCTGATCATCGCGAGGGTGGAAATGGGCCTGACATACGCGGAACTCGCCACGGCCACCGGCAAGCCGACAGCCGACGCCGCACGCATGGCGGTCAGCCGCGCCCTCGTGCGTCTCGCGGAGGAACTCGGTGGCGACGTCGCCGCAACCGATTGACATCGCGTCGGCCATCGCGGACCTGACGCCCATCGACTGGGCGTCGCTCGAACGCCAGACCGTTCACGCGGCAGATCGCGCGATGCTGTCGCGTCTGCGTTTGCTCGACCGCATCGTGCGCGCCTGCGCGCCGACGTCGCAAACGGATCGCACGTCGGGCGCCCAGACCAACGACGAACCGCCGCCTGCCAGCTGGGGCCCGTTCGATCTGCACGAGCGCGTGGGGCGCGGCGCATTCGGGGATGTCTATCGGGCGCACGATCGGCGGCTCGATCGCGTCGTCGCGCTGAAGCTTCTCAAACCGGAGCGCAATCGCGCGACGACCACGATCGAATCCGAGGCTATCCACGAAGGCCGGTTGCTCGCCAAAGTCCGGCATCCGAACGTCGTGACGGTCTACGGCGCCGAACGCATCGACGGCCGGGTCGGCGTCTGGATGGAATTCATCGACGGCCGCACACTCGAGGAGGAGCTGCGGCAGTCAGGACCGTTCGCGGCCGAAGAAGTCGTTCGCATCGGCATCGCGCTTTGCGACGCGCTGGTCGCCGTGCATCAGGCCGGACTGCTCCATCGCGATCTCAAAGCGCAGAACGTCATGCGCGCCAATGACGGCCGCCTGCTGCTAACGGATTTTGGAGCCGGCCGCGTGGTCGACAACTCGGTCGACGAGGTCACCGCCCGCGAAGGACTTGCGGGCACACCGCTCTATCTCGCGCCTGAAGCACTCGATGGCGCCGCCGCCTCTCCGAAGACCGAGGTTTACGCGATCGGCGTGCTGCTCTATCACCTGGCGACGGGGTCCTTCCCCGTACGCGGCAAGTCGGTGCGGGATCTGAAGCGCGCACACGCGGCCGGCGAGCGCGTCAGCATTCGGGCCTACCGAGGCAAGGTGCCGGCCGCCGTCGTCGCGGTCATCGACCGTGCCATCCATCCGGATCCCGCGCGACGGTTCAGCACAGTTCAGCAACTGTCCTCAGCACTCACGGGGATCACATCTCGACGGTTCACCCGATGGGCAGTCACCGCCACGGCGTCCGTCCTCTTTCTGGCAGCAGCCACCAATTGGATCATCGACCGGCATTTCCCGCTCCAGGTTGTCTCGATGACCAAGCTCATCGATTCCAGGGCCGGAGATATGAGCGTGGCGTTCTGGACCAACGGCCGTTTGTATTTCAACGTGAACGGCACCCTCGAGTCGGTGAACCCCGATCATCCAGGTGACCGGCAGACGCACAATGATCAATCGAGTTCTTTCAAGGTCGTCGACATGCATCCGACGGCCGACCGAAAAGAGTTCCTGGCTTTGAAAGCAACCGGCGGCGACGTGGAGGAACTGTGGGCCATTTCGGATGGCCAACCGCGCCCCCTGAGCGACGCACACTGCAGTGGGGCCAGATGGTCACGCGACGGTCATCACATCGCCTGTGCCGCGGCGCGTGAGCTGTTTGTCCGGCGCGATGACGGAAGACCCGAGCGGCAACTGCCCGTTCCAGCCGGCGTCGCGATCGTGTGGCCCCAATGGTCGCCTGATAACACACGACTGGTGTTCAACGTCCAGAAGCGCGAACCTTCGTCCGAAGACCTCTGGGAGATTCGCGCTGACGGCACGGGACTACGACGCATCCTTCCGGAGTGGAGCTGGCCTGGCGCCGAAGCGCCCGCCGTCTGGACGGCAGACGGTCGGGAATTGATCATCCGCTCCTTCCGCAATCAACATGGCAGTTTCTGGGCTGTTGCCGACCGCGCCGGATGGCTCGATTGGCGCAGTGAGGAGCCACGACGTCTGACCGACGAGAGCATCAGCTTCGACGGCGCCCCGGTCGTCGGTGACGGCAATGTCCTCTATGCATCGGCCCGAGCGCGCGACGCAAGGCTCCTCGCGTTCAATGCCGACAAGAAAACCTTCGAAGCCGCACATGGCGGCATCGCGGGCACATGGGTCGCACGATCGCCTGACCAGCGTTCCATCGCGTACATCAGCTATCCAGACAAACAACTCTGGCGTGCGAACGCTGACGGTTCCCTGCCGCGGCCGCTCGTCAAGGCAGGCCTCGAGTTGGACGGATCGATGTGGTCGCCCGACGGTCAGTGGATCTCCTTCATCGGGCGGCTGCAGGGCCAGCAGCGCAAAATATTTCTCATCCGCCCGGATCGTTTCGACAAGCCTGACCCGATCACGGACAAGGATGTTGTACAAGGCATCCCGAGTTGGTCGGCGGACAGCAAACAGTTCTGTTATGGCGACGTTCCACCATTCGGGCAGCCACGTGGCGATGAAGTCCTGCATCTGTACGATGTGACGACGAAACAAACGACGACCGTGCCAGGCAGCGAGGGGTTGTACACGTGCCGCTGGTCGCCAGATGGGCGATTCCTCGCCGCGTTGACGATCGATGCGGGTCCCACATCCATGAAGCTCAACGTGTATGACGTCGAGACCCAGAAATGGCGTGCGTTGCCCGACGCGCATCACGTGAACGATCCAAACTGGTCGCACGATTCGCAGTTCATCTACTACGACACCGAGGGCATGCAGACGGTCCGGCTCAGGCGTGTGCGCGTCTCGACCGGCGCCGTCGAAGAACTCGTGGCGCTGTCAGAGTTCACGACTTCACACTGGAGCGGGCTTACGGCGGACGACCGACCGCTGATCCTGGGCGAGAGCGGACCGGCGGGTATTTTCGCGATCAAGCTTGGCCGGCGTTGGGCCTGGTAGATCAGTGAACGCCGTGGCCTTGCTGCAACAGGTGCGGGTCGGCGCCAAGACGACGAATCGCCATCTCCCATGACGCCGCGGGGGGAATCTCGAAGATCAGATCGAGCTCGACGGGCATGATGAGCCAGCTCGACTCCGCGATCTCCTGATCCAGCTGGCCCGGACCCCAGCCGGCATACCCGGCGAGCACGACCGTGCGTCGCGGCTCGGGCCGCGCGGTCAGCATCCGGCGCAACAATAAAGGTGACGCAGAGAGGTACAGTCCCGCCCCCAGCCCCTTGTAGTCCGCCTGCTCCGGCGGGCGCGCCGTCAGAATCCATCCACGCTGCGGCTCCACAGGCCCGCCGATGAACAGCGGCAGATCGTTCGGTTGACTCAGCGGTGGCTCGAGACGAACAGCTTCGGCGGCGGAAATATCCGACGGGCGGTTGACCACGAGCCCGAAGGCGCCTTCCGACGCGTGCTCGCAGAGCAGGACGATCGACTTGTGGAAATTCGGATCGATCAGCTGCGGCATCGACAAGAGGAGCGCCGGCGCCAGCGACGACATAGCTCGATATTACCAAGCTCACCGGCCCGATGCCGCCGCGATCTCACCTGCCAAGACTCATCTGCAGCATGTCCTCGGCGGGCCCGATAGAGAGGTCCCATGGAACTCATGCTCATCCTCATGATGCTCGTCAGCGCTCCAGCTCTGGCGCCCGCGCAGGGCTCCAGCCTGCAACTGCAAGTCCGCCAGGCCCATGGTGACGTGATGCCCGAGCTGGTCAGCCACACCACCACGACGCTGCCGGCGCTCACGCCCGCGAGTTTTCGCACCGGCCAGATCGATCTCGAGATCGTCGTGGACGCGCGTGGCGTCGTCCGTCATTCACGGGTGTCGCGTCCGCTCAGCGAGCGCCTGGATGCTGCTGCCATCGCCGCCGCAACGGCATGGAAGCTCCGGCCGGCACAGGAAGACGACGGCACGGCGGTGGACGTGCTGGTCGGCGTGCAGTTCACAGTCGGCGGAACGGCGGCAGCGCCCACCATCACCGGCCGGCTCGTCGAGCTTCCCCAGCACCCGCTGCAGGATCTGAACCCGGCACCGGAGGTCGTCTCGCCGAACACGCCCGGACTTCATCAGGCCGAGCCATTCAGGATTGTCGAGCCCTTCTACACGCCGGACGCATTGCAGGAACAGATCGCGGGAACGGTCAGCGTCGGGATTCTGATTCTCGCGGACGGCAGCGTCGGCGAAGCGACGATCGTGCGCTCGCTCGACGACAAACACGGCCTCGACGAGCAGGCGCTCATCGCCGCGCGCTACTGGCTCTTCAAGCCCGGCACGCTGAAGAACAAGCCGGTCGCCACGCGCGCGCTGATCGAAATCGACTTCACGTTGCAGGGACAATGACTCCGGGGATCATTCTCCTGCCGCATCACGCTGCCGAGGAAAATGATCGCCGGAGTCATTTTCCGCCCAGGCGATCGCGCCGGCCACGAACTCATCGCGCCCGGACTCGTGTGCGGCCAGCGCGTCGAGCGCGTGACGCCGCATCTCCGGCTCGAGGTGCGACGCCGCATACGCCAGCGACCGCCGAATGCGCCGCAGACCCGCGCGTCGCAACGCGCTCGCTCGAATCACCGCCCGCCACGCCTCGTCGGACATCCGGCACAGATCGATCAACCTGGGCGATGAGAGCCCGGCACGAGACTGCCACGCCGGATCGTCGCTCTCCGCCGCGCGCCTGTTCCAGGGACAGACGTCCTGACAGATGTCGCAGCCGAAGATCCGTGCGCCAATCGCCGGCCGCAGCGCCGGCTCGACGACCCCGCGCGTCTCGATTGTCAGATACGACAGGCAACGCGTCGCATCCAACTCGCCGTGACCGATGATGGCGCCCGTTGGACACGCATCGAGACAACGCGTGCACGTGCCGCACTGATCCACGCCGGGCTCATCGGCGTCGAGCTCGGCATTCGTCAGAATCTCACCCAGAAAAATCCAGGAACCGAGCTTCGGATTGATGAGACAGCTGTTCTTGCCGATCCAGCCGAGCCCCGCCTGCTCCGCGAAGACGCGCTCCTGGACGGGTCCGCTGTCCACGCACGTGAACGCTTCGAATCCTGCACCTGCCTGGTCAGCCATCCACCGCAAGAGCGCGCGCATGCGCTCGCGCAACACGTCGTGATAATCGTCGCCACGTGCGTACCGGGCAATCACGGCACCGCCGGCCGGCGTGTCCGCCGTACCGGCATCGCGCGTGTTGTAGACGCATCCGAGCGAAATGACGGACCGCGCCGTCGGCAGCACGCGCCTGGGATCGAGTCGCTCGTCGAGCGAGTCGGCCAGGTACTTCATGTCGCCGTTGAACCCGCGCTCGACCCACTCGGCCAATCTCGCCAACTTGGGATGGCGATCTGCACGCGCGATGCCGCACAGATCGAACCCGGCGGAGCGCGCGCGGTTCTTGATCGCCGATGCAGTCAGGGTCGGAAAAGGAGTCGAACCAGCCATTGGATACCGCGGGGCCGCGGCCCCGCGCAACCAATAGAATGACCGCGAAGCCGCGAACGTAGTGAGCGCGCTGAGCGGCCGAGCCGCGGGAGCGGCGAGGAGCGCGTGGGGGTGGGGCCCCACGCGCAACTAAAAAACAGATGGCCGTTCATCTCACCGCGAGCCGCCTCAACACGTACGGCAAGATGCCACCGTGCCGATAAGCGGCGAGTTCTTCCGGCGTGTCAATGCGCACACGGCAGTTGAACGACTTCTCGCCAGCGCGTACCCCGACGGTTCCGCGTGCGGTCAGCGACGGTCCCGACCCGGCTAGCTGAAACACTTCATGCCCGGTCAAGCCCAGCGACGCGGCAGTCTGTCCGTCCGGGAACTCGAGCGGTAACACGCCCATGTTGACGAGATTGCTGCGATGAATACGCTCGAAGCTCTCAGCAATGACCGCACGCACGCCGAGCAACATCGGACCCTTCGCAGCCCAGTCGCGTGATGAGCCGGAGCCGTACTCTTTGCCGGCGAGCACGATGAGCGGCACACCCGCCTCGCGGTACTTCACCGACGCGTCGTAGATCGACATCACCCCGCCATCGGGCAGGTAGGTCGTCCATCCGCCTTCCGTACCCGGCGCCAGCTGATTGCGCAACCGCACGTTGGCGAATGTGCCGCGCACCATCACCTCGTGATTGCCGCGACGCGCGCCGTACGAGTTGAAGTCCTTCGGTGTGACACCTTCCGCCATGAGGTACTTGCCGGCCGGACTGTCGGCCTTGATGGAGCCCGCCGGCGAGATGTGATCGGTGGTGATGCTGTCGCCGAGCAGCGCCAGCACACGCGCATTCGTGATCTGCTGCAACGCGCCGGGCTCACGAGTGAGGTTGTCGAGGAACGGCGGCCGGCGGATGTACGTCGACTTCCCTTCCCAGGCAAAGCGCTCGCCCTTCGGCACGGGCAGCGTCTGCCAGAGGTGGTCGCCGTCGAAGACCTTCGCGTACTGCTGCGTGAACATCGCCGACGTGACCGCCGACTGCATCGTCTGCTGGATTTCCTGCGACGTCGGCCAGATGTCCTTCAGATAGACCGGACGACCGTCCTGGCCGTTACCGACGGGCTCGGATGACAGGTCGCGATTCAGCGTGCCGGCCAGCGCGTACGCCACGACGAGCGGCGGCGACGCCAGGTAGTTGGCGCGGACATCCTGCTGAATGCGGCCTTCGAAGTTGCGATTGCCGGACAGGACGGAGCAGACCACGAGATTGCGATCGCGAACGTCGGCCGCGACGTCATCCGGCAGCGGCCCGCTGTTGCCGATGCACGTCGTGCAGCCATAGCCGACGAGATTGAAGCCGAGCGCGTCGAGATACTTCTGCAGGTTGGCTTGCGCCAGGTACTCCGTAACGACCTTCGATCCGGGTGCGAGGCTCGTCTTCACCCACGGCTTCCGCGTGAGCCCGCGTTCGACGGCTTTCTTCGCCACCAGCCCAGCGGCAATCATCACGCTCGGATTCGACGTGTTCGTGCAACTCGTGATGGCCGCGATGACGACCGACCCGTGATCGAGTTCGGTGGCCACGGCGGTCGCTGACGCGGCCGCCGTACCGCCAGCGCCGGAACCAGCCGGTTTCTTGGCCGCCTTCTGCAGATCTGGCAGGGCTTTCGCAAACGATGCCTTCGCCGACGCCAGCGACACGCGATCCTGCGGACGACGTGGTCCCGCGAGGCTGGGCTCGACCGTCGAGAGATCGAGCTCGATCGTGTCCGCGTAGATCGCATCGGGACTCGACGCCGTGCGGAAGAGTCCCTGCGCTTTCGCGTACGTCTCGACCAGCGCGATCTGCTTCTCATCGCGGCCCGTCAGACGCAGATAGTCGAGCGTCATCTCGTCGATCGGAAAGATCGCAACGGTCGCACCGTATTCGGGACACATGTTGCCGAGCGTGACCCGATCCGCAATCGTGAGGTGTGCGAGCCCAGGCCCGTAGAATTCGACGAACTTGCCGACGACGCCCTTCTTGCGGAGCGCTTCCGTAATGGTCAGCACCAGATCCGTCGCGGTCGTTCCCTCGGGCAGTTTCCCGATGAGTCGATAGCCCACGACCGACGGGATCAGCATCGAACTTGGCTGCCCGAGCATGGCGGCTTCGGCTTCGATGCCGCCGACGCCCCAGCCCACGACACCCAGTCCGTTGACCATCGTCGTGTGCGAATCGGTGCCGAAGACGGTGTCGGGATACACCATGGTGCGCCCATCTTCCTCGCTGCGACAGACGACTCGCGCGAGGTACTCGATGTTCACCTGGTGCACGATGCCGGTCTCGGGCGGCACGACGCGGAAATTGCGGAACGCGGTCTGTCCCCAACGCAGGAAGACGTACCGCTCACGGTTGCGCTCGTATTCAAGGTTCGCGTTGAGGGCGAGCGCGTCCGGCCGTCCCCAAACATCGACCTGCACGGAGTGATCGATCACCAGCTCGACGGGCTGGAGCGGGTTGACGTGGTTCGGATCGCCGCCGAGCGCGACGATGCCGTCACGCATGGCCGCGAGATCCGCGACGCAGGGGACGCCGGTGAAATCCTGGAGCAGCACCCGCGCCGGCATGAACGAGATCTCGGCGTCCGATTGCGCCCCGCGCGCGACGGCCTCGATGTCCTTCGCCTTCACCGACGCGCCGTCCTCGCGACGCAACAGATTCTCGAGCAGAATTTTCAGCGAATACGGCAGCCGGCCGACCTGCGGGAATCCTTTGGCTTCGAGGGCGAGGAGGCTGAAGTAATCGAACGACTCATGGCCGACGGTCAGTGTCGAACGGGTATTGAAAGAGTTCATGGCTGGGGACTCGCGATCTCACGATCCGATGATGAAACTGGCGACGAACGACGGGAGCACATGCGCGGACTTGTCGTCGAGCGCGAGACCGCCGGTGCGAACGCCGAGGCGTCCCTCCAGGCGCAATCCCATCCGCTTGATCTTCGACTTGGGGCGCTCACGCCACCACGTCTTCATGCCGAAGCCGCCGTCGACGATCGCGCCGTCTTTGTAGACACCGGCCGCCGACAGCTCGCTCAACTCACGCATCCAACTCGCGCCGGCAATGACGAAGACGTCCTTGTTGCCCGTCTGTGCGACGCTGAACGTGGCCGCACCACCCGCCGTCAACCGCGACACGTCGAGTGCCGTCGTGAGGGAAGCGGCATTCTCGATGTCGCCGGAGACCGACGTCTGGAACGGCACACGATGCCACCCGCCCGCGACTTCCACGCGCCATCGCGGACTGGCGCGGAAGCCGAGCCTGGCTTCGAGACCCACGCTCGCGGCCGTCCGGCTCTTGGTGCTCGCGATCCGGAACGCCGATCCGTCGGATGCAATGAGATTGATATCAGTGGAACCCATCGGTGTTGGGGTCAGAAAGCTTCCGCCAACACTGATTTCCAGGTTCTTACCCGTGGCCGGCGACTTGTTCGTCGTCACAGGCGTCTGTGCTTCCGACTGGCGCACAACGACAATCACAGCCAGCATCGTCATCACGACAAGTCGGCCATGACGCATCACCTGGATGCCACCTTGATCTCGATCGCCGTGCTCGCACCGCCAGCGGGGACCGCGACGAGCTTCGAGTGATAGGTGGCTTTGAAGCTCGTGTTCACGGTGACGGACGGCTCAAAGAAGCTGTCGGCGTCCGCATCATCGAGCGGCTCGGCCCGGACGAGATACAAGCCGGGATCCAACCCGGCGATGACGAAGTTGCCGGCGTTGTCGAGCGTGAATCCGCCGATGAGTGCGCCGGTCCGCTGATTGAACGCGAAGACGTGCGCCCCGAAGATTCCAGATCCGTTGAACGTGACCTTGCCCGAGATCTGTCCCGTTTGCTGGCGGAAGGTCGGCGTCCCGTAGATGTCCGAGATTCCCGCCACATCGTCCGGCTTCAACACGCGATCCAGTGTGTTGCCGGCATTCGAACCGTTCGTCGGCGGATATGCGATGGGAAACATCACGGCCGCCTTCGCCTGGATGGAACGTCCGCCACCCGACTGCACCGTGGTCTCGCCAATGGCTGAGTGGGACAGTCCAAACAGGTGACCAATCTCGTGCGTCATGATCGACTGCACGTCGAACTTGTTCAGCTCGCTGTTCGATGCCACCGACCACGGAAACGTCGTGTTCAGATAAATGTGCGCGGCAACCGGGTTTCCGGCAAGGAATTCCCACTGTGTCGAGCCCAGCACGCGATCTTGTTCGGGGTGCGGCTCGAAACCGAGGACCGTCTGCCCGGATTCCGCCGACGGCTCGATGTTCGTAAAACCGATGAACTGTGTGGACAGCGTCGTATTCGGCACGCTCGTCCAGGTATTGAACGCCGCGTCGGTCGCGGTTTGAAACTGCTGAGCGGTGACGCCCGCCACGGAACGGTTCGTCACCATGTACCGCACCGGCAGCGTCTTCCACTTCAGCACAACAACGCCAGACGACGTGTCGACACCGATCTTGAGGTACGCGCCGACGCCGGCGGGAATTGCGAAGACGGCCAGAACTGTCGCGAGGCGCGTGAGCCAGCGTCGCGTCACCGGCCACCTCGTCCGACGGCCGTGCGCGACGTCGCCTTTGGTGCGTTCATCACCAGCTTGACCAGCGACTCGAACTCCTGCACCGGCATCGGTGCGCGACGAGCATCCCCACGCGAGACCTGGCGTCCCGTCACCGTCTGGCCCGCGACGACCGGTGGTGCCACGACAGGCCGGCCGGATCGCGGATCGGCCTGAATCGGATAAATCCCCAGGCTCAGCGCGACAGGACGAAGCGCGCTGTCGGGGCCCGGTCGCAGAAACAACACGGCCTGCTGGCCGATCTTCATCGTCGGGCCGCCGATCATCACCATACGGCTGTTGCCGACTTCACCGCCGGGCAAACGCAACGAGACGAATTCACCGGCCTGGCCTTTGATGAGACTGTCCACCTTCACCGTGACGACGGTCTCGAGCCCCTGGGGCGCGACGATGCCGCGCGTGTCGGTGACGTGACCGCGAACGATGACGGTTGAAAGGGAGACGACGTCTTTGAAGTCCGTTGGCGCGATGACTGTGGCCGCCAACGTGGCCCCGCAGAATGCGAGGCTGCATACGGCGAGAAGGACGCGTGACACAGTTCCCTAGTCTAATCCGCTTTCATGACGACGCTCTAGCGGCTTCGGTGCGATGCGTGCCCTTTCGTGATCGCGCGACGGCCAACACCGCCTCGGCCGCGCGACGTGACGCGCCGGTCGCACCCAGCTTTGCGCGCACGTCGGCCAGGTCGCGCGTGACCGTGTCAACGCGCGCACGATCGGTGAACAGTGCGATCGTTTCCTCCGCCACACGTTCCGGCGTGAAGTCATCCTGAATCAACTCGGGCACGATGCGCCGGCCCGCGACCAGATTCACCATGCCGTACGTCGTCACTCGGATGAACCGGCGGACGATGGCGGATGTCAGGGGCGACAAGCGATATACGACGACCATGGGACGCCCATGAAGCGCGGCCTGGACCGTCGCGGTCCCCGACGCCGTGATCACCACGTCCGCCGCCGCCAATACATCGTCTGCAGCACTCTCGACCACAGCGGCCGGCACACCTGCGGAGGCCAATTCCGCGATCGGCGCAAACAGACCGTCGTCAAGCCGTGGTGCACGCGCGACGAGCACCTGGAGTCCGGGCACACGCGACTTGATCAGCCGGACCGCGGCGACGAGTCCGGGCAGCAACGGTCGCACCTCATTGCGGCGACTGCCGGGCAAGAGCGCAAGGACCGGCCGTGCAGGATCCAACCGGACGTCCGCGAGCATTTGCGCGCGCGAACGGTGCGTTCGCGCGAGATCGACGAGCGGATGACCGACGAATTCAACCGGCACGCCGGCCCGTTCGTAGACATCGACCTCGAACGGAAAGATCACGAGCATTCGATCGACGTACTTGCGAATGGTCGCGAGGCGGCCGGATCGCCAGGCCCACAACTGCGGGCTGATGTAATAGACGATCGGCACGCCGAGCTCCTGCACCGGGCGCAGCAAACGGAAATTGAAGTCTGGAAAATCGATCGCGACGAAGACGTCGGGCTTGCGGTCGCGGGCGGCGTCACAGAGGGCCCCGCGCATCTGCCAGGCGCGACGAAGCACGGGCGCTGCTTCGAGGAGGCCGGTCACCGACATGCCTTTGTAGTCGCCGACGAGATCGGCGCCGGCGGCCTTCAGGCGAGGACCGCCGAAACCAAACACCTCCAGCGACGGCACCAGCGTTCGCAGCTCGTGTGTCAGCGCGGCGGCATACAGGTCGCCCGAGGCCTCGCCGCACGACATCATCACGCGCAGGCCTGCCGATGACGGCGTCGAAGGCGTCACGATCCCCGCTTGAGTGTCGCCGAGCTGAGATCGAGCTCTGACAAGGGAATGCGTTCGTAGTCGCCGAAGCCGAGCGCCTTCAGCTGATCGACAAACGCGGCGGCGTCACCGACGAGCACGATGGTGAGCTGGTCCGGATGGATGAAGTTCCTGGCGACGCGCTGAATGTCTGCGCCGGTGACGCGATCTACGCGGTCGCGGTACGTCTCGAGCTCTTTCGGATCCAGTCCGTAGAACAGCTCGCTCAGCACCTGGGCCGCGATGGAGGCCGGCGTCTCGATGGTCAGCGGGAAATTGCCCGACACGAACTCCTGCGCGCCGCGGAGCTCGCGCGGATCGGCGGCGTCGCGCTGGAGCCTGGCGCACTCGTCCATCATCAGCCGCAGCACCTCGGCGGTTGCCGCGGATCGGGTGTTGGTCTCGACGATGAAGCTGCCGCTGTCACGGTAGGCGTGCACGTCGGCGGATGCGCCGTAGGTCAGACCACGATCGGTTCGCAAGACGCCGAACAGACGGTTGGCGCCTTCACCGCCCAGCACACGCACCGCCAGCTCGAGCGGCAAATAGTCCGGGTGCGTCCGCGGAATCGCGACGTTGCCCAGACGGATTTCGGTCTGGGCCGATCCCGGTCGATCGATGATCACGAGCCGGCGCGCCGGAGCCGGTGGGGGCGTCGCGCGCGCGACCGGAACGTCCGTGCGCGGCCAGCTGCCGAACGCGCGCGCGGCCGCCGCGAATGCTTCCTCCGTCGTCAGATCGCCCACGATCGCAAGGAGCGCGTTGTTCGGCACAAACCACGTCCGATGGAACGACGCGATGTCGTCGCGCGTGATCCGGGCGATCGAGCCCGGCGATCCTTCGCTGGGGCGGCCGTACGGATGCGCGCCGAACACCAGGCGATTGAACACGAGATTGGCGAGCCGATCGGGATCGTCGTAACTCACGCGAAGCGCGGATTCGATTTGGCGCCGCTGCCGCGCGAGCTCGTCGGGCGCGAACGCCGGATGCTGCACCATGTCGGAGGCCAGCGCGAGCATCAGGTCCATCTGATCCTTGATGACGGCGCCGCTGACGTACGACAGCTCGTTACCGGATCCGACCCCGAGCACCCCGCCGGCCGACTCGATCTGCTGGGCAATGACCTCCGCCGATCTCGTCGCCGTGCCTTGATTCAGCAACGACGAGGCCATGCTCGCCACGCCAGGTTTGTCGGCAGGCTCGTGCATCGTTCCGGCACGGATGATCAAACGGAAGCTCACCGACGGCTGCTCGTGATGCAGCACGACGAGCACGGGCAGTCCGTTCGGCAGCGTCCGTAGCTCGTACGCGGGAAATGCCACACGCCGAGCCGTCAGCGGTGCCGGCCAGCCCGAGCGCGGCCAGTCTTGCGCCCGCGCGGTCGTGGCCGCGATCGCCATGGCAAGACCTGCCACCACCGTGAAGCCGCCGCGTCGCCGAATCATCGGCTCCCTGCGCGATCGGCGCCGCCGCCGGGTGTGCGACCAGGATTGATGGTCAGCAGCATGCGGGACTCCGCGGTGAAATAGGTCCGGGCGACGCGCTGCACATCGGCGACGGTAACGTCCTGGAACAGATCGAATTCGCCGTCTGCGGTCTTGACGTCGTGGTGAATCACGATCGCGTGCGCGAGATAGAGCGCCTTCTGCTGCACCGTCTCGCGACCGAGGATGTAATCACGGGCCCACTGCCGCTTCGCGCGCGCGAGTTCCTCCGCCGTGACGCCGTCGGTCTTGATGCGATCAATCTCCACCTGCAGTGCCTTCAACACGTCGTCGGGCTTGCCGGGTGGTTGCACCAGGGCCACGGCATAGAACAGGTTGGGATGCTCGATCAGCTTCGCTTCACCAAAGGCGGCGACGGCCACCTGCTTCTCGTACACCAGCGAGCGATAGATGCGTGAGCTGTCGCCGTCCGAGAGAATCTTGGCGAGCACATGCAACGGATATGCGTCGGGATGACCATCCGATGGAATGTGATACGACACGACCACCGCGGGCAACGGCCAGGATTCGGTGACCGTGTAGCGCTCCTCAGCCGTGTGCTTCGGCTCGACCGGGATGTCCCGTGGGACCGGCTTGCCGCGCGGGACTGCGCCCAGATAGTCCTTCACCAGCGCTTCCGCCTGCGCCGCATCGAAGTCGCCGACGACGGCGAGCGTCGCGTTGTTGGGCACGTAATACGTGTCGTGAAATGCGCGCACGTCTTCGATCGTCGAACGTTCGAGATCGGCGAGGCTGCCAATCGTCTGGTGCTTGTACGGATGCGTCGTGAACGCCTTGTCGAAGATGATCTCGGAGAGGCGGCCGAACGGCTGGTTCTCCACACGCATTCGCCGTTCTTCTTTCACGACGTCGATTTCGGTGCGGAACTTCTGATTGCTGACGTCGAGCGACGCCATGCGGTCCGCTTCCATCCACAACACGACCGGCAAGTACTGCGCGGGAACCGTCTCCCAGTAGACGGTCGCGTCTTCGGTCGTGAACGCGTTTGACTGCCCGCCGAGGCTCGTGATCGTCGACGGGTGCTGTTCGGGCAGCACGTTCTTCGATCCTTTGAACATCAGGTGCTCGAAGAGATGCGCGAACCCCGTGCGGCCAGGCTTTTCGTCCTTCGACCCGACGTGGTACCAGAGCGACACGTGCACGATCGGCATGGAGTGATCCTCGAGGAACACGGCCTGAAGGCCGTTCGCGAGGGTCGTCATCGTGTAGTCGAGCTTCGCCGGGCGGACGACGCTGGACGGTCCGGCGGCGATGACGGCGACGAGCGCACCGGCCAGGGCCAGCACGCGCCAGAACGATGGTGGTCGCATCGGGATCTGATTATCGCATTCGCTCTTCGAGGCGCGCGAGACGCGCTTCGAGTTGAGCGATGTGCTCGCGCAGTTCCGGGAGCCGACGGAGCAGCACCGCCGATTCGCGCCACGCATCGAGATCCCCGGCGGGAATCCCTGCGACATGCTTACCGGCGGGAATGTCCTTGGTCACGGCCGACTTCGCGCCGACGATGACGCCCTTCCCCAACCGCACGTGATACGTCGCACCCGACTGCCCCGCCATGATCACGTCGTCGTCCAGCGTGGTGCTCCCGGCGACGCCGACTTGCGCGGCGAGTAGCACGTTGCGGCCGATCTTGACGCCGTGCGCGACCTGCACGAGATTGTCGATCTTCGTTCCCGCTGCGATGCGCGTCTCGCCCACGGCGGGACGATCCACGGCCGACTGCGCGCCGATTTCGACGTCGTCTTCAATCACGACACCGCCGACCTGCGGAATCTTCTGATGCGTGCCGTCCGGCCGCCGGGCGAAGCCGAACCCGTCGCTGCCGATCACGGCGCCGTCCTGCAGGACGACGCGATCGCCGATGACGACATGCTCACGAATCGAGACGTGCGCGTGCAGCAGACAGTCGGCACCCACGACGGCACCTGGACCGATCGAGACATGTGAATGAATCGTCGTCCCTGGTCCGACGCGAGCCGCGGCACCGACCGTGACAAACGGTCCGATCGACACGCCCTCAGAAATCTGGGCCGTCGGATCGACCGACGCGAGCCCGCTGATGCCGGCCCGCCGTTCGGGCGGCGGCGTCAGCAACGCGACGGCGCCGGCGAACGCCAGGTACACCTCCGGCGTGTGCAGCATCGCGCACGGCGCCGCGGCGACGGAGTCATCGACGATGACCGCCGAGGCGCGCGTCGCGCCGAGCTTCGACGCATATTTCGAATTGGCCAGGAACGTGAGGTCGCCGGGGCCGGCGTCATCGAGACTGGCGACGCGACCGATTTCGAGCGTGCCGTCACCGTCGAGTCGGCATCCAAGTCGCGCGGCGAGATCGGCCAACTGCACGGGCCGCGAGTATACACCGCGGTCCTGGCGGCCCCGCCGCGCTAGTCGGCCGGCGTTTTGGCGGCGTCTTCGATGAAGGCGGCCAGTCGTTCGAGTCCGAGCGCGTCGGCGATCGCGTCGATGCGGCGCGATCGTTCGGCGGCCGGTTCACGAAGCGCCGCCCGTAACGCCGTGAGGCTCGGCGAGGGCCGGCCATGCCACGTCACGCCCGTGATGCCATGACGCGCGCCGCGCACGGAAAAGAAGTGCCCGACCGCGCGGAACAGAAAGTAGTAGCCGAGCACATTCGGGCCCGGAACGAGCGCTACCGGAATGCTCGCGATCGCGAGCAGCGTGTCGATGACGCACCACTTGAAGTGGCGTGAGGCGTCGTGCGACAAGAGCTTGCTGGCGTGCCGAATGGCATCCGGCGCACTCAGATCGTCCGCGTGCACGAGCGCCGCGTCGGACTCCTTTCTGAGGTACCAGAGCAATCGCTGCTCGGCCACCGCCGAGGCCAGATGCCGGGCGACCCATCGTCGCAGCCGGCTACGCTCCGGCGGCGGCTCCGTGGCACCGCGGCGACGCTCGGCTTCGCCCTCCGCCAACATCCGCTTGAAAATGCGCACGGCACGCTGCCACAGCGTCGGCGGACCGAGCGTCTCGTCTTCTTCAGCTGTGTCGGGGTCGGCTTCGCAGTACAGCTCGTACTCACTGTCGCCGACGGGAATCAGAAACGCGTCCATGCGGCGCGCGCGGCTCAGCGTGCCGGCTCGACCGGGAGCCGCGGACGGCCGGCCGCTTCCCAGGCGCTCATGACGACGCTGGCCACGGCGCTCGAGGCGTCGCTGATTCGCGTCTCGACGATCGTGCGTCCGTGCGAGAAGAACGCCGCGTAATACGCGTCGTCATAGCCAGGATGTGCCGTGACGGCCTTGCGATCGGCGTCGAGCGCAGCGGCGACGAAGGACTGGCTCGTCACGAGCGTGTCGAAGATGAAGTCGCGCACGTTCGCCACGGGCCGAATGGCGACCGGCGACAGTCGCAGCCGGTTGAGATTGCGCAGCACCAGCTCGGACTCGAAGCGGCTGTGAATCCCCTTTTGGCCGGTGAGCTGCCCGTCATGATTGCCGGTCGCATGAAACGGGACGTGCGCGTCCTCGACATAGTGCGCCAGCACCGCGACGAGATAGCGCGAGTTGTCGGCCGCGTACGGCGCGGTCGGCTTCCCGACGTCTCGAAATGTGTTGACGAGGCGCGTGTAGATCTCCTCGGTGCGCCATGGGAGACGTCCCATCCGCGTGGCCCGGTCGGCGCCATATCTGTTCACGAACGCCGCGAGATCCCGCGGCACATTTGTAAATGGCACCGGCTCGTCCAGGATGTCGAGGTCGAGGTAGTGATTGGGATCCTCCTCGCCCAGGTTCCCCTTGAGTCCCACTACGCGCCACAAATCCGGATCGGCAGCATGCTCACTGATGAAGTCGCGTTTCGCGACAAAGAACGGCCTGATGTCGGCCGGCAGTCCATCGATCGCGCGCCGCGTAATCCAGCGGTGAACATCCATGCCCCAGGCCGCGGGCGACGCCGGGCCGCACGCGAGGACGGTCGCGACGACGATCACGAACATTCGGGCACGCTTCATGAGACCTCGCGGAGAGGGGGCAATCCCGACATGCTAGCATCCCGGAATCATGAGTCCGAAGCTGACGCGCGCTGAGGTGTTGCGCGTCGCCGCGCTCGCGCGGCTCGAGTTGACTGACGCCGAAGTGGATCTGTTCACGGAGCAGCTGACGGCGATCCTCGGCTATGCGAGCGAGGTGCAGCAGATCGACACCACCGGGGTGTCACCGGCCGTCATGACGTCGGCCGGCGTCTCGTGGCGGCCCGACGAACCGGCGCCGTCACTCGATCGTGACGACGTGTTGCCGCACGCGCCGGACGCCGATCGCGCGTCTGGTCTCTTCAAGGTGCCGAAAGTTCTGTGACGCCGGCCGATCCGCATCGCTTTGCGAGTGCCTCGACGCTGCGTGACGCCATGGCACGTGGCGATTTCACGGCGGAGGCCGTCTGCCGTGCTGCGCTCGATCGCATCGCCCGCGAGGACGCGGGCCTCCATGCCTTTCAACTGGTCTGCGCGGAACGCGCCATCGCCCGCGCACGAGATCTCGATCGCGCGACGACCTCACGCGGCCCGCTCCACGGTGTTCCGGTCGCACTCAAGGACAACCTGACGGTGCGCGGCCTGGTCGCGACTGCCGGCTCGCGGATGCTGGAAGGCTACGTTTCGCCGTTCGACGCGACCGTGGTCGGACAGCTGGAACGGGCCGGCGCCGTGATCCTGGGCAAGACGGTGTGCGACGAATTCGCCATGGGCTCATCCACGGAGAACTCGGCATTCGGCCCGTCACGCAATCCGTGGGACCGCGACCGCGTGCCGGGAGGATCGAGCGGCGGATCAGCGGTGGCCGTCGCCGCGGGTTTCACGCCGCTGGCGCTCGGCTCGGACACGGGCGGCTCGATTCGCCAGCCGGCCGCCCTCTGCGGCGTCGTCGGCATCAAGCCGACATATGGCCGGGTTTCTCGATTCGGACTGATCGCGTTCGCATCGTCGCTCGATCAGATTGGACCGATCACGCGCACGGTGAAAGACGCCGCCATTTGTCTGGACGTCATCAGCGGACCGGACCCGCACGACGCCACCAGCACCAGCCGGACTGAGACCTTCGCCAATGCGCTGACGGGAGACATTCGCAACCTGCGCGTTGGCGTGCCGCATGCCCTGCTCGACAGCGGCGTCGATCCGGACGTCAGCACTGCATTTACGAAGAGTCTCGCAGTGCTGGAAGCGCTGGGAGCCAGAACAACGCCCGTCGAATTGCCGCATGGTCGTGCCGGGATCCCGGTGTACTACCTGGTCGCAACGGCGGAAGCGAGCTCGAACCTCGCACGATTCGACGGCGTTCGCTACGGGCATCGCGCCTCATCCGACACCGTGGACGGCTTGTATCGCCGCAGCCGCAGTGAGGGATTCGGCGCCGAGGTCAAGCGCCGCATCATGCTGGGCACCTACGCGCTGAGCGCGGGGTACTACGACGCGTATTACCTCAAAGCGCAGAAAGTGCGGGCATTGATCCGTGCCGACTTCGACCGCGCGTTCTCACACGTCGATGTGGTGGCATTGCCCACGACCCCAACCGCCGCATTTCGACTTGGTGAACGCACGGCGGATCCGTGGCAGATGTATTTGGCCGACGTGTTCACGGTGGGCGCCCCACTGGCCGGCCTTCCCGCGATGAGTGTTCCATGCGGAATGACCAGCAGCCGATTGCCGATCGGACTCCAGTTGATCGGACGCGCGTGGGATGAGAGCACGCTGCTGCGTATCGGGGACGCGTTCGAACGCGCGACGCCGTGGGCGGGCATGCATCCAGCGGAAACCGCCGGCCCCTGAGCGGATCAGCGGACCGCGTTGACCGGGCGTCGGATCGACTTCGCGACGATCCAGATAATACCGACCAGCAGTGCGACGGGCAGGAGTGGCGCGAGGGCGGCGATCCCGAGCACCAAAGCCCCGGCCACCGCGAACACAAGCAAGATGCCTGCGCCGATGGTGCCAACGACACCCACGACAATCAGTTTGAGCAGGAAAAACACGAGCCGGAACGGCAGCATGACGAGCCAGAGCACGCCGGCGGCGACGGTCGATACCAAGGCCAGCACCGCGATCGTGATCACGCCGAACAACATCAACGCGCCAACGGCCAGCAGGCCCATACCTGTCTCCTAAATAAAGAGGCCCGCGCGCCGTTTCCGGCGCGCGGGCTGCGGTCGATGTGTTCGACGTGGTGGTCGGTCGACCGGTTCCGGCGACTTAGCCGTTGACCGGAATCTGCCGGGGGCGCGTTTCCTCACGCCGCGGCATGGTGATCGTCAGAACACCGTCCTGGTATCCCGCCGAGACGCGCGCCGGGTCCACCGTGGAGGGAAGCGTGAAGCTCCGGCGGAACGCGCCGTAACCGCGCTCGACGCGATGGAAGCGGTCACGATCGACCGTCGACTCGAACTTGCGCTCGCCCTCGATGGTCAACACGTTGTTCTCGAAGGTGACCTTGATGTCGTCGCGCTTCATCTCAGGCAGCTCGACCTTTACGACGACGTCCTTGTCCTTGCTTTCGAAGATGTCGACGGGCGGCACCCAGGTGCTGGCGGTCAGCGGCGTGCCGTTGAACGCCGCGTCGAACATCCGGTTCAGCCGTTCAATTTCGGCTCCGGCCATATCAGCCACGGGACTCCAACTTGTCAGCGTCATTGCTCAATGCCTCCTGAACAGAAAGAACTTACAAGAGAATGATAGCAGAATATGATTTGATGTCAAACATATTTTATTAGTTGTTAGCACTCATATTATTTCGACTGCATCGCCGCCCGAAGTCTTTGAAATCAGGCCAGTGAGGCAAGACCTGTATGATCGGCGATGCAGATGACGGACCTGCTCCACCACGACGCCGCCGACCTCGCTGAAGACGCCCGCCGCCTGCTGGCCGAACTCGATCGCGAAGTACCGGGCGCAGAGATGGCGGCCGCTGACTGTCGCCCCCCCATCGACGTCGTTGAAACGGCAAGCACGGTTGAAGTGGTCGTGGATGTGCCGGGCGTGCCCGCGCGCGCACTGCGCGTGGCGGTGCGTCGCAATTCCGTGCTGGTCGTGGGTGTGAAGCTGCCGGCAGCCGGCGTTACGCAAGCACGTTTTCATCTCGCCGAACGCAGCTACGGCCGCTTTGCACGCGTCATCCGTCTCTCGGGCGCTGCCGACGCCAGCCGAGCCCGCGCCACGGTGGAAAGCGGCCAACTCCGTGTCGTGCTGCCGCGACTCGACGATCGCCGCGGGCGCGTCTACGCGATTCCTGTAGAACACGCATGACACGGCTGTTGTTCATTGGCGATCTCGTCGGCCGTCCCGGCCGCGATCTCGTCCGCCGGGGCGTCACGGCGATGGTCGCGCATTACGGCATCGACCTCGTGATCGCCAATGTCGAGAACGCCGCGGCGGGTTTCGGTGTCACGCCGGACATCGCGGACGACCTGCTATCTGCCGGCGTGCAGGTGATGACCGGCGGCAACCACACCTGGGACAAGAAAGAGATCCTCCCTTACTTTGCCGAGCAGCCGCGGCTGCTTCGTCCTGCCAATCTTCCGGTTGGCGCGCCGGGTCGTGGCTGTTTTGTCGCACGCACGGAGCGTGGTGTCACCGTCGGCGTCATCAACATCATGGGCCGCGTGTTCATGACGGCCATCGACGACCCGTTCCGCGTCGTGCTCGACGAGATCGCCGCAATTCGCTCCGAGGCCCGCATCATCTTCGTGGACTTCCACGCCGAAGCGACGTCGGAGAAAGTGGCGATGGGCTGGCACCTGGACGGCCGCGTCACCGCCGTCGTCGGCACGCACACGCATGTGCAGACGGCCGACGAACGTGTGCTGCCGAAGGGCACGGCCTACATTACCGACGTCGGCATGACCGGTCCGCATGACTCTGTGATTGGCGTTGAGCGGTCTGCCGTCATTCAGCGGTTCCTGACGTCGCTGCCGCAGCGCTTTGATACGGCGACCGAAAATCCGCGGCTGAACGCGGTCCTGGTCACCGCGGATGAAACGACCGGCCGCGCCACCGCGATCGAGCGAGTCAGCCTCTCGGCGCAACAAATCGAAGCGCTCGTCGCCCAGCCCGTCGCGACGCGTTCGTCATGACGCTGTCACGACTGCCCTTCGAGCCCGATGACGGCACCGAAGTACCGGTCGTCTCCGTCAGCGAACTCACGGCACATCTGAAGGGCGTCGTCGAAGGCACGTTTACCGGTGTCGCCGTCGAGGGCGAGATCTCGAACTGCCGCCCGTGGAGCTCGGGACACATCTATTTCACGCTGAAGGATGACTACGCCCAGGTCCGGGCCGTGATGTTCCGGATGCAGGTCCGGCAGCTCAAGTTCAAGCCGGCAGACGGCATGCGCGTCGTCGCGCGCGGGCGCTTGAGCGTGTACGAAGTCAAAGGCGAGTACCAGCTCGTCTGCGAGGCGCTCGAACCCCACGGACTCGGCGCGCTCCAGGCGGCCTTTGAACAACTGAAACGCACACTGCAGGCGGAAGGCCTGTTTGCCGTCGAGCGGAAACGGCCGCTCCCCGTGATGCCGCGACGCATCGGCGTGGTGACGTCGCTCGATGGCGCCGCCGTGCGAGACATCCTCCGAGTGCTCACGACACGGCATCCAACCGCGCGCGTCGTCGTCCGCGCCGCACGAGTTCAGGGCGACGGCGCTTCCGCGGATCTTGTGCGCGCATTGCGTGCCATCGCGCGCGTGCCGGACATCGACGTCGTGATCCTGGCGCGCGGCGGTGGCTCTGTCGAGGATCTGTGGGCGTTCAACGACGGCACGCTGGCGCGCGCGATAGCGGCGTGTCCGGTACCTGTCATCACCGGCGTCGGACACGAAGTGGACTTCACGATCGCCGACTTCGTCGCCGATGTGCGCGCCGCGACGCCGTCCAACGCCGCGGAACTGGTCGTCGAACGCGCCGATCACGTGCGGAACCGGATTGCGAGCGCCGAGCGACGCCTCGTCACATCGATGACGCGTGCGGCGGATCGGCTTGGCTTGCGCGTCCAGCGGCTCGACGCGCAACTGCGACGCTGGCAGCTGGTCGTTGTCATGCGCGAGCGTGATTGTCGCGATGTGACCCGGCGGCTCTCGCGTGCCGTCTCGGCTCGGATCGCCGCGCTCAGCGAACGCACCGAGCGTCTTCAGCGCCGCCTGGAACGGCGGGATGTCCGCCGGCTGACGGCAGGACTCAAGACGAGGATTGTCGCCGCGGATTTGCGGCTGCGCCAGGTGGTCGACCGGAGACGTCGCGACGCAGACGCACGCGTCCGCGGCCTGGCAGGGCGCCTGAATGCGCTCAGCCCGCTGAGCGTGCTGGCGCGCGGATATGCCGTCTGTTGGAACGAATCGCGGACGAGTATCATTCGCTCAGCTGGAGCGGTCCAGACCGGCGACGGCGTGCGCGTCACGCTCGCGGAAGGCGAGCTGCGCTGCCGCGTCGAAGACGCTGTGCGGGAGTAACCGGTAGACTACTGCGCGAGCGAGCCGCGCGAACGGAGTGGGGATCACGGGGACCCCGCGAATGAGCGCGTTGGAGGGTCCGCGGGGCGACGCCAACCGCCCCGTGAATTGAACATGTCCGCTTCCATCAAAGATTTCGAGTCGGCGATTGCCGAGCTCGAAAAAATCGTCAAACAACTCGAAGACGGCGACCTGGCGCTCGACACGTCGCTCAAGCTGTTCGAACGCGGCGTCGAGCTCTCACGTTATTGCCACGATCAGCTCGGCGCGGCTGAGCGGCGAATCGAGCAGCTCACCGAACGCGGCGACCTCAAAGACGCGTCGCATCTGGTCGCCGGCGACGACGAGCGATGAACGCCGTGGATGCCGTCTCTGACCTCGCCGGTTATCTGGGCGAGTTGCGTGGCGAGGTCGATGCAGCGCTCGACAAGGCCTGGCCCGCCGATGCGCCGCCACTCATTGTCGATGCGATGCGATACGCCGTCGTCGGCGGCGGGAAACGTCTACGTCCGTGTCTGGCGCTCGCCGTCGCCGAAGCCACGGGCGCCCTGAATCACATCCAGGCCGAGGCGGCGCGACTCCTCGCGTTGCCCAGCGCCTGTGCGCTGGAGATGATTCACACCTACTCGCTCGTCCACGATGACCTGCCGGCGATGGACAACGACGCACTTCGACGCGGCCGTCCGACGACGCATGTCGTGTATGGCGATGGCCTGGCCATTCTCGCAGGCGATGGTCTGCTGACGGAGGCGTTCGGCGTTATCGCCGAATCGCCGTCGCGCGTGCTGCGATCCGGCGCGCCACAGCCGTCAGCCGCGCAGCGTCTCCGCGCCGTCGCCGTCCTGGCATCCGCCGCCGGCGCCGTCGGCATGGTGGGCGGCCAGGCGATCGATCTCGCCGGCGCGGGCCGCGTCGCCGGTCACACGTTGCCGCAGATGGACGGCGGCGCGCTCGAAGACATGCATCGTCGCAAGACGGGCGCGCTGATCCGCGCGTCGGCCACGCTCGGCGCCATCGCCGTGGGTGCAGACGATCGCGTCCTTGGCGCGATCGATCAGTACGCTCGGGAGCTCGGCCTCGCGTTTCAGATTGTCGATGACCTGCTCGATATCGAAGGCTCTCCCGCCACGCTGGGCAAGACGGCCGGCAAGGATGCAGCCTCCGGCAAGCCCACTTTCCCAGCATTGCACGGCGTCGAGCAATCACGCCGCCTGGCCGCGGACTGCGTCACCCGGGCCGAACACGCGCTGACCGGAGCCGGTGTGGCCGGTCGACTCGCTGAGATCGCGCGTTGGAGTTTGACTAGAAAGAATTAGATCCTCAGAACTCAAGACGTGGCACTCAGGGCTCGCTCGAGTTTCTGAGCTCGAGTTTCTGAGCTCGAAGGTCTGAGTTCCAAGTCAGGCACTATTCAGGACTGCATGCCAAAGTCCCGTCTCGATCAACTGCTTGTCGCCCGTGGCATGGCGCAGTCCCGCGAGCGGGCACGCGCGATGATTCTGGCCGGGCACGTCACGGTGACCGGCGTCGCCGCGGCGAAGGCCGGCACGATGGTGGCCGAGGACGCCGCGATCTCGATTCGCGAGCCCGACCATCCGTGGGTCGGCCGCGGCGGTGTCAAGCTCGCCCATGCGCTCTCGGTGTTTGGAATTGACGTTGCCGGCCGTGTTGCGCTGGATATTGGCGCGTCGACCGGCGGATTCACGGATGTGCTGCTGCAACGCGGCGCCAGGCATGTCGTCGCGCTCGACGTTGGTCATGGCCAACTCGACTGGAAACTGAGGAACGACGCGCGTGTCGTCGTCATCGAAGGTGCGAACGCACGGAACTTGAGTCCGGACGACCTTCCGGACGGACTCCGCGCATTCGATCTCATCACGATCGACGTCTCCTTTATTTCCTTGCGGCACATCCTGCCGGCGGCACGCGCGCTGCTGGCGGCCGGCGGGCGAATCATCGCGCTGGTGAAGCCGCAGTTCGAGGCCGGGCGCGACGACGTCGGCAAGGGCGGCATCGTGCGAGATCCAGCCGTGCACGAGCGGGTGCTCGCGGACCGCATTCACGAGGCCCATCAGATAGGATTGGAGCGCGTGGCGGTCGAACCCTCACCAATCGAAGGCGCCGAAGGCAATCGCGAGTTCTTTCTGCTGCTCGCGGCCGCCCGGCCACCCGTCGCCTGACGCAGATTGCCATCGCCCATGCCGATCTCACGCGCGGGACTGATCGCCAGACGCACGCTGCCGGCCGCACTCTCCGCCCTCGCCGAGGCGGCGACGTGGCTCGATGCGCACGGCTGTCAGCCCGTCATCGAAGAACAGAGCGCACTCAACGCACCGCTGCCGAAGCCGTGGCCGACGGCGACGCGCGAGGCGCTGCCCGGCGACGTCGACGTGATGATTGCGTTCGGCGGTGACGGCACGCTGCTCGAAGCGGCCGGCGCTGTCGCGCGCTCCAGCGCGGATGTCCCGCTGCTCGGCGTCAACCTGGGACATCTCGGGTTTCTCACCGAGGTGGGTCGCTCGGAGTTGAGCCAGACGCTCGAGGCGCTGCTGGCGGGTCGCACGCGCATCGACACGCGCCTGCTGCTGTTGGGGGAAGTGCACCGCGCCGGCGCAAACGTTGCCAGCCGCGCCGCGCTCAACGACATCGTCGTCACGCGTGGGGCGCTGTCCCGGATGATTGAGATCGACGTGAGCATCGACGATCAGTTCGTCAGTCACGTCAAAGCAGACGGCTTGATCGTCGCGACGGCGACGGGATCGACGGCGTATAACCTCTCGGCCGGCGGCCCAATCGTGCATCCGGCGGTGGATGCGTTCGTGCTCACACCGATCGCACCGCACACGCTGACGAACCGTCCGATCGTCTTGCCGGCGACGGCCACCGTCACGCTGCGGCCCACGATTGACGCCTCGCCGTCAGACTTCGTGGCGACGTTCGACGGTCAACACGGCGTCCCACTGGGTCAGGACGACATCGTGCTCGTCCGGCGGGCACCGCGCGTGCTGCGCTTCCTGCGCACGTCTCCACGCACGCACTTCGACATGCTGCGCGAAAAACTGAAGTGGGGAAACGTCTGACTGCTCACGCAAACTTCAAACTTACCTATCGGGTTCCGACTGCCTGGCGGAAGTAGCGGATCTGCCACTTCGCGACGTTGCGAGAATGCTCAGCCAGCGTTGAGGCGAACGCATGGCTGCCGTCGTTCCGGCTGACGAAATACAGATACTTGACCTCGGCTGGATGCACGGCGGCTTCGATCGACTCGCGTCCGGGGGACGCGATCGGTCCAGGCGGCAAACCCGGATAGCGGTACGTGTTGTACGGCGAGTCGATCTGCAGATCCGGCTTTCGAATGTTGCCGTGCCACCGGCCCGCCTGCATCAGCGCGTAGATCACGGTCGGATCGCACTGCAGCGGCATCCCAATCTTCAACCGGTTGTGATACACGGCCGAGATGATCGGACGCTCCTCGGGCCGCGCGCTTTCTTTTTCGATGATCGACGCGAGCGTGACCACGTCGAGCAGATTCATCTTACGCGCCGCGGCGGCCGCACGAAGCTCCGGCGTCACCGCATGGCTGAACTCGGCGACCATCGCGGCAACCGTGCCTTCGGCGCCCGCGCTGCGCGGTAATGAATAGGTGCTGGGAAACAGCAGGCCCTCGAGGCTCGTCGCCTCGGGCGCCAGTTCGGCGGCCAGGGCCGGATTGGTCGCGGCGGTCACGAACTCATCGGCCGTCCCGATCCCGCTCTTCGCGAAGATCGCCGCCATCTCGGTGACGGTGAGTCCTTCGGGGAACGTCACCGAGCGCGTGTAGACGTCGCCTCGGCCGAGCCGCTCTGCGATGTCGACGGGCGTGGCCGCTTCCGCTTTCCAGCACATTGGGATCCTAAGCTTAGAATTCCACGTGGACAAGTTGTCGCG
>JADMIO011482780.1_pt1 | contig 66096 bp, 57 predicted proteins | sample 8958161 | NCBI WGS metagenome assembly JADMIO01 (sample SAMN16585339, study PRJNA669376) | soil metagenome | isolation source: Crop rotation soil | place: USA: Cullars Rotation, Alabama | collected 2011 | reverse complement strand
CGACAACTTGTCCACGTGGAATTCTAAGCTTAGGATCCCAATGTGCTGGAAAGTAAAGCTGAAATCGCTGTTTTGTGTGATGTTGATGACAGGCAGGCTGCAACCACCAGGAAGCGTTTTCCTAAAGCAAAATATTATAAAGATTACCGCGAAATGCTTGACAAAGAAGGCAAAAGCATTGATGCTGTTTCTGTTTCCACCCCAGATCATATGCACGCTGTGCAGGCCATTGCGGCCATGCAGCTAGGTAAACATGTATATGTACAAAAACCGCTTACCCACGATATTTACGAAGCGCGTATGCTTACGCAGGCTGCCCATAAATATAAAGTTGTTACGCAAATGGGTAACCAGGGTGCCAGCGGTGATGGCGTGAGGTATTTGATTGACTGGTATAAAGCAGGGCTTATAGGTGATGTTAAAGAAATATTTTGCTATACCGACCGGCCGGTTTGGCCTCAGGGTGTAGCATGGCCAACAGGAACGAAGCCTGCTGTGCCAACAGAACTTGACTGGAATTTATGGCTTGGTACAGCCCCCTACAAAGATTATATAGATGGCCTTATTCCGTTCAACTGGCGCGGCTGGTGGGATTATGGTACAGGTGCTTTGGGTGACATGGCCTGCCATATTATGCAACCGGCATTTGCTGTTTTAGGGTTAGGTTATCCTGTAAGTGCGGAGTGCAGCGTTTCTACAAGATATGTGGAAAACTGGCATAGTGCATATTTCCCTGAAAGTGGACCCGTATCTTCTCACATCATTCTTACGTTTAAGCAGCCCGGCAAGCCTGATCTTAAGCTGCATTGGATGGATGGTGGCATACAGCCGGAACGCCCCCCGGAATTATTACCAAATGAAACGATGGGCGACGGCGGCAATGGTATAATTTTCATCGGCACAAAAGGCAATATGATGGCCGGGACTTACGGCATCAACCCCCAGCTATTACCAACTTCAAAAACAAAGGAAACAAAGGTGCCTGAAACGATCGCACGTGTACCAAACGGTGATGATGGACATTATGCAGCATGGGTTGAAGGCGCAATAGCCGGTTATGGAAGTGACAAAGCAAATAACCTGAGTTCACGATTTGATGTTGCCGGGCCACTTACGGAAAGTGTTTTAATGGGAAATCTTGCCATAAGGAGTTTTGATGTTCGCAAGAAAGACGGTGATGATTGGAATTATCCCGGTCGTCACAAGCAATTGATCTGGGATGGAGAAAACATGAAGATCACAAATTTTGAAGAAGCAAACCAGTTTGTAAAGCGTACTTACCGCGAAGGTTGGACTTTAGGCGTTTAGATGACCGTTGAATTAGTCTTTTTTATATTTGATTTTATTTCAATTAAAACTTTTAAATTTTTATTAAATGGCCTAAGTTTGCAATACATGCAAATTTAGGCCTATGTATTCAAATAAAGCACTTCATCAGCAAACCCTTATCGCAGAAAGAGAACCTGACGAATGGATAACAGGTACTGAACTAATGACAGTTGATCAAAGGATTTACCTCAAAACCTTATCTGAGGAAGCTGGAGAACCTTTTGATGAAACCCTGTCAAAAATTTCCGCTGCCGAGCACATAAAAAGGTTAGAGCAGAAGATTGGGAAGGCGTAGTTACAAAGACCTTCATCAATATAATTTATAAAAAATAAAATCCTCAAGTCGGATATAAGCGAAATGAGGATTTATAATTAAAGAAGCTTAAAACAAGTTTTCGTTATACAATACCTTCCTCAAGAGGCTTCGAAATACCGGCTATATAATCCGACAGACCTATATCCTCAAGGAATTTGTTTGAAAAAATTGCTGCTGTTTCTTTTCGCAGCAATGCACTCCTGTATTCTTTCCACTCCTGCGCTTTGTTGCCATACATGTGCGGGATCAATCCCGGGAAAGACCAATCGGAATTTTTCCCCCAATGTTGCGTGAAGGGAATATTATTAGCTTGCAGCACTTCAATAATGCGCGTACAAAATTCCTGAAGACTGATGAGTTTATCAGTTTTGGGATTCCAGATCAAACCATCTATTTCAAGCATACAGGTGACCGGGAATTTTGTAAAAGCGAGTGTTGCGGCTGATTGCTTTACAAACCGCATGGCGTAAATGCCTGGTATAGGGCCTTCTTCTCTTGCTAATTTAGTTAATAATTCAAGCGCTTTGGGAGAATCCTTGTGGTCAATCCCAACAGCACACGCATAAGCCGGGCCCTGGTATCCTGCATCCCAGAAAATTTCTCCAATCGTACCTGTTACCTGCAGGTTTTCAGGCGGTAATACTGCAGATTGCAAAAATTTTATTAGTGCCGGAATATCTTTTTTAAATTTTTCAGCAATGCTTATAAATAAAAGGATAAGGTCTCGGTAGATTGATGTTTTTATTTTGGGAACCGGGTCAGGATAACCGCTTTGATATGCCTTTTTATATATAACCTCCATCATGTATTCCGTATCATCAACATAAGGGTTAATGAATATTTTGTAATGAAAAGGGCGATTGGGTTTGCCATTTGCATCTGTTTCGCCTTCAACCTTAAAATCCGAGTTTTCGAAGTCCAGCGTTTCTGCAAGGTGTAAAGCTTTATCCCTATTCATTTTTTTCACATACCGGCTCAGCAAAAACCGGTCTTCGGCTTCCATAACAACACCATGTATAAATCCGAAAGCGCCTAAGCTTACTAAAGCAGCATTAAATAACCCGTCGTTTCTTATTATCCTGGCCTTGAAGCGGTTTGCAAATACATCATTTAATACGGGTTTTGTGTGCCGTTCCAGGTAAACAATATCATCTTCACCATCCCCAATAATTAAATTGATACCAACAACACTATCCTGTATTGCACCCACATCCATTGCAGAGCCATGCACTCCTGTGGCTATACAGCCAGCAATAGTTTGCCCGTTGCTGGCGCCGGTTGTTTTTAAAGATTTTCCATTTTTTAATAAAAACCCGTTGATTTCCTTTATAATATTTCCGCATTCGAATAAAAATAAATTCTCCGGTAAAAGATTGTTGTTTTCATGTAACTCATCGGCAGTAATTGCTTTTTTAAGGTTCATTGCTGCATTAAAATGCATATTATCTTTTTGATGGGCAACATGCGACATTGACCATGCTGAGCCGTATGCCCTGAAACCTTCATTATTATCCAAAGCAATTTTAATTAATCGCTGAATTTCTTTCGCAGCATCATTATAACGATCAATAACAGAAGGCATATTATCTGCCTTCTCAGGGAATGTTTCATATAATACCTTGGTGGGAAAAGGCCCGTTGTTATGAAAAGTATCCCAGGTTTTTATTTCATGTTTAACAGTGGTTGCCATAATTAATCAGATTGTTTCAGACATACATATTTTATTTTAACCTGCCGCCTGCTACCGAACGTAATGGTATTAAGCAGTATGCCGCCAAAAGTTACCCTGTATTCAAAAGAGTAAAATCCATCTGTAGGGCATCTTTCAATTAAAGTAAACTCACCTTCCTGTGCTTTTAGTGTTATAACGGTATCTATAACATGCACCTTTTTGCTTTTATAAAAATCGCCGCTCGTATTTAACGGATCGGCTTCGGGGATTGCATCTTTATTCATAACCCGTACTGAATAACATGATGATAACAGGATCATTATTAAACCTGTTGTAAATAACGAACGGAATTTGCCGCCCAGACATGAGGTAGTGAGTTTCATATTCGCATGTATAAGTTACCAGGTGCTTATAATTAGTTGAATTGCCTGGCAAGATCTATAAAGTAATTAGTCGTGAATTTTTTAACTCCGGTATTAAAATTTAAACGTAAATTAAAATTATGATATTAAATCAACTTCAAATTATGAGCTGTGGAAAATTTTTGGCACCAGCTGCACTTTAAGTTTTTAATTTTGAACAATTATGAAAACAACGCAGGCGCAGCTTGATAAACTGCAACAGGTACTTGCTGAGAGTGAATATTCCATCCGTTATGAACGGGGCACTTTCCAAAGCGGCTGGTGTTTGCTTGAGCAAAAAAGAATTGTGGTATTAAATAAATTTCTTGATATAGAAGGAAGGATCAATACCTTACTCGAACTTATCCCGCAGGTACAAATAGATTTTGATAAACTCACACTTGAAAGCCAGAAACTTTACACAGAAATAACAACCCGGGCACAGCAAACAACCATGGAATTTTAAAATTACTCCGTTCGATGAATTAGATTTGCTACGTGTCTTCTCCTTATTTAAAAGTTATATTTCTTGGCACCGGCACCAGTACAGGAATCCCAATGATCGGTTGCTCCTGTGCTGTTTGCACTTCTACAAACCCAAAAGATAAACGCCTTCGCTCGAGTGTTTTGATTAAGTCATCAACAACAACTATTGTAGTTGATACTACTCCGGATTTCCGTTACCAGATGTTGCGTATTCATAACACAAAACTGGATGCAGTTCTTTTTACACATCCGCATAAAGATCATATTGCCGGCCTTGATGATATACGTGCCTACAATTTCTTCCAGCAACAACCAATGGATGTTTACGCAAATGTTTTAACCGCCGAAGCGCTTAAACGCGAGTTCGCTTATGTATTTGCCGATAAAAAATATCCCGGCATCCCGCAAATAAACTTGCATACAATTGATGAAACGGCTTTTGAAATTGGTGACATCCCTATTCAACCGTTTACGGTCTGGCATCATAAAATGCCGGTGTTTGGTTTTCGTTTTGCAAATTTTACTTACATTACAGATGCAAACAGGATTGAAGATGCGGTAAAAGAAAAATTGAAAGGTTCTGATGTGATCGTGTTAAATGCTTTGAGATATGAACATCATATTTCTCATTTTAATTTGAAAGAAGCGATTGAACTTGTACAGGAATTGGAGATACCAAATGCTTACTTTACACACATCAGCCACCAGCTAGGGAAGCACGATGCAGTTGAAAAAAATCTACCGCAGGGCATTCATCTTGGGTATGACGGATTGCAATTGTTTTTCTAACCTCCTTATAAACCCTTCTATGCAACAAAACCACTTAAAAGAATGGTTCGTGTTTACAAAACGCGACCGCAATGCCGCTATCATCCTGCTTTGTATCATCGGCGTCATCATGATACTGCCATATCTATTGCCAGCCAAGAAATTAGAAATACATATAGATAAAGAATTGCAGGCTGAATTAGATCAATACCAACGCGATCATCCGCAAAAAAACAACCAGCCTTTTTACGCAAATACATACAGCGATACGGCGATCAGCGATTCTGTAAAAACAGCATTATTCTTTTTTGATCCCAACACTTTAAGTGAAGATGGATTTATTAAACTTGGCTTATCGCAAAAAACAGCACATACTTTAATCAACTACAGGAGCAAAGGCGGCTACTTTAAAATACCCGAAGATATTCGCAAAATCTATAGTCTTTCCAAGGCTGATGCAGACAGGTTAATTCCTTATATCAGGATTTCATCAAACAAGCGAACAGCAGAAACCAAACATGAGAAATTTTACGCCTCGACCCAGCAGTACCAGCTCAAAAAAACGAATATCAATCTGGCTACGGCTGAGGACTGGAAAGCTTTTCCCGGTATTGGCGATGTAATTGCAAATCGTATTGTAAAATTTAGAACAAGTATTGGCGGATTTAAATCAATTGAACAGGTTGGCAAGACTTATGGTTTAAGTGACAGTGTTTTTCAGTTAATAAAACCTTATTTATACATAAAAGATTCAACAGGCATTAACAACTGAAATAAAACCTATAGTTTTGCCAACTAACAAATGTTAGTTTGATGTACATGGCAACCGATGAAATTACACAGCAAATTGCAGAAACAGCTAAGAATTTCGCTGCTCAATATATAAAGCCATGTGTAATGCAATGGGATGAAAGCCAGGAATTTCCTGTTCATGTTTTTCATGAAATGGGAAAGCTTGGCTTAATGGGCATTTTAGTTCCTGTAGAATACGGCGGTTCCGGTTTAAGCTACCTGGAATATAAAGCCATCCTCGAAGAAATTTCAAAAGTTTGCGGTTCCATAGGGTTAAGTCTTGCTGCACACAATTCCCTTTGCATAGGTCATATCCTGGCTTTTGGAAATGAAGATCAAAAACATAAATACCTGCCCAAACTTGCTTCGGGAGATTGGATTGGTGCCTGGGGTTTAACCGAGCCAAATACGGGCAGTGATGCCGGCAATATGAAATGCATGGCTATTAAAAAAGGCAATGAATGGGTTTTGAACGGAACAAAATCATGGATAACGCATGGTAAAAGCGGTAACGTTGCGGTAGTAATAGCAAGAACCGGTGAGGCGCGCACAAAAAACAATTCCACTGCATTTGTAGTAGAGCGTGGAACGCAGGGATTTTCTGGTGGAAAAAAAGAAAACAAACTTGGTATGCGCGCCAGTGAAACTGCAGAAATGATCTTTGACAATTGCATTATTCCCGATGAGAACAGGCTTGGCGAAATTGGTGACGGATTCAGACAATCAATGAAAGTCTTGGATGGTGGGCGCATTTCAATTGCTTCATTATCACTTGGCATTGCAAAAGGCGCTTTTGAGGCTGCAGCTAAATACAGTAAGGAGCGTTACCAGTTCGACCAGCCCATCGCAAATTTCCAGGGTATAAGTTTTAAGTTGGCCGATATGGCCACAGAAATTGATGCAGCGGATTTGCTTACGCTTCGTGCCTGTGCTTTAAAAAATATTAATCAGCCGGTAACACGCGAGGCAGCCATGGCAAAATATTATGCCAGTGAGGTAGCAGTAAAAGTAGCAAATGATGCCGTACAGATCTTTGGCGGGAATGGTTATACAAAAGAATTCCCGGTAGAAAAATTTTATCGCGATGCCAAGCTTTGCACTATTGGCGAAGGCACTTCTGAGATACAGAAGATTGTAATTGCCAGAGAAACACTGCAACGATTTTGATAGGTTGATGTTTTCTTTTAAAAAGGTTGAGATTTTTCTCAACCTTTTTTGTAATCTTGATTTAATGAGTATGAAGCCACGAATAAAGATCTGTTGCATTGGTTCTGTTAATGAAGCAAAATTGGCGATAAGTTCCGGTGCTTCGGCTATTGGCCTCGTTGGTAAAATGCCCAGCGGCCCGGGCCCTATTGCAGATGAACTGATAGCTTTAATTGTTAAAACAGTAACCCCACCAATTGCCACATTTTTGTTAACCAGCGAAACAACAGCAACAGAGATCATCGCCCACCAGCAGCGCGTTCATTCAAACACTATCCAGATCGTTGATGCACTAACCGAACGTAACTATAAATTGATCCGTGAACATTTGCCATCAGTAAAACTGGTGCAGGTTATTCATGTAATTGATGAAAGTTCTGTTGAGGAAGCCATAGAATTATCAGGGGAAGCTGATGCTTTATTGCTTGACAGTGGCAATCCGAAACTTGCGGTTAAAGAACTTGGCGGAACAGGAAGGATACATAACTGGAAGCTCAGTAAACAAATCGTTGAACAAAGTAAAGTTCCTGTTTTTCTTGCCGGTGGATTAAATGCATCAAATGTTTCAGAAGCAATTGAAACTGTACAACCTTTTGGCATTGATATTTGCAGCGGTGTTAGAACAAACGGAAATCTGGATGAAAAAAAGCTTGAGGCCTTTTTTAAAGCAGCAGGTTACTGACAGCCTTGTATTATCGCTGATTTTGTGATCTAAACTAAAAGAGATACAGTAAATAAATCTCTAAATCCAAATCCCGATATATTATGCTGAACATAACACAGGTTTCCGCGAACAATGCTATCAATTATTCAGCAATTGACACAATACACCTTTTATTTTTTCAGCCCCCGGTAACATAGCTTTTTCAAGGTTAATGTTAATGGGAACTGCGGGAAGGTCTAAAGCTCCAAGTACTTCAACAGGCGAATCAAGATACTGAAAACAATTATGGCTGATACGGTGCGCTAAAGCTTCTGCAAAAGAATTGGTTTGCTGTTCTTCAGTAAGCACAAGGCATTTGCCATGTTTTTTTACGGCTGAAAAAACAAGTGTCTCATCCAGGGGATAAAGTGTTCGCAGATCAATAACCTCTACCTGGCCAATAAAATGTTCAACGGCAGCTTTCGCCCAGTAAACCCCCATTCCATAAGTTACAATACAAGCTGATTCCCCATTATCAATTTTATCTTTGTCGGCTTCAACTATAATACTTGCTTTGCCCAAAGGCAAAATATAATCCCTGCCTGGTTCAATTGTTTTAGCGTCTTCTGTTCCAGGCACTTTGCTCCAGTATAAACCTTTATGTTCAAGCATTACTACAGGGTTAGGATCATAATAAGCAGCTTTCATTAAACCTTTCATATCTGCCGCATTGGATGGATAACAAACCTTGATGCCTTTTATTGAAAGCAACGTTGATTCAACACAGCCGCTATGATAAGGCCCGCCACCGCCATAAGCGCCAACAGGCACACGTAAAACCATGCTCACCGGGTATTTGCCATTGGTTAAATAATCAGACTTTGCTATTTCACTTACCAATTGGTTCAGTCCTGGATAGATGTAATCTCCAAATTGTACTTCTACGATAGGCTTTAGGCCAACAGCACTTAACCCCGCGGTTGAACCGATTATATAAGCTTCCTGGATAGCTGTATTAAACACACGGTGAATACCAAATTTATCTGCAAGTGTTGCTGTTTCGCGAAAAACCCCACCCAGTCTTTTCCCCACATCCTGGCCATATAAAATACATTCCTCATGATCCTGCATCAGCTCTTCAACTGCATGAAGCCCGGCATCCACCATTAATGTTTTCTCTCCGTTTGCGGGTACACGTGTTCCGGTTTCAAGGGTTATAGGTGTGGCAGCAAACACATTTTCTGTAACAGAAGCCGGCGAAGGTTCATCAGCATTCCTCGCTTTATCAAATGCTTCCCGCACTTCAGTACGCACTGTGTTTTCCGTTTGCTCAATTTCGGTTTCGGTAATACCACTTTGGCATAAAACATCTTTTAATTTGATAAAAGGGTCATGCGCTTCATGCCGTTCCAGGTCTTCTTTTGAACGATAAAATTCTTTTCTTACACCACTGGTATGATGGCTTAATAAAGGAACTTTTGCATGCACCAGTATGGGTTTTCTTTGTTTACGTACATAATCAATTGCGTAATTGATCGCACCGTAAGCATATTCAAACACAGTTCCGTCAACTTTAAGGCGCTCCAATCCTTTATATCCACCGGCAAAATCAAAAGCATTCATCGCCCTTCCTTCCCTTGCAGTAGTACTTATACCCCATTCATTATCCTGTACCAGGTAAATAACAGGCAATTGCTTTAATACAGCAAATTGTAAAGCCTCGCTTACTTCACCTTCAGTAATGCTGTAATCGCCAAAACTGCAAACAACAACCGGCAATTCATTATTGCTTCCTTTTTTTAAATGATTTGGCTGATGTTCCTCAAGATATTTGATGCCTTGTGCAAGGCCCGTAGTTGGAATAGCCTGCATCCCGGTTGCACTGCTCTGATGAATGATCTTTGGTTTATCCTCACTTTTGTTACTGGCATGACTATAATAAGAACGCCCTCCAGAAAAAGGGTCATCTGCTTTAGCCAGCAATTGCAGCATTAACTGGTAAGGTGCATAACCTAAGGAAAGCAGTAAGCTATCATCGCGATAATAAGGGCTTACAAAATCGCAAGGCAATAATTGCAGGCCTGTTGCAATCTGTATTCCTTCATGGCCTTTTGACGTGGAATGAACATACTTACAAACCTGCCTGTTAGTTTCATAAATTTCCGCCATGCTGCGTGCAGTAGCCATTAGCCTGAAGGCTTTGGCAAGAATCGCATTATCAAGCATACGCAAATATCAGTTTACCGGAGAGAATAAAAAAAGTAATTGCAGCGTGCTGTGTAATCTTATTTTATTTCAATTTCAAACACCTTATCGCTGCCTAAAAAACCTTTCAGCACATCGCCAACAACGCATTCCCCAACGCCGGCAGGGGTTCCGGTATAAATAAGATCGCCTATGTTTAAAGAAAAGTATTGAGATATATCCGCTATTATCCGGTTAAAAGAAAAGATCATATCATAGCTATTGCCTCTTTGCACCACTTTATCATTTAACTGCATCGAAAATTCAATTGGCTCTCTCTGCATTTCTCTTGTAACCTCATGCCAGTTGCCGAGTACTGCAGAGCCATCCCATGCTTTTGCTTTTTCCCAGGGCAGGCCTTTTTTCTTCAACTCTGTTTGTAAATCTCTCGCCGTAAAATCTATCCCAACCGATATACGATCATAATACTTAGAAGCATGGGATTCTTCTACGTATTTCGCGTTTTTTGAAATATGCAACACAAGTTCTGCTTCATAATGAAGTTCGTTTGTAAACTGGGGGTAATAAAAATTTGCATTAGGAGGAATTAATGCGCTTTTCGGCTTCAGAAAAATTACAGGTTCTGATGGCACATCATTGTTTAATTCCTTTGCATGCTCAATGTAGTTTCTGCCTACGCAAAAAATTTTCATACGTACAGACCAGGTTTTAATGGTTAATGACTAAGCAGCATTTTACAAATTGGATTTTTAAACAACTAAAAATAGTGAAAATTAAAGCAATCATTCCTCCGCAGAAAATTTTTTCCCATTTACGACATTCATAGTTTTTTCTATTCCAACGGTTGAAAAATTTTCAATTATTTCCGAACAGTATTCAATTTTTTTCCAAACCAGTTTCAATTCTTCCGGGAACCATTTCATCAATACAAAATCTGCCTGCCGGCCCTTTGGATAATTGTTCCCGATACCAAACCTTAGTTTCGGATATTTATCTGTACCAAGCATAAGCTGGATATCCTTTAAACCATTATGCCCTCCGGCACTTCCGGCCGGCCTTAACCTTAAACTATCCAGTGGTATGGCGATATCATCAACAATGGTTAACGTGTTTTCAAGCGGAATTTTTTCTGCATCCATCCAATATTTAAAAGCCTTACCGCTTAAATTCATATACGTTGTAGGCTTTATGCAGATAAAAGTTCTTCCTTTCCACTTTACTTCTGCTTTTTCTGCCAGGCGGGCCGTTTGAAACAGGCCATTATGCTTTAATACAAATGCAGTTACCACATCAAAGCCTACATTGTGGCGTGTATGCCGGTATTCATCGCCAATATTTCCCATGCCTACAATTAAGAATTTTTGCATAAACCGAAAGATAAAATCACCCCTGATAAAAATAAAAAATCCCGCCGGTGGCGGGACTTAAATAATTGAAAAAAGTTATTATTTCTTCTTTTCGTCTTTCGCCGGAGCTTTTGCAGCAGCCGGTGCAGCACTTGCTGCCGGTGTGGTTGTTGTTGTTGCAGCAGCTTCTTCCTGTTTCAATTGGCGTGTAAGCACAACAGATGCAATCGGAATTCTTGGCGAATTCATGATTTCCATGTTATCAACCTTTACATCCTCCACACGAATATTTTCATTCAGTTTCAGGTTACTGATATCTACCTCGATATTTTCTTTCAAATACTTAGGTAAAGTTTTCACTTTAAGCGATTTCATTTTGGTAACCAGCTTTCCGCCTTCTTTTACACCTGCTGCTGTTCCACTAAATTTCAACGGCAGGTCGGCCAATACTTTTTTATTTTCAACCAATTCAAGCAAATCAATGTGAATGAGGTTATCCTTAACCTTATCAAACTGCAGGTCTTTTAAAATGCAGGTGTACGATTTGCCGTCCACTTTTACTTCTGCCAACTGGAACTGTGATGTGTAAACAAGAGTTTTAAATGCCTTTGCAGGAGCAGAAAAGTTCACTTCCTGCGCACCCCCGTAAATTACACCAGGCACAAGTTCCTGAGAGCGAAGCTGGCGGGTGGCTTTTTTGCCAATTTCGGTCCTCAGTTGTCCTTCGATTGTAATTGTATTCATATATGTGTTTTGCCCCCATCTCCGCCGCGGCGGAATATTGAGGAAGTTTAAAAAACTAATTTTATTTGGTGCCTCCAATTGCTAATTACTAATTCCACATTCCCAATTCCTGTTTACTTACTTATCCCTCAACTGCGAGTGAATAAATAAACTGGTAATACTCTTATTTTCGTAAGCATTCCTAATCGCAATTGCAAAAAGATCAGCTACTGAAATAACTTGTATTTTTGGCGCACTCTGTTTCAACTGGATAGTATCACAAACCACCAATTCTTCCAACACACTGTTTTCGATATTTTCGTAAGCGTTACCACTTAAAACAGGATGTGTACATAAAGCCCTTACACTTCTTGCACCATTTTCTTTTAAAAGAGCCGCAGCTTTTGCCAATGTTCCGCCGGTATCGATAATATCATCTATTAAAACAATATCCTTGTCTTTTACATCGCCTATTAAAACCATGCTGGCTATTTCATTTGCCCGTTTGCGGTGCTTATCGCAAATAACCATTTCGGCATTAAAATAGCTGGCAATTTCCCTAACCCGGTTTGTACCTCCCACGTCGGGGGCCGCAAAGGTAAGGTTTGGCAGCTTAAGTTTCTCTATATAAGGTATAAAAATAGCAGAACTATCGAGGTGGTCAACCGGTATATCAAAGAAACCCTGTATTTGCGGAGCATGTAAATCCATAGTAATCACACGATTAGCGCCGGCAGTTTCCAGCATCGACGCTACCAGTTTTGAGCCGATGGCAACACGTGGCCTGTCTTTCCTGTCTTGCCTTGCATAGCCATAATAAGGGATAACTGCAATTATTTTATAGGCACTGGCACGTTTGGCAGCATCTATCATTAACAGCAATTCCATCAAATTATCTGTAGGCGAACAGGTGCTTTGAATTAAAAAAACATAATCCCCCCGAATGCTTTCCAAAAAAACCGGTTGAAATTCACCATCGCTGAATTTCTGAATATTTACTTTACCGGGTGGCACACCAAAGCGTTGTGCAATTTTTGCAGACAGTTCGTGCGATCCGGTTCCTGAAAAAATTTTTACTGAAGGGGTCATTGTGTTAGAAATAGGCGGCGAAGATAGAAATTCAAAAAAGAAATATTAATTTGATGCTTTATATTTTTTACAATGCCTAATAACCCTATTAAGAACTGGGCGGTTGACGACCGGCCCAGGGAAAAACTGCTGCTAAAAGGTTACAATGCTTTAAGCAATGCAGAGCTGCTGGCCATTTTGATAAATAATGGAACAAAAGACAAAAGTGCTGTTGACGTTTCCAAAGCCTTGCTGGCAACCGTTGATAACGATCTGCAAAAACTTGGAAAATTATCTGTAAAAGAAATTTTAAAGATGAAAGTAAAAGGCATTGGTGAAGCGAAAGCTATAATCATTGCAACTGCGCTGGAACTTGGATTACGCAGAGATATTGCTGAAAAAAAGTTAGATGTTGTTATTCAAAGCCGGGATGTTGCCGAATATTTAAGGGCACAGTTTAAATTTAAAAAGCATGAAATATTTGCCGTATTGTATTTGAACCGCGCCAATAAAATAAAACATTCCGAAATTATAAGTGAAGGCGGCATTACAGGTACTGTTGCCGACCCGAGAATTATTCTAAAGAAGGCTTTGGAGAACGATGCGGTAAGTATTATTCTTTGCCATAATCATCCCAGCGGAAGTCTGAAACCAAGCCGCGCTGATGAAGAGCTAACCAAAAAAATTACCGAAGCAGCAAGTTATTTCGATATCAAAGTGCTGGACCACATAATCGTGAGCGAAGAGGGCTATTACAGTTTTGCGGATGAAGGTTTGTTATAAGTAACAACCATATATAGGATAACCAAAGCAAATGGGGTAAAAAGAGAACAAATTCCCCCTCTTAGCCTGGAAATTGCCTCTCCGGAAGGAAAAATTCTCTCCGGGAGAGCCAAAATTTGTTGCGGGAGAGGGAAAGTTTCTTCAGAAACAGGGAAAATTCCCTCCCCGGGAGGCAATATTTCTGCGCTGCGAGGCAATGTTGCTGCTTCCGGAGGAAACTTCCTCGCTTTAGGAGGAATTTTCAGGCGCAAAGCTGGTTTATTATAAAAAAAATCCCGCATAAAGCAGGATCCTGAAAGGTCTTTACTGCAATACTTATGATTGCGGAGGCGTTGGCCCGCCATTTTTGGAACGACCCGGAAAACGGGCCTTCAGATCATCAACAATTGGCTTGGCATTGGGCACACCGTGTTTTGCAGACAGTTGGGAATTGCCGTAAAACATAAGGCTTGCGCTATATGCTTCACTCCCCGCAAGCAGCAACGTGTCGTCCAGGTTGCTTTGCAACTGCGTGATGACGCCTAAAATGGGTTTGAGCCCACTCACTGTTTTAAAATCCATGTTGAGTTCGGCTACATCCATAAAATCGGGTACCAGTTCAGGATTGCTGGCACAGTAATCATGCACCTTTGAAACAAAACTCAGCGACTTCTCGCTCATTTTGGGCAGGTCGTGTCGCTCTTCCATTGTTAGCATAACAAGGCAAGGCGCAAGCAATTCTTTAAGCTCATCCAGTTTGGAATTGATTTCTGTAATGGTTTCGTTCGTAATGGAAACAGAGATACGATTTGTGTTCATGGCTGAAAAATTTAAAGGTTTAAAATAATTAATGAAAATAAGAAAAAAGCATATACCAAAAAAAGATATTTGAAACCTTCAATTACTGATAGCGCTACATGAGCCAGACACTTTACGTGTCAGACACCTAAAAAAAATTTCTTCCCATCTGGCGCAAATGGCCTGGCAAAACTGTGTCTTTCATAGCAGGATGCATCAACAGAAGAGATAAATATAAAGATTTGGCTGAGGCATTTTTATCGCATGGGCCGGGGAAATACCCAGGGCAGCAAACCTGGGATAAGTTAAGCCCTTCACTGCGTCATTAATAAAACTAAAAAAGCTTTCTTTGGAAAGAAAGCTCTGGTGACCCCGTAGGGACTCGAACCCTAGACCCGCTGATTAAGAGTCAGCTGCTCTACCAACTGAGCTACGGAGTCATTTATGCATGCCATACTTATTGGGGTGCAAAAATAACTGATTGACGTATTTTGCAACTTAAATTTTTTTGATGGCTGAACAATTACAAAAACTCGTTATTATAACAGCTCCTTCCGGAGCCGGTAAAACTTCAGTCACAAAATATTTACTTCAAAAAATCCCAAAGCTTGCATTTTCTGTTTCAGCCACTACAAGAAAACCACGCAGCAATGAAAGAGACGGTGCAGATTATTATTTTATAACTGAAGAAGCTTTTCATGCCAGCATACACAAGAATGATTTTATTGAATGGGAAATGGTGTATGAAGGAAAATATTACGGCACCTTTAAAAGCGAATTACAAAGAATATGGAATGATAATAAGATCCCCTTGCTTGATATTGACGTAAAAGGAGCCATTCATGTGTATGAACAATTTGATGAAAATTGCCTTAGTATTTTTATTGAACCTCCCTCAGTTGAGGAGTTGAAAAGGAGATTGAATTTGCGGGGAACAGAGAGTTTGGAAAGCTTACAAACCCGGCTAAACAAGGCCGTATTTGAGCTAAGCTTTAAACACCAGTTCAACAAAATTATCATTAATGATAACCTGCAACTGGCCTGTATTGAAGCAGAAAATGCAGTAAAAGAATTTTTAAGCTTATAAAATTTTGAGATGGCATCGTTTAAAAACAAAACAATTTTTATAACCGGCGCCAGCCGCGGTATTGGAAAAGCAATCGCTTTAAGATTTGCGAAAGAAGAAGCAAATATTATTGTTGCTGCAAAAACGGTTGAAGAAGATCCAAGGCTTGGCGGTACTATTTATTCTGCCGCAAACGAAATTGAAGCCGCAGGTGGAAAAGCTTTGGCTGTGCAGGTTGATGTGCGTAATGAAGAGCAAATTAAAACTGCAGTTGAAAAAGCAGTTGAAGCTTTTGGCGGTATTGATATACTTGTAAACAATGCTTCTGCTATTCAGTTAACTGGTACTGAGCATACCGAAGCAAAGCGTTTTGACCTGTTGCATAATATTAACGTCCGCGGAACTTTCCTTGTGACACAGCACTGCATACCCCATTTAAAAAAATCGGTGAACGCGCATATACTTACTTTATCGCCGCCGATTAACCTTGATGAAAAATGGCTTAAGAAGCATATTGCCTATACCTTAAGCAAGTATAACATGACGATGATGGCACTTGCCTGGTCCGGTGAATTAAAGAAATATAATATCGCTTCAAATGCTTTATGGCCTGCTACAACGATAGCAACTGCCGCTGTAAAAAATTTGCTTGGTGGCGAAGCTTTAATGAAAAAAAGCCGTAAGCCTGAAATTATTGCTGACGCTGCTTATTATATATTGGGCAAGGCCGCTTCAATATGCACAGGCAACACATTTATAGATGAAAAGGTATTGCGGGCAGAAGGCATTAAAGATTTAAGTAATTATGCGGTAACCGCGGGCTCAGATTTATATCCTGATCTTTTTTTGTAAAGTTTTAAAATCAAATTTTAGCACGGGGTTCTCAATATGTTATCGCATTATTTTCTTAAAAATATTAAGCTTGCCTTTAAATGGCGGATACCGTAAAGCGGGATCAAACCATGTTGGCGTTTTCATGATTGATTTTAAGTGGCTAAAAGTTTCGAAAGAGTATTTTCCGTGATACCTTCCCATACCACTGTTACCCCTGCCGCCAAATGGCAAATGATGGTTGGTTAAATGCCAGCTTGAATTATTAATGCATCCGCCACCGAAAGCAATATTATTCAGCCAGTAACTTTCTTTTTGCTTTGATGAAGTATAAACATACAATGCAAGCGGATCGGGATTTTTTTCAATGATGCTTTTTGCTTCTTCAGTTGTATTGAAACTTATTACAGGAAGAACAGGTCCGAAAATCTCATCCTGCATTACAGTATCATCAACATCAACATTTTCAAGAATTGTCGGTTCTATAAATAGTTTTTCCTTATCGCTTCTTCCACCATAAATGATCTTTCCTTCCTTTAAATACTGAAGGATGCGGTTAAATTGTTTTTCATTAATGATCCTGGCATAAGCATCATTATTTTCAGCATTGGCTGTAAAAAACTTTTCAATGGTTGTTATAAGCGTTTGTAAAAATTTATCCCTGATCTTTTCATGAATCAATAAATAATCAGGTGCCACACACATTTGTCCGGCATTGGAAAACTTTGTCATGGCTATGCGTTTTGCTGCAATTTTTATATTGGCGTCACTTTCCACAATACAGGGGGATTTACCGCCAAGTTCCAGTGTTACAGGTGTCAAATTTTCAGCAGCCATTTTATAAATTATTTTCCCTGTTGCCGTGCTGCCGGTATAAAATATATGATCAAATGCAAACTGCTCCATCATTCGTGGAATTACATCAGCTCCCGCACCTTCTACGTATAAAATATATTCTTTCGGGAATGTAGTTTCAATAATTTTTTTCATAACCGCAACTGTTGCCGGTGCAAATTCACTTGGTTTTAATACAATACAGTTGCCTGCCGCCATTGCGCCAACCAATGGTGCAAACAAAAGCTGCAGGGGGTAATTCCATGGCCCTATTATCAATACTGTACCTAAAGGTTCCGGTATTATAAAGCTGGTTGAAGGAAAGTTTAATAAAGTAGTGCTTGTTTTTTTTGGGCGCATCCAGTTCCTGAGATTTTTGAGCGCTGCGTTTATTTCTGCGATCATAAAGCCAGTCTCTGTTACCCAGGCTTCTTCTTTATTCTTCTTCAGATCAATATATAAGCACTTATATAATTCTTCCTCGTGGTGAAGGATTGCTTGTTTTAAATTTAGCAATTGTTGTTTTCTGAAAGCATATTCTTTAGTGATGCCGGTTGTAAAATAGTTCCTCACTGATTGCAATTGTGCACCAATATTAATATCCGGGATTGCTGAAATCATTTTATAAAGTTAAAATATGCTTCATTAAATACTTATGCAATTAGACTTATATCCTAACCGGCATTATATCAATTCAGGCCGTATTGATCAACCAGGTAGATGAGTGCAGCCATATTTATGGCGCCTAACTTCATTTCGCGTATGTCTACATTTTCAAAAACATCCGTTACCGCATGATGAATATAAAAATAACGCTGGCTGTCGGGGTTTAAACCTGCCTGCGGTGTGAGAAAAACTTCCTTCAGGTATCCAATATCCGCACCGGCTTCACCCTTTTCAAAACGATCTCCGTAGTAAGGCGTAAACAGTGGCTTCCATGAATTTATTTTTTGCCATGAAGCGTCATCATCAACATCAAAACTAAATCCTCTTGGTGTAAAACCGCCGGCATCGCTTTCCAGGGCAAAAATGTGTTGTTCGTTATTTTGCTTTGCTTCTTCCGCATATTTTTTGCCACCCCTTGTACCATTCTCTTCATTTGCAAACAATACAAAATGTATTGTATGTTTTGGCTGGTATCCCAGTGCTTTAAATACGCGCAGCACTTCAATGGTTTGCACTATACCGGCACCATCATCATGAGCACCTTCACCAACATCCCAGCTATCCAAATGCCCGCCAACGGTAATTACCTCTTCAGGATTTTCGCGGCCTTTTAATTCGCCAATTATATTATGGGCAATTGTGTCTGGCAGCATTTTACCATATGTAAATAAGGTTGCTGTAAGCGGAATATTCTTATCAAATATGGAATTGAGCTTTTTTACGTCCTCCAACCCGATTGCTGCTGCAGGGATTTTTTTTACCGAATCAATATAACGCAGAGAACCTGTATGCGGAAAATTGCCAGGCGTATTCGTCATGCTGCGTATGAGTACTGCAGTGGCACCGTATTTTGCTGCACGGCTTGCACCTATACCACGGTATATTACATTTTTTCCATAAGTAGAAAATGTATTTATCAACGTATCATCGAAAGGAACATTATAAAAAACAATTTTGTCTTTTAACTCATCTTTTTTTGCTTCCAGCTCATCAAAATTATTCACCCGCGTTAACGGTGCTTTTACACCTTTTTTGCCTGTACCAATAGCATTACCCAATGCAAGAATATTCAGCGTATATTGCTGTAGCCCTTTTTCATCTTTATAAATAACAAAAGCGTTATCCTGCCCGCCGCGCACCCAATGCGGCACCATGCATTGTTGTAACAGCACATTTTCTGCGCCGGCATCTTTCAAAGCTTTTGCCCCCCATTCTTCCGCCAGGTACATTTGAGGCGATCCTGACAAACGTGCACCTATTTTTTTGGTGAGGTAATAAAGATTATTATAAGATGCATCACTGCTTAAAATATTTGCAGCCATCCTATGAATGAACAATGAGTCTTCAGATAACTGTTGAGCTCTATTAATTAAAGGCAACAAGAGAAGGCCAAACAAAAAAATTTTCATGAAAATTTTTTAAACCCGTTTTATGAATAATGATGCAGGACCAACGTTCAATACAATTTTTGAAAAAATATTGAATACAGCTACTCATGGATTGTCATAATTGGTATATGGCTGTGAAAGGCCAGTGCTTTTGTATGGCTGCGCTTAAAAATATTATCAAATAAGCCGTGCTTTTTTGGAATTACAATAATCAGGTCTGAATTGTTTTCAACAGCAAAATGATTGATCCCGTCTGTAAAAGTTTCGCTTTTAATAAAATGATATTCGGGCGTATAATCTTTGAATAAAAAGTCAAAAATATTTTTCTCATCAGCATGATCCGACGGCGTATCATTTGAATCTGTTTCAACATGCAAAACATCAAATTTTGCTTGCGTTGCATCTAAGATTTTTTTTATTTCTGCAACAGGTGTTGTTTGCTTTACTTTTTTAAAATCTATTGCCAATACTATCTTTTTTAACCCGGAATACCTGGCGCTGGAGGGCACAATGATTACTGGTTTCTCGCTGTTCCGCGACACATCAACTGCAGTACTGCCAATTATTGCTTCTTCCAGTTTGCTTTCTGCGTTTGAAATACCCATTACTATAAGTTCACCCCCGTTGCTTTTGCATACGTCGACAATACCAATATTCGCTATATTATACTCACTCTTACATTCTATCTCCAACGTGCCGTGCGATTGTGTACCAAGCTGTTCCTTCATCTTTACCAGGCCATTTTCACTTAATTCTTTAAATTGCTCCATATCAGTTTCCACAGGCATACTAAATTCAGGATCTTCTGAAATAAAAGCCTGGTAGGCATTATATAAGATTATTTTAGTTGCCTGCAGATCCTCTGCCAGGGCTATGGCATAGTGCGCTGCATTATAAGCTGCCGGGGAAAAATCTGTTGGAACAATTATCGCATTCATGCTTTAAGTTTTACAGCACTAAAATAATTTTTTCTTTCCAGCCCTGAATGTTTCTGCAAGTTTTAGTTGAAAACAAAAAAAGCAGCTCCGGGAAACTGCTTTTTTTATAAAAGGTCTATTATTTACCAAATCTTAATTCTTTCAGTTTCTGACTTATACATCTTATCGCCGGGTTGTATGCTAAAAGCAGCATACCATGCATCTACATTAGTGAGTGGTCCGTTACATCGATACATACCGGGTGAATGCGGATCGGTCATTACTAATTGCGCAGCATAATCGGGCAGGATATTACTTCTCCAAATCTGCCCCCAGCTTAAAAAGAAACGCTGATCCGGTGTAAACCCATCTATCTTTTTATCGCTTTTACCCTGTTCCGTTTTTTTGAATGCTTCATAAGCAATATTCAAACCACCAAGGTCTGCAAGATTTTCACCTAATGTAAGATTGCCGTTTACATGAAGACTGTCGTTTACCGTGAAAGCTGCATATTGCGCTACAACCTTATCGGCACGTTCAGTAAACTTCCTGGCATCATCCGTGGTCCACCAGTCTTTTAAATTGCCATCAGCAGCATATTGCCTGCCCTGGTCATCAAAACCATGCGTGATCTCATGACCAATAACAGCAGCAATACCACCGTAGTTTACGGCATCATCAGCATTAGGATCAAAGAACGGGAATTGTAAAATGGCTGCAGGAAAAACGATCTCATTATTCGAAGGATTATAGTAAGCATTTACAGTAGCCGGCGTCATCAGCCATTTGGTTTTATCAACGGGTTTACCCATACGGTTCACCATATCATTGTACGACCATTCATTCAAGCTTTTTATACTTCCAAGCAGGTCATTTTTATTTATTACAACCCCTTCATAGGTTTCCCATTTATCAGGGAACCCAATTTTGTTGATAATAGCATTCAGCTTGCCAAGAGCCTGTTGTTTGGTGCTATCGCCCATCCAGTCTAAACGGTTTATCCGGTCGGCCACAGTTTGCTGCACATTTTTTACAAGTGCCAGCATACGCTGTTTGGCTGCATCATTAAAATATTTTTCTACATATAACTGGCCAACCAATTCACCAAGATTATTGTCAACCATACCACTCATGCGCTGCCAGCGTGGTGTAATTTGTTTCTGGCCCGATAAAACCTGTCCGAATTTAAATTGCCTGTTTACAAAATCGCTGCTTAAATAAGCGGCATTGTTTTTTATTATTGCCCATTGCAGGTAGGCTTTCCAAACATTAACAGGAACAGCCGTTAATAAAGAATTGGCTGTTTTGAAAAAGGCAGGATTGTTACAAAGAACACTATCAGCCTTTGCCACTTTCATAGTAGTCAATAAAGCTTTCCAGTCTAAACCCGGTGTTGCTTTACTGAAATCATCAACAGAGAATTTATTATATGTTTTCACCGGGTCTCTCAGTTCAACGCGGCTTAGCTGTGCTTTGGCAAGAGCGGTTTCAAGGTTTAAAATATGCTGCGCTTTTTGTTGCGCCATAGTTTCGTCATCACCAACCAGCTTAAACATATCTGTTACATACTTCGTATATTCTGTGCGGATGGTTTGGCTGCGGGTATCATTCTTTAGATAATAATCACGGTCGGGTAATGACAAACCTCCCTGCCTGAATTCAGGAATATATTGATTTACATTTTTATCATCCTGGCTTACAGCAAATCCAAACAAAACACCTCCGATGCCCTGTATGCGCAAAGTCGCAACTTCATTTAAAACCTGGTCCTGTGTGGTTAAACCGTTAAGTCTTTCCAGTTCGCTTTTAATAGGTGCGTATCCGAGTTTCTCAATTGTGGCGCTATCCATGGCAGCCGCATACAGGTCGCCAACGCGCTGGTACAAACTATTTTTAGATGCATTTTTTGCAGCATCTTCTGTGATAAGTTTCAGGTTGTCAAGGCTTGTTTGTCTTAATGCATCAAAGCTCCCCCAACGTGTTTTAGACGCTGGCACAGGATTATTTTTTAGCCATGTGCCATTTGCGTATAAAAAAAAATTATCGCCCGGCTTTACAGACAAATCCATATTTGCCGGATCAATAAATTTAAAATTTTTATCCTTTGACTGGGCCATAACAGAAGTTGATCCTGATGTTATAATTCCCGCAAGTGCAACTACTATCAATCGCTTCATATTTAACAATTATCTGCACAAAATACGGGATTAAAAATGTTAGCGAATTCAGAATTAAAAAAAAGCTGGCGCATGGTTATCAATCATATTTTATTTTTGCTTTATCCAGGATTTGCCATGAATAATTTTTTCCAGGTCATATACGATGAAGTGATTTCTTTTTTTGGAATTGGGCATGTGGTGGAAGTTGTGCAAAGCGGCGACTATAGCAGCCTGTTAACTTTTGATGGAATTCTTTCCGTAATATCCCCGTTCATACCGTTTTTGCTGTTGATTGAATTGATAAGGGCCGCAGTATATAAGCGATTTAAGATCGATGACTACCGCGTGCCATTTTTCATTTTTGTTGCCAACAGGTTTGTTTCCAGATTTATTTCGATAGCGATGGTTGCGCTTTGCATCGGCCTGTTTGAAAAACATGCCATTTTCAAAACTACGTTCACATGGTATTGGCTGATCTATGGCTATATTATCTGGGAGCTTGCACATTTTGTATATCATTACCTCGCCCATAAGGTAAGGATTTTGTGGTGCCTGCATTCCACACACCATGCTCCCGAAAGCATGAATCTTTCTGTTACCTATGCCCATTTTTTTCTGGAAGCTCCTTATGCAGATTTTATCAGGACCACCATTTGCATATTGCTTGGCGTAAATGCCCCGCTGTTATTTTTTATTATGTTTATTGATGGCACCTGGGGCGCATTTATCCATGTAGGTGAAAACATTATGAAAGATGCCCGGCTGGGCTTTTTGAATAAGTACATTTTAACGCCTTCACATCACCGTGTACACCATGCAAAGAATGTGGAGTATATGGATACAAATTTTTGCAACCTGCTTAATATCTGGGACAGGGTATTTGGCACGTTGAAGCCTGAGCAAAAACAATTGCCAATACGCTATGGCGTTACCCGGAAAATAAACCCGCGCAATTTCTGGGATGTTTATTTTGGCGAGATATATTACCTGGCAAAAGACATACGGCATGCACCCGGTATAAAAAATAAATTCTTATACCTCATAATGCCGCCGGGCTGGAGCCATACAGGTGATCATAAAACTGCAAGGGCTGAGAAAAAGAAGTTAATGGAAGTGCAGGAAGAAGTGAAACAAACTGGTAAACCTGTAACCATGGAATCTTAACCAATAATGATAACTAAAGCAATACGGTGCGGAAAATACTGCCAGCCGCCATCATACCTATAAAGTTTCAGATACTTTTCATTTTATAATTTTTTAATATTTAACTTTAAAAGTTATTTCCTTAATCAAAAATCACAAAACAATTATTATGAGAAAACTCATTTTTATGGGGCTGATTGCAGCCATTACTTCATGTAATTCCAATCCCTCAACTGAAACACAAACCACAACTGCAGGCGACACCACAAATGCTTCGGAAATGCAGGATGTTACCTACGCATACCCGGTAAACTATTCATCAAAATTTACCATGGGTGATCCCAAAAATTCACAGGCTGTATTAAACATCTGGAAAGCATTTGATAAGGGAGACCTTGCTTCAGCTAAAGAGTATTTTGCTGATTCTGTAGAAATGCATTTTAGTGACGGTTCTGTTATGCACTCCGTAAGGGATAGCGTAATTGCGGCAGCCCAGGGCTACAGAAATACATTCAGCGCGGTAAGCAGTTCAATCGATGCTCTGATTGCGGCAAAAAGCATCGATAGAGATGAAAACTGGGCGCTGGTATGGGGTATGGAAAGAGATACCCATAAAGATGGCAAGGTAGATTCGGTATACCTGCAGGAAACATGGCGCTTTAATAAGGATGGAAAGGCAGATTTAATGTACCAATTTTCTGCAAAGACTACTCCTCCAAAAATGTAACGCAATAAAAAAGACAGGAAGAGGTTGCTTTAAAAAGCGGCCTCTTTTTTATTTATACCCTCCATTTCAACCAGAAGATGAAACTGATTATCGGAAGATGAATGGTGATGTTTGGATGAACAACTATCTCCAGGCAATGCCCCTGGTTTACAAACAACACTGCAGGGTATTCAAAACATATAGCTAACCTCACCCGATCTCCCAGGCCAGTGCACTTGCACCGAGTATGGCTGCATCCGATTCTTTTAAATGGCTTACAAGGATCTTTACCTTATTCTGGAATACCTTAATAAGATTGGCCTCCATGCTTTCACGGGTAGGCTTTAATATAAGTTCGCCCGCCTTGGTAAGTCCGCCAAAAAGTATAATGGCTTCAGGGCTTGAAAACATAACAGCATTCGCCAGTGCTATCCCCAATATTTTGCCGGTAAATTCATATACATTTTTTGCAAGGCTGTCTCCTGCTATGGCTGCTTCATACACTTTTTTCGAATCAATTTCATCAACGGGTACTTTTCGCAAAGAACTTGGTGTATTCGTGTTCTTAAGCATTTCAAGTGTTGTTAACCGAACACCGGTTGCAGAAGCATAGCTTTCAAGCGAACCTTTTTTCCCCGTTCCTTCATGCATGCGGCCATCTGGTATAACAATGGTATGGCCAAGCTCACCCGCAAAACCATCATGACCATAAATTAATTTGCCATTTGCTATGATGCCGCTTCCAACGCCGGTGCCAAGTGTTATCATTATAAAATCTTTCATGCCCTTTGCCGCACCATAGATCATTTCACCTTCGGCTGCAGCATTGGCATCGTTGGTGAGTACAACAGGCAGTTGAAATTTATCCTGAACTAGTTTGGCCAGCGGGATAATTCCTTTCCAGGGCAGGTTTGGCGCATATTCAACTGTACCGGTGTAAAAATTGCCATTGGGTGCACCTACGCCTATGCCTTTGAACCTGCCAACGCCACCGGCTTTATCAATCAGCTCTTTTACTTTTTTATACAGCTCATCAATAAACGTTTCAACCTGTGCATGTTTTTTGGTGGACATAGATCCTGAAAACAAAACATTGCCTACATGGTCAACAATACCAAACTTGGTTCCTGTACCACCAATATCAATGCCTATAGCCAAAGGATCGAGCGTTATTTTTGGGGTAGCCATGTTATTTAAAATTTCTGATGTATGATTTTTGATCTTGAATTATTATGAAATTCAACTTAAACAATCACCTTAATGCCCGCCACTACTTTCCAGGTGGTCGTAATCAATACCCTGTGTTTTGAGAATGCTTTTTACCCTGATGGCATAAAATGCCAGGTAAGCAAAACAGGCAACACCTACCAGGTACGACCATTGAATACCCACCACATGGTCTGCAAGAAAACCTTGTATTAAGCTTACAATACCACCACCCATTATCATCATTATTAAAAAACTTGCGCCTTCATTGGTATGTTTTCCAAGCCCGGCAATGGCAAGCGTAAAAATACAGGGCCATAATGTAGAGCAAAACAATCCAACGCTCATAAATGCATAGGCACTAACCATACCACTGGCAAGCATTCCTATAAAAAGAGCCGTAATACCAAAACCAGAATATATAAGCAACAATCTTGCAGGGTTTCCTTTACTAAGTATGTCGCCTGCAATCATTGCAATTATTACAAAAGGATAATAGTAAAAGGGTGTTACATCATGATTCGCAATAGTATTTACCAAAATGAAAACACCAAAAGCGATATAGGGCATAAAAAAACGCAGTACTTGTTTTGTGCCTTTGCTTAAATCGAAAGCACCTACGGAAGATGTCCATCTTCCAATCATTAAACTGGCCCAAAACAAAGAGATAAAGGGCGCCACCTGGCTGGTTGGTATATTAAGATCCTGATGCAAAAAAGCCGGCAGGTTAGAAGCTGTTGACACTTCAACACCAACATACACAAATATGGCTATCATACCCATGATAAGCTGCGGATAACTTAAAACACTTTTTTTATGGGCTACTTTATTAGCATCGTCGGCTTCCTGCTCAGCGACTTTCTCAAGGTCGATTTTATTGGGAACAGGAGAGAACCTGAAAATGATTGCAACTAAAATAAAAACAGCGCCTAAAATAAGATAAGGCGTTTTTACACTTTCTATGCTGGCAACAGCAACCTCGTCTGAAGCTACTGTTCCAAAAATTGCAAAGCTAACAAGCAGGGGCCCTATGGTAGTTCCAAAATTATTTACGCCTCCGGCCAGGCATAACCTTTGTGCACCGGTTTTGGGATCACCCATTACTATAGCCAAAGGGTTGGCAGCGGTTTGTTGCAACGAAAAACCCAGGCCTACAATAAACAAACCGGTTATCATAATTGTAAAGGAGGCATTTTCGGCTGCCGGGTAAAACAGTAATGTACCTAATGCAGAAATCACAAGTCCGATGGAAATACCGTTTCTAAAACCTATCCTGTTTAAAATATCACCGCCTGTAGCTTTTGAAATGAGAAAATAAATTACAGAGCCAACCGTATAAGCCACATAAAATGCGAATGAAACCATTTGAGATTGTAATTGCGATAAATGCAGTTCGTCTTTAAATACCGGGATCAATATATCATTTGAAGCAGCTACAAAACCCCAGAAAAAGAAAACACTGATTAATACACTGAATTGTGACCATTTGGTTTTTTGGCTCATGAAACAATCATTATTAGTTTGTAAAAGTTGCGTAAATTAAAGACAATTTATGCTTTTTAGAAATTTAATATAAATCCATTTACAGATAATGATGGAGGTTGTAAAGGTTATAGCGTTTTCATTGTGAGCTTTTATAGATTTAATCAAAAAATTTTATACCAGTTTACAACTATGTTAATTTGATTTTTAAATTGCTGAATAATTAAGTTAGCTTTATTCTCAGATGTAGTTGGTGTTGCTTGCTGAAACGGATAAACCGGTTTTATATTTATTAAATCATTGCATGGAAATAATTCACCTGAGTTTTGAATGTTACCCGGTTGCAAAAGCAGGGGGTTTAGGTGATGTTGTTGGCGCTTTGCCAAAATATCAAACCAAGATGGGTCATAACGCAAAAGTTGTGATGCCCATGTTCCGCACAAAATTTTTATACCAGCATGAATGGGATGTTGATTTTAAAGGGCGTACAAATCTTGCAGACTGGTGGTTTGATTTTACTGTAATTAAAGAAAGGCATAATACCCTTGGTTTTGATCTTTATTTAATTGATATAAATGGCCTGCTCGACCGCGAACAGATCTATGGCTATGGAGACGATACGCAACGCTATATTGGTTTTCAGATCGCATTTATAAACTGGTTGAATCACTGGCAGCATAAGCCTGATGTAGTTCACTGCCACGATTACCATGTTGGGCTTGTTCCTTTCATGATGCAACATTGTTATGATTATAACAGGCTTGGCGATATACCAACGGTGCTTACCATTCACAATGCACAATACCAGGGCTGGATGGACTGGGATCAAAGCCGGTTAATACCAAACTGGGATACATGGAAAGGTGGTTTGCTGGAATGGAAGGGCACCATAAACCCGTTGGCTTCGGCGGTAAAAAATGCATGGAAGGTAACAACCGTTAGCTGGAGCTATATGGAAGAGTTACGTTACAATTCAAATGGGCTTGAAGCACTATTTGAATATGAACGGGGAAAATGTTCAGGTATATTAAATGGCATTGATGCAGACGTATGGGATCCTGCCACGGATAAATTCATTGAACAGAATTATGATGCAGGCAATGTTGAGAAAAATAAACAAAAGAACAAAGAAGCATTATGTAAAGAATTTGATCTTAATCCACAAAAACCACTGATTGTTTTTATTGGAAGGCTTGTTGGCGAAAAAGCCGCAGACCTTTTGCCAGACGCTATTACATCGGCCATGTATTCTATGCAGGGGTATGTGAACTTTCTTGTTTTAGGGAGTGGGGAGCCATATGTTGAATGGCAATTAAAACAACTGGCACAAAGTTTTCCCGGGAATTATAACGCAATGATCGGGTATAACGAAGCGCTTAGCCACAGAATGTATGCCGGCGCAGATTTTTTATTGATGCCAAGCCGTGTTGAGCCTTGCGGGTTAAATCAAATGTATGCCATGCAATATGGAACCGTTCCCATGGTTAGGAGCACAGGCGGGTTGATTGATACCGTTACCGATATGGGCGACTGGCAGGGTTGGGGCATACGGTTTACCCACGCCAGCATAGCCGATGTAGTGCATGCTGTAAGCCGGGCAGTAGGATTATATTACGATGATAAAAAAGCGCTTACCCGCATGCGCAAACACATGATGGAGATTGATAACAGCTGGGAAAAATCAGTACAGCAATATCTGAATATTTACCTTAGTCTTAAGTTTTAATTCAGATTAACGATTATGGAAAACAGTTTTATAAACCTGAATATAAAAAGAATTATATGGTATCATACTCACAATCAGTAATAGCAGTTATCCTCGGCGGCGGGGCAGGCACAAGATTATATCCTTTAACAGCAGCACGCTCAAAACCTGCGGTTCCCATTGCAGGGAAATACAGGCTTGTTGATATCCCTATCAGCAACTGTATTAACTCTAATATTAACCGCATATTTGTTTTAACACAATTTAATTCGGCATCATTAAACAAGCATATCAAGAACACCTACCTGTTCAGCAATTTCAGTTCGGGATTTGTTGATATTCTTGCTGCAGAACAAACGCCTGATAATCCAGGATGGTTCCAGGGTACGGCCGATGCTGTGCGCCAGTCGCTTAGACATATCCGCAATAACGATTTTGAATACATTCTCATACTCAGCGGCGATCAGCTTTATCAAATGGATTTCTGTGAAATGCTCGACAATCATATTGCTGCCGGCGCAGATCTTTCAATAGCAACCATTCCTGTTGTAGCAAGGGAAGCAACAGAATTTGGCATTATGAAAACGGATGATGAAAATCATATCACCTCTTTTATAGAAAAACCCAAGGCCGATGTGTTAGGTGAATGGGTGAGTGATACCGGCAGCCAGATGCAGGAACAAGGGCGTGTGTATCTCGCTTCAATGGGGATTTATATTTTCAGCCGAAGCCTTATGAATGAACTGCTTCTGAATAAACACCCCGATGCAAAGGATTTTGGCAAAGAAATCATTCCTTCTTCTATCGCTCATCATAAAGTTATCAGTTATCAATACGATGGTTACTGGACCGATATAGGAAATATCTATTCATTTTTTGAAGCCAATCTCGCCTTAACTTCCGACATCCCCGTTTTTAATTTATTCGACAGTTCAAAGCCTATATATACACGTGCACGCATGTTGCCGCCTGCCAAAATAAGTGGTACCACGCTTGAAAAAACAATGATCGCCGAAGGTTGTATTATTCTCGCAAGCCGCGTTGAAAATACGTTGATGGGTATTCGTGCAAGGGTTGGTCATGGCAGCACGATTGTGAACAGTTACCTTATGGGTAACGACTTTTATGAGACCATTGAACAGATGGAAGAGAATAAAATTTCAGGAGTGCCCAGGATTGGCATTGGCGACAGGTGTTATATAAAAAATGCTATCATTGATAAAAATTGCAGGATAGGAAATGATGTACGCATTAATGGCGGCAGTCATCTTGAAAATGTTGACCATACTTTATATACTGTTAAAGAAGGAGTTGTTGTGGTAAAGAAAAATGCAGTGCTGCCCGATGGTTTTGTACTGTAATTGATCTGCACAGTTAAATCAGTTTAAAAATAAGAAGCCGTTTCACATAGGTGAAGTGGCTTTTTTTATACAATAAATGATGATTTCCAGGCAATCGTCTCACTTCAGCTCTTCATTGCTGATAGAAGCCTCCTGTTTATAAAATTAAAAAGAGAAATTATAACAGACTCCGTAGGAGTAGCCTGATAGAACGCTCCTTGTGGAGTGCTTTGACAGTTGTATATTTTTACACATAAACGTCTCCTGTAGGAGACTTTATAATTCGAACTCACCAATAAACTGCCAATTTATTCCGATCACCTGATATCAAAAAATAAAAGCCTTCGCAAAAACTGCGAAGGCTTTTTATTATCGGTGAGATCAGGCGAAAATCCCGGTCTTATTTTACTTCTTCAAATTCAGCATCAGTTACATTTTCTGCTCCCTGCTGCGAACCTTGTGCACCGCCATTATCAGATGGTTGCTGTTGTGCACCGCCGGCATCAGCCGTAGCGCCTGCCTGCTGGGCTTTATAAATTTCCTCACTGGCTGCTGTCCATGCCTGGTTCAATTCACTCATGGCTGTATCAACAGCGGCTACATCCTGGCTCTTATGTGCATCTTTTAATTTATTCAAAGCTGATTCAATAGGTCCTTTTTTATCTGCAGGAACTTTATCACCAAACTCTTTCAACTGTTTTTCTGTCTGGAAGATCAGGCTATCTGCCTGGTTCAGCTTATCAATTTTTTCACGGGCTGCTTTATCTTCAGATTCATGTGCTTTAGCATCATTCTTCATCTTCTCAATTTCTTCTTTGCTTAAACCGCTTCCTGCTTCAATACGAATCTTCTGTTCTTTACCAGTGCCTTTATCTTTTGCGCTTACGTGTATCAAACCATTTGCATCAATATCAAATGTTACTTCAATTTGCGGAATACCACGTGGTGCCGGTGGAATGCCATCCAGGTTAAATACACCAAGGCTTTTATTATCTTTTGCCAAACTTCTCTCACCTTGCAACACATGTATCTGCACACCTGGCTGGTTATCGCTGGCGGTGGAGAAGACTTCCGTTTTCTTTGTAGGAATAGTCGTATTGGATGTGATCATCGGTGTTAACACGCCACCCAAAGTTTCAATCCCCAAAGTAAGCGGTGTTACATCAAGCAACAACACATCTTTTACTTCGCCGGTTAATACTGCACCCTGGATGGCTGCGCCGATTGCAACCACCTCATCAGGATTTACACCTTTATGCGGCTTTCTTCCAAAAAATTTCTCAACTATCTCCTGCACTTTAGGAATACGGGTAGAACCACCCACCAATATAACTTCATCAATTTGTGAGGTTGAATATCCTGCATCTTTCAAAGCAGCTTCACAAGGCTTTAAGCATCTTGCAAACAGATTATCGGCCAGTTGCTCAAATTTCGCACGGCTTAATTTTATAACCAGGTGTTTAGGAACACCATCAACTGCAGTAATATACGGCAGGTTAATCTCTGTTTCTGATGAAGACGATAATTCAACCTTAGCTTTTTCGGCCGCATCTTTTAAGCGCTGTAAAGCCATTGGGTCTTTACGAAGATCGATTGCTTCCTGTTTTCTGAATTCATCAGCCAGCCAATCCATTATAACTTTATCAAAATCATCACCTCCCAGGTGTGTGTCACCATTGGTTGATTTTACTTCAAAGACACCATCGCCTAATTCCAAAACGGATATATCGAATGTACCGCCACCGAGGTCAAATACTGCTATTTTCTGGTCAGCATGTTTTTTATCCAACCCATACGCCAATGCTGCGGCTGTAGGTTCATTAACAATTCTGCGAACATTTAAGCCAGCAATTTCACCAGCTTCTTTAGTAGCTTGTCTTTGTGCATCATTAAAATAAGCCGGGACAGTAATAACTGCTTCATTCACCTCTTGTCCCAAATAATCTTCTGCTGTTTTCTTCATTTTCTGCAGGATCATAGCAGATAGTTCCTGCGGCGTGTACAAACGGCCATCAATATCAATCCGGACAGTGTTATTATCACCTTTAACTACTTTGTAGCTCCAGTGGCTTATTTCCTCAGTAACTTCATCGTGCCGACGACCCATAAATCGCTTAACACTCATAATCGTATTATGCGGGTTAGTGATCGCCTGTCTTTTTGCAGGATCACCCACCTTGCGTTCGCCGTTTTTCAAAAAAGCCACTACAGACGGCGTGGTACGGCGCCCTTCATCGTTGGCAATAACAACCGGTTCGTTACCTTCCATGACTGCAACACAGCTATTTGTTGTGCCTAAGTCTATACCTATTATTTTTCCCATATTATATTTTCTTAAAAGATTAAATTTCAAGCCCTCTCACTCAATCATTATGCCATGGGCCTGCAAGATGTAAAAATGGCAGATAATTCAGGCGGATATTTATAATAATGATTATTTATAATAACCTTAAAATTTGCAGTTCGTTCTTATGGCAAAAAAGCATTAACAATTAGTCTTGCAGGTCAGGATGGCGCTTATAAAAGGCCATAACAAATTGAGCAGCTATGCTGCTGCTCAATAAAATAGTTTACCAAAGATCTATTATCCGTTCATGCTGGCCAGGAATTCTTCATTACTTTTTGTTCCGCGCATGCGTTTTAACAATTCTGTCATTGCTTCTTCTGTATTCATATCATTGATATATAAACGAAGAATATTCATGCGCTGTAATACCTCCCTGTCAAGCAGAAGGTCGTCGCGGCGTGTAGAAGATGCAACCAGGTCGATGGCAGGATAAATTCTTTTGTTAGCCAGTCTCCTGTCAAGCTGTAATTCCATGTTGCCGGTACCTTTAAACTCTTCGAAGATCACCTCATCCATTTTACTACCGGTATCAATAAGGGCCGTTGCAAGAATGGTTAAAGATCCGCCATATTCAATTTTACGCGCTGCACCAAAGAACTGTTTTGGTTTCTGCATAGCGTTGGCTTCAACGCCGCCGCTTAGTACTTTACCACTGGCAGGTGCCACGGTATTATGCGCGCGGGCAAGACGTGTAATGCTATCCAATAAAATCACCACATCATGGCCACATTCAACCAAGCGCTTTGCTTTTTGTAAAGCCATGGTAGAAACCTTTACATGTTTTTCTGCAGGTTCGTCAAAAGTGGAAGCGATAACTTCTGCCCTTACACTCCGTTCCATATCAGTAACTTCTTCAGGACGTTCATCAACCAAAACTACCATTAAATAACATTCGGGATGGTTGGCCGCAATAGCATTTGCAACGGCCTTCAGCAACATCGTCTTACCTGTTTTAGGTTGCGCCACAATCAGGCCGCGCTGCCCTTTGCCAATAGGCGTAAAAAGGTCGATTATACGGGTTGAATAATCATTCGGAGCCGTAAAAAGATTCAGTTTTTCAAAAGGAAAAAGTGGTGTAAGATAATCAAATGGCACCCGGTCCCTTACTTCATCGGGACTTTTTGAATTGATCGTTTCAACCTTTAAAAGAGCAAAATATTTCTCACCTTCTTTTGGCGGTCTAACCGAACCCAAAACCGTATCTCCTGTTTTTAAGCCAAATAATTTTATTTGAGAAGGAGATACATATACGTCATCAGGAGAAGAAAGGTAATTATAATCGCTGCTCCGCAAAAACCCATAACCATCAGGCATCATTTCCAAAACGCCTTCCGCCTGTATTATACCATCAAATTCTATATTAAAAGCAGGTTCTTTCCGGCCGATTTGTTTGTTTGTAACGGGTTCGGCAATATCAACTTCGTCAGGATAAACAATCGGTTCATCATCACCTAATAAACTAAGCAGGTTGGCACCCATTTGTGTAAGTGTATCATCACCTTCACCATATTCGTCAACTGATTCAGAAGCCCCGGCAGTTTCTTCCTCGTTTACACTTCCGGCATCATCTTCAGAAGGTTTCAGTTTTATACGGCCACGCTTAGGTTTATCATCTTTTGCAGGCTTATCCTTAACAACAGCTTTTGTTTCTTTTGCTGGTTTTCTTGGGGATTCTGTCATTACCTCTGCTTCCTCTGTTGTATTTGCAGTAGTTGCTTTAATAGTGCGTTTACGCTTTGGCTTTTCGGCGCCATTGGTGTGGGCTACTGGTGCAAGAGCCTGTTTATCAAGTATACGGTAAACAAGTTCCTGTTTATTAAGTTGCCCGGCATTGGCAATATCAAGGTGCTCTGCAATATCTAATAATTCAGGCACCAGCATGTCGTTCAATTGAAGAATATCGTACATAAAAAAAATATAAATCCTTTTGGAATATTAATTTCTCAAAACGCTTTTTTGAAACTGTTTGGAAGAAATTTTTGGTTAATTGAGAAAACAGGCGAGTGTTGATTTTTGATTGGACTATTTGCTGTTTCCGCTGCAATGTTACACAAAAAAATAAAAAACAAATAAATTTTTTGTGGCTTTAACTAACTATTTAATACACTGTATGTTCTCCAAAACCGAACCGATCTTTTATCAATAGCATAGCTTTCATCTATATAAATTTTGTTTTTGTCGCAATCTTCACCAATTCTATACAGGTTCGCCGAATTCTTTGGTACTTTGAAACAATGAAATTTAGTTTTACGGGTAAAAAATGGGTAGTCGTGCTGATGCATGTCTTATGTTGGATCGTACTTTTTTCGCTTCCCTTCCTTTTACGCACTTCATATAAAAATGAAAATCAACCGGTACAACCTACACAAACCTCATTACAATATTTTTATTTTATAGCCAGTGCTGTATGGATAGGGCTATTTTATTTTAATGCTTATGTGCTTTTGCCTTTCCTGATACGCAAAAAAAAAGTGCTACAATTTATTATGCTGCATATACTGGCATTAGGCGTTGTATATTTTGTACACTGGTTATATTTTGAACTGTTTGTAACCCAAATTCAATTTAAAACCATTAACTTTTTCACCTTTAATATCTTTACTTACTTCTTTATTCTTGCCGGCAGCACAGCTTATTTTATGTTGTTGGAAAGACAGCATACCATTAAACTTGCACAGGCACGTGAAACTGAAAATTTAAAAACCGAGCTTTTATTTCTACGGTCCCAGGTTAGCCCTCACTTTATGTTTAATGTATTAAATAATATGGTTGCGCTGGCGCGAAAAAAATCTGACCTGCTTGAGCCTTCACTTATAAAACTTTCATCGCTTATGCGGTACATGCTGTATGAAACAGATGAACAAAAAGTGCCGCTTGAAAAAGAAACAGAATACATTCAAAGTTATATAGATCTTCAGCAGCAACGCTTTGGCAAAAACCTGAAAGTATGCGCATCATTTAATAACATTGGCAGCGGCAACGAAATTGAGCCCATGCTTTTAATACCTTTTGTTGAAAATGCTTTTAAGCATGGAACAGGTATGATTAATGACGCCCAGATTAAAATTGATCTGAAGGTGGATAACGGTATTTTACAGCTTTTGGTGAGCAACAGGTATAATGATATTTCCAATGGCAGCAAGGACAAAGATTCAGGGATAGGATTAAATAATGTGCAGAGAAGGTTAAATTTACTCTATGGACGCAACCATGCCTTGTTAATAAACAAAAAAGATGGCTGGTTCACAGTTTCCCTTCAAATAAATTTACACTAATGCTTAATTGCCTTGCTATCGATGATGAGCCTTTGGCGCTTGAACTGCTTGAAGACAATATAAGCCAGGTACCTTATTTGAAACTGGTAGCTTCCTGCAGCAATCCTGTTGAAGCCATGAATATTTTACAGCATGAAAACGTTGACCTTATTTTCCTTGATATTCAAATGCCGGGACTGACCGGTTTGCAGTTTATAAAAACCATCACCGAAAAACCCATGTTTATCCTTATCACAGCTTATGAAAAATATGCTTTGGAGGGTTATGAACTCGATGTGGTTGATTATCTTGTAAAACCTGTATCGTTTGAAAGATTTGTTAAAGCCTGTAATAAAGCCTGGGAACTACAGCAGCTTAAAACAAAAAAACAAACAGACCCGGCAGAAATACCTTCTTATTTCTTTATAAATGCCGATTATAGCATGGTAAAAGTTGTGTTTGCGGATATTATGTTTGTAGAAGGCCTGAAAGATTATTTAAAGATCAATTTAAAAAGCACCTCTAAACCATTAGTTGCCCGCATGACCATGAAAAGCATTGAGGAACAATTACCTGAATCAATGTTCATCCGTGTTCAGAAATCTTTTATCGTTTCCAAAGATTACATCACCTCAGTACGCAAAAACAGCATTTTTATTAACGAAATTGAAATACCGGTAGGCGATAATTATAAAGATGCCGTAACTGCATTAACGGGAAAACATTGATCATTCGGGTTCATTTTACCTGCACTTTCCTTTTGTCGCATATTTTCATCCACTTGTCTCATTTGAAAATTCTGTTTTTATCCCTATTATACTTTTGTGCTGCATTTAATAAATGAACATGAAGAAATTTTTCCTTGCAGCAATAACCTTACTAATAACGGCATCTTTATTTGCACAATTCCCGGGTGGTGGCGGAAACAGAACCGGCCAGGCACCGCCTGCCATTGGCCATATATATGGAAAAGTAGTTGACAGTGTTGGCAAACCACTTGCCGAAGCCTCTGTAGTTTTGCTTCAAAGCAAATTCGACAGCAGCAGCAAAAAAACCAAACAACTGTTATTCAAAGGTGCAACCACCGAAGCAAATGGTGATTTTGATTTCAGTGACCTGCCTTTATTTGGCCTCACCATGAAAATTTCTGCTGTGGGGTACAAACCTTATGAACAAAAAATAGGTTTTCAGCCAGGTAACCAGGGAGGCCAGCAGGGTAATATGATGAGCGCACTTGATAAAGATCTTGGAAATATAAAACTTGAAGTAGATATAAATACACTAAAAGATGTGACAGTTACCACAACTGCACCCGGGCTTAAAATGGATATAGATAAGAAAACTTTTAATGTAGATAAAAATATTGTGAGTAGCGGCGGAACTGCTGTTGACGTGATGAAAAATGTGCCTTCATTGCAGGTAGATATTGATGGCAATGTAAAACTGCGCAATGCTACGCCTCAGCTCTATGTAGACGGAAGGCCAACAACACTTTCATTAGACCAAATTCCGGCAGATGCTATTCAAAGCGTGGAAGTTATCACTAATCCCTCTGCAAAATATGATGCCAGTGGTGGTAATGCGGGCATTCTTAATATCGTTCTTAAGAAAAACAAAAAAACAGGTTATAATGGTAATATAATGGCTGGTGCTGACAGCCGTGGCGGGTTTAATACCGGCGGCAACTTTAGCTTACGCCAGGGCAAGGTTAACTTAACTGCGGCTTTAATGGTAAACAGCAGAAAAAGCTTGTCCAAAGGGACTACTGACCAGCTCTATTACTTCGATACGTTGAACATAAAAGACATGCGCAGCCACCAGAATACTATCACAAAAAATAATGGCGCCTTTATGTTTGGAAGATTAGGACTTGATTATTTTGTAACGAACAGAACAACATTATCTATATCAGGTACAAAAGTGCATGGTGAGTTCAAACCCACTACTACAAGTGATATTTCAACAGATAGTAATTATTATGACCATGTTGTAACATTAACCGGCGACCGTACATCAAATACCAACAGGATTTTTAACGGAACAGGGCTGCAGGGCGGCATGGTACATAACTTTACCAAAGACGGACACCAGCTTACTGCAGATGTAAACTATTTTGGCGGCAAAAATGAAGGAGATCAATATATAACAAGCAATACATACGATATTAATGGCGTCTTTATTGGTTCCACCAACCAGCGCCAGTTATCAGAGGGGAAAAACAGCTTTTTTACTATCCAAACAGATTATGCTAATCCAATTACAAAAAACCTAAAGCTTGAAACCGGTTTAAGAGCGCAGATCAACAAAGTTGAAAACATTAATCAAACCTATTATGTAAACGGTTCTGAAGCCATTAAAATACCGGAAGCCGGCATTGATTATAATAACACAAACAATGTATATGCAGCATATGCCACTTTAACAAGCACTATTAAAAAGTTTGGCTACAAGGTTGGCTTACGCGCTGAAAGCAGCAACTATACGGGTATATTAAATGATACCGGCAATTTCACCAATACATACCCGATCAGTTTGTTTCCCTCTGTTTTCTTAAGCTATAAACTGGAAAACAGGCAGGAGTTGCAGGCAAATTTCTCCCGCCGTGTAAACAGGCCAAATTTCTTCCAGCTAATTCCTTATACTGACAGAAGCGACAGCTTATATATTACACGCGGTAATCCTGATTTGCTTCCTGAATTTACCAGTTCATTTGAAGTATCATATAGCAAAACATACGGTAAGAACAATACGTTCCTTGCATCGCTTTATTACAAATACACCGAAGACCTGATAACAGGTTTCCAAAGTCCTGAATATAATCCGGCATTAGATAAAATTGAGTTGATCAATACGTATGAAAATGCAAATTCTGCTTACTCCTACGGGGGAGAATTTACATCGGTAAATTACGTAGCAAAGTGGTGGGATTTTAACCTGAACATAAATCTTTATAAATCCAAAATAAATGCAGATAACCTGAGCACATTATCACAAGATGCCTTGTTAAGCTGGTTTGGAAAATGGAATAATAATTTTAAACTGCCAGCCAATTTCACTATACAACTTTCAGCCACTTATCAAAGCAAAACAAATTTACCGGTGAACCAGGGGCGCCAAATGTTCGGGCCTCCGCAGTCGGCACAGTCTGCATCGCAAGGTTATATATTGCCTTTCTGGTCAACCGATATTGCTATAAAGAAAACGTTCCTTAAGAACCAGGCAGCCGCTGTTACACTTAGTGTAAATGATATTTTCAGAACAAATGCAAGTCATCAAATATCATTCAGCAATGGTTTCTACCAGGATTACTACAGGCTAAACAACCCACAGTTGGTAAGACTTAATTTCTCTTACCGCTTTGGAAAAATGGATGTAGCGTTATTCAAACGCCAGAGCAGGAGCCAGGGCATAGATGCTTCACAAATGGGAGCACAGTAAAAAAGCATCGATCAAAAACTAATTAAAAAGCCGGGTGGAGTATACGCCTGGTTTGTAATCCTTATGAAGATTAAATCTTTTGTCTCATAAGTAGTAATATAATTTCTACTTAACGGGCTGCTTTTTTAAGCGGCCCTTTTTTTTGGCAGCCATTGGATTCTTTGGTATCTGCCGGCTTTTTTATTGTTGCAACAACAGTTAATTTTATTCGTTTATAAAAAATGATACGATTTGCCACTGGTATGTTTAAAGTTTACTGATGCATAAACTACTGCTTCATACGCGTTTCTTTTTTCTTATGCTAATGTTTTTTTTAATACATATGCAAGCCAAAACGCAGCTTACCTATAATGAATTAAGCGTACAATATGATAGCCCCTGGACGTTTAAAAAACTGCAGTTGATCCCGATCCGTTTTAAAGGCGTTGGTAAAGACAGTGTAAATGCAAATAGTGCCTTGTTTAGTGAACCTGTAGTAAGTTTTAGTGATGCATTAAGGCAACGAAAAATAACGGTTAAGGAAATGTCTGCAGAAGGTGGCCCCGATGTATCAACATTAATGATAAAGAACCGCTCAAATGAAAATATCATGCTTACAAGTGGTGAGATGGTGCAGGGAGGAAAACAGGACCGTGCTTTTAGAGAAACGGTAATCATACCAAAAAAGAAGCGTAAAAATTATGTGCCTGTTTTCTGTGTTGAGAAAGGAAGGTGGGATGATAAGGCAAAAACATTTAAACATGCAGGCACAGCAGATGCGGGTGTAAGAAGGCAGATAGATGTATCGAAACGGCAAAGCAGGGTATGGAAACAGATAGATGCGGAACTCGCCGAAAAAAACAAAAAAAATCAAACCTCAGCTTACTTAAAAGCTTATAACGATAGCGTTTTTTACGATACCTCTTATCTGCGTTTTTTTATCGATAAAATGAAAAGTAGCGATAGCAGCTATGCCGGTTTTATTGCTATAACGGGCAACAGGATCATTGCTACAGAAATTTTTGCAGGTTCTGATCTTTGCATGACGGCGTATACCGAAACCATAAAAAGTTATGTGCATTCACTTAAACCAGCCGACGGCATTCCTAACAAAACAAAGGATGAAATAAAAACTTTTACCGATAAGTTTCTACAAGATAAAACAACACAGAAAAAATACCTTATTACTAATGGCAGAATGTATTACTACAATAGCCAGGTCATCCATTTGATTGCTTATGACCAGTGATCTATTTTTACGAGCTATGGGCCAGATGGCATTTTCGTTGTGTTACTCACTGCATCTGCATATCTTTATTCAACACTATGCAGCAACACTATGATTATATAATAACGGGTGCGGGTTGTGCGGGCTTAAGCCTTTTGCAAAGAATGATGAAGCAGGATCTTTTCAGCAATAAAAAAATTTTACTGATTGATAAAAAACAAAAAGTCAATAACGACAGAACCTGGTGTTTCTGGGAACAGCAACCAGGTTTGTTCGAAGATATAGTTTACCACAGCTGGAAACAGGTTGATTTTTATTCTGATCATTTTTCTGCACGTTACGATCTTATACCCTATACATATAAACTGATCCGCGGTATAGATCTCTACACAAAAGTTTTAAATGAAGCCAGGCAACATTCAAATATTCATATAATTTATGCTGATGTTCACTCTGTGTTTAACAATGAAAATACTGTGGTCGCAAAAACGGGTAATCATTTTTTCCATGCCGGTTATATTTTCAACAGCATAATTTTTGGCGATTGGAAGCAACATGCTTTACAACAAAAGAACGTTCATGTTTTATGGCAGCATTTTAAAGGCTGGCTGATTGAAACCAATACAAATGTTTTTGATGAGCGCATTGCGACATTTATGGATTTCAGGGTTGATCAAAAAAAAGGAACCGCTTTTGCATATGTGTTGCCGGTTGCAAACAATAAAGCGCTGGTTGAATACACTTTATTTTCAGAAGAAATTTTGCAACAACAGGAATATGATGAAGCGCTTAAAGATTATATTGAAACACAGCTTAACATAAAAAAGCATACAATAATACATATGGAATGCGGCGTTATACCGATGACGAATTATGTTTTTCCGGAAGGTGAAGGAAACATAATAAACATTGGCACTGCGGGTGGACAAACAAAGGGCAGCAGCGGTTATACATTCCAGTTTATACAAAAACATTCAGCAAAAATTATTAATGCATTAATTCAAGGCAAAAACCCTTCAAAAATAAAATCGGTTTTTGACAAACGCTTTCATTTATATGACGCTGTTTTACTAAATGTGCTTAAGTACAAAAAATCAAATGGCGATAAGCTTTTTGCACAACTTTTTAAAAACAATTCACCCCAAACTATCTTAAAATTTTTAGACAATGAAACAACACTCAAAGAAGAACTAAAAATTATGAGCAGCGTTTCTTTAAGCACATTTTTACCCGCCACAATCAAACAGATTTTTTAAAGTTGTTTATCCTTCATTAAATTCAGTTAAAAATATGCCCTTACTTGAAAAACACCTTGTTATTAAAAGATCCAAAATTCCCGGTGCCGGCAAAGGTTTATTTACAAAACAGTTTATTTCAAAAGGCACAAGGATTGTAAAATATAAAGGAAAGATAACCACCTGGAAAGCCGTTCAACAACAGGCGGCATTTAATGGTTATGTTTATTACATTACCCGCAACCTTGTAGTAGATGCAAAAAATTATAAAAAAACATTCGGCAGGTATGCAAACGATGCAAAGGGTATAATTAAATTGAAAAAACTAAGTAATAACAGCCGGTATGTTATAGATAATAAAAAAGTTTTTATTGAAGCCATAAAAGATATTGATGCAGGAAGTGAAATTCTTGTTGCTTATGGGAAAGAATACTGGGATGTGGTGCGTTATAATAACCGGTTGGACACTGCATTGTAAATAACTTTCCTGGTAGACGCCTCTTCCTTTTTAAGATTATATTTCTAATTCACTGCTGTCTTTGCTTAAGGCATATCCCCACATTCGGTGACACTTTATACATTATTTGGTTATAGTTTACCAGCACTGCCTGTTTCAAATTTGCAGTCGCATTTTATAACAGCATAATCATGGAAACATTATACCAGGTAAACCGCAATACATCCCTTTTAAATTTTACACACCGCGATTTTAATAAAAACCCAAAGCGCATACTTTTTGCCAGCACACCGGCAGACGGTCATTTCTATCCGCTGAAACCGCTTGCAGCATACCTGAAACAACAGGGGCATGATGTGCGCTGGTACACATCGCCTGTATACGCAGAAAAAATTGCAAAGCTGCGGCTAAAACGTTATCCGTTTAAATCAGCGCTGGATATAAATGGTTCAAACGTTGATGCGGTATTTCCTGAGAGGAAACATATAAAAGGCTTAATCAAAAAGTTATGTTTTGACATGATCCAGGGCTATGTTCTCCGGAGTACAGAATACTTTAAGGATATCAATGAAATATACTACACTTTCCCTTTTGACATTATGATATGTGATTGCGCATTCACTGCAACGCCATTTGTAAAAAGGCTGCTACATGTTCCGGTAATCTCTATCGGCGTGTTCCCGTTAACGGAAACATCAAAAGATCTTGCACCTGCAGGGCTGGGATTAACACCTGCGTATACATTTTTTGGGAAAATAAAACAGGACATGTTACGCTTCATTACCGATAAAATTTTGTTCCACAAGCCAACTGCAATGATGCGTCATATCTTAAAACAATACGGGATCAAAATGAAAGGTTCAAATATTTTTGACATGGTAGCCAGGGAATCAACCCTGTTATTACAGATCGGCTCGCCCGGTTTTGAATATAAACGTGCTGATCTCGGTAAGAACATTCGATTTATAGGTGTGCCGGGCGAATCTGTTTCACAAAATAAAACATGGTATCATCCAAAGCTGCTTCAATATAGAAAGATCTTATTAGTAACTCAAGGCACCGTAGAAAAAGATTTTTCAAAACTGATATTACCTGCACTTGAAGCTTTTAAAAATACTGAATATCTCCTGGTTGTAACCACTGGTGGTTCGCATACACAGCAATTGCAACAGGAATATAATTACCCCAATATCATTATCGAAGATTTTATTCCTTTCCCGGAGATCATGCCTTTGGCAGATGTATATATCACCAATGGGGGGTATGGCGGGGTGATGATGAGTATTCAGAATAAACTGCCGATCGTTGCTGCAGGTATTCATGAAGGAAAGAGCGAAATAAATGCAAGGGTTGGTTATTTTAATGTTGGTATTAATCTTCATACCGAGCGGCCAACGCCTGACCAGCTTACATCAAGTGTAGAAAAAGTTTTAACGGCAGAAACTTATCAAACTAATATAGAAAAACTCAGCAATGAGTTTAGTGCATACAACGCAAATGAATTATGCGCCTCATATATCTACGAAGTATTAGGCAAACACCATTATACGGCCTGACGCTTCGAAAGCATATGACCGATAGACCGAAGATTTTATATATCTAAATTGTATAAATAAAGCTGGCATGAAAACAATTTTTATTTCTATTACAACATTCTTATCATTTGCATTTACAACCACCATTGATCTTATAGGAAGATGGGAAACCAAACCATCTTCAACAGGAAGTGTAACTGCTGCCATATTTAAAAACGACAATACTTATGAAGCCTATAAAGACAATCAATCTTTTGTAAGCGGCACTTATTCTTTCAACGCTGCAGACAGCATATTAACGATAGAAGATGACGGCTGTATGTCTATGGCAGGAAGTTATAAAGTGAATTTCTTCAACAATACAGATTCAATAAAATTTACCGCAATCATTGATTATTGCTATGAAAGAAAATCAGCCATTGAAAGCGTAGTGTTGGGAAAAGTGAAGTAGCGGGTAATAAGCCATCATTATATCGATTTGCAATACAACTAATTTTTAAACAAACAGCTATAAAAAATAAACAGTTAACATGAAAACACTTCTTATTTGTATTACTGCAATTCTTGGCTTTACATCAGGCATTGAATTGAAGGGAAGATGGGAAACAAAACCATCAGAAAAAGGAAATATTACCGGCCTTGTATTTAAAGCCGATAACACATTTGAAGGCTATGTAAATAAAAAGCCTTTTGTAAGTGGAACTTATAGTTTCAATATGGCAGATACATTATTAACCATACAGGAAGGAGGTTGTGGAGGTACGCCGGCTATATACAAAGTAAATTTTTTCAGCGATGCAGATTCAATACGCTTCAGCGTTGTTGAAGATACCTGTACGCAAAGAAAACAAGGTGTGCAACGTATGGTATTGGGAAGAGTGAGGAGATGAATCGTCAATCGTGGATCGTGAATGCCGGATACTCGTAGCTCATAGTTTATTAAATCCAGGAACAAAATGAAAAGAGTCATTGTATTTACTGTGTTTACAGTAGCAGCTATTGTTATGTTCAGTTCTTTCAACAATGAAGAAGAACCTAAAGACAAAGAGGCTTTGGGAAAATTGCTATTCTTCGATCCCATATTATCAAAGGATAATACGATCAGTTGCGCCACCTGTCACAAGCCTGCCTTTGCTTTTGCCGACACATCTGCAGTAAGCCTTGGCGTGGGAGGCGCAGAAGGTATAAGAAACACACCTTCAGCAATGAATGTTGCACTGCAATCTGTTTTCTTTTGGGATGGAAGAGCAAAGGACCTGGAGCAACAGGCGTTGATGCCAATCGAAAATCCCGATGAAATGAATTTATCAATAAAAGAAGCATTAGTGCGCTTGCAGCAGGATGAAAAATATAAAAAATATTTTCAGGAGATATTCAATAGTGAACCAACAGCGGAAAATCTTGCAACAGCCATTGCAGCGTTTGAGCGTACATTGGAAACAAGCGACAGCCCGTTTGATATATGGAAGTTTTATGATGATTCAACGGCTGTTGATGCTGCCGTAAAAAGAGGATTTATTGTTTTTAATACAACAGGCAAATGTATTCAATGCCATTTCGGATCAAATTTTACGCAGAATGAATTCCGCAATATTGGTTTGTTTAACGGCAGGCAATTTAATGATAGTGGCAGAGCATCCATTTCTCACATTGTATCAGACATAGGCAAATTTAAAATATCAGCGTTGCGTAATGTAGCCGTCACTGCGCCTTATATGCACAATGGCATGTTCAAAACATTAAAAGAAGTAATAGAGTTTTATAATGATCCCCGCAAGGTTGTTCCCGATGCTATTGGCATTGATAGTTTGCTTGCAAAACCCCTGGGTTTAACGCAGCAGGAAAAAGATGATCTGGAAGCTTTTTTAAATGCACTTACGGATAAAAGGTTTGCGAGTGGTCAGTAGTGAGTGGTGAGTGGCTTACTCACTATGAACAACTGGATACTCTTAAAATCTCCTGGAATAATTAATGGTCTTATACTCACAATCCACTACTCACAAAAATTGCTAACCATATTAGGCCACATAAAACACACATTTTCGGGAATAGTTACAGGTATTTTTCTTCATCAAATTTGCACCTCGTTATTACGATAATGGTTGTCAGGTACAACTCAATTGAATTTCTTATAACGGTTCACTAGATAAATGCGCAAAAAATGCGCACAGCTAACCTTTTTTATCATCAAAAAAAAAATCATGAAAAACAAAAACGTTTTACTTTTTTCGATCGCTGCTTTATTAAGTAGCAGTACATTAATTGCCCAAGCTCCGCAGAACTGGAAAACCAATGGCAATTCACTAACAGCCGCCGGGAAATTAGGAACAACAAGTGCACAGGATGTAAATTTTATTTCAAACAATGTGTCCCGCATGTCGCTAAAATCCAGCGGTAATCTCAGGATGAATTCAGATCAAACATCTATACTGTTTGCTAATCCTGGTGCAACGCCAAAACCAATGATGTTTATTTATGAATCAGGTAGTATAAATACAGCACGAATGGTAATGGCTTATTCGCCGTTTTTTCCAAATTATGGCCTTAAATATAATGGCTTTGATAAGTTTGATTTTACAGATGGCCTTTCTACTGCGCTTAATGTTGATCTTACCAACAGCAGAATTGGCGTAGGAACGAACCTGCCAAAAACAAGGCTGCACGTGGTGAATGGTTCATCAGGCACTTCACCAATCATCAATACAACTTTTACACTTGAAAATTCAACAAACAATTACATAAGCGTACTTGCACCTAATTCAGCCGAAAGCGGTATCTTATTCGGCAACCCGGCAAATATTGCAAGTGGCGGAATAATTTATAACAGCTCTTTTACGGGAACCAGCTCAAACGGACTTCAATTCAGGACAAATGGAAATATTCCTCGTATGGTATTGAGCAAGGATGGATTTCTAAATGTGGGACCGGGTTTAAATGATGACTACAGGATAAGGCTTGACCACAGCAGCGCGTTGGGTTTTGATATAGCTAACTCAAGTAAGAATACAGACTGGGAATTTTTTGCATCAACCAGCGGTCTGAATCTTTTTGTTGACGGGGGCATAGGTGGAGCAAAAGGAATATTCAACAGAACAACAGGCATATATTCTGCTTTATCAGACGAGCGCTCTAAAACCAATATTAAGCCTATGGTAAATGTGCTGGAAAAGATCAGCCAGTTAAAACCTTCAAGTTACCAGTTTAAAGAGGCAAAAGACAAACAGGAATACGATGGTTTTATTGCACAGCAGGTAATGAAAGTGTTCCCAAATCTTGTAACACATAATGTAGAACCGGAACGTAAAGTTGATCAATACCTGCTTAACTACAACGGTTTTGGCGTAATTGCCATAAAAGGCATTCAGGAACTGATGAAACAGAATGAAGAGAAAGATGTAAAGATCGAATCATTGCAAAAACAGATCGATGAGCTGAAAGAGATTGTATTAAAAGATAATAAAAGCAATGCGGCAACATCTGCAACGATCAAGACGTCTTTAACGGATGCATCACTTGAACAAAACGTGCCTAACCCTGTTACCAACTCAACATCTATAGGGTACAATATACCATCGATATTTTCATCTGCACAGATCATTATTACAGATAAAAGCGGCAGGACAATTAAGCAACTAAATATTGCAACTGCAGGTAAAGGTGTAGTAAATGTTGATGCATCAGCACTTTCGCCAGGCGCCTACAATTATTCTTTGACAGTTAATGGAAAAATGATCAGCACAAAACAAATGATAGTTACAAAATAAAGCAGGCTGATGTGTATCAAACGGTGAACCCAGTTGTGAGTATATCATTTACTCACAACTGACCACTCACCACTCACACAAAAATTTCTAACCAGATTAATTATGAAAATAAAATTATACTTAAGCATACTAGTGCTCGTTGCAATGTGTGGTGTAAACAACACCGATGCACAAACAAATAAATCTTTATCAAATCTTACATCGCCGACTGCCATCAACCAGCACCTTTTGCCTGATGTAACCAACAGTAAGGATCTTGGCAGCAATGCAAAGGTCTGGAGAGATTTATATCTTTCCAATTATCTGTATTTAAATAAAAACATTAGCCTGCATGCATCTGGCTCAGGCAACATTTTCTCAGGCGCCTTTTCAGGTAATACAAACCTTACCGGAACCAATAATACAGGCAGCGGCGTATATGCTTTGAATAAACTTACAACAGGTTATAATAACACAGCAACAGGTTATAGCGCTCTTTATAGCAATACATCGGGCTATGATAATGTTGCAACAGGCCGTATTGCTTTATATAATAACACCACCGGTTCTTATAATGTTGCCACCGGTACATGGGCGCTTAATAATAATACAACGGGCAGCCGCAATACAGCCTATGGCTATTCCGCATTATGGCAAAACAAAACAGGTAATGATAATACAGCAATTGGTAAATATAGTATGTACACCAATTCTTCCGGGTATTCAAATGTAGCTATTGGCACAGGCACTTTGTTTAAAAATGTAAGTGGTTTCAATCTTGTTGCTATTGGCGATTCTGCTCTATACAATTATAATCATAACGATTACTATGGAGGAAGTAATACGGCACTTGGTTCAAAAACATTATTTTCCACAACAACAGGCGTAAAAAATACAGCTATCGGATCACAAGCCCTTTATCAAAATACAACCGGCTCTTATAATACGGCAACAGGCTTTGCCCTGACCTCTGTTAAAACCGGCTCCTATAATACTGCTAATGGTTTTACCGCGCTGAATGCAGGCGAAGGTTCTTACAATACGGCTATGGGCTATGGCACTCTTTTAGGTTTCGAAGGTTCCTACAATACAGCTATCGGTGCCAGGGCAGCAGGTTATTATGATCTGTTCAATGATATTGATAACAGCACTGCTATTGGTTATGATGCTGATGTGTGGCAATCAAACCAGGTACGTATTGGCAATGTTAATGTTACATCAATTGGCGGGCAGGTTGGCTGGACCACTTTTTCTGACGGCAGGTATAAGAAAAATATCAAGGAAGATATTAAGGGATTAGCTTTTATTAATAAGCTGCGACCGGTTAGATATAATGTTGATATTAAAAGCCTGAAGACATATATCAACAAAGGCAAAAAGCAGTCAGGTGAAACTGTAACTGATGTAGATAAAGCAACAGAAGAAGCTGCAAAAATTACATATGATGGTTTCGTTGCTCAGGAAGTGGAAAAAGCCGCAACAGAACTGGGTTTTGAATTCAGCGGTGTTGATAAGCCGGCATCAAAAAATGGTTTGTATGGTTTGCGTTACGACAATTTTGTTGTGCCATTGGTAAAAGCTGTGCAGGAGTTATCAAAAGAAAATGAAGCATTAAAAAAAGAATATAAAGAAAGTATTGCTGACCTTCAAAAGCAAATTGATGAATTAAAGGCAGCCAGGCAAAACAGCATTGCACCACAGCCGGCAAATAACACTTCACTTACAGATGCCTCCATGGGCCAGAACGTTCCAAATCCTTTTGCAAGTACAACGACCATTCGTTACACATTGCCGAAAAAATTTACAACTGCACAAATTGTAATTACTGATATGAAGGGCAGAACAATTAAGCAGGCAAACCTGCCTGCCGGCAGGCAAGGTATTTCCGGTGCGGGCACTGGCGCATTGAATATAGAAGCATCCATGCTGCCACCAGGTACTTACAATTATTCCTTATTCGTAAATGGAAAATTAATTGAAGCAAAGCAGATGATAGTAGCAAAATAGAGATTAATGCATTGCAGTTTTTTTCATTCCAGATTAATCAATTTATTGTTATGAAAACAAAATTATACACCGCCTTTATAACATTTATTTTTTTCAGCAATTATAAAAGCAGTGCACAAACAAATAAAAACCTATCAAACCTTACTGCTCCAACAGCAGTAAATCAAACGCTGTTGCCCAATGCTAACAGCACAAAAGATCTAGGCAGCAGTACACTTGGCTGGAGAGATATTTATATATCCGATCGCCTTTTTTTAAATGGAAATCTTTCTCTACAAGCTCCGGGAATTAGCAACTTTTTTGCAGGCAGTAGTGCGGGCAATAGCGCTCTTACAGGCACCTACAACACTGGGTCAGGAAACAATGCATTGCATGCCTTAACCACCGGTTCACACAACACAGCTAATGGAGCATATTCGCTTTATTCAAACAGAGAAGGCCACGATAATACAGCCAATGGGTCGGAGGCGTTGCGCTTTAACTCAACAGGAAACTATAACACAGCAAACGGTTCAGACGCCTTGCATTATAACACCACGGGCTCTTACAACACGTCCACCGGATACTACTCATTGTACGCCAATACAACCGGCCGCGACAACACAGCCAACGGCTATTATACGCTTCGTTCAAATACCACGGGTTACTTTAATACTGCCACAGGCTCATGGTCATTGTACAACAATCTAACCGGTGTAAATAATACTGCAGCCGGATACAGTGCGCTTTATCTGAATACTACCGGAAATAGTAATACCGCCATAGGCACGCTGGCAATGTATAATAACAGCACAGGAAATTCAAATGCGGCTCTGGGCAAAGGAGCCTTGTACAGTAATACCACTGGAAGCGTTAATACAGCTACTGGAGAATATGCTCTTTATTCTAACAATGTGGGGTCTGCAAATACTGCCGTGGGTAATTCGGCGCTTACTTATAACACTGCAGGTTTCTACAATGCGGCCTATGGCAATTCAGCACTTAAGTATAATGTAATAGGAAGTTTTAATACAGCAGTTGGAATGGAAGCTTTGTACGCTGCCCAGGGCAGTTATAATACGGCAATTGGTTTCTCTGCCGACATTAACGGGACCGAACCATATATTGGGAATACAACAGCAATAGGCTTTGATGCAACAGTGCAGCAGTCTAACCAGGTGCGTTTAGGAAATACTTCTATTACCTCCATCGGAGGCCAGGTTGGCTGGACTACTTTTTCTGATGGCAGGTATAAAAAGAATATCAAAGAGAATGTGCCCGGGCTTGCATTCATCAATAAATTAAGGCCCATATTATATAATGTTGATATCAAAAGCCTGAAAGCATATATCAACAAAGGCAACAAGCAAATAGCCAAAACAATAACCGAGGCAGGCAAAGTAATAGAAGAGAAGGCAACAGAAGAATCAGCTAAAATCATTTATGATGGCTTTGTTGCCCAGGAAGTAGAAAAAGCCGCAAAAGAACTTGGCTTTGAATTCAGCGGTGTTGATAAACCAACAACCAAAGATGGATTGTATGGTTTGCGGTACGACAATTTTGTTGTGCCACTGGTGAAAGCCGTGCAGGAACTCTCAAAAGAGAATGAAGCATTAAAAGATGAGAATAAAGCATTGGAAAGACGGATTGAGAAACTTGAAGTATTGATGAATACGTCCTCTTCAAACCTGTCTCCGGCATTAAAAAATATAAGGCTGCCTGGCGCCTCATTGGAGCAGAATGCACCAACTCCTTTCAGTAATATAACCTCAATAAAGTACGCATTGCCTGTTAAATTCAATAGCGCAAATATGGTTATAAATGATATGAATGGCAAAACCATTAAACAGGTCAGCCTTTCAGGCAGCAGTAAAGGTCTATTGCAGGTAGATGCTTTTGCACTTCCTTCAGGCACCTACACCTATTCACTCGTCGTTGACGGGATAATGATCAACAGCAAACAAATGATGATCAGCAAATAATGATTTCCAGCTTTTAATTTTTCAATTATCAACATTAATCAATCAGCCATGAAACAAAAATTATATCTATTGGTTATTACAGCAGTTAATTTATATACAGGTGTAAAAGCACAAACCAATAAAAATCTTTCTAATCTTAGCTCGCCAACCGCCATCAATCAAAATTTATTACCGGATATAAATAATTCAAAAGACCTTGGCAGCGCTGTACTTGGATGGAAAAATATTTATCTCACCAATTATTTATATCTGGATAAAAAGATCACCTTGCATTCAACAGGGAGTGGTAATTTATTCGCCGGCACCAATGCGGGCAACATTTCTTTAACCGGAAGTTTTAATACCGCTGCAGGCCAATATTCATTAGGCAGTTTAACCTCTGGTATTGAAAATACAGCTAGTGGATATAGTGCCTTGAACAAAACAACTACAGGAAGAGATAATGTAGCCGGCGGCTATACTTCTCTTTACATGAACACAAGCGGCTCATACAACACAGCAAATGGCGCATGGACTTTATATAACAATACATCAGGTAACCATAATGTAGCTTACGGTTATTCAGCATTATGGCAGAACCAAACGGGGAATGATAATACAGCCATTGGAAAATATGCTATGTATAGCAATACAAGGGGTTCCTCAAATGTGGCACTGGGCACTATGGCATTATTTAGAAGTGTAAGGAATACAAATACAATAGCCATTGGAGATTCTGTTTTATACAATTTCACAGGTGATCTTTTTTCAAATGAAAGTTATACTACTGCGGTTGGTTCAAAAGTACTTTTTAATAACATCTCAGGTTATGAGAATACTGCCATAGGAACAAGGGCTATGTATAATACAACAAAAGGCTCTATTAACACTGCCATTGGTGTTAGTGCAATGTTCAACAATACAGAAGGCGTTTTTAATACAGCGATTGGTGTTACTGCGCTTAGTGGTAATATAACCGGGGATCATAATACAGCTATTGGATACAGCACGCTTCAAATAAATAAAACCGGTAATCAAAATACTGCTATAGGCAGTTATGCCGGCCCCAACAGTTATGATCTTGTAAGTAACTCTACCTCCATAGGATACCTGGCCAGGGCAACAGCATCTAACCAGGTTTGGCTAGGCAATACCAGTGTAACATCTATAGGCGGCCAGGTTGGCTGGACGACTTTTTCTGACGGCCGGTATAAACGAAATATTAAAGAGAATGTACGAGGTCTTGCATTCATCAACTCGCTTCGTCCTGTAACATACAACGTTGATACAAAAAATTTAAGCGCATATTTAAACAAAGGCATAAGCCTGGCTAACGGAAAGAAAGCTTACAATTCAAATATTATTTCAGATGATGCAACAGAGGAAGCCGGCAAAATTATTTATGATGGCTTTGTAGCCCAGGAAGTGGAAGAAGCTGCAACAAAACTAGGCTTTAATTTTAGCGGTGTTGACAAGCCAAAATCAAAAGATGGTTTATACGGTTTGCGGTACGACAATTTTGTTGTGCCGTTAGTAAAAGCAGTGCAGGAACTTTCAAAGCAGAATGATTCACTCAATCTAAAAATAAAGCAGCTTGAGAATTCGAAAATAGAAAATGATGAGTTACAAAAAAGAATTGAAAGACTTGAAGCAATAATAAATGCGTCATCAATCAACACATCACACATAAATTCAAAAAATATTTCAATGAGTGATGCAACACTTGAACAAAACGCACCAAATCCATTCACCAATATAACATCAATCCACTATTCTTTATCACAGAAATTTTCATCTGCACAAATAAATATTATAGATAAAACAGGTAAAACAATCAAACAGGTTAAGATCGCTGGTGTTGGAAAAGGATTCATAAATATTGATGCTTCAGCACTTTCATCAGGCACTTATAATTATTCATTAGTAGTGGATGGAAAGATCATCAGCTCGAAACAAATGGTACTTACAAAATAAATAAGCAGCATAACTATCTCGATGGTTTTCCAATCATCGGGATTTTTATTAACCGAAGTTTGCAAATCATGATTTCAACACAGTAGGAATATCTAATCAAAACTTCATTCCCATGTAACCAGGACCTTTCAACCCGCAACAATCTTTCCCCTTTTTCAGTGATGAATCATACGCTTTTCGGCGATTGAAAAAAATTTGATCCAGATATGGCTGTTCATCTGACCGGTTTTGGGGATGTGTTTTACACTGTTTAGGTTATTCGAAAACAGCCTTTATAAAAAGAAATTTGTGCCCCAAAATTTATAGAATGAAAAACATCTTAACAATCGTAATGCTTGCTGCAGGCAGCATTTTATTTTTTTCCTGCAATAAAGATAACAGTTCACCCGGCGATGGTATAATGATAATGAAAGCAACGGGCGACATTAATGATGAGGTATCTGCATTTAAAAATATGCTTGGGCCGCTCAATACAACACCGGGGGTTACAGGTGGCCACCGCGAAATAAACTGGGATGGCGTTCCCGATAGTTTACTTGATAAACCGCTCCCTGAAGACTTCTTTAATCAAACTTCTGCCAATGCTTCGGCGGCTACCCAAAAAGGGCTTAATTATTCTCCCGGAACTTTTGTAGTAAGTGATAATGGATTTTCATCTGTGAACAGCAATGCATCTTCAGAATTTTCATCATTCAGCGGCGATAATGCATTTGCCAACACAACAGCTTCCAAATGGGATGTAAAGTTTCAAACAGCAGGTACCACTGAAAGTGCTTCAGTGCAGTCGTTCGGGCTTGTATTTTCTGATGTGGATGAAGACAACTCAACATCATTGGAATTTTTTAATGATGAAAGGAGCCTTGGAAAATATTTCGTTCCTGCCCATGATGCAAACAGCAGCTTCTCATTCTTCGGTATAAATTTTAACAATGGTGAACGCATAACAAAAGTTACCGTTGAACATGCCGGCTTTTTATCAGAAGGCATAGCTGATATTTCCCAGGGCGGCCTAAAAGATCTTATTGTGCTGGATGATTTTATCTACAGTGAACCTGTCGCGTTATAAAATCTTAATATAAATAATACTGTACCCAGTAATATTTTTTTACGACTAACAAAAAGATTAATGAAAAACAGAACAACAAACCATCAAAATTATTCCACTTCTTTTACAGATCATCTTATTCTGGATGTGATCATTGCCGGTGCCGGGCAGGCAGGTTTAAGCGCAAGTTATTTTTTGAAAAAATATAATTTAAAACATGTTGTTTTTGAACGTGGAAAAGTTGGTGAAACCTGGCGTTCACAACGCTGGAATTCCTTCAGGCTAAATTCAACAAATAAATTCAATCAGTTGCCGGGAATGTCCCTGGAAAATGCTGAGGAATTTCCATCTCATAAATCATACATTCAATCTTTCGAAAAATACGTAGCAGATTTTGATCTGCCTGTTATTGAATACGCGAAAATCATTTCAATTGAAAAGCAGGAATTTTTACAGTTGTTCGAGGTAGCTGTGTTAGTGAATGGCAATGCAGATTACTATTACTGTAAGCAGGTAATTATTGCTTCCGGTATTCAAAACGAAAAAAAGATTCCTGCATTTGCTTTGAATATTTCCCTTGAAATAAAACAACTGCATACCGGTACTTATCGTGAAGCCGGCCAGCTTCCGCAAGGTGCTGTTCTGGTTGTAGGCAGCGCTCAGTCAGGCTGCCAGATAGCTGATGATCTTTTGAATGCAGGAAGAAAAGTTTACCTCGCAACAAGTGCTGTTGGGAGAATACCGAGATGCTACCGGGGTAAAGATATTTTTGAATGGCTGTCTGCCATTGGGTTCTTTGACGTGAGAACTGAAGATGTAACAGATCCTGCAGATTTCCTAATGCATCCGCCTCAATTATCAGCAAATAATAATGGTGATTCTATCAGTCTGCAATCGCTTGCTAAAAAAGGAGCAGTGGTTATTGGGAGTATGGAAGATGCTAAAGAAGATAAAGGGATGTTTTCAAAAAATGCATGCCAGCATGTTCAGTATGCAGATGCATTTTCAAACAAAGTGAAAAGCTTTATTGATGGCTTCATCGAATCAAATAAGATCAGCGCTCCACCTGCAGAAGAAGACGTTGCAGATGAACCTGATGTAAACGGATCATGTGCATCAGATATTACATCGCTTGATTTTAAAGAACATGATATTAATACAATAATATGGGCTACCGGCTTTTGCGGCAATTTCAATTATATAAAACTGCCGGTGCTTGATAAGAATGGAAATCCAAAGCATAAAAATGGCATCACTGATATTGATGGCGTATATTTTCTTGGATTACCCTGGTTGCGTGCACGTAAATCATCAACCATACACGGCATTGCGGATGATGCGGCATTCATCGCAGGAAAAGTTTATGAATATGCAGTGAAACATTTTCCCGTTAACATGCCCGAAACAGTAATGAACTGACTCAATTATATAATCGTTGCTAACCTTTTAAAACAATCACGCGAAATAAATAATGCCACTTATAAATTAAGGTGGCATTATTTTAGTAAAAAGCAGTACGTAATGTAATTTACATTTCATTCAGCGCCGAAATTGAGATGAGAGTAATCTTTACATTGCTAACTATACTATCCTGCATTACAGCAACAGCACAGGCGCCTTATCTTTATTTTAATCGCATCAATGCTGATAACGGGCTTTCACACAATAAAGTGAATTGTATTTTACAGGATAACAGAGGTTTTATATGGATAGGAACAGAAGATGGATTAAACCGTTACGATGGGCAATATTTTACAGTATTCAGGAACCGCCCGAATGATACCACAAGCATTTCTGGTAATATTATCACCGACCTGTTGGAAGATGAAAATAATGTTTTGTGGATCGCCACGTCAGATGGCGGGTTTACAAAATACGATTACAGGTTGCCAGCCAATAAACAGTTCAGGCAATTCAAGCATATACAGGGCGATTCATCAACAATCCCGGTAAATATTATCAATAAACTTACAAAAGATAAGCATGGTTATTTATGGCTTGCAACCAGTGGAGCCTATGTATTACGTTTCGATAAAAAGAATGAAACTTTTATTAGCCCCGTTCACAGTGGTACCCGTACAGCGGCATCATTGGTGATTGATGATAACGACACCCTTTGGGTTGGAAGGGTTGGAGGAAGTTTTTTAAAGCTTAATATAAATACGCTTCAATATAAAACAGCATATGATGAATTATATGATACAAAGCTTCCACATTCTACGATAACTGCTGCCATAAAAGATGATGAAAATAATATCTGGTTCGGATCATGGGATAATGTATTGTACCGTTATAATTCAACCACAAAAAAAGAAGAAGTTTTTAAACAGGATGCAACTGCATTTTCATTCCCAAATGATGAAGTGGATTTTTTTTCAGAAGATAAGCACCACCGGTTATGGATGGCAGGTAAATATTATGGATTAACCATTTACGACAAACAACAGGAAAAATTTTTTAATTATCGTTATAACCCTGCACAGGAAGGTTCTGTTGCCGACAACCGCGTCAACTGCGTTTATATCGACAGGTCAGGGCTGGTCTGGCTCGGTACCAATAAAGGCATAAGTGTTTGCAATCCTTCGCAACAATCGTTCAAACAAAGCTTTTTACCGCTACAAAATAATGATATTACCATCTATGATTTTTTTATTGACGACAATAAAGATCTGTGGATAGGTACAAGCGAAGGGATCTTTATTCAATCAAAAGATGAAAGCTTTCAGCTAAAAAAAATATTTTATAAAAATGAGCACTTGATCGTAAGTAAATTTTTTAAAGATGTGGATGGAACAATGTATCTCGGTACACAATATTCACTCTTTATTTACAATGCTTCAAAAAATACTGTATCACTTTTACCCAATACAGAAACAGATTCTGTAATGAAAAAAATAATCAGTTCAAGGGTTGTATCGGTCATGCGCGATACGATTGAAGATCACCCTGTATTACTGGTTTCACCTTACGGGCATTATATTACATACTATGACCTGGTTGAAAACAAATGGATATCAAGAACAGACTCACTAAAAAAAATTGTTACCCGGTTTAATTTAAGAGACAATCTTATCCGCAAATTTTACAGGAGCAGCAATGGCAATATTTATCTTGCTACAGCAAAATACGGGCTTGGCCACTGGCAAAAATTTTCATTGCCAAAACTGGATCACCTGTGTAATAATCCCAAGCTGAAAACAACGATCAGTAATGATAATGTATATGATATGATTGAAGACGCAAAAGGAAATTTATGGGTAAGCACTTATGGCGGTGGCCTTAATTATTTTACAGCAGCATCACAACAATTCACGCATATAAACAATTCCAATAATTTACTTGAAGGCATAGAAACAGATGTCAATGGAAATGTATGGATGATCAGCAACGGTAACTTAAACCAGTACAATCCAAAAACAAAGGCGTATACCACCTATAACTTACCGGATATTGAAAAAACAGGCGGTTTAAAAGGATATATCTATAAAGACAAACACAATAATCTATATGTGGCGGGAACAAATTACTTTATAAAGTTTGATCCTTTGCAGGTTACAGAAATCAACAACTCGCCTAAAACATATTTTACCGATTTCAAGATCTTTAACGCTTCATACCCCGATCTTATTGGTCGGGAAAACATTGCATTGCGCTATTTTCAGAATTATTTTTCCATCGAATTTGCCGCGCCTGTATTCACGGGTGCACCTGTAAAATATGCATATATGCTGCAGGGGCTTGATAAAAACTGGATGGACGCTCATAACAGGAATTTTGTGAATTATTCTAACCTGCCCGGCGGCGATTACATTTTTAAAGTAAGGGCAAGCAACAGCAAAGGCAACTGGAGCCAGGAAATTGCTTCTATGAAAATTACGATCATTCCTCCTTTCTGGAAACAGGGGTGGTTCTTTTTTGTGTGTGCAGTTGTTGCCGCTACCGCAATATATATTTTCTATCGCTACAGGATAAGTGAATTACTAAAACGGCAGGCGATCCGCAATAAAATTGCACAGGACCTTCACGATAACATGGGCTCCACTTTGGGAAGCATTTCAGTGTACAGCGAGGTTGCAAAAATTTACAGCCAGCAAAACAAGCAGCACCAGCTAGAGGAAACGCTTGAAAAGATCGGGGAAACTTCAGTTGAGATGATCAATGAAATGGGTGATATTGTTTGGGCTATAAACCCACGCAATGATCATATCAGCACTATTCTGCAACGCATGGAATCCTATGCAAAGCCTTTACTGCAATCGAAGAATATTAAATTCAATTTTTCGTATAATGAATCGATTACTTCATTGAATCTTCAAATGGACAAGCGTAAGAATTTCTATCTTATTTTTAAAGAGGCTGTGAATAACGCGGTTAAATATGCCGGTTGCCAAACGCTTGATGTATCAGTTAATCTGCCGCATAATAAAGTTGAATTAAAAATAAGGGATGATGGGAAAGGATTCGATATCGATGCAACAGCATCATCGGCCTCCAAATCTCTTTCGGGAAACGGTTTAAAGAATATGCAAATGCGCGCAAAAGAAATGAAAGCGATATTCAATATTGAAAGTGCACCGGGAAAAGGAACATACATTTTTTTGGCATTTGATATCCCCTGATTTGGTGATTGCTGCAATAATTATTTAGCTGAACTTTGTCGGATTATGAGTTTACGCATCGCAATATTTGATGACAATAAAAACATCCGCGACAGCATAACAATGCTGTTGCAAACAGAACCTTTATTTGAAGTGGCCGGTTCTTTTAGCAACGTATTTGATTGTGTAAATGACGTGATTGAATGCCGGCCCGACATCGTTTTAATGGACATTGAAATGCCCGGCATGAATGGCATTGAAGCAGTACAACTTATTAAAAAAGAATTCCCACAGGTGCAGATCCTTATGCAAACTGTGTTTGAAGACGATGACCGTGTTTTTGATTCGATATGCGCAGGTGCTTCTGGCTATATTCTAAAAAATCACCTCAACACAAAATTGGTTGATGCTATAAAAGAATTGCAATTTGGTGGCTCGCCAATGAGCCCTACAATCGCCCGCAAGGTTTTCAATAAACTGCAGCAATCTCCAAATTTAAAACCCGCTGCCGTACCCGATTACCAGCTAACACCAAGAGAAAAAGAAGTGCTTGGCTGTATTGTAAACGGATTAAGTTATAAAATGATCGGTGCAGAACTACACATCAGTTATGAAACTGTAAGAAGCCATGTAAAAAAGATCTATGAAAAACTGCATGTGGCTTCGTTAACAGAAGTGGTGGCAAAAGCAATTAACCAGAAGATCGTCTGACATACATCATGAATGCATTAGACAGTTTTTATTTACAACAGGAAGAACCTGTAAAAAGTTGTTTTCTTGCATTAAGAGAAATTATTCTTTCTCAAGACAGGAACATATCTAACGTATTGAAATACGGAATGCCATTTTTTTGTTACAAGGGGAAAATGTTTTGTTACCTCTGGCACCACAAAAAGTATAAGCAACCCTATATTGGCATTGTGGAAGGAAACAAGCTTCATCATCTGGAATTGATAACTGAAAAACGTTCGCGTATGAAAATTATGTTGCTTGACCATGACAGAGATTTACCACTCGAAACAATTAAAAATATTCTACAGGATGCAATTAATTTATACAGGAACGGAGTAGTTAAGATCAAATAAATTTTCAGTTGAGGATTAAAATATCAAATCATTCCTTATCGTATTTACATGTTATTGTTGATTTATTATCGTGAGCCTTTCTTATTACACATTACCGGTAAAAAAGTATTTAAACAATATTATTGCTTAACCAGTGCACTAATATCATCCTGTAAAATCTGCCGTCTGGAGTGCAGTAGCACACTATGTGCAGGTTGGCAACCTGAAGGTATTGCTGATACTCAGTTTGAGAGATAACTAAGATTTGCTGTTTAATTAATGATATAGTGAATTTGTCATAATTTCAGCTTACCTTTTTAGATTAATCTTTTTCAATGAAATATTTTATTGCGATCGTATTAACATTAATAAGTTGTAAGGCCCGGGTTTTCTCACAAACAGCACCTTCTATTCAATGGCAGAAAACACTTGGGGGATCTTCCTGGGATTTCGCCAACAGCATCCGGCAAACTACGGATAAAGGATATATTGTTGCCGGGTATACATCCTCAAATGACGAAGATGTAACAGGAAATCATGGCAATGAAGATTATTGGATTGTGAAACTTGATGCCGCTGGCAACAAGGTTTGGCAAAAAACACTTGGAGGGTCTGGCAATGATGAAGCCCATAGCATCCAACAAACTACAGAGGGTGGCTATATAGTGGCCGGGTTTACTGAATCTAATGATGGGGATGTAACTGGCAATCATGGTAATACTGATTATTGGATTGTGAAACTTGATGCTGATGGCAACATAATTTGGCAAAAAACATTTGGGGGATACTCTTATGACGAAGCCCATAGCATCCAACAAACTTCGGATGGAGGATATATTGTAGCCGGATATACATTCTCAATTAATGGAAATGTAACAGGCAATCATGGTGGTAGTGATTATTGGATTGTGAAACTTAATGCAAATGGAAAAATTATTTGGCAAAAAACACTTGGGGGATCGTCTTATGACTACGCAAATAGCATCCAGCAAACTAAGGATGGTGGATATGTTGTTGCCGGACGGACAAGCTCAAATGACGGGGACGTAACGGGCCATCATCCCGCCATCATTGTTTATGATGCTTTTGATGAATGGATAGTGAAACTTGATGCTGATGGCAACAAGATTTGGCAAAAAATACTTGGAGGATATTCTTATGATGAAGCCCATAGCATTCAACAAACCAGGGATGGAGGCTATATTGTAGCCGGCATCACGAATTCAAATAACGGGGACGTAACCGGTAATCATGGTAATGCTGATTATTGGATTGTGAAACTTAATGCACGTGGAAAAATTATTTGGCAAAAAACACTTGGAGGATCTTCTTATGATGAAGCCCTTAGCATCCAGCAAACTAAGGATGGCTATATTGTTGCCGGATACACAGCTTCAAATAATGGAGATGTAACAGGTTTTCATGGGGGCAATAGTGATTATTGGATTGTGAAACTTGATACAAGTGAAAATATTATCTGGCAAAAAACATTTGGAGGATCTTCCTGGGATAATGCCTATAGCATCAGGCAAACTTCGAATGGAGGCTATATTGTAGCCGGAGTTACCTCTTCTAATGATGGAGATGTAACAGGCCATCATGGCATTGATACCACTGATTATTGGATTGTAAAATTAACTGCTCCTTGCTCACCGGTTACTCCTGCTATCAATATTGCAGCCAGCCCCGGAATAAGCGTTTGCAAAGGAAGCAAAGTAACATTTAGGGCTACGGCAACCAATGGTGGTAGTGCTCCCGTATACCAGTGGAGAAAGAATGGGATTAAAGTTGGCACAAACAGCAAAACTTATGTTGACTCAATACTAAAAAACGGTGATAGTATTTACTGCAGGCTTACCAGCAACGCGGCCTGTGCAACCCCGGTCACTGTTAAAAGCAATGGCATAAAAATGACGATTAAAAATCCACGTATCCCAGCTGTGAACATTGCAGCAACCCCGGCCAGCAATGTCTGCAAGGGCAGCAAAGTAACTTTTACGGCTACGGCAACCAATGGTGGTACTGCTCCGGTGTACAAGTGGAAAAAGAATGGGATTAAAGTTGGCACGAACAGCAAAACTTATGTTGACTCAACACTTAAAAACGGTGACAGTATATTTTGTATACTTACCAGCAACGCGGCCTGTGTAACGCTAACCACTGTTAAAAGCAATGGCATAAAAATGATCGTGAGAACATGTTTATTTGCCGGCAATAATAATCAGTCTTCAGTAAAGGGGCAATCAAAAGAGCTTTCGCTTATAGCAACACCTAATCCAATTAAAAATTCTGTTCAGTTAACCATTGTAAGCCCTGTTTCTGTAAGGGCGGTAATACTTATTTCACACATTACCGGGCAAAAAGTATTTACACAAAACGTATTGCTTAACCAGGGCACTAATATCATTCCCGTTGAATCAACAGGCTGGAGTGCAGGAACGTATTATGTACAGGTTAGTACAATTTTTAAAACAAAAAGTTATAAGATCATAAAGCAGTAAAATTACCTGCACACTAATGGGGTAAATAATGCCACCTGACCTAATAATAAAACGTAAACCAAATAGGGTATTCAACGGTTTCAATTAACCGGAAAAAGTTTTAGAAGAATTGGCAGCAGAAATGCAAGCTGCATACCATAATACTTCGCCACAGGATCATCTCAGGAACGCATTTAAATTAATCAACAAAAGTTTTAATGTTTGCGTTGTTGTCGCCAAAGCATGACCCTAACGCGCAATTTATAATATAAGAGGTACTGGCAGGGAGAAAACACTTACTGCTAATAAACATTTATTATTCGCCGAACAAGATTGTTATTGGTACAATCGCATTTACTGAATTTACCATTCGCCGGGTCAATTGTTGGGTTTCCGGTTTATGGCATTACAGCTCCTGCATTTACAGGAGCCTTTTTATTTTTGTGCTATGCGTGCTGCTGGATGACTAACTCCTACCTTTTAAAAAATCGGATTTATTTTTATCAAGCCTATCCTGTTGTTGCCCTTTCTTATCTAAGAACACTTACATCAAATGGTAATTGCTGCGAAGTTATTGTTGAGTTAGTGACGTTTCTAAAATGTATTCTTACACTGTTAGTGGCAAAAACACGCATCCAGGCAATTACCAAACCATCAGGCAGGTTTACTTCGGGATTTACCGTCACAACAGGATTTGGTCCTCTTGGCACATAAAGTGTATTTGGAACGGTTATGTCCACACTGACACCCTCATTATTACCTATCTCCGGTAAAGTAACTGTAATAAGATTTTTTGTAAAAGTGAACACATCCGAATAAGCAGCCTTTTTAAGTGCACCATCATAAATTGTAAGAATGCTATCAATGGTGACTGATGAAGTTACCTGAACTCCGGCTATATTTAGTGAAGTACCTCTTATGTTTATAGCCCCACAAAATGAGTTGAATCGGTGCCATCATTAGCCGTTGCAACAAAATCACTGGAAGCATTTATACCAGTATCCAAATTTTGTACATTGATCTGCAAATAACTATCAATACTTCCTTTAAAACTTGCCACGGTATTAGAGTTGGTGTTTCCGTAATCTACCAGGAATAACTTCCTGTTATTGGGATTGGGATTAAATGTAACTAAGCCTATGGTCACTCCACCAGCACTATTTACCAGAATTCTTTGTATATTTTTGGTTCGGATATGCAGGCCAACATTATCGATCGTACCCAAAAAATTTGAATCGGGGTTTGTGCCCATATTACCGCTCAAATGCCATACATAGTTGTCCTTTAAAGGCAGTTGATTCCCATTCGGTGCCTGACCATGTATACAACCCAACGCCCTTACCCTTTTTAATGGAAGGATTCGTATTGTACACCATGGTACCTACCAATAATTCCGCGGGCAGAGGTGCCGGAGATGCCGCATCGGGTATAGAGATCCGTGGAGGCACCAAGCCTCTGTTGGTGGTTTCCAGTTCAAGTAAAGATGCGTTATTAATAGTGGTGGGAATATTACCGATCTTCATTTGAGCGTTACCGGCAAAATGAAGTAAAACCAGGCACGCTAAATAATTAAAGCTGTTTTTAATAATATTATGCATTTGAATTTTTTGATGGGAATGAAAAATATTATCCTGATATACTTTCCTTAAAATTCAAGAGGTGAAACCTATTTTATCACCTGTTATTGAGGGGGGGTCGTTTTTTCAACACCTGTAATGTATAAATTGTTTGAAACACAACCAATGAAAACAAAAAGGAATAATTGTTTACGAAAATGCCAACGCACATTCTTCAAAATGGTTTTTAACCCTATAACAAATTTAGTTAATCCTTATGAGTGTATACCCACATTTTAAACATAAGTTACATATATTGTTTAGGGGTTTAGGGTGCCAACAACAACTCCTGTTCTTACGGGAGTTTTTTATTTGTATCCCCGGCGCTGCATATAATTTAAAAATTGCGTTATATAAAGCTGTTGGTCGGAATTGTGTCAAAGTCATAAAATGAAAAAGAGCTACAACCATCGTAACTCTATCATTATCAGTATGACCCTGTGCGTTCATTTATTTCTTACTGACATTTATTTTTCGTTATTCATAAAGCCTTTATACACCCAAACGAAGACAAAATAAATAAGCCAATAAATAAGAAAGCCATCGATGAAGAATCCGTAATGATCCATGAAAAATTCGAAATTCTCGCCACCCTGATAGTGTCTACTTTTTTTAAACAAAAATATCATCGCAGCAATAAAGCTTCCCAAAATAATAAGTCGTCTGTAACCTTTGTTTAATATAGAAGTAAAGAAGTAAACCTTAGCTTTTGTAAATATCGATTGTATCATAGTTGTGTGTTACATTGGCAAAATTATTTCATAAGGAAGCGAAGCATTGCGGCAAATGACGCAAAACCGTCCCGGATGTTGGGGAACTTCTACCCATAATCCTGAACGGCTATAATTCCCAGGTAGTCAGCTACTAATTTGCATTCGTCCTTATTCTTGCATTATGTTGTTTAGTTAAAATGTTAAGGAGAATTTGGATTTTTTCTGTTCATAGGAACTATGAGCTTTTTAAGTTGTAATAAGGACACTATTATTCCAGAAGAGATTATCCCCGGCGAGATTATTCCCGACGAGGTTTTTATAGAACAATTGCAATCGACATGTTAGGTCACGGGCGTTCTGATATTTATGAAAGGGATGCTATTTTTTTTAAGCATGCAGACTATGCAAAAGTTGTCCTTGCATTGATGAACTCTTTAAAATTATATAATGTAAATGCAATTGGCGCGAGCAGTGGAGGTATGACACCGCTACATCTAAACACAAAGCAACCTGATAGATTTAAATCTGTTATTGCAATTGGAGCACAAATTTACTTTAGTCAGTATGTAAAAGAATGGCAAGCAAAAAAAGGCCCGGACAGCGCCAATGCTAAATTTATGGAATGGGCAACTGAACAACACGGTGCAGAAAAAGCGAAGATTCTCGCAAGAAGTTCTGGCAAATGCAAAACCTCTATGAGATCCTTCATTTACACCGGATATTTTGAACACAATCAAGGCGAGGTGGTTAGTGGTACAAGGAGATAATGACGAGGCTTTACCATTACAGCAATCGATAGAAATGCATCAGTACATACCTAACAGCCGACTTTGGATTGTTTCGAACGGAGGACATTTACCACATGTAATTCCCGATATTCAGTCTGAGTTTCTAAGAGTCTCATTGGCCTTCTTAAACGGCGAGTGGGACAAGAAAGAATAACTGGACTTCTTGAAGGAAATGGATTTATTGAACTTGGCAGGCAACTGTCAAAAAAATAAAATATATGAGTAATGAATATCTCGCTAAAGCATTAGGTATTACTGTGCAGGAACTTGGATTATTAGATTTTTATAATGAAGAAATATTCGACAGCGGTGGTATTGCTGTTGAGAATCAATTTGTATTCAGCAAAACTTCGCCGAAAGAAATATTAAATAAGATTAAAGGATTAGACGAAAACAACCGCATCATGCCTGATGTTTAAACCATTATTTCTCATTTCTTTTTCGCCCGGTTTGCTTCAATAGTATAATTAAAGTCTAACAATAGCTCAATTTTACCGCGATTGCTTAATGTACCTTTTTTTATAAAATGTTCCGTTTTTGAAGTATGGCAATGTGTAAGGGTACTAACGCCGCTGCAATGGTTGCAAGGACAATCCACCAATTAATGATAATTTGTTTTTAGTATTGGATAGTTAGGCTCTTTCTTTCCAGCACAGTGGGATCCGAAGCTTGGAATTCACGTGACTTGAAGTCGCGG
>JADMIO010941398.1_pt1 | contig 66102 bp, 51 predicted proteins | sample 8958161 | NCBI WGS metagenome assembly JADMIO01 (sample SAMN16585339, study PRJNA669376) | soil metagenome | isolation source: Crop rotation soil | place: USA: Cullars Rotation, Alabama | collected 2011 | reverse complement strand
GCGACTTCAAGTCACGTGAATTCCAAGCTTCGGATCCCACTGTGCTGGAAAGAAAACCCCGCTTTCATTTCTCGCCGCACCGCCACCGTGCAGTCGCCGTGGAGATACCCCTCGTCGAAGCTCACCTCTCCGCCCAGAGACCGGCAGAAGGCGAGCACCGTCGAGCGCCGGTGCCAGGAGAGCCAGTCCGCGCCGCACCAGAAATGGGAGCTGAGGAAATTGAACACCAGCGCCTCCCCCGCCGCCGCCCACGCCGCGCGGAGCGTGCGATAGAACTGCGGTCGCGACAGCGTGTTCAGCGTCCCGGAGAAGATCACCACGTCGGCGCCGACCTGGAGCGCCTCCGGCTTCCGGACGAAATCCGCCGCCCGCAGGATCTCGCACCGCGCGTACTTCCTCCGGCGGGCCGCCCGCAGAGACGCCGAGATCCCGTCGAGGCCCATATAGTGAGCCGGCACGATACCGCTCTCCAGGAGATACCCCAGCAGATCCGCCCGCCCGCACCCGACGTCGAGGATCCGCTTCTCCGCCAGCGGACAGAGCTGCGCGATCGCCTCGAAACGGACCCGCTGCCCCTCCCGGCTGGCCCAGAGGAGCGCGTCAAACCCTCTTGCGCCCTGCTCACGCGCTTGGTGGTAGGGATAGAGATAGAAGGGGACGGAGTCGGCGGGGTTGGACATGCGGCATTGTGGCATGCCCAAGCCCTCCGACATTGCTCCCTCAATAAATGACCGCCGAGTCCCAGCGGACCGTGTTCACGGCCGTCCCGCCGGCGGCGGTGTGCGCCCGGAGGCACCACCGTGCGGTGGTCTCGTCCATCGACACCGTTTGCCCGCTGGCCTTCGTGCTGTAGCTGGAGCCCAGAACGGAATAGCTCATCGTCCATTGATCGGTGCTGCTGTTGTGGACGAACTTGAAGTGAAACGCCGCGCTGGCGCTGACCGAATTCCCGGCGCCGACGATCGTGAAGGAGGGATTGGCGCCATATCCATTCGTGACCGTCCCCCAATAGAGAACCGTCGTGTCGATCATCATGAACAGGCCGTTGCCGGCCGCATCGAGGAGGACCGCTCGCACCTTCTGCTGACTGCTGCTCGCCGGGAGCTGCGCGATCCGTGCCAGGAAGGTGCGGCCGGTGCAATCCCGGCCGGCGATCTCGTCGGCGCGCGCGACGCTGACGTTCTGCATCGTCTGCACGAGCTCCCCGCCGGTGATGCTGTTCACCGTCGTCCCGCCGCTCTGCGAGAGCGCCCATCCCGTGCTGCTCGAAAAGTCGGCGTATTGCAGATAGGCGCTGGCCGTGACGACGCAGTCGGCGTTCACCGTGGTGCCGTCGATGGTCACCGCGGCGCGGATCGTGGCCGTGCCGCTCGCCACCGTCGTCACGAGCCCTGCGTTGTCCACGGTCGCCACGGCGGTATTCAGGCTGGACCATGCCACGCTCATCCCGGCCTGGCTCACCGGATCTCCGAATGGATCGAGCGTGGATGCCACCGAGAGCTGCAACGTCGTCGAGCCGCCGCTCACGAAGAGGAGCGACGACGACGCGAGATTGAGCGCGGCCGATGCGAGGACACCGCTGTAACCGGGGACCGGCGTCATCCGGTCGGCCAGCCAGCCGAGCGAATGCAGCGAGGTTTCCGAGACCGTCTTGTGGAAGTAGGGTGCGGAGTCGGCGTTGCGCAGCGCGGCATAGAGGACGTCACCGCGCAGCCGCCACTCGGGAGCGAGCGTGGTGCGGAGCAGGTAACCCAAGGCCAACATGTGCGGACCGTTGAGCTCCGTGCCCGTAGGGCTCGGCACGGCCGCACCGATCGGCGTGGAATACACGAAGGACTCGAAGCCGGACGTCATGCCCGACGGATAGATCAGGCGCACGCCGGGGCTCTGCTCGGCGGTGAACATGTACTCGTAGGTCTGCTCGATGATGTCGTGCCCACCGGCGGGCGTGCCGAAGATCTTGAAGCCCTGGATCAGGGTGGATGCGAGGAAGCCGAACATGAAGGGGCCAAAATCGTTGTAGTCGTTCATGCGGATGTGGTGGAGCCCCGCGCCGTCCGGTCCCACCATGTACGTCGCCAGCCGGCTGACCATGCGGGCGAAGTGCTGTGCCGCGGTGGTGGCCGTGACGTAGCTCGCCGCGTCGGCCCAGCCGGCGCCATCGTTCGGCAAGGAGAGCGAGTAGCCTGCCCCCGGAGCAAAACCGAGACGCGCGAACCAGTTGAGGCCCGCGATGACGTGCATGGCGCGGCGCAGGCTCCCCGTGTTCTGCGGGTTGGCGCCCGACAGATTCACCAGCTGCCCGCGCTCCTGGGCGTAGAACATCCCTGTGTTCGCCGGGGTGATCTTGTTGAGCTCATAGGTCGAGCCGGTCAACGCGGCATAGACGAGATGCCCGGCGATGTCGCCGGTCTGCTCCGCCGTCCCCGCAGCCCAGCTCGCATAATGATCGAAGTATTCGCGGATGGGCGTCTCGTAGGCGAGCGCGCGGCGGTAATGCCGGAGCTGGCCGGTACGCGCGAAGTAGAGCCACGCCAGGAGCGGGTAGCAGTACTGCGTTCCGCCCCCCGCATCCATCACCGAGGCCGTGCCCCGGCGCTGCCAGATGGTGTTGGCCGTGCTCAGGCGCAGCGTTTCGACGGCGGCGAGATGGCCGCCGAGGGCCAGCTCGGCGGCCGAGGGCGTGAGCTGGTAAGGCACGAATTCACAAGCGCACAGGTAGTCCACGTCCGCGACGGTGACCGAGGCCGTCGGGAAACCGGTCGGCAGAACCGACTTGGGCTGATAGGTGCCCGCCGTCGTCGTCACCGTCACTCCAGCGGCGCTGCTCAGGTCGGTCGTGCCGGTGACGACCGAGGCCGCCCCATTGGCGACGAAGATGCACACCCACCCGAGCACCTGCTCGTTGCCGTTGAGGCCCGGGATCGTCTGGAAGATCGTCGCATGAGACGGCGCCGACACGGCCGTTGCGCCGGCCTCCTTCCGCGCGCGGAAATTGCCCGCGCCGTCGACGGTGATCCGCACCCAGTACTGTTGCTGCGCGCCGGCACCGGCGGCCAGCGTCGCTCCCGGGCTGGCCCACGGCACATTGAGCGCCGCGCCGACGCGCACCGGCGTGTCGCTGTCGTAGCGGTAGTACGTGAAGGGGGCGGTGATGCGGAGCTCCGTGCCGTCGGCGCTCAGACCCACCGCCAGATCGTTGGAGAAGTTGACCGGCCCCTGCTTCGCGAGTCGCGTGAGCGGGGTCTGATCGAACCGCGCCGTGAAGATCGGCGTATCGGCCGTGTCGTCGAACGTCGCCTGGACCTCGACATAGACACCGAGCACGCTGCCCGGGTCGCTCGAGCCCAGGTGCCGCGCACCGTAGTCTTCGACGTAGCACTGCACCTGGGCGCCGGTAAAGTCATGGACCGTCAGGGTCGCCAGCATGGCGTCGCTCACTTCGCCGGGCTTGAAGTTGAGGAAACCGCCGGCGCGGACCGTGCCGGTCAGCCCGTCATTGCGGAGCGCGATGAAGGGAATCTCGAGGGGCGCTCCAGGATCGGAATCGGCCGAGGCGAAGCGGGTCAGGAGCTTGGAGCCCGCCCCCAGGGAGACGAGGGCGATGCCGCCGTTTTTCAGGAACACTCTGCGTGAGAACATGGTCGTCACCCCATCCTCTCTGATCGGTCGATGGCAGGCGTTAGAATTGTAGAGCAGAAACAAAGAAGAAGGACTATAAACCCTACGACGACCCATGCACCGCGCCCATCCGCCGGCTCCACCCTTCATCCCTCAGGACGCCGGGCTCCCGACGCTCCGCGGCTCGCGCGTCCTCCTGCGCCCGCTCACCGCCGCCGACCTCGACGCCCTCCACACCATTTTCTCGGACCCGGAGGTCGCCCGCTTTCTCGCCATCCCGCGGCACCGCGACCGCGCGGACACGGAACGGTTCCTCGGCTCCATCCACGAGGGATTCCGCACCGGCTCGCTCTATCAATGGGGCATCGAGCACGCCGGCCTCCTCGCCGGCACCTGCACGCTCGGCGGGATCGATTGGGAGAACCGGCGGGCGGAGGTCGGGTTCGCCCTGGCGCGTGCCTGCTGGGGCCAGGGGCTCATGCCGGACGCTCTGCGCGTTCTGATCGGGCACGCGTTCGGTCCCCTGAATCTCCACCGGATCGAGGCCGACGTCGATCCGCGCAATGAGGCCTCGGTGCGCCTGCTCGAAAAGCTCGGCTTCCGCCGGGAAGGGTATCTCCGCGAGCGCTATTTCAAGGACGGTGAGATCCAGGACTCCGTGTTTCTCGGGCTGCTCCGCGGGGATCGGGGGCGCTGACGACTTCCCCACCCGTTTTCGTATACACTTCCACGTCGGCTTCACTTGCAGCTCATCGATTCGCGGTTACAACCTTTGCTGGTCCCGGTCGGGGGATTTGGCGCATCCGTGAAGGAGACTCCACGTGCCCTCCCCATTCCCCTCTGTCGTGCACCGCCTCGCCCGGATGGCGGCGGTGGCCGCGCTGGCTCTCGTGCCGGCGGCGGCATCGGCCCAGACCTGCGCACGGACCCTGACGGCGGACGTCGTCGCGTTCGACCAGGTCTTCTTCTGGAACCGCCTCGGCGCGATGCAGCCGCAAGGGATGATGTTCGCCCTGCGGCGCGACGTCGTCCCGATCAGCGGCTCGGCGCTGTCGCCCGGCAACGTGCGCCTGCGCGCCGACAAACGGCCGCGGCCGATGGTGCTGCGCATGAACGCCGGCGACTGCCTCCAGATCAGCTTCCAGAACCTGCTGGCCAACGCGCCGGTCGACCAGGAGCAGCCGGCGACCCGGCAGGCTTCGGTCCACGTCTCCGGCTTGCAGCTCGTCAGCTCGGAGAGCGACGACGGCTCCTTCGTGGGACAGAACGCGTCGAGCCTCGTGCTGCCCGGCGGCTCGACGGTCTACACCTATTACGCGGACAAAGAGGGCGAGCACCACCTCTTCAGCGCCGGCACGACGACCGGCGGCCAGGGCGACGGCGGGCAGCTCAATTCCGGCCTCTTCGGCGCCGTCATCGTCGAGCCGGCCGGCGCGCGCTGGTACCGCAGCCAGGTGACGCAGGCCGACCTCGCCCTCGCCACGACAGTGACGACGACGTACGGCCAGCCGGTCCTCAACTACGCGGCCCGCTTTCCGGTCGGTCACCCGCGCGCCGGCCAGCTCATCCTCGGCATGCTCGACGGCACAACGATCGTCGCCACCGATCTGACGGCGATCATCGCCGGCTCCGATCCGGCCGGAGAGAGGGCGGGATTCTTCCCCGCCGGCACGTTTCCGATGAACCCGAGCTACCCGGCCCGTGAGCAGCCGTTCCGGGAGTTCACCATCATCTATCACGACGAAACCGGCGCCGTGCAGGCGTTCCCGCAGTTCGAGGACGAGGTGCTCGGCTTCACCCTGCACAGCGGTCGCGACGGATTCGCGATCAATTACGGCTCCGCCGGAGTCGGCGCCGAGGTGCTCGCCAACCGCATCGGCGTCGGTCCCATGGCCGGCTGCGTGGACTGTAAATTCGAAGAGTTCTTCCTCACCTCGTGGGCCGTCGGCGATCCGGCGATGGTGGTCGACGTCCCCGCCAACAGCCCGTGCACGCCGCAGAACATCCGCGACACGGCGCTGCCGCCGTCCGGCACCATGGGCTGCAATCCGACGGCGGGAGCGAAGGCGACGATCGCCTACTACCCCGACGATCCGTCGAACGTCTATCACTCCTATCTCAAGGATCACACCAAATTCCGCGTCATCCACGGCGGCTCGAAAGAGCATCACATCCACCATCTCCACGCCCACCAGTGGATGTTCTCGGCGGACAGCGACAAGAGCTCCTATCTGGACAGCCAGGCCCTCGGGCCGGGCTCCTCGTTCACCGCCGACATTGCGCACGAAGGGAGCGGCAACGCCAACCTGACGCCGGGCGATTCGATCTTCCATTGCCATTTCTATCCCCACTTCGCGCAGGGGATGTGGGCGCTCTGGCGCGTCCATGACGTGCTCGAGACCGGCACCCTGATGGACGGCAACCGCCCCGCCGCCGGCGCGCGCGCCCTGCCGGACGGCGAGATCCCGCGCGGCACGCCCATCCCCGCCGTGGTGCCGCTGCCCGGCAAGCCGATGCCCCTGCCGCCGGGCGCGACGGCCTCGATCGTCGCCGGCCAGGTGCAGATCACCGGCACGGGCAATCCCGGCTATCCCTTCTTCATCCCCGGCCGGGCCGGCCACCGGCCGCCCAAGCCGCCTCTCGACACCATCGACAACGGCGGCCTGCCGCGCCACGTCATCACCGGCGGCACGTTCACCGAAGCCCATACCCGCCTCGACTTTCACAAGGAGCTGCTGACCGCCACGGCCCTGCAGCTCGCCGAGACCGGCACCGCGGTCGAGCAGCAGGCGATGGCCTACCACGCCGTCGCCCAGCGCTCGAGCTGCACGCCCGGAGGCATCTGTGACAACACGGGCCCGCCGGTCAAGTTCCAGACCAACGGCCGCCCCGCCGTCGCCGGCGCGCCTTTCGCCGATCCTTGCGTCGATGAGAACGGCAATCCGGTGACCACGCTGCGGCGCTACAAGGCGGCCGACTTCCAGATGGACATCAAGCTCAACAAGGCCGGCTGGCACTATCCGCAGTCGCGCCTCACCGCGCTCTGGGACGACGTCGCCGCCCACGTCACCGCCGCGAAGCCGCCGGAGCCGCTCTTCTTCCGCGCCAACACCGGCGACTGCATCGAATACTGGCTCGCCAACCTGGTGCCGAGTGAATACGCGCTCGACGATTTCCAGGTGCGCACGCCGACCGACGTGCTCGGCCAGCACATCCATCTGGTGAAGTTCGACGTCACCTCCTCGGACGGCGCCGGCAACGGCTTCAATTACGAGGACGGCTCGTTCAGCCCCGGCGAGGTGCGCGAGCGCGTCACCGCCATCCGCGCCGCCAACGCCTGCACGGCGGGCGATGCGCGCAACGGTACGTTCGCCTGTCCCGTGGCGGTGCCGCACCCCTATTTCGGCGCCGGCCCGGGCAATGCCTATGTCGGCGCGCAGACCACGGTGCAGCGCTGGTACGTCGATCCGGTGCGCGACAACACGGGCTACGACCGCACTCTCCGCACCGTCTTCACGCACGATCATTTCGGACCCTCGACGCACCAGCAGACCGGCCTCTACGCCGGTCTGGTGGTGGAGCCCGCCGGCTCGACCTGGAAGCACAACGAGACCGCCGTGCCGTTCAACACCCGCTTCGACGGCGGCCCCACCTCCTGGCAGGCGATCATCGATCCGCCGGGGACGAACGACGACTACCGCGAGTTCCTCCTCGAATTCGCTGACGATCAGCTCGCCTACAAATCCGAAGCCACCACCTATCCCAACTGGAACCTGGCGATCAATCCGCCGGCGAAAGACGAAATCGGCCTGCCCGACCTCCTGCAGCGCGCCGCGACCTGTCCCGGCGGCGCCGCGCCGCCCTGCCCCGAGCTGGTCACCTCGCACGACGTGGGGACGATGAGCGTCAACTACCGCAACGAGCCGCTCGCGCTCCGCGTGCGCAACCCCTCGACCAACGCGCAGGCCACCGGCACCGCCGGCGATCTCGCCTTCGCCTTCTCCTCGAACGTGGTGCGCGCGGACACGGCGCTCAACGTGCAGCCGTCGTTCTACGCGCCGCTCACCAACGACATGCAGGCGAAAGACCCCTTCACTCCCATGCTGCGCGTCTATGAGAACGATCGCGTGCAGATCCGCACCCTGGTGGGCGCCCATGAGGAAGGGCACAACTTCAGCATCCACGGCATCAAATGGCTCTTCGAGCCGTCCGATCCCAATTCCGGCTACCGCAACAGCCAGATGATGGGCATCTCCGAGCACTTCGAGTTCATCGTGCCGCAGCTCATCAAGAACCCGACCGGTGCCTACGTCGACCGCCTGTGGTCCGCCGGCTCGTCGACGGACGACTACTGGAACGGCATCTGGGGTCTCTTCCGCGCCTACACCAGCGCCAACAACTCTCTCGCGCCGCTGCCGAGCAACCCCAACGGCCGCTCCCCGATCGATCCCGGCGCCCAGGGAGCCTTCACCTTCTCCTGCCCCAAGGACGTCCCGCTGCGCGCCTTCGACGTCACCGCCGTCTACGCCAACACCGGGCTGAGCGGCAACAAGATCGTCTACAACGCGCGCATCGACGGCAACTACAAGGAGCTCAAGAGCAACCTCGGCCTCTTCTATGTCCGCACGAGCGACCTCTCGGGCGGCGTCCTGCTGCCGGGCGTGCCGATCGAGCCGCTCGTCCTCCGCGCACGGGCCGGCGAGTGCATCCAGCTCACCCTGCGCAACGGCCTGACGCCGAGCGCCGAGCTGATGAACGGCTTCAGCACCCTCCCGATGATCGTCGACGGCTTCAACAACAACGACCTCAAGCCGTCGACCAACGTCGGCCTGACGCCGCAGCTCGTCTACTACGACGTCAGCCGCTACGACGGCGCCAACGTCGGCGGCAACTCGACGCAGACCGTGGCCAGAAACGGCGCGCCGCAGGTCTACCAGTGGTACGCCGGCCACGTGCAGATCAATCCGGACGGCTCGGTCACGCCGACGCCGATCGAATTCGGCGCCACCAACCTCATCTCCTCGGACACCATCACCCACCCCAGCACCGGCGCTTTCGGCGGCCTGATCATCGAGCCGGCGGACGCCACCTGGACGGAGGACACCGCCACGCGCACCGCGGCGACCGTGGTCTCCCCGAGCCGCGGCACCTTCCGCGAATTCGTCCTCATGTTCCAGAACGACGTCGACATGCTGATGAAGCTGCAAGGGCAGGACAAGGTGCCGGCCCCCAACCTCGCCGGCGCGGAAGACCCCGAGGACAGCGGCATGAAGGCGGTCAACTTCCGCACCGAGCCTTTCTGGAAGCGCCTGCAATACCCGCCCGAGACGCCGCTCACCACCACGCGCACCTTCGACTTCCACGACGTCGTCTCGAACGCCCTCGTCGGCGCCGATCCGCAGACCCCGGTCTTCACCGCCGAGGCCGGCATGCCCGTGCGCTTCCGCCTCCTCATGGCTGGCGGCCACAGCCGCAACATCGTCTTCGCCCTCCACGGCCACGGCTGGCAGAAGGAGCCCTGGGTGAGCGACTCGCGGCTCCAGGGCTCGAACCCGCTCTCCCCCATCGAAGGCGCCCGCATGGGAATCGGTCCCACGGACCACTTCAACCTCCTCGTCAACGCCGGAGGCGCCTTCCAGGTGGACGGCGACTACCTCTTCCGCGACATGGCCTCCTTCGGCTTCGACGGCGGCCTCTGGGGGATCTTCCGCGTCGTCCCCTGAGGCTCACCGGGTGAGCCGCGCTTGACAAACAGGGCTCATGCTGTAAAGTGTGACAAGACGCCGTCACACGAGACACGCATGAGCCCTTTCACCTTCCAGAACATCCCCGACCAGACCGGACGCGTCGCCATCGTCACCGGCGCCAACACCGGCATCGGTTTCGAGACGGCGCGCGGGCTGGCGCAGAAGGGCGCCACGGTCGTGCTCGCCTGCCGCAACCGGGAAAAAGGCGAAGCCGCGCTCCGGCGGATTCCATCCGCAACGGCGACGCTCGAAGAGCTGGACCTGTCCGACCTCGATTCAGTCGCCGCCTTCGCGGAACGGTTCACGGCGATCCATCAGCGTCTCGATCTCCTGATCAACAACGCGGGCGTCATGGTCCCGCCGCTCAGCCGCACGCGGCAGGGCCACGAGCTGCAATTCGGCACCAATCACCTCGGCCACTTCGCACTGACCGCGCGGCTCCTCCCGCTCCTCGACAAGACGCCGGGCTCGCGCGTCGTCGTGGTGTCGAGCAAGGCGCAGAATCTGGGAGCCATCGCCTTCGACGATCTCGATTGGGAGAAGCGCTCATACCAGCCGTGGAGCGCCTACGGCCAGAGCAAGCTCGCCAACATGATGTTCGCGCTGGAGCTCCAGCGCCGGCTCACCGCCGCGGGCTCGCAGGTCCGCGTCACCGCCGCGCATCCGGGATTGACCGCGACGGATCTGGGACGCACGTCCTTGCTGACCAGGCTCTTCGTTCCGCTGCTCGGCATGAAGCCGCCGCAAGGAGCGCTCCCGACGCTGCGCGCCGCCGTCGATCCCGCCGCCGCGGGCGGCTCCTACTGGGGTCCGTCGGGCTTCATGGAAATGAGCGGCGATCCGGTGCCGGCGAAGCTCTCCCCCGCCGCCCAGGACAGAGCGGCCGCCGCGCGCCTCTTCGACGAGAGCGAGCGCCTCGCCGGCGTCTCGTTCGGATTGCCTCGCTAATGGCCCCGCTGATGGCCGCCGAAACCCTCGATCCACCCCATGCCGTGCGCCGGGAGTCGATCTTGCAGGCGGCCATCGCCGTCTTCCTGCGCTACGGCTTCAAGAAGACGTCCATGGACGATCTCGCCCGCGCCGCGGGCCTGTCGCGCCAGGGCCTCTATCTGCACTTCCCCACCAAGGACGCGCTCTTCCAGGAAGCCGTCCTCTCTCTGCTCCAGCAGAGCCGCCTGTCGATGCGCGCCGCCCTGGCCCGTGAGGACCTGGCGATCGAGGAGCGGCTGCTCGGCGCCTTCCTCGCCCTCAAATCGCATGGCGGGAGTGAAATGTCCCAGGAGCACATGACCGAGCTCTTCGCGACCGCCGTGCAGCTCGTCGGTCCGGTCCTCGACGAGCTGGATCGGGAGCTGATGGCCGGCCTGGCGCGCGTCCTCACCGCGAGCGGTACCGCCGCCGCCTGGACGGACGCCGGGCTCACCGCCGAGGACCTGGCGCGGCATCTCCATGCCGCCTCGCACGGGATCAAGCACTACGCCAAAACCGTAGACGACTACAGAGAGCGCATGCGCGTCGCCATCCGGCTCGTCGTGTGGCGCACCGGGAGGCCCGAATGAAGTACCGCAACACCGTGCCCCGCCAGCCGATCGGCTTCGCGAAGACCGCCGCGATCAGTTGGCGTTTCTTCACCCAGAAGCCGGACACCACGGTCCCCCGCGCGCCGATCCCGGTGCAGCGCCTGACCGCCGCGGCGCTCACCGCCGCGCCGGACGCCAGCGTCTTCCGCCTCGGGCACTCGACCCTGCTGCTCAAGCTGAACGGCGCCTTCTGGCTCACCGACCCGGTCTTCTGCGAGCGCGCCTCGCCGGTCCAGTGGGCCGGCCCGAAGCGCTTCCATCCGCCGCCGATCGCCCTCGACGAGCTTCCCCCCATCCAGGGCGTCCTCCTGTCGCACGACCACTACGATCATCTCGACCCCGTCGCCATCCAGCGTCTGGCGCCGACCGTGGAGGTCTTCTTCACCCCATTGGGCGTCGGCGACCGGCTGATCGCCTGGGGCGTCGATCCTTCCAAGGTGCGCCAGCTCGACTGGTGGCAGGAGACCACGGTACACGGCCTCCATCTGGTGGCCGCGCCGGCGCAGCACTTCTCCGGACGCGGCCTCACCGACGCCGACAGCACACTCTGGGCCTCCTGGGTGATCCTCGCCGGCGGTCTCCGCCTGTACTACGGCGGTGACTCCGGCTACCACGCCGGCTTCAAGGAGATCGGCGAGCGCTTCGGCCCCTTCGACGTGACCTTCCTCGAGTGCGGTGCCTACGACGTCCAGTGGCCCGACGTCCACATGCAGCCGGAGGAGACGCTCCAGGCCCACCTCGATCTCCAAGGCACCTGGCTGCTGCCGGTTCACAACGGCACCTTCGATCTCGCCCTGCACCCCTGGTCCGAGCCCTTCGAACGTCTCCACACGCTGGCCGAGGAGAGCGGTGTGAAGCTCGCCACACCGGCGATGGGTGAGCGGCTGTCCTTGCAGGAGCCGCACGCCGGGAGGCTCTGGTGGCGGGAGGTTGCGGAGCCCAAGCCGTTGTGCCGTTTTCCTCAGAAGTTGTGCAAGGCACGTCCGTCCCCCTAGACTGACGTGATGTTTGTGTGCGAAGAGACCTCCTTGACGAAGGTCTCTCCCCTCCTCTTGTGCGAATTTTTAGAGATCATGCTCATTGACACGGAAGGTCTGTGCGGTATCTAGGCTACCTTGTGCGAATCCTTGTCCGCCGACCACTCCCCGAACAGCGCGCAGCGTTCTTCCACCCAGGAATCGCACAGAAATTTCTATAAATTGTTGGGGGAAGCACCGTCTCTGTACATACTCTCTCCCGCACCGCACAAAGAGGCTATCACCGTCCGGCTGGCCTTTCTTGATCTGCACAGGTTGCAGAGAAATTTGCACATCCAGTAGACTCACTCGCACGGATTGACCGGCATTTTGTGCGAAGGAGACTCCTCAATGGCAACGAACGTCGAGCTTGATGAAGATCTGATCGCCCGCGCCATGTCCTTGAGCAGCGCGCGGACCAAGCGGGCGCTGCTCGAAGAGGCGCTCAAGGCCCTGATCCGGTACCAAGAGCAGAAAGAGGTGCGCGACCTGCGCGGCCGGCTGCGCTGGCAGGATCCGACATGAAGGTGATGGTCGACACCTCGGTCTGGGCAGACTACTTCAACGGCACCGTCACGCCGCGCACCGACTACCTCCACGAGATCCTCGGCTGGGCGCCCATCGTGACCGGAGATCTCATCGTCTTCGAGGTCCTCCGCGGCCTCGCCGCCGACGCGGACTGGGAAACCGCGCGCCTCGCTCTCGGCAAGTTCGAGAGATTCATCCTCAGCGGCGGCGACGTCGCGCAGCAGAGCGCCGTCCACCTCCGCATCCTGCGCACCAAGGGAGCCCCCATTCCCAACCCCGTCGACTGCCTCATCGCCAGCTTCTGCATCCGCTGGAACATGGCCCTCCTCCACTCCGACCCCGCCTTCGAGCCCTTCGAGCGCTACCTCGGCCTGAAGCTGCCGGACCCGGGGACAGGGATCACCGCATGAGCCGGTCCCCCCTGGGACCGCCGGCGTCTCGCCGGCCCAGCCTCTCCGCAAACCACAGAGGCCGGGCTTCGCCCATTGATTTGAAAGCCGGCGGGACGCCGGCGCTCCCAGGGGGCCTTCAGGCCAGGAATTTCCCCAGCCGCGCCAGCGCCTCCGGCAGGTTCTTCCTCCCGAAGCCGATGCGGATGTGCCGGGGCTCGTCGAAGACGCTGCCGGGGAGGAGCATGACACCGGCCTCACGGACCACGCGGTCGCAGAGATCGTCCACGGAGCCGGGGATCTCCAGGCGCGGGAAGCCGACGGGGCCGGCGTTTGGGCGGACCCAGGAGAAGAGATCGGGGCGGGCCGCGAAGAAGGCGTCGAGGAGCGGCAGGTTGTGGTGGACGAGGGCGAGGTTGCGCTCCACCAGGACCTCGCGGTGGCGCAGGGCGAGGGCGGCCAGGAATTCGCTCGGGGCGCTGCCACAGATGGTGGTGTAGTACTTGAGATCCAGGCAGCGCCGGCGGATCTCCGGATCGTGCGTCGCGAGCCAGCCGAGGCGCAGGCCGGGCAGGCCGTAGGCCTTGCTGAGCGAGCCGAGGCTGACGGCGTTCTCATGGACGTCGCAGGCGGCGGGCCGGCGGGCTCCCGGATCGTGCTCCAGCTCGCGGTAGACCTCGTCACAGAAAACAAGGAATCCGCGCTCGCGCGCCAGGCGCAGGACGCCGTCGAAGACCTCCTGCGTCATCGAGAGCCCGAGCGGATTGCTCGGCGTGGTGATGTAGAGCACCTTCGTGCTCGGCCGCACGAGCGCTTCCAGGGCGGCTAGGTCGTGCGCCCAGCCGTCTTCGAAGCGGCGGCGCCAGGGGCTCACCTCGGCGCCGGTGCTGCGCGCGATCTCGAAGGCGCTCTCGAAGCAGGGGGTCTCCACGATGACGTGATCGCCCGCGGCGACCAGAGCGTGGTAGAAGAGGAAGATACCCTCTTCGGCGCTGGAGACCACCAGCACGTCGTCCGCGGCCGTGCGCTCGTAGATCCCGGCGATCGCCTCGCGCAGCTCGCGGCTTCCGGGCGACTCGGTATAACCGCACCACAGCTCCAGGAAGCGCTCGTGGGCATCCGGCTCCAGGGCCAGAAGGTCACGGACCGGGCGCGATTCGGCGTCCGAGCTCGACAGCAGGAGTTCGGCGCTGAACTCGTGGCGGGCGAAATAGTGCTCGATGCGGAAGGGCTTCAGGTTCATGAGGGGAGTCTCTTTAGGATCGGCGGCGGACGCGCTCGCCGTCGAGAACCAGGCCGGGAGAGCGGGCGACCACCGACTCCAGGAAGCTCCGCCGTTCCCGCGGCGAGATCAGGATGCGGCTGCCGCGGCCGTAGCGGACTTCGAGGCGGTCCAGGGAGAGGGCCGGCGACGACAGAGGGTTCCGCGAGGGGACGATCTCGGTGATCTCGGCGAGCGCGATCCGCCAGCGGAACGGTCCCGAGCGGACGGCGAGAGCGCCGTCTCCGACGGTGTACCGCGTCGTCGTGAAGACCCAGACGATGAAGCCGAACACCAGGACTTCGAGGCCCAATGTCGAGAAAAGGACGGATGGCGGCCCTCCGGCCTGGACCGCGCTCACCACCGACACCAGGGAGACACCCCAGGCGGCGACCAGGAGCAGGACGAGCCAGCGGTCGACCTTGGAGGGAAACACCTGGGACGAAGAACCGGACGGGCTCATGGTGGAACTCTACTCCAGGCTGCTCTTGGGCCGCCATCGTCTACAATGAATGCGGTTTGACTAAAATTGAGTCGAGAAAGAATTACCTTGATCGGCCGGATCTTATTGCAGTATCGAGTCTTGGAGCGCCTTGGAGCCGGCGGCATGGGGGAGGTCTACCTCGCCGAGGACGGGCGGCTCGGCCGAAAGGTGGCGCTCAAGGTGCTGCCGGCCCGGCTGGCGAGCCAGCCGCGGCATCTCGAGCGTTTCCGCCGGGAAGCCCGGGCGACGGCCGCCCTCCAGCATCCGAACATCGTGACCATCTACACCGTCGAGGAGGTGGACGGGCTGCCCTTCCTGACCATGGAATTCGTCGAGGGCAAGACCCTGGCCGATCTCATCCCGCCCGAGGGGCTGGAGCTGGGCCGGCTTCTCGACATCGCCGTCCAGGTCGCCGACGCCTTGGCTGCGGCCCACGAGCACGGCATCGTCCACCGTGACATCAAGCCCAGGAACCTGATGGTGAGTCTGGACGGACGGGCCAAGGTCCTCGACTTCGGCATCGCCAGGAAGTGGCTCACCGAAGACGAGCAGACCGTGGTGATGGGGGGCGGCAACACCGCGCTGACCCAGGAGGGGCAGATCATCGGGACGATTTCCTACATGTCTCCCGAGCAGATCCGGCGCCAGCCTCTCGACCCGCGCTCGGACCTCTTCTCGTTCGGCATCGTGCTCTATGAGATGGCCACCGGGGATCAACCGTTCGAAGCCCCCACGCCGGCGGACCAGATCGCGGCGGTCCTGCATCTGCACCCGAGGCCGCCGGGAGCGGTCCGGGCCGGCTTGCCGCAGCGCTTCGACGAGATCGTGGGCCGCTGTCTGGAGCGGGATGCGCAGCGCCGCTACCAGCGCGCCCGCGAGCTGCGCGACGACCTGGAGCTCTTGCGGTTCCAGATCCGGACAGGCTCGGGCAGCGGGGCGGCGACGGTTACGGCGACCGGGAGCCGCCACGCCGCGGGTCCTCAGGCGCTGGCGGCCCTGCCGTTCGAGAACCTTTCCGGGGAAGAGGAGTACTTCGTCAACGGCATGACCGATGCCCTCATCTCGTCGCTCAGCCATCTCGGCCGCGTGCGGGTGATCTCGCGCCAGTCCGTGATGCGGTACAAGGGGTCCGACAAGCCCCTCCCCGTCATCGCCCGCGAGCTCGGCGTCGACGTCGTGCTGACGGGCTCGGTGCTGCGCGCCGGCAACCGCGTGCGGATCTCGACGCAGCTCATCCAGGCCGATCCGGAGCAGCAGCTCTGGGCGGCGTCCTACAACCGGGACGTCCAGGACGTCCTCGCGCTGCAGGACGAGGTGGCGCGCGAGGTCGCCGGCCAGGTCCGGCTGGAGCTGACGGAACAGGAGAGCTCCCGCCTGATGGGCGCGCGGCGGGTGGACCCTGCGATCTACGAGCTCTATCTCCAGGGCCGGTTTCACTGGGACAAGAGGACGCCCGAGGGGTTGCGGAAGGCGATCGACTATTTCGAGAAGGCCATCGCCGCGGATCCGCACTATGCCGCCGCTCACGCCGGGCTCGCCGACGCCTACGCCCTGCTCGCCTACTTCCGTCACGAGCCGGAGGAGGAGACGTTCGGCAAGGCCAGGATCGCGGCGTTGCAGGCGCTGACTCTCGACGGCTCCCTGGCCGAGGCTCACGCCTCGCTCGGCTTCGTCCTGCTGTTCCACAACTGGGACGGTCCGGGGGCCGAGAGGGAATTCCGGCGGGCGATCGAGCTCAACCCGAGCTACGCCAGCGCGCACCACTGGCTGTGGGGCCACCTGGCTTCGGTCGGCCGGCTGCAGGAAGCCGCGCAGCATCTGCGGATCGCCCGGCAGCTCAACCCGTTCTCTCCGACCATCGCCGCCGGCGCCGCGGCGCACTCCCGCATGCTGCGCGACTTCACCCGCTCCGTCGAGCAGTGCCGCAAGGCCATCGACCTGGAGCCGGGCTACGCCCTCTCGCACGACTATCTCTGGATCGCCCTGCACCTGCTGGGCCGCTGCGAGGAGGCCTTCGAGGAGCACCAGCGCGCCCTGTCTCTCTGGGGGCTTTCCGAGGTCGCGGAGCGGGCGCGGCGCTCCTGCGCGCGCTCCGGATACCTGCCCGCGCTCCTCAAGGCGGCGGATTCGCTGGCCGCGGAAGCCGGGAGTGGGAGCGCGAGGGTTCCCGTCCACGTGATCACGGAGACGTATGCCCTGGCCGGCGCAACGAGCCGGGCGATCACCTGGCTCGAAAAAGGTGTGGCTCAGCGCGAGCCGTTCGTGATTTGGCTGCAACAGCTGCCCGAGCTCGACAGCCTGCGGGGCTCCCCACGCTTCCAGGACCTCGCGGAGCGAGTCGCCCGCGAACGCTCCCGCGAAACTCTGCCGTAGAACGGGCCGTGCCCGCCGCTCGGCGGACGAGCACGGCCTTCGGTGATGTCAGAAGATTCCGACCTGCCCCTTCGACGGCTGGGGACCCGGTGGTGGACCCGTCGGTGGACCTGATGGCGGACCCGGCGGTTCCTGAGGCTCGGGAGGAGGCGGAGGGCCCTTCATGCTCCCCACGGCGAACAGGCCGGCGCTCTCCCCTCCGAGCAAAGAGCGGTAGATGGTCTCCACATCAGCGCTCCTGACCGTCTCTTCCTCTGCCTCGGTCAGGCCGGCGCCTGCCAGAAGGAGGCCGGGTTCCTTCGCGAATGTCGCCATCGCGGCCGGATCCTTTGACAGATCGATCAGGAATTGAGCGACTCGATTCGGCATCATCCCTCCTCGTGAGTTCGGCGCCTCAGGATCGAGGCATCGACAGCAAAAGAGCGGTCTCGTGATCGTAATCGTGCTCGCGCGGTTCTCGCGCGGGCACATATAAAGTCGAGAGGGAAGGGACGTCGGCCGCAACCAGCTCCCGCAAGGGGAGGCGCAGGATCCTGGGCTGGCACACGGGAAGCCGGGCCGCCTCGTAGACGAAGACTTCGTGGTCCGGCGAGTAGTCCTGGAGAAGGACCTCGCTCAGCACGCGCAAGCCTTCCCGGTTCCAGGCGCCTTTCGTCAAGAGCACGCTGGAGAAGGCGATGAGACCGATCTGCCAGAGGATCAAGGGGACCGACGGATCGAACCTCCGCCGGCGGTAGAGAAAGGACGTCGCCTCGTACATCTGGCATCCTTCCGCCGGATCGACCCCGAGGTCGGCGAACAGGCAGTCGGCCGCCGAGATCCCAGGCAGCATCGAAGCCTCATGGCCGTCGCCACGGGCGCGGCGGATGGCCTCGTGACCGGCGTCGACGAAGACCCCGGGATGGCCGTAGAACGCCGCGCAGACATCCAGACCTTGATGCACCGGGGCGAGCATCCGCTCCACCATTTCGACATAGGAATCGTTCCGGGGCCGGCCGACTCCATAGGCATCGTGGAGCGACTCCGCCGAGGGGTTCAGGCCGTCGAGCCAGGCCGCGGTGACCGGATCGGCGGTCAGATGGAAGAGCTTCTCCGCGCGCTCGATGCAGGTCAGTGCCTGCTGCGTCACTTGGCCGGCCACCATGTAGCCCGTGCCAACGACGGTCAGACGGCCTCGGCCCATACCATCCTCCTGCCGTGATGAAAGCTCAATTGTTTGCCTTATCTGAAGGAATACTATCTTACTGCGCCTTTTTGTCAAGCGCTGGCCAGTTTCGCCGGCCTTCCGGAGGGGATGGTCACCCCATGGACTGACGCACGTAGCCGTCTTCGAGGGCCTGCCTATTCCCTGCGCCGCCGCCGGACCGCGACAACAAAAGCGGCATCGGCCCGCCGGCTGAACAGCGAGACGGGTGATACGCCTCCCCGGCCCGCCTGAACGAACACCACGGCCAGAAGGATCAACGTGATCAGCACGTTGGGCCAGCCATTGAGAGGCCACTGGCCCGGCCACGACACCGTCAGAGCCTCCGAGAACGGCGCCAGGTAGCTGATTGGCCAGATATCGCCCGGCGAGGGTCCTCGGGAGCCGGCGAGATCGCACATCAGGTGGATGTGAAACGCGAGGAGAGCGCCCACCGCCGCGAGCACCCGCCGTCGGCAGACCGCCGCCGCCACCCCGGCCGCCAGCACCGCTCCGAAGAGGCCATGGAAGAGGACGTGGTGGTATGCGCCGAACCAATTCGTCTCCGGCCGGCCGAGAACGCGGTTGCCGACATCCACCAGAGCGCCGAGACCGTCCGCATCGGGCGCCACACTCGCCCACGCGATGGCCGCCCGCTCGCGCGGAGACGAGGTCATCGTGCTCCCCAGCTCCCAGCCGATGAGCAGGTGCGTGATGGGGTTCATGGCGAGACTTTAACCCTTTCCGATCGAAGCGTGTCTATCTCGCGCAGAGGATTGAAAGGGGGACGTGTGCGCTTCGAGGATTTTCCATTCATCAGCGACCCGAAAACCGGCCTGGTGTGCTCCTGTGTGCCGGTGACGTTAGAAACGGAAGAGCTGACAAGAGCCGTCCGCACCTTCTACGTCGAGAGAGTGACCCAATTCGGCTACACCGGCTTCTCCTGGGAGATCGACGACATCTGCCACCAGGCCTTGGCCACTATGCCAAGCTCCAGAGAGCCCGGCGAGCCTACTGTCTCTACGACGTGAAGAACGACCGCATCCGCCGCGCTTACACCGCCTTCGGCTGGGAGCACGCCCCGGAGTTCCCGGAGCCTATCTACTTCCCCACCTACGGAAGGATGGAGGATGGCCATTTCGAGCCCGCCCGATGGCGGGTCTTCGAGTGGACTGAGGAGACGATTGAAAGGCACGAGCGGACGGCTCGGGAGGAGTTTGTGGTGGTTTGAGCAGGTCCAGCCGCGAAGCGGTTGGTCCGGCCGTACAAGCTCATCAGGAAGGTGTGCTCTACAGCCGCTTGGCATAGACCTACCCACTGCCACGACCAACATGGACTATCCGGATGTCAGCTTCGGAGCCAGCCACCCCCACCGTCGCCAGAGACCTCAACACGCTCGGCTAACCCTATTTTGTCCCAAGCGTGTCTCTATCTGCGTAAGGCATCGAAAGGGGACGTAGCTGACATCCCATATTCTGGAGGAGGGAACATGGATAGCTCGTTACTCGTTCTTTTTCTTTGGGCCTTAGTGGGAGCATTAATTGGTGCTGCTGTTGGCAGTAAAAAAGGTCGAGCTGAAGCCGGAGCATTATTTGGTTTTCTCCTCGGCCCTATCGGCTGGCTTATCATAGCCGTCGGGCCAAGCATGGCGCCAAAGTGTAACGACTGTGGCGGCGACGTGGTTCCAGGAGCTCGCAAGTGCAAGAACTGTGGAGCTGAGCTTGCACAAGCGGGGCAATGATGCACATCCAGACGACGGAGGGCGGCAAGCATCGGAAGGAATAAATATGGGCGAAGAGAAAGTAACAAGAACACGTCTTACTATCTGGGCAGCGGTGCTCGCTTTACTACTGGCCATTGCCTATACTCAACTCACCCTCTTTATCGTTCAGCCAATTGGTGCTGTGCCAGAAGGGCGTACAATTGTTATGTGGCGTACTGGTAACCTCAAGTTCATTGATAGCGCCGATGCAGTCTGTGAACGGGAGACGGGTAGTGTCACTCTCCTTTGTCGGGGCGCCATAATGGGTTCCGTTGCCAATAGTGAAAAAATTCTTGCACGTCTACCTTACAGTGAGGCTCTGTACTCGATCAGCACTGGTGGAAAACACTACGACCGCTGAAGTTCGGATTCGCAAGGCCTTTGGCTTCACGGTTCCGGGAGTCTTCGAGACGGACGGCCATACACGGGTGCCTGACGGCATCCCTGGACCGCCCCTACAAGATAAGGAGGATTTTCGGCGAGTCCCCCTCTATCCCAGCACCACCCGCACCCGGTGCCGCCCTTCCTGCGCCAGCCCAATCTCCGCTCCCCCCTCTTCCGAATCGGCAGAGCCGCGCCGTCCACCTCTACCGCCGTGACTCCCGCGAGACGCCGCGCGGGTTCTCGATGGTGATCGTGTATTCCGCGGCGTGGTAGCGGAAGGACATCTCGTAGGAAGGCCAGGCGCGCGGGATCACTGGGTCGATCGCGAGGACGGTGCCGCGGAGGAGGAAGCCCAGGATGGATTCGATGCCGGCGCGGTACATCCAGCCGGCGGAGCCGGTGTACCAGGTCCAGCTGCCGCGGCCGGCGTGGGTGGATTCGGCGTAGACGTCACCGGCCATGACATAGGGCTCGACTTTGTAGCGCTGGATGCCGGCTCTCCCCTCCCTGCCCCTCGCCCGCGCGTGCTACCGCCCGGAAACACGGACTGGAGATAAGGGCTTCGGTGTAGTCTGCCGCGATGACTGCGCTCCGGTCTGCGCTCTTCACTCTTCTCTGTCTCGCTGCTCCCTTCTCGGTCGCGGCGCGCGATCTGCGTCCCCATGTCGAGCGGCTCCCGAATGGATTGACGGTGATGATCCTGGAAGACCATGCGCAGCCGCTGGTGAGCACACAGATGCTCTATCGCGTCGGCGGGCGGACGGAGAGCTCGGGGGAGACCGGGCTCGCGCACTTCGTGGAGCATATGGCCTACCGCGCCACCGAGCACTTTCCCGACACCGACGTGGTGAGCCGGATCTACGCGGCCGGCGGTGAGTGGCACGGCTATACCTGGATCGACGAGACCGCGTTCTTCGAGACCGTGCCGGCGGACCGGCTCGATCTCGTCCTCGCCATCGAGGCCGACCGCATGGCGCGGCTCCAGATCCCGGCTGCGGAGATGGAGGCCGAGCGCGGCGCGGTGCTCACCGAGCTGCACAGCTATGAGAACGATCCCGCGAGCCGTCTCTACGATGCCGTGATCGCCGCTGCGTTCGTCGAGCACCCCTACCGCAACAACGTCATCGGCTGGGAGACCGATGTCGAACGCATCACCCGCGACGAGATCGTGGCCTTCTACCACCGCCATTACGTGCCGGCCAACGCCGTCCTCGCCGTGGTGGGAGACGTCGACGGCGCGAAGGCGATGGAGCTGATCCACAAGCATTTCGACGGTATCCCCGGCGGCGAGCGCACGCCGCTCCCCCGCTCCATCGAGCCGCCGCAGCTCGGCGAGCGGCGCGTGGATTTGCACGGCGGCGGGGGCCAGGCCTGGTTCCAGATCTCCTATCGCGCACCGGCGGCCAGCGATCCCGACTATCCCGCGTTCCTGCTCCTCCAGGCTGTCCTCTCCGGCTCGTCCGGCGCGAGCTTCCGGCAGGACGAGGAGCCCTTCACGGCGCGGCCCGACACGCGGCTCCATGGTGTCGGGGACGGGGTCCACGAAATCCGGACCTTTTTCGCGCCCACCGCCCTCCCCTACGCTTTCAGCCTGAGCGGCTCCGCGGATCCGGCCGCGCAGCCCGCCCGTGTCGAGGAAGCAATCGAGAAGCGGATCGCCGGCCTGCGCGACCATCCAGTGCCGGCGGGTGAATTGGCAGCCGCGCGCCGGAGTCTCCTCGATGCCTTGATGCTCGACGACGAGACGACCGAGGACGCCGCGCACCAGATGAGCTACTTCGAAGCGATCGGCGCCTTCCCGGTCCTCCGCCGCCTGCCGGAGCTGGTGGCCGCCGTCACGGCGGAAGATCTCCAGCGCCTCGCCGCCGCCCGCCTCCAACCTTGGCAGCGCACTCTCGGCTGGGTCCATCCCGGCGCACCGCTCACCGCGGTGAAGACTCCGGTGCTCCCGCCGCCATCCCCGGAACCGCCCAGGGCCGAGCCGGCGGAAAGAGGGCCTGAGGATCGCCTCCCTGCCGTCAAGAAGCTGCGCAACGGCGTCGGCCTGATCGCGCGCCGTCTCTCCCGCGTCCCGGGAGGCATCCTGCGCGTCGTAGTCCCTGGGGATGCGATCTCTTTCGCGGAGGACGTCGACGCCGAGCCGGACGAGCCGTCCTGGCGGCACACCTCCATCGAAATCCGCTTCCGTGCCGGCGAGCTCGAGCAGGCGGTGGAGACGGCACGCAAGGCTCTGGAGACGGCGAAACCCGCGCCGCCTCTCGACGCCTCCACGATCGAAGACCCAGAGACCCGCCTGCGCCTCGCCCTGCGCGATCTCCTGGGCGCCGTGCCGGCTCCGCCGCCCAACGGACCGCTCACGCCGGCTGTCATCGTGGCCGTAGGCGATCTTGACGAGGCCGAGGCCCTTTGTCTGCTCGAAAAGGCCTTCGGAAAGCTGCCTGCGCGCCGGCCTCTCCCTCTCGCCACGCTCCAGGTCCAGAAGACAGCAGAAACCATCGCGCTCCCCGACAGGGCGCAGTCGGAGATCGGCTACACCGTGTCCGCGCCGGCATCCGTCTCTTCCGATCCTCTGGCTTGGCGCCTGCTCCTCTACATCATGAGCCACGGCTACGAAGGGCGCCTCGGCAAGGACCTCATCGCGCGCCGCGGGCTCCTCTACTACATCGACAGCCGCTACGACTCGGACGGCCGCAGCGCCTGGATCTCCCTGGTCACCGGTGTGAATCCGGACAAGCTGGAGGCCGCCCGCGCCCGCTTCGCCGAGCTGATGGACCACCTCCGCCTGGAGCCGCCGACCGCCGCCGAAGTCGAGGAAGCCCAACAGCACCTGATCGGCCGCCGCGCCACTGCTCCCATGAGCGACGAAGAGATCTCCGCCGCCTACGCCCGCGAGTGGATCGAGGAAGGAAGGCTCCTCGACGACGCCGACTTCGCCCGCCGCGTGCACACCGTCACCCGCGATCAGGTGCTGACGCTCGTGCCGCGCTTCCTGGCGGGGGCGACGGCGGTGGTGGACGTGGCTCCGCTGTTGCCTTAAGTCGCCGCCGGCGCCTTCGTGCCGCGCCGGTTCTCGGGCACCTTCTCCTGGGGCTTCTCCATCTGCGCCTTCTCCGGCTGCACCTTCTCCTCGACCTTCTCCGGCACCCTCTCCGCCTGCCGCTCCGCAGCCTTCTTCTCCTGCGGCCTCATCTCGACGCGGCCCTTGAAGAACGCTCCCTCGGCGATGATCACGCGCGGCGCGGTAATGTCCCCCTCCAGCGTGCCGGAGGGCGCCACCTCCACCCGTTCTGTGGCCTGGACGTTCCCCTCGACCCGGCCGCCCACGCGCACGACGTTCGCCGAGACGGGTCCCTTCACGGCTCCGTCGGCGCCGATCATCACGGCGGCGTCGACGCGGATCTCGCCCTCGACCTCGCCTTCGATGAGGAGCTCCGTGGGACCGGAAAACTGGCCCACCACGCGCGTGCCGGGGGCGATGTGGGTCACCCGCCGCCGCTGGGCGGCAGCGGAGCTGGAGGCGGCGGGAGAATGGGACGGAGAGGAGGGGGCATCCGATCCGCTGGAAGAGCCGGACGAAGAGCTGGGATCGCTACGGCGGAAAATCGACATAACAGCCTTTCAGGTCTCCTGCCATGGACAGACACGAGAAAGGCGGCCGGCGCATGCGCGCGGCCGCCCGGAAGATACGCGACTTTGGAGCGGGCAACGGGACTCGAACCCGCGACATCAAGCTTGGGAAGCTTGCACTCTACCAACTGAGTTATGCCCGCTCGATTTTTGATCGAGCGCTGCAAATCTAGCCGAGCCTGAAGGCGCGGTCAAGGGTCTCGGGGTGCGCTATACTTGGCGCATGCAAGGTCCCGGCAGATCCCGCGATGTCGACCGCACGGACAGCCTCTACTTCTTCCCTGACCAGAAGGTCACGGCGGACGAGGTGCGGCACCTGTTGCGGCACGGCACGGTCGAGCAACGTTCCTGGGTCGTCTCCCACCTGCTGCGCTACGCGCAGTGGGATGACATCTGGAACTACGTCAGCCGCGAGGAGGTCAGGGAGATCTTCGCCGATCTCGATCTCCCCGAAAACCTGCGGCAGGCGTGGGGCCGGATGCTGAAGGTCGAAGCCCCGGTCGGCTGAATCTCAGCTGAGCCGGGGCCTTCCCCGCTCCGCTCCCTCCTAATCTCCCATCACCAGACCGCCCAGGGTGCCGAGGACGGAGCCCTCGCCCACCTGCTTGCCGCCGGTGGTGCGCGGGATGGCGGCGAGCACCCGCTTGGCCAGGCGGCTGAACGGCAGCGACTGGAGCCAGATCCGCCCCGGTCCGGTCAAGGTCGCGAAGAAGAGCCCCTCGCCGCCGAAGAACGCGGTCTTGATCCCCTTCACCATCTGGATGTCGTAGCCCACCTGGCTCTCGAACGCCACGATGCAGCCGGTGTCGACGCGCAGCGTTTCCCCCGCCGCCAGCTCGCGCGACAGGATCGTGCCGCCGGAGTGGACGAACGCCAGCCCCTCCCCTTCCAGCTTCTGGAGGATGAACCCCTCGCCGCCGAAGAGGCCGACGCCGAGCTTGCGCTGGAAGGCGATGCCCACCGAGATCCCCTTCGCGGCGCAGAGGAAGGCGTCCTTCTCGCACAGGATGCGTCCGTTGTGCTGGCGCAGGTCGAGCGGCACGATCTTGCCCGGATAGGGCGCCGCGAAGGCCACCTTCTGGCGCGCCGCCGCGGAGTTGCCGAAGACGGTCATGAACAGCGACTCGCCGGTGATCACCCGCTTGCCGGCGGAGACCAGCTTGTCCATGAAGCTGCCGCCGCCCGAGGTCGAGCCGTCGCCGAACACGGTCTCCATCTGGATGCCGGGATCCATGTAGAGGAAGGAGCCGGCCTCGGCCACGCACGCCTCGCCGGGATCGAGAGTGATCTCGACGTACTGCATGTCCTCGCCGAACAGCTCGAAGTCGATCTCGTGCGCCGACATGCGCGGCGGCGGAGGCGGCACCGGCGCCGCCGGGCCGCCGGTGAACGCGCCGGCGAAGTCCGCGTGGCTCACCAGGGGGACCCAGTTGGGCATTCCCGGAGTGAAGACATAGGCGTCACGCCCGAAACGGCCGCCGCGGACGCCGGCAATGACGTCCGCACGGCTCATCGGCCCCTGCTGCTGACCGCCGATCGCCACATACCAATTGTTGTCGCTCATTTGGATTTTTCCTCTCGTTGGATTCAGCGCCGCATTCTATTCGCCCTGCTATGCTCGGGCTCGTGAACCGACATCGACGGCTTCTCCAGCTCGCCGTTCTCCTTTTCCTCCCCCTTTCCCTGCCCCTGGCCGCCCAGGACCCGCCGCCCGATCCCACCGCCTGGCTGCGCTCCGGTCCGATGCTCGGCCCCTCCGAGCCGACCGCGACGACCGTCTGGCTCCAGACGCGCCTCCCCGTCCGTGCCCAGCTCCGTTTCTGGCCCCAGGGCAAGCCCGAATCCGCCCGCGTCAGCGAGGAGGTGGCGACCACCGCCGAAGGAGACCTGATCGCGCGCTTCCGCCTCGACGGCCTCCAGTTCGGCACCCGCTATGACTACGAGCTCTACCTCGACGGGTTTCGCGTCGAGCGCGCCTATCCGCTGAGCTTCGAGACTCAGCCCATGTGGCGCTGGCGCACCGATCCGCCCTCCTTCCGCGCCGCCGTGGGCTCCTGCGCCTACATCAACGATCCGCCCTACGACCGGCCCGATCCACCCTACGGTGGCGACTACCAGATCTTCCAGTCGATCGCCGCGGCCCATCCCGACTTCATGGTCTGGCTCGGCGACGACATCTACTACCGCGAAGGCGACTGGACCACCGAAGCCGGCATGCGCCGCCGCTGGGCGCACGACCGCGCCCTCCCCGAGATGCAGCCCCTCCTCGGCGCCGTTCACCACTACGCCATGTGGGACGACCACGACTACGGCTCGAACGACTCGGACCGCACCTTCCGTGGCCGCGAGACGAGCCTGCGCGTCTTCCGCGACTACTGGCTGAACCCCAGCTATGGAACCGCCGAGAGCCCCGGCGTCTTCACCCGCTTCACCTGGGGAGACGTCGAATTCTTCCTCCTCGACGACCGTTATTACCGCGCGCCGGACGACTGGCCCGCCGGTCCGGACAAGCGGATGTTCGGCGAGGCCCAGATGCGCTGGCTCAAGGAGTCGCTCATGGGCAGCCAAGCGACCTTCAAGATCGTCGCCGGCGGCTCGCAGATGCTCAATCCGCTCGCCCTCTTCGAGGCCATGGGCAAGTACCCCGCCGAGCAGAAAGAGCTCCTGGATTTTCTCCGCCGCACAAAGATCCCCGGCATCGTCTTCCTCTCCGGAGACCGCCACTTCACCGAGCTCCTCGTCCGCCGCGAGCCCGGCCTCTACCCGCTCTACGAGCTGACCTCCAGCCCCCTCACCTCCGGCCCCGCCACGCCGAGAGATGAAGAGAAGAACAACCCCGCCCGCATCCCCGGCACCTGGGTGGTCGGTGCACGCAACTTCAGTCTGATCGAGGTCTCCGGCAAATCCGGTGATCGCGTCTTCACCCTTCGCACGCTGGATGCGAACGGCAAGGAGCTGTGGAAGCACGAGATTCGGGAGACGGAGCTGAGGGTGGCGGCGAAGCCCTGAGGGATGCGCTCACTGCAAGGACTTAAAGGCCTACCTCGCCAGCTTCTTTCAGTACCTTGGAGATCAGCTCGGGAGATAGATACATCGTCGTCTGGCGGAGAGCTTCGATGACCGGAGCGACTCGCGGAAGCAGCCCCTCTTTTTTTGCCTTCACGAGAACTCCCAGAGTTCCTGTATAGGTCAGCCCCCTCAACCTGGCGGTCTCGCGCCCAAGGGAATCGTCCAGAATGAGAAGGCTCCCGGGATTCGAGAGAGCGAGAGCGATAGCCTCAGCCTCACCCGAGCCCAAATCTGCGACTGCCGGCAACAGAGACCTGTCGAGGAGTGGCTGAACATGGAGCCAGGGAAGCTGAGAAACGTCAGGCGTCAAATACCCCAAAGACGCCCCGGCACGCAGCTCGGCCTGGACTGCAAGAGGTACATGGATTTCTCCATACAACCCTTGCAGGAGCGAAAGCTGTCCGACCTGGAACAGATAGAGCAAGGGAGATGTGTTGCTGATGACCTTCCGGTCAGGCATTGTTGATGTCTTGCCGGAGCTCTTCGGCGCTCGTCTGGAACGGCGACACTTGATACTGGCGAAGGGCCAGGAGGAATTCGACCCTCTCCATGCCAGCAAGCTGGGCGGCTCGCCCCGAAGAAAGCTTGCCAAGCTCAAACAGCTTGACCGCCGCCAGGATCATGACATCGCGGGCGAAGGTCTCGGGGTTCATCTTCAAGCTGAGGAGAGCCTCGTCGGGAACTTCCAGTTGAATCGCGCTCATCGTCTCGCCTCCTTGAAACCTCCCATCGTGATCGCCTTACAGGGAGCTTCGACCATGCGTCGTCCGGCGTTCGTGAGGGCGACCGCGCGGATTCCTCTCTGTTGTTTTTCGTCTTCGACGACCTCCCGGACAGCCTCATATTCCGTCAAAGGGATCAGGACATAGGAGACGTTGGTGCGAGGATCGACCGCCTGAGGAGGCTGAGCCTCGGTCGAATCGAGAAGTTGCTGCTGCTCGGTCAGGCGAATGGCCATGTCACATTATCAGCCAGAAAGCCGGCTTCGGCATCCTCCCCTACTTTCGGAGCTCGAACACCACCTCGAACATCTTCGGCCAGTTCTTCCCCGTGATGTAGAAGATCTTCGTGTCCGGCCGCCAAGCGATACCGTTGAGGACGTCGGCGTTGGCGCTCTCTTCCGGGGTGAGGAGACCCGCGGCGTCGATCTCGGCCGTGACGTGGCCGGTGGCGGGATCGATGCGGAGGATGCGGTCGGTCTGCCAGACGTTGGCGTAGACGGCGCCGTCGACGTACTCCAGCTCGTTGAGGTTGAGCACCGGCTGGCCGTCCTCCGAGACGTTCACTCCTCCCTGCGGTGTGAAGGTGGCGGGATCGCGGAAGGTGAGGCGGTCGGAGCCGTCGCTCATGATCAGTTTCTGGCCGTCGTAGCAGAGCCCCCAGCCTTCTCCGGTGTAGGAGAGCTGCCCCTGCGGATCGAATTTGGCGAGGCCGTAGACGAAGGCGGTCGACTCCTTCCAGGTGAGCTGGATGAGACGGTCTCCGACCAGCGCCAGACCTTCAGCGAAGTACTGCGGCGCCACAGGCGTGAAGCGCAGAACCTCGCCGGTCTGCGGATTGACCTCGCGCAGGCTGGAGGCGCCGTAGTTGCCCGCGCTCTCGAAGAGCCTGCCGTCGTGCCATACGAGGCCCTGCGTGTAGGAATGGGCGTCGTGCGGATGGGTGGCGAGGATTTTTACTTTCAGATGCTCGACCGGAGCGGCGGCCGGCGCGGAGGCTGGAGCTGGCGCCGGCGGCTTTTCGGAGGAGGCCGCGGGAGGAGGCGTCTGGCAGCCGAAGGCGAGCGTCATCAGGATGACGGAGCAGAGAGCGCGGTTGGACATCGGTCAATCATTCCACGAGCAGCCGCTCAACCCTTCGCTCAGGTTGGGCGAAGAGCCGATCGGCTGGCCCGGCGGCACCGGGGGCGGACCGGGGCGCTTCGCGGGATCGCGCTCCGGACGATCCAGATAGCGCGCGATCTCCGCCGCCACGTAGGCGCGATGGGACATCTCGGGATCGCTCGCATCGCTCGCCACGGCCTGGGCCGCGCCGTCGAGGCGGCTGCGCAGCTCGCGCAGGGTTCCTTCGACGCGGGAACGCACGGCTCCCGAGGTCCTCGGATCGTCCGCGAGGCCGATCAGGCGCCGCATCACGATCCCCTGGGTCACCCGCCGCAGCTCGGCTTGGCGCGGGCTGGCGGTCTCGGCGGCGAAGGTCTTCGCGATCAGCGCGCCGAGCACGTCTTCGAGGCCGGGCAGCTGCGGATCGCGGCGGTGGAAGTCCACCAGCCGCGCCGCCCTTTCGGGCTGCAGGAGACCGTTGATCGACAGATCGGCCGCCGCCGCCGCTGCTGCCAGCGGATCGAAGGCCGGATCGGCCTGGCCGCGGAACATCTCCTCGTTCGGGTTGGAGCCGGCGGGGCGCGGCAGGAGGAGCGAGATCACCGGGTCCGGCAGGTCGAGAAACTCGGGGCTGATGGTATCGAGGACCGCGGCGAGCGCGGCACGCTGGCGGTCGCCGTCGACCGGCCGGGCCGGCGCCTGGCCGTCACCGCGGAGAGCGTAGGTGTAGTCGAGCCCGCCGACCGCCTTGAGGGCGTGGTCAAGCTCGTAGCGGTGGTGCAGGTAGAGCGGCACCAGCACCTCGTGCAGGAAGGCGAGCGGACGCCCGGGAGCGATGTTGCGCTCGCCGAAGCGGGAGAGGGCGATGCGCCGCACCTCCATCTCGTGGCGCAGGCTCTCGACCGGATCGGAGCCGTTGTCCCACAGGACGGCCTTCGGATTGGCGGCGCCGGCCGGCCGGGCGTCCTCGTCGGTGAGGAAGATCAAGCCTTGCGAGATCGCGTCGCGCAGCATCGCGTCCAGCGCCTTCTTCTCGTCGGTCCCCGGAGGAAACTCGGTGTAGGCCCATTTGATCGCAAAAACGTCCCAGGCGCCGGCGCCCTTGGCGTAGGCATTCGAGAGGTCCAGATCGCCCTGCGGCGTGATGTCGACGCGGGGCGCCGGGTAGTCCATCACCGAGGCGCGGCCGTAGGTCGACGCCGCGAAGTTGTGAGCCAGGCCGAGGCTGTGCCCCACCTCGTGCGCGGCGAGCTGGCGGATGCGGGCGAGAGCGACCTGGACCGGATCGTTCGGATCGCCCGGCGCTCCCTTGCCCGACTTCTCGGCGCCGACCAGTCCTTCGAAGATCAGGCGGTCCTGGCGCACGCGGAGCGAGCCGAGGGTGACGTGTCCCTGGAGGATCTGGCCGGTGCGCGGATCGGTGATGCCGCCGCCGTAGGACCAGCCGCGAGTCGCGCGGTGGACCCATTGCAGCACGTTGTAGCGCGCATCCATCGGATTGGCGCCGGGCGGCAGCAGCTCGACGCGAAAGGCGTCGATGAAGCCGGCCTTGTCGAACGCCTCCTTCCACCAGCTCACCCCTTCCATCAGCGCGCTGCGCACCGGCTCGGGGGCGCCGGGGTCGATGTAGTAGACGATCGGCTTCTTGACCTTGGAGCGCTCGGCCTTGGGATCGATCTTCTCCAGGCGGTGGCGGGCGATCCACTTCGTCTCGATCGGATCGGAGAGCGGCGCCGCGTAGTTCAGGAAGTCGACCGAGTACGAGCCCGCGCGCGGATCGAACGGCCGCGGCGTGAAGCCGGGAGCGGGGAGGCGCAGGAACGAGTGGTGCTGGATCAGGCTCACCGTGTTCGCCGCCGGCGCGGTCTGGCGGACCAGCTCTCCGGGCTCCTCCGACTGGTAGGTGACCACCGCCTCCAGCTCGAGATTCTCGGGAAAGGCGAAGCAGTTTGTGAAATCGACCGCGCTGCGCGCCGGATCGAGCTTCCAGGCTCCCTGGCCGGAGGCCTTCATCTTGCTCACGATGTCGTGGGCGTCGCGGACGAGGAAGCTCGTGAAGTCGACGAGGGAGCGGCCGTTCGCATCGATGGCGGCGATCTCCCCGGCCCAGAGCACCGAGGTGGCGAACGACTCCTGGACGGTGCGCCGTTCGACCGCGTCCTCGGAGAGGGCGCGGAAGCGGAGATTCGGCTGCTCCACGAGAAGCCGGCCGCCCACCTGCCGCAGCGTCACCACCCGCGTGTCGCCGAGCTGGCCGCGGTCGAGCCCCACCGGGTTCGAGCCGAGGCCGGTGAGGAGCCCTTCGGAATAGATATAGCTGCCCACCGTGCCGTCCTTGTCCGGCGGCGGCACGGCCAGCCAGAGCTTGCCGCCCCTCTTGTCGACCCATATGTCGAGAAGGCCGGAGCGTTTCTCCATGCCGGCGGTCTTGACGGCGATTTTGGGCTGGTGCTTTTCGGGCTGGCGTTTTTCCTGGCTCTCTTTGGCGGGAGTCTCTTGGGCGGCGGCGGCCGAGGCAGTGAAGGCGAACAGGCAGAGCGAAAGGAGAAGGGAAAAAGATGACTTCATGGGGCGGCAGTTTATCACTCCGGCCGGAGGCATCCGGTTTGCACCCTTGCGGGGACCGTGAGGACGAAAGCGCTTTCCGCTCTGCTCATCCTGTATCTTGCCAGTACCGCCGCGCGGGCGCAGGTCCCGACGTCAAACGTCCTCTATCGCACCCTGAAGATCAAGACCGCCACCTCGACCGGCTCGGCGTTCACCATCGAGGTCGGCGGCAAGCAGTACCTGATCACCGCCCGGCATCTCCTGCCCGGCTTCGGGAGCGAGGGAGAGGTCGAGCTGTGGGTTGAGGGCCGCTGGAGCCGGATGCGGGCGCGCGCCATCTATCCATCCCGGGAGGCCGTCGACATCGCGGCCCTCGATCTGGGCAAGGCGGTCACGATCACCTTCCCCCTCGAGCCGTCCTCGGGAGGGCTGACGCTCGGCCAGCAGGTCTATTTCCTCGGCTATCCCTATGGCCTGGGGACCTCCGGGTCGGCGCCGGTGCCGCCCGGATTCGGCGATCTCCCTTTTCTCAAGAGCGGGATCGTCTCGGCGGTGGACGACCGGGACCCGGAGGCGAGCGTCCTCTATCTGGACGGCCAGAACAACCCGGGCTTCTCGGGCGGCCCCATCGTCTTCTGGCACGCCGCCAGCCGCAGCTTCCGCGTCGCCGGAGTCGTGCGCGGCTACCGCAATGAGTCGCTGCCGGTGCTCAGGAAAAGGGATCTCGACAACCCCGAGGCGCAGGCCTACCAGGACCTGTACACGCGAGCCAACTCGGGGATCGTCATCGGCTACGACATCCGGCACATCGTCGAAGCGATCCGCGCCCGGGGGACTCCCCCGTGAAGGCCGCCCTCGCCACCCTCGCCGCCATTGCCCTGCTGGCCACGCTGATGGCGCTCTACGTCCAGCTCTTCGAGCGGAGGTCGAGAGAGGCGGAGGACCGGATCGCCGCCGCCCGGCTGGATGATGCTCTCGCGGAGTCCCGCGCCCGGCTGAAAGCCGAGATCGTCGCGCAGCTCCTGGCCGAGCTCACGAGACAGGAGCCCACCGGGCAGAAGGACGACCAGCCTCGCCCCGGCACCGTGCTGCGCCGGGGCGAGGCCGGTGGCAGCAGCGCGCTGCAGCAGGTCCAGGCCTCGCAGGCAGCCTCGCGTGCCCGCCTCCAGGAGAGTCTCGACTCCCTGGCGCGAGAAACGGAGCAGTCCGACCGTGCCCTGCGCCGGGATCTTGAAGAGACCCGGGCCGAGATGCGGCGGGAGCGGGAAGTGTCCCGCAAATCCTTCCTCCTGCTCCTCGCCGCCTTGATCCCTCTCGTCCTCCATCTCCTGCTCTCTCTCCGGGAAAGGATCGCATCTTAAGCATATCTCTGCGCCAGACAACGTTTCTTCGCGGAAAAACGCGGCGCAAAGCTCCTGCCGAGCTGTTACAATTCGCCACAAATGGTCAGCGGCATCGCAGTGATGCTCACCGGATATCTGGCGCAGGGAGCCAGCGCGCTGCTCGTCGCGGTGGTGCTGCGGGCGTTCCATCGCCATTACCGCCGGGGCTACCTGCTGCACTGGTCGTGGAGCTGGTGGGCGTTCTTCGCCTACGTGGCGGGCGGCGCCCTCGCCCTCCATCTGCAAGGCCGGATGCCGGCGGAGGCGTTACCGCGCATCGCGGCCTCGACGCTTTCGCTCTCCGGCGGCTACGCGCAGGCGGTGCTGCTCCTCTTCGGGACCTACGAGGTGTCCACCGGCCGGCGGGTCTCCCGCCGGCGTTCGCAACGCCTCCTGATCGCGGCCTGTCTCCTCGCTCTCGCCGTGGTCCTCCTCACCGTCGCGTTGAGCTCGGAGCACCGTCTCGCGCTCCGCGTCGGGAGCCGCTGCCTCCTGGCCGGCGCGGGCTTCCTCTACTCCGCCTGGAATGTGCTGCGCGGCGGCTTCCGCAAGGCGAGCCTCGGGCGCAAGCTCCTCGGCGGCTCCTTCCTGCTCTACGGCCTGGAGCAGCTCCACTACGCCGGAATCCTGATCGCCGAGCAGCGGCTGGGGCACGGTCTCGACTACTCCCTCTATCTCGTCGCCGTCGACATCCTCCTGCAAGCGGGGATGGGGCTCGGCATGGTGATCTGGCTCCTGGAGGACGAGCGCAAGCAGGTCCTCGCCGCCGCCGAGCAGATCGAGCACCTCGCCTATCACGATGCGCTGACCGGGCTGCCCAACCGCAACCTCTTCCTCGACCACCTGCGCCTCGCCCTCGCCCTCGCCGGCCGGGACCAGCGCCACGTCGCCGTCCTCTTCCTCGACCTCGACCGCTTCAAGACCATCAACGACTCCCTGGGCCACGGTGCCGGCGACGAGCTGCTGCGCACCATCGCCGACCGCCTGCGGCTCGGCCTGCGCCAGGGCGACACCGTGGCCCGCCTCGGCGGCGACGAGTTCACCGTCCTCCTCCCCGAGATCGGCGACGAGCGCGACATGGTCCTGGTCGCCGAGAAGCTCCTGGCGCTGATCCGCCAGCCCCTCATGCTCCAGAGGCGCGAGATCGTGGTCAGCGGCAGCATCGGCATCAGCCGCTTCCCCAACGACGGCGACATCCCCGAGGAGCTGCTCAAGCGGGCCGACGTGGCCATGTACCAGGCCAAGCAGGGAGGCCGCGACGTCTACCAGATCTACTCGTCGAGCATGGACGCCGACGCCCTCGAGCGGCTGTCGCTGGAGAACGATCTGCGCCGCGCCCTGGTCAACGACGAGCTGCTCCTCTACTACCAGCCGATCCTCGACAGCCAGACCGGCCGCATCGAGGGGGTCGAGGCCCTGCTGCGCTGGCAGCACCCGGACCGCGGCCTCCTCCTCCCCGGCGATTTCCTGACCATCGCCGAGCCGTCCGGCCTGAGCAATCCGCTCGACCACTGGGTGCTGCGCACCGCCTGCCACGAGGTCTGCCAGTGGCACCGCGAGGGCTCCGACGTACGGCTGACCGTCAACCTCTCCGCGCGGGCGTTCCAGCAGCCCGACCTCGTGGAGCGCGTGCAGGCCGTGGTCGAGGAGACCGGCATGCTCCCCTCTCTCCTCGAGATCGAGATCACCGAGACCCTCGCCATGCAGAACGCCGAGGTCAGCCTGGGCGTCCTCCGCGCCCTCAAGGAGCTGGGCGTGCGCATCGCCATCGACGACTTCGGCACCGGCTACTCCTCGCTCTCCTACCTGCGCACCTTCCCCATCGACACCCTGAAGATCGACGAGTCGTTCGTGCGCTCCCTGAACGTCGGCGACGTGCGCGCCGAGATCCCGGCGGCGATGATCGCCCTCGCGCACAGCCTGGAGATCCGCGTCGTCGGCGAAGGGGTCGAAGAGGAAGCGCAGTGGCTGATCCTCCGCGAGCAGGGCTGCGACGAGGTCCAGGGCTTCCTCTTCAGCCGGCCTCTGCCCTCGCAGGAGTGCCGCGATCTGGTGATGCGCCAGGAGGCCACCGCGGAGGTGGTGATCGTGCATTAGCCGGCATGAGCCGGCAGGCGCCCGGTGCTGAACTTTCTACATTAGCACTGGCAGAAATTCCAGTCTTGCTTGTTTTGAAATTCCCTGTAGCCTTATTGATATGAAGTATGAGCCCTCGGTGTTGGGAGGGAGTCAAGATTCGACGAAGCTGCTCCGGAAGGAGTCCCCAAAATCTGACAGGTTGGCACCGGTTCTCCCAGTGGCCGGCATGTCGGCCGCCCCTTTCATCGTCCGCATTGCAGGGCTTTCCGCTCGCGCTCTCGAGCCCTTCTCCAGTCCGCTCTGCCTCTCACACCTCCACGAGAGCCGGCGCCTCGAGCACGCATTGGCCAAGGTCCGCTCACGACTGATCGGATTTCTCGAAAACGAGCTGCCGCGCCACCCGCCGGCCTTCCGGCGTTTCCTGCTCAATGTCAAAAGGGATTGTTTCAACGGCCGGCGCCTCGGCAGGCTCACCGCGCGGCCGGAGTGGCAGGAGCTGGCGCCGCTCCTCGGCGACCTCGTGGACGAAGCATTGGCTCTGGAGCAGCAGTCCGAGGAGAGCGAGCGCGACTTCGCCCGGATCTATGAGCAGGAGCTGAAACGGGAACGCCGGCATCTGGCCGGAATTCTTTCCGAGGATCCTTTCCTCCATGGAATTGCGCTCGGCAGTCCGGATCTGGTGGACAAGGCAAGAATTTTTCAGCATGCCCCTGATTCGTTGGGACGCCATGAGAAAAAAGTCGAGCAGAGCCTGCTCCGTTTCGCCACCCGGGCCGCCGCCAAGCTCTCTCCTTATTCGACCCTGACGACGATCGGCCTCGGCACAGTCTCCAGGGAGCCGGCCCTCGACGGGCTGCGCTTTGTCGCCGGCAGCTCGCGCGAGGTGTCGCTGGTCCGTGCCAACCGTACTCTCCTCGACCAGTGCCAGGTGATCCTGCTGCGCCATCCCGGCCTGCGCGGCTTCTGCCAACTGGCTCTCAACGATACGGCGCGCGAGATCGAGCCCGGGCGATGGTCGTTCCTGCGCAACGGCCACTGGGAGATCGACGAGGAACGCAACCGTTTTCGCTATGTTCCGGCCGTCCAGGTCCGGGCCAACCTGAGCGGTCCCCTCATCGCCTCGATCCGCCAGCTCCTCGCCGGGGAAGCTTTGCTCTACGAAGTTCTCGTGGATCTGCTCCAGGAGCGCCACGACAGCCAGCGCTCTGAGATCTGTCCCGTCCTGGACCAGCTGGCCGCACTGGGATTTTTGAGTTTGTTGCCTCCCTGGCGCACCTCCGAGCTGCATCTCGAACGACGGATTCTCGAATTTCTGCATGCCTTGCCCTGGGAATCTTCTCTCCACGGCCTGGAAACCGCCCTGGCATCTCTGGTCCGGCTGGAGGCAGAGCATCTTCATCATCCCCAGCCGGAGGACTCCGCGCGAGCGCTCGCCGCGGCTCTCGATCACGTTGTGGAGGAGGTGGACTCTCTGTCTGGAGGCGAGCCGGCGCAGAAGCACGGCTATGGGCTCTATGAAGATGTCTTCGTCGTCTCCTCCGACAGTCCGGCGGTCGAGAAAGAGGTCGTCCAGCTTGCGGAGCGCACCGCCGAAGAGATCCTCACCCATGCGGAGCTGATTTCGCGGTTCGCCTGTCTCTTCAATCACCGCCACGATGTGCTGCATACCCTGGCGGCCGTCTGGGCGGAGCGGTGGCCGTCGCGCCGGGTGATGGGCGTCCTGGAGCTGTTCGGCGAGATCCAGAGCCTGTGGAAGGACTATCTGCGATTCGACGTCACGGAGAGGTATGACAATTTCAGCTCGTTCAATCCGCTGCAGCTGGCCTCCATCGACCGTCTGAACCTGATTCGCGCCGAGGTCCGCAAAAAGACTCTCGAGCTGATGGAAGAGCACACCTCGGGTCTGCGGCTTCCACCTTCCGCGCTCGCCGCCCTTCTGGACACAATCCCGCAACGATATCGCCCCCTGCTCGGCTGCTCTGTTTTCGTCCAGCCTGCGGAGGCGTCGTTCCAGACCTGGGTGCTGAATCGTCTGTTCGAAGGCTCCGGTCGCTATCTGAGCCGCTATCCGGCGGTCATGGAAGAGCCCATGCGCCGCAGGTTCACGGCCCATCTCGCGGCGCGGTCCCTCGTGGAGGTCGATGGAGAGCCCGCCGAGCTCCTCGATCTGATGTTCACGCACGGCACAATGGCCAACCTGCGCGTGCCGCAGACGCGCCGGGTCCTGGAGCTGCCGGGCGAGCGCCTCGATCTGCCGCCGGGAGCCGGAGCATGCCTCGGCGAGCTGCGGATCGAAGCCGATCTGGAACGCGAGCAATTCCGGCTCATCGATGGCCGGGGCCGGCGCCTCCTCCCGGTCCACATGAGCAGTCTCAACAACGCGTTCCTCCCCGTTGTTCTCCGTTTCCTCTTCGTGTTCGGTCCTTACGACGTCCGACAAGTCTTCCCGCGTCCTGCAGACGACAAGGCCGTTTGCGTCAGAATCTCGCGGCGTCTCGAATGCGGCAGCCTGGTCGTACGGCGGAAGCGCTGGGAAGTCCTGAAGGACGAGGCGCTCGCGGCGTTCGCCGGGTCCGGCGCCGACGCCTTCCGGAGCGTCCGCGTCTGGTGGGAGGAGAATGATCTGCCTCAGCAGGTGTATGTCTACGAGCAGATGCATCACGGGAGCGATCCGGTGCAAAGCTTCAAACCTCAATTCATCGATTTCAGCTCGCCGAGCCTGGTTTCATTATTCCTGTCGATCGTCCGCAAGAACCCAAAGAATTCGTTTGTCGAGGAGTCTTTGCCGTCATTCCGGGATTTTCCCTGCGATCCGGCGGGGCAACGGCGGGCCCTCGAGCTCCAGATCGACAGCTTGGCCCTGAGGGCCAACAACAGAGAGCCTCATCCAGGGGTCCTCAGAAAGGAGAAGTAGAAATGGCTGAGAAAGAGAACAACAAGAAGAACGACCTGGCGGACATCAACAAGGTGGACGTCGAGCCGCTCACGGATGCCGACCTCGACACAGTCGCGGGTGGTGGCTTCGGAGCGGGCGAGGGTGGCTTCGAGGTGGCCAACAATGCCACCACAGGCTGCCCCACGAGCTCTAACGCGGCAAACGCCTGCTGCTGAGCCGAAGGGCTCGGTTGGGTAAGTCTGCACCGGCCCATTCTCCGGAGCTCCGCCTCCAGGATGGGCCGGGTTTCTCGGCTGACGAACATGCATCAAGGAGACGCACACATGAAGAAGGTTACGTCGCTCGAGTCACTGATCGATCCGGTCCCGCCTCAGGAGTTCCTGGCGAATTATTGGGAAAATACTTTTCTCTACCTCCCCCGCAACAGGAGCGATCGTTTCGAAGATCTCTTCTCTCTGCGGGATGTGGATCACTGGATCCGATCGACCCGCAGCGGACTGCCGGACAGCGTCTTGACGACGCCACCGGACGGCGCGGAAAGCGGAGCCCAGCGCTACCGCCCCCAGGACGTAGCGGTCGACAACATCTATGAGAGCTTTGCGAACGGCCACTCGGTCGTCCTCAACTATCTCGAAGACTCGTGGCCTCCCCTCTTCGATCTCGTCACCTCCCTGGGGCAGGCTTTCTCCGCGAACATCGGTGTGAACATGTATCTGACCCCCAAAGGGTCGAAGACCTTTTCCCTCCATACGGACGATCACGATGTCTTCGTCCTCCAGGTGCAGGGCGAGAAAGCCTGGCGCCTGCACGAGCTGAGGAATCTCGGAGTGATGCGCCTGGACTACAAGAAGGACCTGGCCTTCACCTCCGACTGGGGCCAGAGCCGCCTGGAAGGCCCGGTGCTCGCCGAGCTGACTCTGCGGCCGGGAGATGTCCTCTATATTCCCCGCGGCATGCCGCACTGCGCTGTGGCCAAGGATGCGACCTCGCTCCATCTGACGATCAGCATCACCCCGCTCTACTGGATGGATTTCCTGAAAGCCGCCGTGGAGCAGGCCGCGGTGCAATCCCCGGAGCTGCGCCGCGCGCTCCCCGCCGGTTTTATCGACAAGCCCGCGGCCGTCGCGGCGATGAAACAGCAGTTCGAGAAGGTGATGGAAGCGTTCCAGGCCAACCTGTCGTTTGAAGGTGCGCTCGGCGTCGTCACGAAGAACCGGGTGCGAGCGCAGGGCTTCCCGCAGGACGGTCACTTTGCGCAGCTGAACGATCTCGAAGGTCTCAACGTAGACTCGGTGCTGGAGCGCCGCAACGGCATCTCCTGCGCGGTAGACCATTACGAGGACAAATTCAGTAACATCCGCTTTGGCGCGCGGCATGTGCGCGGCCCGGGACGCCTGCGCGAGGCCTTCGACTTCATCCGCGACCACAAGCAGTTCCGCGTCGGCGAGCTTCCGGGGCTCGACGATCAGAGCCGGCTGGTGATCGCACGGCGGCTGATCCGCGAAGGGCTGCTCCGTTTCGCTGCCCAGCAGCAGGCGGCGGCGCCCCAACTGGAACTGGTCGCACAGAGCGCCTGATCAGTCGAGCGCCAGCACACAAGGGAGGCGGCGCGGGGCGGCGAGGCGCAGAAGCGTGTAACCGACACCGGACGCGCCCGTGAAGAAGGTTGGATCGAACAAATCGCTCGACATCTCCTTGCGCCACCGGAAGGAGCCGGCGGCGTCTCTCCGCGCCAGGACGCTCCGGGCCAGCTCCTCGGCGGCCTGCCCGAGAGCCTCGTCCCCCAGAGCCTCGGAGGCGAAGAGGAGAGACTCGGCCCGTCCCATGGTGCCGCAGCAGAGATGGTCGACGGTCTCCGGCGGCGCGGAACGGGTGATCTCCAGCCCGAGCGCCAGCTCCTCTTCGATCTCCGGTGCCGCGAGGAGCTCCCGGGCCGGCAGGCGGGCGATCACCTCCCCCGCCGCGCCGAGGCACCAGCCGGCGGAGTAGCGCGCCGCTTCAGTAGATTTCGCATCACGCCAGCCTTCGCCCTTGGGAGAGTAGAGAGTCCTCTCGAAGGCCAGCCCCTCCTCGGCGCCCCCGAGCAGGCCGGGCCCGCCGGTCTGTGCGAGGAGGCGGAGCAAGGCGTACGAGATCCCGGCCGCACCGTGCGAAAAGCCGCCGAGGGGAGGCAAGCCCGGCAGGCTCCTCCAGGTGCGGGGACCACCCTCAAACGACTCCCGTCGGTCCAGGAGGTTCCGCGCACAGTCGCCCGCTGCCTCCAGCCAGGGGCCACCGCCGGCCTCCCGGCTCAAAGCCAGAAGGGCAAGGATCGCGCCGGCGCTCCCGTAGAGGATGTCGCAGGCGCTGTCCGCCCGGATGCGCTCTGGAGTCATCATGGCCGCGAGACCCTGCGCCTCATCAAGCAGAAGGGGCTCATCGCTCAGTCTTCCGATGCGAAGAAAGGAGTAGAAGAGAGAGCCGAGGCCGATCAGCCCTCCGATCCCCAGGCGGCCGAGCCGCGCCGCGCGGTCCGCACCGGCGGTGATCCGGGCGAGCATGCGGCGCACGGGGAGAAGCGCCTGCAGGCTGCGCCCGCGCCAAGTCTCATCCCCCGTGACGTGCGCCAAGGCGGCAAGAAAGAGCGCGATCCCGGCGGTGCCATCATAAAGAAACGGGTCGGCCCGTGTGACCAGGCTGACCGCTTCGCCGCGCGCCTCCGATCCAGGGCGGAGCCAGGCGATCTGGTCGTCGCGGTCCCGGACACGGCATTCCCAGATCTGCTCACCCAGGCCTTCCGCGGCCGCGAGCGCCTCCTCCGCGAAGCTCATGTTGTGAACAGCACCTCGAAAGACCGCGGCAGCAGATCCGCGATGGATGCGCTCGTTGCCGCGGAGCGGCTTTTCTCCAGCCCATCCCCGAGGAGAGCCCTGGCTTCCGCATCCTCGGCGAGGAGGGCTTCCGCCGTCGCGGTGAGCAGACGGCTGACATAAACCTCCTCCAGATTGCTCAGGCCGAGGCGGGTCGCCGTCATGTGGAGCTGGCTGATGCCGATGCGCCGCCGCGTCTGGGGATCGTCGGAGTCGACCGCCCACGACAGGCGCCGGGCCGCCTCGGCGAGAACGGAGCCCGCGTCGTCCAGGAGGCGGGGATCGAGGAGCTGATCAGAGATCGCGCGGTGGAGGATCTGACAGAACGCCTCGCTCTGGGAGGCGAAGACCCGGTCTCCCTTGGAGAGGATCGCCGGGGCCGCTTCTCCCCAGCTTTCGACACCGTAGCCCAGCAGCGTGAGGAGCTCGGCCTCGTCGGCGGCGAAGCAGAGGGCTTGCCCGAGCAGGAGGCTGAGGGCAAGCAGGAGCTGTCGCGACCGCGGCTCCTCGTGGAAGCGGGCGAGGAAATCGATCGCTGTGGCGCTCGAAACGGTGAAGAAATCCAGCGAGACAGGCAAGAGATGGGGGCCTCCATAGCGCTGCGTCTCCGGGCGGAAGCGAACGGCGAGCAGGAAATTGTCCGGATAGACGGACCCGTCCGTCTCGTGAGGGTCCGACGCCAGCATGGCGAGAGTCTGCCGCCGGAGGGCCTCCGGATCGAGCACGGCCGTCGACGGGCTGCCGTCCAGGAACTGCTCCGCTGCTCTCCGGACCGCTCGGTCCACCAAGGGCTCGCAGGCGGCGACCGGCCGCAGGCGGAGACGGAGGTGCGGACCGCCGAGGCCGTAGCGGACGAAGAAAAACCGGTCGATCCAGCCGGCCTCCAGAAGAGAGGAGACCGCGGGCCGGACGAAGCCCAGAACCGCCCGGGTCAGATCCTCATGATAGTAGAGGTGGAATGAGATCCAGTCTTCCATCTCAGGCGCTCAGGCGGTCGACAGCCCTTGTTTTGCCTGGGCAGTCTGGGCTATAAGCAAGATCTATGCAAACGACGACGGTCGCGATTCCACAGCATCCTGTAGAAACAACTAATCAAAAATTCACATCGCTGGGGCTGAGCGCACCGATCCTGCACGCCGTCCGCGAAGTCGGTTTCGAGAACCCCACCCCCATTCAGGCCAAGGTCATTCCCGTCGCCCTCAGCGGCCGCGACCTGATCGGCCTCGCCGAGACGGGATCCGGCAAGACGGCCGCCTTCTCGCTCCCCCTCGCCGAACGGCTGCGGCACGGCAGCGGGATTCAGGCCCTGATCCTCTCCCCCACCCGCGAAATCGCCTTGCAGACGGAAGCCTTCCTCGAGCTCTTCGGCGGCGAGCACCATCTGAAGACGGTCTGCCTGATCGGCGGCGTCAAGATGGGGCCGCAGATCCGCGGCCTGCAGAGGCAGTACGACGTCGTGGTGGCGACGCCCGGCCGGCTGATCGACCACATGGAGCGCGGCACGCTGCGCCTCGACCGCGTCCACTACCTGGTGCTGGACGAGGCGGACCACATGCTGGACATGGGCTTCATGCCGCAGGTGCAGACCATCCTCAAGGAGCTGCCGCGCGAGCGCCAGACCATGATGTTCTCCGCCACCATGCCGCCGCCCATCGAGCGCCTGGCGCAGCAGTTCATGGTCGATCCGGTGCGCATCGACATCCTCCCCGAAGGCGGCGCCGCGGCCGGCATCAGCCATCGCCTCTATCTCGTCGAGGAGAACGACAAGAAGCCCTGCCTCCTCGCCCTCCTTCATCAAGAGCTCGGCAGCACCCTCGTCTTCATCCGCCGCAAGGCCGACGCCGAGTGGCTCTCCGGCATGCTGGAGCGCGAAGGGCATCCGGTGGAGCGCATCCACTCGGACCTCTCCCAGGGGCAGCGCACCCAGGCCCTCCAGGGCTTCCGCGAAGGCGAGCACCGCATCCTCGTGGCCACCGACATCGCCGCCCGCGGCATCGATGTCCCGCGCGTCCGCCACATCATCAACTTCGACATGCCCGAGACCGTGGAGGACTACATCCACCGTGCCGGCCGCACCGCCCGCGGCAGCGCCAACGGCATCGTCTCCTCGATCGCCAGCTGGATCGACAAGCCGAAGATCAAGGATATCGAGCAGACCCTGGGCGAGGAGCTGCCGCGCTGCACCGTCCCCGGCGTCGCCCCCTACGTCGAGATGGCACCCAAGACGAGCCTGGGCGGCGGGCGGCGGCATTTGAAGGTCAAGCGTCGGTAGGGACTGCCGACACCGGCAACGTAATCACCACCTCCAGCCCCCCCTCCGCCCGGTTGCGCGCCGTGATGTGGCCGCCGTGCTCCTCCACCACCCTCCTGGCGATCGGCAACCCCAGGCCGGTGCCGGTGTCGTGGGTCGAGAAGTAGGGGTCGAAGATGCGCGGCAGGTTCTCGGGGCGGACGCCGGGGCCGTTGTCGGTGACAGCGATACGCGCGTGGCCGTTGTCCTTGGCGATGCGGACGTTGACCTCGCCGTTTCCTGTCGAGCTGGCCGCGGCGGCGCGGAGGGCGTTCTCCAGGAGGTTGCGGACGGCGCGGCCGAGGAGCTTGGCGTCGAAGCGGGCGGGGATGGGACCGTCGGTTTCGAGGCCGACACGGACTCCGGGCGGCGGGGCGGCGCGGTAGCCTTCGGCGAGATCGGCGATGGCGGCGGTGAGGTCTCCGGGCTTGGGATCGATCTGGAGGATGGCGCTGTAGGTCGAGAACTCGGAAGCGATCGAGCGCAGCTCTTCGACCTGGGTGAGGATGTTCACGGTGCAGCGCTCGAAGACGCGGTCGAAGTGCTCGGGGTCGCGCCTCCAGACCTCCCTCATGTGCTCGGCGGAGAGGCGGATGGGGGTCAGCGGATTTTTGATCTCGTGGGCGATGATGCGGGCCATCTCCGCCCAGGCGAGAAGGCGCTGGTTGCGCAGGACCTCGGTGGCGTCCTCGACGACCAGGAGCGCCGCCGGCTCCCCGGCGCCGGGGAGCGGCACCCAGATGAGCGACCATTCACGCTCGGCACCTCCCGGGTCGGCCAGGCGGACGGTAGTCCGTGCCATCTCCCCGCGCTCCATTTCCTGCCTTGGCTCGATGGCCTTCAGGAAGGCGGACACCGGCGCGAGATGATCCTGCTCCGTCACCGCGTGCTCCAGGCTCTCCCCCACCCGCGCTCCCAGCAGCTCGGCGGCCACGCGGTTGTGCATCAGCACCCGGCCGTCGCGGTCCAGGGAGACGACGCCCGAGGTGATGTTGTCCACCATGCGCTCGACGACCTGCTTCTCGCGCAGGAGCTGCTCGCGCCCCCTGGCGATGCGGCGGGCCATGTCGTCCACGGCTTCGACGAGGGCGGCGAGCTCGAGCTCGGTGGGCGACATCTCCAGGGAGGTGGCGCCGGCGGCAATGCGGCGGGTGCCCGCCACGAGCTCGGTAATGGGACGGGTGAAATTGCGCGCCAGGCGGGTGCCCACGGCGACGAGGAGGACGAAGAGGCTCAGGGTGATCAGCAGCCCGTGCCGGCGCAGGTGGGCGAGCTCGCGGGAGGCCTCTTCCTGTTGCGCCAGGAGCGGCATGGAGAGGAAGAGGCGGTCTTCGCCGCCGGAGACGCCGGGCAGGCGCAGCGGCGCGTAGATCTCCAGATAGGCCGCGTCGCCCACCCGGTTGGTGCGCGAGGAGAGGCCGTAGCCGAGGAGCGAGAGGCGGGAGTAGACCTCGCCGGGGATGCGGTTCGGCAGCAGGCCGGCGGCGAACAGCTCGTGCTTGCTGGAGGCGTAGATGCCGCTGCCGTAATAGAGGTTCATCTCGTGGCGGACGATCTCGGACAGATCGCTCAGCAGGCGGTCGCCGAGGCCGGTGTCGACCCCGAAGCCCGGCGGCAGGTTGAGCAGGCGCTCGCCGAGGATCTTCTGCGCCGCGGTGAGGGCCGCTTCGCCCGCGTTCCGCTGCTGGCGCCGCAGGCGGTCCTCCATGGAGCGGATGAGCACGGCGTTCAGGAGCAAAAGAGGTACGAGGAGCAGCACGGTGTAGACGATGATCAGGCGCTTCGAGTAGGAGCGCACGGCGCGCCAGAGGACGTCGCGGAAGGCGGCGCGCGGCAGGGCGAGGAGGAGGACCGGCGGCGCGCAGAGGGCGAGGAGGAGGAGCACGCCCAGGCTGGCGTTGGCCACCCGCTCCAGCGCGTCGAGAGGCTTCTCGACCGGCACGTAGACGACCTCCCAACCCTCGGCCATGGCGTGGACGTAGGTGTAGGCGCGGCCCGAGGGGGTGTCCATCCTGCCAGCGGCTTGGCGCCGGCCCGCCGGCAGGCGAAGCGCACGCGGCAATGGCGGCGCCTCCTCCCACGGCGAGATGGCGGCGCGGCCGTCCGGAGCGTAGAGGGCGTAGAGCAGCGGCCCCTGCTCTTCCTCGAACGGTCCGGAGTCCGGGCCGCCCCGCAGGAGCCCGATCTCGACGTCTTCCAGGCGGCGGCGGTCGCCGAGCTGGAATCCCGGGCGGGGCATCAGCCAGTAGCGCACCGTGCCCCACGGCTGGCCGGCGAAGAGGATCTCCGTCTCGCCGGTGATCAGGGTGTTCCCCCACATCGGCAGGGTGAGGTCTTCCCACCGATCCGGGCTCCAGTCGAGCCGGCCGGAGCGCACGGTTGGCAGGCCGAAGGAGAAGGAGGACGACGTCCCTTCCCGCGGCAGAACGACGAGCGCCGACAGGGCGTGCGGCCGGGAGAGCGGCGAACCGCGCCAGAGGGTGAAGGCGAGGTCCTGGCGGTTGAGTCCGGTGGGCGACCGCGGTGCGATCTGCCAAAGGTCGCTCTTTTCGAGATAGGCGCGCAGGTCCTCTTTCACCGCCGCGTTCTGCTGCTCCGACGGCGGCACGAGCTGGGAGAGCAGATCGCGCGCCGACCAACTGCGCAGGCGCAGGCGATAGGCGACCTCGGAGCCGCTGGAGGCGAGGAGCACCGCCATGAGTGCCAGAGCGGCCAGCGACATAATGTGGCCCAGCCGCCGCCGGTCGGCGTAGACCGCCCCTGCGCCGGCGCCGGCGGCCAGCAGCGCCACGGCCGCCGCCGGATAGTCCGCGAGGGCCGCGGCGGCGAGGAGAGCCATGACGGCGCCCCACGCCCAGCGGTCGCCCGGCGGCGTTTCCGCGCCGCGGCGGAGGCCCGCCAGGCAAAGGAGACCGAAGGCCGCCGCCGCGAAGGCGAAGCGGACGCTGAACGGCTCGGGATCGGCGAGGATGCCGGCGGAGAGATCGAGCGGCGCCCCCTGCCCCTGGAACAGCCACGCCCCGCCGCAGAGCAAGACCGCGGCGAGACCGCCGCACAGCGCCGTCCACCCCCAGGGGGTAGGCCGCCCACCCGCGCTCCCAAGGTCCTGCCGAGCCGCCATCGTGCCGATGAGCCCGGCGGCGGCGAGAGCGATGCCGACGCCGAGGAGGGCGAGCAGCGGAGGCGGCAGCGCGGCGGCCATGCCGACCGCGAAGACGCCGGAGAGAAAGAGAAGGCCCACCCAGCGGTGCCGCTCGGGCTCCCGCTCCATCCGGGCCTGGGAGGCTTCCTGCGGCAGCACCAATCCCACCCCGCGCATCACCGCGAGGGCGATGAAGGCGAAGGCGATCGCGGCCCATGCCACGTGCAACGCCCACAGACGGCCTGCCGGCTCGGTCTGCCCGGGATGGCTGACGACGAGCGTCGGCGCGCCGGCGAGCGGCACGGCCGTGCTCCCCGGGAGGACCGCGGCCGGGCTGTCGACCAGCGACCAGCGCAGGCGGTGCGGGATGGCCGGGAACGGCAGGGTCTCGGTGGGAAAGCTGGCGCCGGCGACCACCCGCCACGGCCGCCGCGCCTGCAGGTCCGAAGGGAGCGGCTGGACGGCCAGGAGGGTGACGGCACCGAAGCTCGCCTGATAGGACAGGCCGGAGCGCGGCACCCGCTCGGGATCGACTTCGTGGAGCAATCCCTCGCCGGCCCATGCCACCGCGGCGCCGTCGGGATCGAGAAGGAGGAGAGAGCGGCGCCCGCGCCCGCTCGCACTGTCCGACTCGATACGGTTCAGCCGGCCGAACGCGTCGAGACGGGTGCGCATGTCGCCGGGCGGCTTGCCCAGCGCCTGCGATCCCGCCGCGGCGTCGGCGCGCAGATCGTCCCAGAGCCGCTCGTACTGCCGGCCCGCCGACTCCACCCACTCCGCCTCCGACGACGAGCGCCGCAGCTCCGCCTCCCAGCGCACGGCGAGAGCCAGGACGGCGATCGACAGCGAGACGCCGATGATCACCGCCTCGCGGCGCGGCGGCCGGCGGGCGAGCGAGATCAACAGGAGACCGAGAAGGACCAGGGCCGACCACGGCACCGGCAGGAACGGAGCGCCCAGCGTGACGCCGAGGAGGAAGAGCCGGGAGAGGTCGGAGCGCAAAGCCTGAGCCGCCGCAGGCCTATTTCGGCAGCATCGGCAGATCGACGCCATGGCGGCGACCGAACTCGATCGCCTCCGGATAGCCGGCATCGGCATGGCGCACGACGCCCATGCCGGGATCGCCGGTGAGCACCCGCTCCAGCCGCAGGCCGGCCTCCGGTGTGCCGTCGGCGACGACGACCATGCCGGCGTGCAGCGAGTACCCGATCCCGACTCCGCCGCCGTGGTGGACTGAGACCCAGGTGGCGCCGTTGACCGCGCTCAGCAGGGCATTGAGGACCGGCCAGTCGGCGATGGCGTCGGAGCCGTCGCGCATTCCTTCCGTCTCGCGGTTGGGCGAAGCCACGGAGCCGCAGTCGAGGTGGTCGCGGCCGATGACGATCGGTGCCTTCACCTTGCCCGAAGCGACCAGCTCGTTGAACACCCGCCCCGCCTTCGCCCGCTCGCCGTAACCGAGCCAGCAGATCCGCGCCGGCAGCCCCTGGAAAGCGACACGCTCGCGGGCCAGCCGAATCCACCGCGCCAACGCCTTGTCCTCGGGGAATGTGGTAAGGATCGCCTCGTCGGTGACCGCCAGATCCTCCGGATCGCCGGACAGCACGGCCCAGCGGAAAGGTCCCTTCCCTTCGCAGAAAAGAGGCCGGATGAACAGCGGCACGAAGCCGCCGATGTCGAACGCCCTGTCGACCCCCGCCACTAGCGCCTGGCCGCGCAGGTTGTTGCCGTAGTCGAACGTCACCGCGCCGCGCTCCTGGAGCGTCAGCATGGCCCGCACGTGCGCCGCCATCGTCTCCATGGAGCGGGCGATGTAGCCTTGCGGATCGGCCGCCCGCAGGCGCACCGCCTCGTCGAAGGCCATGCCCTGTGGAACATAGCCCTGCAACGCATCATGGGCGGACGTCTGGTCGGTCAGCGCGTCAGGAGTGATCCCCCGGGCGATCAGATACTCCAGAAGGTCGACCGCGTTGGCCTCGACGCCGATCGACACCGCCTCCCGCCGCTCGCACGCCGTGAGCGCCCTCTCCACCGCCGCCGGAATCCCCTCCACTACCGTATCCAGATACCGCGTCTGGAGCCGCCGCTCGATCCGGCTGCGGTCCACCTCCGCGATCAGACAGACTCCCTCGCTCATCGTCACCGCCAGAGGCTGCGCGCCGCCCATGCCCCCCAACCCCGCCGTCACCGTCAGCCGCCCCGCCAGCGAGCCGCCGAAGCGCTGCCGCGCGCACTCGGCCAGAGTCTCGTACGTCCCCTGGAGAATCCCCTGCGTCCCGATGTAGATCCACGATCCCGCCGTCATCTGCCCATACATCGTCAGACCTAGCCCTTCGAGGCGCCGGAACTCGTCCGCCGTCGCCCAGTGCGGCACCAGCAGCGAGTTGGCGATGAGCACCCGGGGCGCGTCCGCATGCGTCTTGAACACCGCCACCGGCTTGCCGGACTGCACGAGCAGCGTCTCGTCATTCCCCAACCGCTTCAACGTCGCCACGATGGCCTCGAAGCACTCCCAATTCCGCGCCGCCTTCCCCGACCCGCCATACACCACCAGCTCCTGCGGCCGCTCTGCCACCTCGGGGTCGAGGTTGTTCATCAGCATCCGCAGCGCGGCCTCCTGGAGCCAGCCACGGCAGGAGATCTCGGTTCCGCGCGGCGAGCGGACGGTGCGGGGCTGGGCGGCGGTAGAGGCAGCTTCGAGGCTGGGGCGGGCGGTGGGGGTGGTGGTCATGGAGGCTATTCTACTCGTGGCGGCACCCTCATGGAGGATCATGAAAGCGTCGTCCTCTGGCGAGCCTGGGTGCTAGACTCCGCCTCGAACCGGCACCCGTCCTCCAGGAGCGCTCTGCAACTCCATGGTCAACCATCCGTCGCGCCTCGCTCTCGTCCTGTTCCTTCTCTGTTCCGTCGTCGCATCCCTCCCCATCCGCGCCCAGGAGCCTCCCGATCCCCTCGCCGAGGTCGAAGCCCTCCTCCAGATTCCGGCCGTGGCCGGCCGCGAGGAGGCGGCGCGGGACTTCGTGCGCCAGCGTCTCGGGAAGCTTCCCGTCGAGGAGGACAAGGCGGGTAATCTCGTGCTCGCCATCGGCAAGGGAGCACCGCGGCGGCTCATCGTCTGCCCTCTCGGCGAGCCGGGATTGATCGTCAGCCGGATCGAGGCGGACGGATATCTGCGGGTCGTGCCGGTGGGGGCGGATGGGACGCTCTGGCCGCAGTCTTACGAGGGAAACACGGTGGTGATCGGCGGCTCCCGCGGCTGGGTACCGGGCGGGATGGTGCAGCGGTCGATCCATCTGGTGCAGGGAGGACCCGAACGGCCGGACCGTCCGTTCGGGTTCGAGGACGCCTGGATCGACGTCGGTGCCGAGTCGGCGGCGGAGGTCGAGGCTCTCGGGATCCGCGTGCTCGATCCCGTGGCGCTGCTGCCGCGGCCTGTGCGGCTGGCGGGCGGGCGGATCGCCGGCCCCTCGGCGCGGCTCAAGGGAGCCTGCGTGGCGATGCTCCGCGCGGCGCGCGCCTTCGCGATGTCGCCACCTTCCGGGACGACGGTCTTCGCCTGGACGGCTTCCGACCTTCTGAATGGAACGGGGCTCGCCTATCTCGTCGGCCGTCGTGGCCCGTTCGATCAGGTGCTGCGGATGAGCCTGGGCTTCGGATTCGCGAAGGAGGGCAACGACATCAAGCCGGCGGCCCTGCCTCCGGATGGCGGGGGCCTGCTCCTCGCGGGCGAGCCTCTGGCCGGCTTCCAGCCGGCTCCCCATTCCGACACGGGCTCGGACATCTCTTGGGACAAGGCGCGCGTCACCGATCTCGGCCTGCCGGCACGGTATCCGTTCACACCGGTGGAGACCATCTCCGGCGACGAGCTGACGCGGCTCACCGATCTCCTGCTCGCCACCCTCAAGCTCCCCATCGCGGCACGCCCGCCGGGGCCTCCCCTGCCGCCGCCTCCGGCGATCGTAGAGACGACACGGGGGCATGAAGAGACGGCGGCGGTTCTTTCCGAGCTGATCCGCCGCTACGGCGTCTCGGGCGCCGAGGGGCCGGTGCGCGACGAGATCCTTCATCGGCTGCCGGCAGAGCTCAAGCCGGAAGTCGACGCCAAGGGCAACGTCACCGTCACGATCGGGCGCGGAGAGAGGCACATCCTCTTCGTCGCGCACCTGGACGAGGTCGGCTTCCGGGTTACCGAGGTGCTGCCCGATGGCCGCCTGCGTCTGGAGAACCGCGGCGGGCTGCTCCGTTCGGCGTGGGAGGGCCAGGCCGCCCTGGTCCATGGCGACCGCGGCTCGGTGCCGGCGGTCTTCGAGCCGCGCGAGGACTGGCGGACGGCTGAGCACGCGGCGCCACCCGGGCCGCTGACCGCCTGGACCGGCGCCGCCTCCGCCTCCGAGGCCGCGGCACAGAGCATCAAGATCGGCAGCACGGTCACGATGCCGAAGCGGATGTTCCGCATCGGTCCGCACCGCGTCCTGGCCCGCGGCTTCGACGACCGCAACGGCTGCACGGCGCTCCTTCTCGCCCTCGCGAAGATCGATCCGGCGAAGCTGACCCAGCGGGTCACGTTCGCCTGGGACGTGGAGGAAGAGATCGGCCTGAACGGCTCGGGCGAGCTGGCGCGGCGGCTCACCGACCTCACGGCGGTCCACCCGATCGACACCTTCGTCTCCGCCGACTCGCCGCGGGAGAGCCGCCGTTTCGCCTTCGCCCCTCTGGGCCACGGCCCGGTGATCCGCGCCATGGACAACGCGACCCTCGCGCCGCGCGACCTCATCGAGCGCTACCGGACGCTGGCCGAGCGCGCCGGCATCCCCGTGCAGGTCGGCTTCACGGGCGGTGCCACCGACGGCGTGCCGTTTCTCGCGAACGGCGCCACCATGCTCCCCTTCTCCTGGCCGGGCCGCTCCTCCCACTCCCCCGTCGAGGTCGCCGACCTGCGCGACGTCGACGATCTGGTGCGGCTGATCGTGGCGGTCGCGACCGAATCGACGTCGACTCCATCGAAGCCATGAGGAGCGCTCCTTGGGCATCCTGACCGAGCTGTACCAGCCGTCGCTGTCGCTCCTCACCGACCTCTACCAGCTCACCATGGCCTATGGCTACTGGAAGTCGGGGACAGCGACGAAGGAGGCGGTCTTCCATCTCCACTTCCGCAAGCCGCCGTTCGGCAGCGGCTTCACGGTCGCCTGCGGCCTCGAAGCGGCGATCGATTTCGTGGAGTCCTTCCGCTTTGGCGACGAGGACCTGGCCTATCTCGGCACCCTCGAAGGGAACGACGGCACGCTTCTCTTCGAGCCGGCGTTCCTGGACATGCTGCGGACGATGGAATTCGCCTGCGACATCGACGCGATCCCCGAGGGCACGGTGGTCTTCCCGCACGAGCCGCTGGTGCGGGTGCGCGGTCCGATCCTCCAGTGCCAGCTCCTGGAGACGGCGCTGCTCAATCTGATCAATTTCCAGACGCTGATCGCCACCAAGGCCGCGCGCGTCTGTCTGGCGGCCCAGGGCGAGCCGGTGCTGGAGTTCGGCCTGCGCCGCGCCCAGGGGATCGACGGCGGCCTCTCCGCCGCCCGCGCTTCGTACGTCGGCGGCTGCGCCGGCACCTCGAACGTTCTCGCTGGCAAGATCCTCGACATCCCGGTCAAGGGGACGCACGCACACAGCTGGGTGCTCTCCTTCGACACCGAGCTCGAATCGTTCGAGGCGTATGCCGGAGCGCTGCCCAACAACTGCGTCTTCCTGGTCGACACCTACCATTCGCTGGAAGGCGTGCGCAACGCCGTGCGGGTCGGCCGCAAGCTGCGCGAGCAGGGCCACGAGATGGCGGGCATCCGCCTGGACTCGGGCGACCTCGCATATCTGAGCATCGAGGCGCGCAAGATCCTCGACGAGGCGGGATTTGAGAGCGCGCAGATCCTCGCCAGCAGCGAGCTCGACGAGCACCTCATCGAGAGCCTCAAGCTCCAGGGCGCGAAGATCGTCGTCTGGGGCGTCGGTACCCGCCTCGTCACCGGCTACGACGATCCGGCGCTCGGCGGCGTCTACAAGCTGACCGCCGTGCGCGACGCCGCGCTTGAAGGAGGACAGCCTGCCTGGAAGTACAAGGTCAAGCTCTCCGAGCAGGCGATCAAGGTCACCACGCCGGGCATCCAGCAGGTGCGCCGCTTCACCGCCGGACGCGAGCTCGTCGGCGACATGATCTTCGACGTCGAGCTGGGCGCGCCGGCCGAGCCGACGATCGTCGATCCGGCCGACCTCACGCGGCGCAAGGAATTCCACGCCGGCACTGCTTTCGAGGACCTCCTGGTGCCGGTCTTCCGCCAGGGCAGAAAGGTTTATGATCCGCCGCCGCTCGCGGAGGTCCGCCGCCGCGTGGCGGATCAGCTCGACCGCTTCCACCCCGGCGTCAAGCGCTTCGCCAACCCCCACCAATATCCCGTCGGCCTCGAGCTCGGGCTGTTCGATCTCAAGACCCGGCTGATTCTCGAAGCGCGCGAGAGGAGACAGCATTGATTCAAACTGAATTGAGGACACGGGACCTCCCGGTCCCGGCCTTTTACGATCCGGCTCACTCCCGCGAGTGGGCCTACGCACCGGACCAACAGGCTCTCTTCAGCGCCGCCCAGGCTTGGCGGCGCGAGCACGGCATCCGCCCCGCGGCCCGCGACCGAAAGCGGATCCAGCTCCTCTGGATCGATCTCCAGAAGGACTTCTGCTTCCCGCAAGGATCTCTCTATGTCGGCGGGCGCAGCGGCAGCGGCGCGATGGACGACAGCGACCGCATCGCCCGCTTCCTCTACCGCAATCTGGAGACCGTCACCGACGTCACCTGCACCCTCGACACCCACTTTCCGTTCCAGATTTTCTCCCCCGCGTTCTGGCTGGACGAGAACGGCGTTGCGCCCGCGCCGCACCAGGAGATCACGGTCGACATGATCCGTGCCGGCAAGATGACGCCCAATCCGGACATCGCCTGGTGGCTGTGCGACGGCGACGTCGCCTGGCTGGAGCGGCAAGTGGAGTTCTACTGCCGGGAGCTCGAAAAGACCGGCCGCTACAAGCTCTATCTCTGGCCGCCGCACTGCATCCTGGGCAGCGACGGCCACCCGCTGGTCGGAGTGATCCACGAAGCGCGCATGTTCCACGCCTGGACCAGGGGATCGAAGTGCTGGATCGAGAGCAAGGGCGACCTGCCGCTCACCGAGAACTACTCGGTGCTCGCGCCCGAGGTCCTGATGCGCCACGACGGCCGCCCGCTCGCCGAGCGCAACGCCCGCTTCATCAAGACCCTGCTCAAGTCGGACGCCGTGATCATCGCCGGCCAGGCCGCCAGCCACTGCGTCAAGAGCTCGATCGACGACCTGCTGGGAGAGATCCTCAACCACAGCGAGGCGCTGACGCGCAAGGTCTACATCTTGCGCGACTGCATGTCCTCCGTGACCGTGCCCGATCCGCAGAATCCCGGCGCCTTCCTCTTCGACTTCACGCCGCAGGCCGAAGAGGCGCTGGACCGCTTCGCCAACGCGGGCATGCACGTGGTGCAGTCGACCGAGCCGGTGGCGGAGTGGCCTGGGATCGAGCTGTAGACCGGACATCCGGTGGTACCATCATCCCGAGGCGCGGTTGCGCTTCGGCAAGCCGGTATGATCTGATTCAGCCACCGACAGGAGAAAGGATGGCTCGGATGCACGCGATCCCCCTCCGACAAGACGATGTCTTTTATCCGGAGTCCGACGGCCTTCCGATGGGTGAGACCGAGCTGCACCGCGATGAAATCATCTACCTCATCGAGGCGTTCCAGCAGCGCTTCCGGGGCGAGCCGAACGTCTACGTCGGAGGCAATCTCTTCATCTATTATCGGCGCGGGGACCCGCAGGCCGTCATCTGTCCGGACGTCATGGTCGTGCGCGGCGTTCCAAAGCTGCCGTCGCGCCGCATCTACAAGCTGTGGGAGGAAGGCGAGGCTCCGTGCCTGGCCATTGAGGTCCGCTCGGACAGCACGCAAGGGAAAGACTTCACCGCCAAGAAGGCGCTCTATGAAAGCCTCGGCATCGAAGAGTATTTCCTCTACGACCCTCTCGCCCTCCGCAGCCCCCGGATCCGGGGCTTCCGCCTCGCGGACGACGGGCGCTACCAGCCGGCGGCCCCCGAGGCGGACGGCTCCCTGGCCAGCCATACGACCGGTGTGACGCTCCGCCTGGAGGGGCAACTCGTTCGGATGGTTGAAACCGTCACCGGCGAGCCGTTTCTCCGCACGGAGGAGAAAGATGCAGCACTCGCCCGGGAGAGGGAAACGCGTCTCGCCCTCGAAGATGAGATCGCCCGGCTGCGCCGTGAGCTGGAACGGCGATCGAAGCCGTAGCGGCCCCGCTTCTTCAGGGCAGGTCCGGAGCCCCCGCGAAGTCGCCGAAGATGATGGCGTTCCAGGTGTAGGCGGCGTAGCGCTCCGGAGTCGTCGCGACGTTCAGGATGCTCGCTCCATAGCAGGTCTCGATCATCTCGCGGACGCCCGCGGCCTCCGGCACGAGGAGGAGAGTGTCGCTCTTCCCCAGCCGGTTCGAAGTCGTCGAGCCGAGGAGGACAGGATGCCCTTTCCAATGGAACAGCCCGCGGGGAAGGCTGGGCAGATACCACTGCTCGTCTCGCCCACCGACGTCGATCCCTTTGACCATGCTCAGACCCGGGAGAGAGAACGAGATTTTCGTCAGCAGCGCATCCTCGACCAGAGCCCAGCGGCCCTCCTGATCGACCCGATGGACAGTCTGCCGCCGCGGATCCCAGGCGACGATCCGCCCCGCCTCGTCGCGCTCGAGGCGGATGGGTAGCGAGAGGAGCTCTTCGGTGCTCATCGGCACCGCTGGATTGGGCTCCTGGGATTCGGCCTTGGGTAACGCGGTCGGAAATTCCGTTCCCAGCACTTTGCCGTCACGGCTGATCCGCCAGACACCCTTTTCGGCGTTGGTGGGCGTCACGTAGAGAGCATCCGGCGCGGCGAGCACGCGCGAGAAGCCGCCGTCCCCTTCGACCTTCTGAAGCTTGACGGTTTTCGTCTTCCAGTCGGGCGCGATGTTGCGTAGCGCGAGATCGCGCTGCGAGACCAGCCAGAGGGAGCCGTCGACCGGGTCAACGTCCATGGCCGACCAGGTCTCCCCCGGCTTGCTGAGCGCCATCTGCGACTGGAGCTTCCCCTCCTTGCGCGTGAGGCGCATCAGCCGGCCCGGGCTGAAGAGGACGTAGGCGGTGTCTCCAGAGAGAACCAGGCCTTGCGGAGACTCGCCACCCGGCACGCCGAGCTCGGCGAAGCGCGCCGCCGTGGTGCCCTCGTGGCAGAGCAGGGAGACGCGGGGAGGAGGAGGCTCCCCCTTCACCGCCGGAGCGGCAGCCGGCGCCGGAGCGGGAGGCGGCGCGGCGGCGCAACCGCCGAGCAGCACGAGGAGAACGAGAGCAACCGGAATCCTCTTCATTGAAGGCGCCTCCTCTCTGTTTCGGTTCTATCCTTTCACACCGTAGCGTTCCATCTTGATCGCCAGTCCGTTGCGCGACAGCCCGAGGAGGCGGGCGGCCTGCGACTTGTTGCCGGTGGTGCGGCGGAGGGCTTCGCGGATCGCGGCCTGCTCGCAGGCGCCGACGAGGCGGTCCAGCTCGAGGTCCGAGCCGGCGTCGACGCGGGTGGTGACGAGCGACCCGTTGCGCACCCGCTCGGGGAGCAGGTTGACGTCCACCGGACGGCCGGCGGGCGCCATGTAGACCAGCGAGCGGGCGATGTTTTCGAGCTCGGCCAGGTTGCCCGGATAGTCGTAGGAGAGGAGGGCCGACATCGCCTTGACCGTGATCCCCTGCATCCGCTTGCCCGTCTCGTGGCAGAACCGGTTGATGTAGGACTGGATCAGCAGCGGCAGGTCCTCGCGGCGGTCGCGCAGCGGCGGCACCTCGATGGTGAGCTGGGACAGCCGGTAGGCGAGGTCGGCGCGGAAGAGGTCCTGCCCCACCACCGCCTCCAGCGGCGTGCGGCTGCCGGCGACGAGGCGCACGTCGACCTTCTGGGAGCTGTTGCTGCCCGTGGGCTCGACCTCGCCGGAGCGCAGGAAGCGGACGAGGCGCGCCTGCACGTCCATCGGCATCTGGTCCACCTGGTCGAGGAAGAGCGTGCCGCCATGGGCGAGGAGGAGCTTGCCCTCGCGGCGCACCGGCCCGCCCTTGCCCTGCACCTCGGCGCCGAAGAGGTCGGCCTCGATCTGGAGCGGCCGGGTGCCGGCGCAGCTCGCCACCACGAACGGGCCGTGCCGGCGGCCGCTCGACAGGTGGAGGGACTTGGCGAGCAGCTCCTTGCCGACGCCGGGCTCGCCACGCAGCAGCACGTTGACCCCAGGGTCCACCGCGGAGCGGAGCTGCTCGACGACCTGCTTCATCGCCTGCGACTGGCCGACCACCAGCGCCGGGTCGAGCACCAGATCCTGCTGCCCCGGATGGCCGGGGAGGATCGGCTCGTACCAGCCCACGTGGTGGACCAAGCCGAGGACCAGCAGGTAGCCGAGGGTGCGGAACGACTCGACCGGCGACCACGCCTCCTCCGGGACGAACGTGGGGAACGCGGCCATCAGCGTATAAGTGCGGTCGAGGGCGCTGAACGAGTGATAGCAGACCCAGGCGCGGGAACCGGCCAGCTCGCCTTCGAAAGCGCCGCCCTTGACCAGGTTGTGCCCCGCCTGGCGGTGGGCCAGGAGCTGCTCCAGGAGCCTCTCGCCGCTCGCTAGCCAGGCGGGATCGCTGCTCACCACCAGCTTGAGCCCGGCCTTCTCCATCTCGCCCTGGAGGAGGAAGAAGACGCCGCCCCCGAAGTCGGTGAGCACCTCGCTCACCAGGTCCTCGGACGTGGTGCGGCTCTCGGTGTCGGAGAGCACCCACTCGCTGATGCGGCAGAGGTGCTCCACCATCCGTTCGGGCGTGCTGCGCGGCGGGCGCGCCGGGACCGTCTCGGCGGGCGCGCCGCCCTGGTCCGGCTGCGGCGCCGGGACCACGTCCTCGACGAGGAGAGTCACACCGCCGAGACGGATCTCGTCCAGCACCTCGAGAACGGACTCGCGCACCTTGCGCCCGCTGACCACGAGCCCCTTGCGGTTGCCTCCCAGATCCTCGATGCGCAGGACGCTGCCGTCATAGCGAAGAACCGCGTGCTTCTGCGCCACCCCCGTATAGGGAAGGAAGATGTCGCACTCCGGCTGGCTGCCGATCAGAGTCTCGCTCTTGAGGACAGGAAACCGGCGGACGCCGTCCGGGGCATAGGCGACGAGGCGGAACATGGGACCGACAGTGTAGCAGGCGGCGCGTCCCGAGGTTTGCTATCCTCCGCGGCGTGAACGACCTCTTCCTGCGTGCCTGCCGAGGCGAAGCGACCGAGCGCCTCCCCGTCTGGATGATGCGCCAAGCCGGCCGTTATCTCCCCGAATACCGTGCCGTCCGGGCGAAAGCCGACTTCCTGACCTTGTGCAAGACGCCCGAGCTGGCCGCCGAGGTGACGCTCCAGCCGGTGCGCCTCGTCGGAGTCGACGCCGCCATCCTGTTCGCCGACATCCTCCTGCCGCTCGAAGCCATGGGCGCCGAGCTGGTCTTCGCCAAAGGGGACGGGCCGACCTTCCCGCACCCCGTCCGCACCCGCGAGGACATCGAGAAGCTGCGCACGCCGGACGTCGAGGAGTCGCTCGGCTATGTCTTCGACGCCATGCGCCTGGTGCGCCGTGAGCTTGACGGCCAGGTGCCGCTGATCGGCTTCGGAGGCACCCCTTGGACCCTCGCCGCCTATCTCGTCGAGGGCGGCGGCTCGAAACACTTCGAGCACCTCCTCGCCTGGAGCTACGGCGATCCCGAGGGCCTCGCCCGCCTCCTCGACCGCATCGCCGACACCTCGATCGCCTACCTGCGCGGCCAGATCGCCGCCGGCGCCCAGGCTCTCCAGCTCTTCGACACCTGGGGCGGCGTCCTCGATCTCCAGCGCTGGCGCGCCCTCGCTCTTCCACCCTTGCGCAAGATCGTCGACGCGCTGCAAGGCACCGTGCCGCTTATCTACTATGTCAACGGCGGCGGCCATCTCCTCGAAGGGATGAGCGAGCTGCCGGTCGACGTCCTCTCTGTCGACTGGCGCCAGCCGCTCTCCAAGGTCCGCCGCACCGTCGGCCCGCGCGTCCTCCAGGGCAACTTCGACCCCGCCGCCCTCCTCGCCCCCATCCCCGAGATCGAGCGCCGCGTTGCCGCAGTGATCGAAGAAGGCAAGGGCGGCGGCCACATCGTCAACCTGGGCCACGGCATCCTGCCGATGACCCCGGTGGACCATGCGAAGGCGTTCGTGGAGGCGGCGAAGCGGCTGTCAGTCCGCTCCTGAGCGCTGCTGAGCGCTGCCCGACCGACGCGTCAGATTGTCGCAGTGCCCGGCCACACCATTCATTCTTCGACGATGCCGGTGTGCCGCACCCAGCGTCCATCTTCTTCGTGCGTCACCGTTGCCCAGACCTCCTTGGAGCGCGTGCCCAGGGCGTTCGGGCAGCGGACGCCGGGAAGAACCTGCACGTCATACAACTCGCCCACTTCGCCGCCGATGTCCAGCCAGTGGCTGGCGCTGCCGGTGCGCAGGTCGATCACCGCCAGGCCGCTGCGTGCCTCCGCGCCGCGCTCCTCGAGACGCTCGTCGAGCGGCAGCCCGGAAAAGGCGCGGCAGCGTGACGAGCCGATGACGGCAAAGCCGCCATGGAAGGCCAAGCCCCGGAGGTACCCGGGCCAGAAGCAGACGGGCTCGAAGCGTCCGCTGGCGAGCTCCACTGTGCCCAGCTCGCCGGTGCCGGAGTTGAGGAGCCAGAGCCGCCCCTCGTGAAGGCGCGGCGAGTGCGGCATCGAAAGGCCGGAGGCGACGGTCTCGCCGCTTTCTACGTCGATGACGATCCCTCCTGCCTGGCGCAGGCTCCGCCAGCCGCCCGGGACATCAGCCCGGCTGACCGCGGTAACGTAGCGCGGCTTGCCGTTCTCCATCGCCAGACCATTGAGATGGCAGCGATCCTCGGGCGCGAGCTTGCTGACGAAGGGTGGCCGCCAGAGCGGACGGAAGCTGTGCCGCTCGTCGACCGTGGCGAGGCAACTGAAGAGGCTGTTGACGAAGACCGGCCGGCCGTCGGGGCCGAAGGCGATGTCGTGGATGTCGAGGTCGCCGGTCGACCAGGCCAGGTGGGGCCGGAAAAGACGGTCGTAGTCGCTGTCGATCTCACCGGGCGTCAGGGCGTTCTGGAATTCCCAGAGCTGCCAGCGCGTGGCAAGGGCGAGCCGCTCGGAGGTGGCGGCGAGCCCCATGGCGCGCTCGAAGACTCGTTGGAGCACGGAGAGCGCGCCGCTGCGCTTGACGCCGAGAAGGAAGAGCCGGTTGCTGTGATAGGTCGTCACCGCCAGGCTGGCGCGCAGGCCGGTGAGCCAGTCGAGAAAGTGGCGCGAGCCGGTGATCTCGAGGCGTGGGGAGGACGCGGGCACGGATCGGGTCATCGCGTCTCCTGGGGCAAGCCCTTGACGACGATCGGCGCCGGCGGCTCACCCTTTTCATGCCGTGCCCACAGGGCGAGAAAGGCGCTTTCGAGGTCGCGGACCCTGCGCGGCGTATCGTAGAGCGGCGAGTTGGTTCTCGCCGCGGCGACGCGGGCGCGCAGGCCGGCGAGAGCTGTGCGGTCCTGAGCCAGACGCACGGCGGTCTCCTCATAGGTCGCCAGGTCCGCGACCACCAACTCCGGCAGCCCGGCGGCGTGGAGCAGGCTTGCCGCCACCCGCGCCGGCAGGTGATCCCCGGGGCAGGTGAGCACCGGCACACCGCTCCACAGAGCGTCGCTCGCGGTCGTATGCGCGTTGCAGATCCAGGTGTCGAGGAAAAGGTCGGCGAGGTCGTAGCGCGCCAGGTGCTCGGACTTCTTCAAGTGCGGCGCGAAGACCAGGCGGTCGGCGCGTATGCCACGCACCTCGGCCTCACGGCGCAGGTTCGCGCGCGCCGGCGGAGCCATGTCCTGAAGCCACAGGACTCCGCGGGGAACGCGCGCGAGGATTCGCATCCAAAGGTCCCAGATCGTAGGCTCGATCTTCCAATGGTTGTTGAAGCTGCAAAAGACGAAGGCGTCCGGCGGCAGACCTTGCCTCTCGCGCTCGAAGCTCCGGGCGGCGATCGGCTGCAAGTGATCGTTCACCTGGTAGCAGTGCGGCAGCAGGACCAGAGACTCGCCGAAGAAGGGCTGGTGCTCCAACGGAGTGATCACGGGATCACCCAGGAAGTAATCCGTGAACACCCCTCCCAGAGTCCCCGGGTAGAGGTAGACAACCTGGACCGGCGCCGGGCGCAGGGCGAGGATCGCCGGCCTCGACCCGGCGGCGAAGCCTGTGAGGTCGACCAGAACATCGATCCCATCCTCGCGGATGCGCCGCGCCGCCTCGGCCGGAGAAGCGGCCGCGAGATCGACGAATCGATCGCAGTCGGCGGCGATGCCGTGCCGGTACTCGCTGCCATCGTCGGGACCGAGCGAGAAGCCGAAGACCTCGAAGCGCTCGCGGTCGTGCAGGCCATAGAGCCGGCGTGTCAGATGGGCGAGGGCGTTGTCGCGGAAGTCGCTCGACAGATAGCCGAGGCGCAAACGGCCGCCCTGCCTCACGGCTGACTGCGGCGGCAGGTCCGCAGCCGCCTTCGCGAGCTCTTTCGCCAGACGTTCCGCCGTGTCGCGAGCGATGGCCAACTGCTCGGCTGCCGGCAGTCCCAGAACCATGGCCTGCGACGGGGAGAGCGGCGACGCCTGCCCCTGGGCGAGGCGCCGGGCGACCACGGCGCGCACGGCGGCGGTCTCCGCCTCCCTTCCTCGCCAATCGCAGAGCTGGGCGCGGCAGGCGGCGAGGCCCGCCCGGGCTTCCTCGTGGCTCGGGTCGATCTCCAAGGCGCGCGCGAAGGCCTTCTCGGCAGCGCCGACCTGAAAGCTCGACACGAGGAGGCTGCCGAGCCGCGCGTGAGCCCCGGCGTGTCCAGGGTCGGCCTGTGCGGCTCGGCGCAGGGTCTCGATCGCTTCCTCCCGCCGATCCAGCCGGGCGAGGAGATCCCCATAGTTGAACAGGGCCTTCGCGTAATGGGGCGCGAGCTGGAGGGCGAGCCGCAGGCAGTCCGCGGCGGCTCCGAGGTCGTCCGACTCGCGCAGAGCGACGCCGAGAGCGTTCCACGCCTGCGGGTACTCCGGCTGCAGCTCGAGCGCGGCCCGCAAGCTCGCCACCGCCTCGGCCGTCCGCCCCTGGGCACGGAGCGTATTGCCGAGGTTGTAGCGCGCCTTGGCGTAACGAGGGCTCGCGGCGATCGCCCGGCGGAACGCCTCCTCCGCTTCGGCCAGCCGCCCCTGGTCCTGAAGCGCGAGGCCCAGGTTGTTGAGGACTCCGGGAACGTTGGACTGCCGGGGAGCGCCGTCCACCCTAGAAGTAGCCCACCACGTCGACGAGGAAGTGCACCTCGCCGCCGGGAACGACGGCGCGCAGGACCAGCTTGCCCGAGAAGTCCGGCGCCAAGCCCACGATCAGGTTGTTGGCGCGCGTCTGGCCGGCCGAGAAGTTGATCGTGCTCGTGTCCGGGTCCGCCGCGCCTCCGGGGAACAACGTGACGTGCCCGCCTACGGTCGCCGACACCGCCGTCACGTTGAGCGCCACCGCCAGCGAGTCGCCGGGGATGCCGCAGTTGGGCGGCACCACCAGCTGGCGGTCGCCGGTGGTGAGGGCCGGGCCTTGTCCCAGGGCCCGCGTGTCGAGCAGCCGGCAGGGGGTGACTGTGTAGTAGTCCATGCCTCCGACGCGGTTCTCGTACCAGGCGATCCTATTGTCGGAGCGGGACGCCGACAGCACATCGAGGTCGCCGTCCCCGTCCACGTCCGCAGCGAAAACCGAACGGGCGAAATCGGCGCTGGCCGAGATCGTATGGAGCTCCCAGGAGGTCCCACCACCTCCCACGTTCTCGTACCAGGCGATCTTGTCGTCGAACATCGACGCCGAGAGCGCGTCGAGGTCGCCGTCCCCATCCACATCCGCTGCATAAACCACGTGGGCACTATAGGCGCTGGTCGAGATCGTGTGCAGGGTCCAGGAGGTCCCTCCGCCCCCCACGTTCTCGTACCAGGCGATCTTGTCGTCCAGGTGGGACGCCGAGAGCGCATCGAGGTCGCCGTCCCTGTCCACGTCCGCAGCGAAAACCGAGAAGGCGCCATCGGCACTGGTCGAGATCGTGTGCAGGGTCCAGGAGGTCCCCCCGCCCCCCACGTTCTCGTACCAGGCGATCTTGTCATCAAAGTAAGAGGTCGAGAGCGCGTCGAGGTCGCCGTCCCCATCCACATCTGCCGCAAAAGCCGAGGTGGTGGGATCGGCGCCGGAGATCGCGTGCAGCATCCAAGAGGTTCCCCTACCCCCCACGTTTTCGTACCAGGCGATCTTGCTGCCAGAGCCGGCAGAGGCGGAGAGCACATCGATGTCCCCGTCCCCGTCCACGTCCGCCGCGTATATCGAGAGGACCCTGTCGACGAAGGGGGAGATCGTGTGCAACATCCAGGACGTCCCGCCACCCCCGGCGTTCTCGTACCAGGCGATCTTGTCATCAAAGTAAGAGGCCGAAAGCACGTCGAGATCCCCGTCCCCATCCACGTCCGCGACGTTCACCCAGAGGGCGCCATCCGCGCTGGTCGAGATGGTGTGGAGCGCCCAGGACGTTCCTCCACCCCCCAGGTTTTCGTTCCAGGCGATCTTGTCGTCGTAGAACGACGCCGAGACCGCGTCGATGTCGCCGTCGCCGTCCACGTCCGCGGCGTAGACCGAGTTGGCTCCACTGGCGGTCGAGATCTCCAGCGGGCTGACGAAGGTGACGCCGCGGTGAATGCTGTCGTTGCGGTACCAGGCGATCTTGTCGTCGCCGAAGGACGCCGAGAGCACGTCGAGGTCGCCGTCCCCATCCAGGTCCGCCGCGTAAGCCGTCTCGGCGCCGTCGGCGCTGGTCGAGATCGTGTGGAGCGCCCAGGAGGTTCCCCCACCTCCCAGGTTTTCGTACCAGGCGATCTTGTCGTCGTCGACGGATGCCGAGAGCGCATCGAGGTCGCCGTCCCCGTCGACATCTGCCGCATGGACCACGACGGCAAAATTGGCGCCGGTCGAGATCGTGTGGAGCACCCAGGATGTTCCCCCACCACCCGCATTTTCGTACCAGGCGATCTTGTCGTCGCTGTTCGATGCCGAGAGCGCATCGAGGTCTCCATCTCCGTCCACGTCCCCCGCATAGACCGTGACGGCGCCCATGGCGCTGGTGGAGATCGTGTGGAGCGCCCAGGACGTCCCACCACCGCCTACGTTTTCGTGCCAGGCGATCTTGTCGTCGAGAAACGATGCCGAGAGCGCGTCGAGGTCCCCGTCGCCATCCACGTCCGCCGCGTACACCGAGGCGGCGCCTTGGACATTGGAAGAGATCGTGTGGAGCGCCCAGGACGTCCCGCCGCCGCCCACGTTCTCGTGCCAGGCGATCGTGTTGTCGTAAACGGACGCCGAGAGCGCATCGAGATCTCCGTCGCCGTCCACATCCGCTGTATGCACCGAGAGGGCGTCATCCACCGGGATGGAGATCGCGTGGAATGCCCAGGACGTCCCGCCACCTCCTACGTTTTCGTACCAGGCGATCTTGTTGTCCGTCCGCGATGCCGAGAGCGCGTCGAAGTCCCCATCGCCGTCCACGTCTGCCGCGTACACCCTGACGGCGCCATCCGCCGTGGTGGAGATCGTGTGAAGCGTCCAGGCGGTCGCCCCGCCTCCCACGTTCTCGTACCAGGCGATCTTGTCGTCGTAACCGGACGCCGAAAGCGCGTCGAGATCCCCGTCGCCGTCCACGTCCGCCGCGTACACCGAGATGGCGTTATCGGCGCTGGTCGAGATCGCCGGCTGGGAAGTGAATGGCACCGGCCGGGCGTGCGCCACTCCGCGCGCGCCCGCGGCGCCGAAGAGGAGCGCGAAGATGACGAGGAGCTCGCGCCGCCGCCGGCCGCTCATCCGGCAACGACGCTTACAGGGCCGGGGACCTCGCTTGCGCTTGCGGTGCATCGCTCCTCCCGGAGGATCGTGATGTTCGCAGTTCGATCAATAACGAAGCTATGCTGGCCAAGCGGCCATGTCAAGCTTGGTCGTGTCGCCGCTATGTCGCCGGTGCCGGCGGGTCGGATCGTGGCGTCGAGGCCGAGCAGGTGCTTCCCGGCCCAGGGCACGAGCCGTTCCACAGGTCCTTGCACGGCGCGGCGAAGCGGCTGTCAGTCCAGCAGGATCTTTCCTGACCGCTCCTGCTTCCGCTGGCCCCGGCGCTTCTTCTCCTCGAGGCGCCTTCGGCTGACCGCTCGGGGGACGCGGGTCTTCTTGCGCGGCGTCTCATCGCGCAGGGCTTCTCGCAGCAGCTCGATGAAGCGTTCCTGGGCAGCTTCGCGGTTGGCGCCCTGGGTGCGGTGCTTCTGGGCGGTGACGTGCAGGACGCCGGAGCGGGTGATACGGGTCGCCAGGCGCTCCTGAAGGCGCGCCTTCTGATCTTCAGAGAGGCTCGGTGACGCCGCGAGGTCGAAGCGCAGGGTGACCCGGGTCTCCAGCTTGTTGACGTTCTGCCCGCCCGGCCCGCCGCTGCGCGAGGTCGCGAAGGCCAGCTCTTCCTCGGGCAGCGTCAAACCATCCGCGATGTCGATCGTGGCCATGAAGGGCAGTCTACCTGTTCCCTTCTTCGGGAGTCATGCGCGTGAGCCTCAAGCCTGCAACTACACCGTCCTTACCCTCCGTCGTCCTCCTCGATTGCCTGCGTGCCGCAACGATTCGCCGCATTTTACGTCAAAATCTCACTCCTGCTCTCTCCAAAGTGTACGAATCCCAGGGGCATCTCGTTCCTGCCCTGTGCCAACACCGCGACTCCCTCGCAATTTGCGGCGTTGTCCCGGGGCAGGCGCAGATTTTGACGCGTCTTTCTTGATCTTGAAGAGGGCACGTCGATCCTTTTCCCTGCACTCGCGGCTTTTGGGCGGAGCATCTCCTCCATTTGCGACGCCCGGCTGTCTTTGCGCGAGGGCATCGCCGCGAGTTGTCGAGCATTCGCGGCGTTGCCGCCGGGCGAGAAAGGTTCGGGTAGGACTACGCCTTGCGTGAACGACCAATCAGCTCACGTCAGTCCTCCTTTCGTGTCGCACTGCCAGCCACTTCGGCGGCCATGCGAGTAGAATCCCCTCGCGAGTGCGGAAAGGGGGTGCGAGCGTGAGAGCCATCCGTGTCCATACCCATGGCGGTCCCGAGAGCCTCCGGTTCGAGGAGGTGCCGGACCCCGTCCCCACCGAGGAGCAGGCGCTGGTTCGCATCGAAGCCGCCGGCGTCAACTTCATCGACGTCTACCATCGCACCGGCTACTACAAGGTCCCGTCTCTGCCTTTTACTCCGGGGCAGGAGGCCGCGGGCACCATCGAGGCGGTCGGACCGGGAGTGAGCGGTCTTGCTCCAGGTGATGTCGTCGCCTGGAGCGGCGTGATGGGGGCCTACGCGGAAAAAACGGTGGTGCCGGCCGACCGGTTGGTCAGGCTCCCGGAAGGGCTGAGCGCCCGCGACGGTGCCGCGGCCATGCTCCAAGGGATGACGGCGCACTTTCTCGCCACCTCGACGTACCCCCTGAATCCGGGCGACACGTGCCTGGTCCATGCGGCGGCGGGCGGAGTGGGCCTTCTGCTCTGCCAGATCGCGAAGATGCGGGGCGCCCGTGTCTTCGCCACGACTTCGACGGAGGAAAAGGGCCGCCTCGCCCGCGAGGCCGGCGCGGACGAAGTCATCCTCTATTCCGAGCAGGACTTTGCGGCCGAGGTCCGGCGCCTCACCAGTGGACAGGGGGTCCAGGTGGTCTATGACGGCGTGGGACAGGCGACGTTCGACAAGAGTCTCGACTCCCTGGCCCGGCGGGGCACCATGGTCCTCTTCGGACAGTCGAGCGGGCCGGTCCCCTTTCCAGCACATTGGGATCCTAAGCTTAGAATTCCACGTGGACAAGTTGTCGCG
>JADMIO010828195.1_pt1 | contig 66112 bp, 77 predicted proteins | sample 8958161 | NCBI WGS metagenome assembly JADMIO01 (sample SAMN16585339, study PRJNA669376) | soil metagenome | isolation source: Crop rotation soil | place: USA: Cullars Rotation, Alabama | collected 2011 | reverse complement strand
CTTTCCCGTCGGCACGCTGGGCGAGGCGCGCGCCGCGGCCGGCGCCGGCGCGCGCGAAGTGCGCTATGCGCAGGGCGCCGTGACGCCGGGCCTGATCGACACGCACAACCACATGTTCTGGACCGGCATGCAGGCGCGCCTCGTCGATCTCCGCGGCTGCAAGAGCATCGCGGATCTCCAGGCGGAAGTCCGCGCCTACGCCGCGCGCAATCCGAAGATGGAATGGATCGTGAGCGGCACCGGGTGGCATGTCGCCGCGCTGAAGGAGAACCGGCACCCGAACCGGCACGAGCTCGACCAGGTCTGCGCCGACCGGCCGGTCTACCTGCCGCGCGGCGGCCACGCCGCGGCGGTCAACTCGCTCGGCCTCAAGCTCGCGGGCGTCACGCGCAATACGCAGGACCCGCCGGGGGGCCGCATCGAGCGCGACGCCAACGGCGAGCCGACCGGCGTGCTGTGGGAGCCGCCCGCGTTCGAGCTCGTCGGCCAGAAGGTGCCGCCGCTTTCGGACGAAGACCAGCTCCACGCCCTGCGCGAAATCCAGAAGCGCTACCACGCGGCGGGCCTCACCGGCATCATCGATCCGGGCGTCGCCGCGCCGGTGATGGGCATCTACCAGACGCTGTGGTCGCGCGGCGAGCTGACGATGCGCTCGGTGGTGATGCCGCTCGCCGATTCCAGCCGTCCGCTGCACGACGTGCTCGCCGGCATCGCCGAAAGTCCCGGCCGCACCGGCTTCGGCGACGAGCAGCTCAAGCTCGGCGGCGTGAAGCTCTACCTCGACGGCGCGGCGACGTTCGCCACCGCGCTGATGCGCGAGCCGTTTCCGGACGAGCGCTGCAACTGCGGCATCCAGGTCACGCCCACCGACGCGTTCCGCCAGGTCGCGCGTCTGTGCGCGCAGCGCGGCTGGTCGCTCGGCGTGCACGTGGTCGGCGGGCGCGCGATCGACATCGCGCTCGACATCTTCACCGAGATCGACCGCGAGATCCCGTTGAAGGACCTGCGCTTCTGCCTGATCCACGCCTACCTCTGGCCGAGCAAGGAGAACATCCAGCGCGCGGCGAAGCTCGGCGTGGTCGTGGCGACGCAGCCTTCCATGCAATGGTCGTTCGGGCCGGTGCTGATGAAGCGCTTCGGCCCGGCGCTCATGGCGCAGGCGACGCCGGTGCGCGGCTGGCTCGACGGCGGCGTCGTCGTCGGCGGCGGCTCCGACTCGCCGATCACGCCCTACCCGCCGCTCCTCGGCCTGTGGACCGCGCTGACGCGGCACATCGACGGCAGCGACGAGCCGCTCGGCGCCGAGCAGTCGGTGTCGCCGGAACAGGCGCTCTCCATGTACACGCGCAACGCCGCCTACATCGCGTTCTCCGAAAAGGCGCGCGGAATGCTGAAGCCGGGAATGCTGGCCGACTGGACCGCGCTCTCGCTCGATCCGCTGGCCTGCGACCCGGAAGCGTTGCGCGAAGCGAAGGTGCTCGGCACCGCGGTGGGAGGCGAGCTGGTGCATGAGGCCTGACGGGCTCCTCAAGCGCCTTGCAGCGAGCCGCGCGAGCGGCTTGCTGCTGCTCTGCGCGCTCCTCGGCCTCTGGGAGGCCTCCGCGCGCTGGTGGGTCTCGAGCCCGAACTGGCCCCCGGTGACCGAGATCGTGCGCTCCTTCTTCGCCGGCCTGCATTCCGGCGAAGTGCTCGAGGTGTTCGGCTCGAGCCTCTATCGCATGACGGTCGGCTACGCCGCGGGCACGCTGTGCGCGATCGCGGTCGCGCTGCCGATGGCGAGCAGCCGCGTCGTCTACGCGGCGCTCGAGCCGCTGGTCGAGCTGCTGCGGCCGATTCCCGTGCCCGCGATCATCCCGCCGCTCATCCTGCTCCTCGGCGTCGACGACGCGATGAAGATCTTCATCGTCGCCTTCTCCGCGTTCTTCCCGGTCCTCGTGAACACGGTGTCCGGCGTGCGCGCCGTGGATCCGGTCGCGGTCGACGTGGCGCGCACGCTCGGCGTCGGGCGCGTGCGCACCGTGCTGCGCGTCGTGCTGCCCGCGAGCCTGCCCTACCTCCTCGCCGGCATGCGCATCAGCCTCGCGCTCTCGCTCATCGTCACCGTGGTCGCCGAGATGATCGCCGGCTCGGCGGGCATCGGCTACTACATCATGACCATGCAGTACGCCCTGCGCGCGGGCGACATGTACGCCGCCATCTTCCTGCTCGCCGCGGTCGGCTACGGCCTGAACCGCGGCTTCCTCGCGGCCGAGCGCCGCATCCTTCACTGGTACCACGTCTAGAACTCTCCAGGAGATTCGCGCAATGCCCAAGCAGATCATCACGTCCTCCAGCGCGCCGACCACCGGGTTCACGAACAAGGAGACGCCTTCGCCGCTCGCGCAGGCGATCCGCGCCGGCGACCTGCTCTTCGTGTCCGGCCAGGGGCCGCTCGACCCGAAGACGCGCGAGGTCGTGTCGCCCGACATCCGCGAGCAGACGAAGCAGACGCTCTCGAACCTGGCGTCGATCCTTTCCGCAGCCGGCCTCTCGCTCGCGAACGTGGTGAACATGCGCGTGTGCCTTCGCAACACCGAGGATTTCCCGGCGTTCAACGAAGCGTTCCGCGAATTCATGGCCGGCGAGAAAACCACGCGCACCTGCATCGGCGGCACGCCGCACCGCAAGGGCGTGAACGTCGAGATCGACTGCGTCGCGACCTTTTCCTGAACGAATTGCTCTAGACTAGCGCGCGTGGAAATCGAGCTCGATCCAGGCAAGGACGCCGCAGCCCCCGGCCCCGAAGGCGCCTATTCCACCCAGACCGAGGCGGCCTACTGGAAGATCCGCGACGAGATCCTCTCCGGGCGGCTGCCGCCCTCCGAGAAGCTGACGCTCGATCGCCTGAGGGAAACCTACGGCTTCGGTGCGAGCCCGCTGCGCGAGGCGCTCTCGCGGCTCGCCGCCGACAACCTCGTCGTGGCGCAGGGACAGAAGGGCTTTCGCGTCGCCGCGATCTCCAAGACCGAGTTCGAGGACATCGTCGACATCCGCACGTTCATCGAGGCCGAGGCGCTGCGCCGCTCGATCGCGAACGCGTCGCTCGACTGGGAAAGCGACGTGGTGCGGGTCTACCACCGGCTCTCGAAGATCGAGGAGATGCTCGACAAGGGGCCGGCGGACCTCGCGCTGCAGTGGGAGAAGGAAAACCGCGCCTACCACCTCACCCTCGTCGAGAAGTGCGGCTCGCCGTGGCTGCTGCGCATCGCGGCGAAGCTCTTCGAGCAGTCCGAGCGCTACCGGCGCCAGGCCGTCGCGCGCCAGGCCGTGCCGAAGAAAGTCCTGCAGAAGCAGCACAAGGCGATCTTCGAGGCCGCGCTCGCGCGCGACGCGGACAAGGCCTGCAAGCTGCTGCAGGAGCACGTCCGCTCCACCGCGCAAGGCGTCGCTAAGGTTCTTTTCTAGGCTGAATGAATTCGGGGCGGAAGGCGCCGCCTTCGGCCCGGATCGCCGCGACGTGCGGCGCGGCGAAATGCGTAGGGAACAGAAGCGCGCCGGTCTGCGCGCAGTGCTCGAGCACGCGCCGGCGCGTTCCGAGCGCCTTGTGCGGCACTTCGCAGAAGCGGCTGTTCCACGTCGGCTCGTACACCTGCACCGGGTGGTGCACCACGTCGCCGCAGAAAAGCGCGCCTTCGCGCCCGTCGCGCAGGTCGAGCACCACGTGGCCCGGCGTGTGGCCGGGCGCGGGCCGGATCACGAGGCCGTCGTCGATCTCGTGCTCGCCGTCGACCAGCACCGCCTGCCCCGCCTCGATCACCGGCAGGACGCTGTCGTCGTACACGCCGGCGCGCCCGGGGTTCTGTCTGCGCCGGTCGCCGATGTCGGGGTTCCAGTGGTCGTTCTCGATGCGCGAGAAGAGGTAGCGCGCCTTCGGGAACGTCGGCACCCAGCGCCCGTTCTCGAGCTTCGTGTTCCAGCCCACGTGGTCGGCGTGCAGGTGCGTGCAGAGCACGAGATCGACGTCCTCGGGCGCCGCGCCGGCCGCGGCGAGGCGCCCGAGGAACGGCACGTTCAGCCGGTGGAAGCGCGGCAGCCAGGGCCGCTCCTTGTGGTTGCCGGCGCAGCTGTCGAGCAGGATGGTCCGGCCGCCGGCGCGGATCAGCCACGCATGGTTGCTCGTGATCAGGCGGTCGAGCTTCGGGTCGTAGTGCGCCGGCACCATCCAGCCGAGGTGGCGCTCGAAGCGCTCGCGCACGAGGTCCGGAAGGAAATAGCCGGCGGCCGAGTCGTTCGGCGCGACCTGCTCCTCGATGCGCGTCACGCTGACCGAGCCGATCGTCCATGTCTGCGTCATGCCGTGCCTGCCCTCAGCTCGTCCCAGCCGTCGAGCATCCGGTACGTCGCCGCGACCGCCGGCAGGAACCAGGGATAGCCGCCGTAGAGCGGCAGCTTCGGGAACGCCGAGCCGTCGAATACGCAGTCGGTCCTTCCGCCCGCGAGGATCTTGCGCGCGAGGCGGTGGCCCAGGTAGTTCATCATCGCCACTCCATTGCCGTTGCAGCCCGACACATAGGAGATGCCGTCGATCTCGCCCATGTGCGGCAGCGCGTCCGGCGTGAACGCGACGCGGCAGCCCCACGCGTGCGAGATGCGCACGCCGTCGAGGCGGGGGAAGCTCTTCACCATGCGACGGTACAGCACCGCGGCCGAGCGCGCCGGCGTGACGTCGAAAGGCGCGGCACGGCTGCCGTAGAGGAACCGCGCGCCGTCGGGCGTGCGGCGGAAGTACGCGAGCATGCGCCGGTCGTCGGCGCCGGTGCGCCCGCGCGGCAGCAGCGCCTGCGCGACCCCGGGCTCGAGCGGCTCGGTGACGATGATGTTGCTCGCCACCGGAACGATCCGGCGGCCGAGCTGCGCGGCGCCGAGGCCCGCCGCCTGCGCGTTCGTGGCGACGATCGCTTTGTCCGCGCGCACCGTGCCGCGAGCCGTGCGGAGCTCGAAGCCGCCGCCGGCGCGCTCGATGCGCGTCACCTTGGTTTTCGAATGCAGCGACACACGCGCCTTGCGGCAAAGGTCGACCAGGCCGCGGAGGAGCCGAGCCGGATTCACCTGTCCCGAGCGCTCGATCACCAGGACGCCATGGAAGCGCTCCGAGCCGATCTCCTCCGCCTGCTGCGCGCGCGGAAGAAGGCGCGCGTTCGCGTCGAAGAGCCGGTTGAGCGCTTCTGCGCGCCGCGCGAGCGCGCCGTAGTGCGCGGGCGTCGGCGCGCAGACGAGGCGTCCGGCGCGACGATACTCGCAATCGATGCCGTTCTCGCGGATGAAGTCCTCGGTATGGGTGAACGACTCGAGGGCGCCGCGCGCGAGCGCCGCCGCGTCCGGCCCGCCGCGCTGGCCGGTCCATTTCCTCCAGCGCGCGACGCGCGCAAGGTCCAGGCCGAAGCTCACACCGCCGCTGTTGCGCCCGCTCGCGTTGTAGCCGAACGCCTCCGCTTCGAGCACCGCGACGGAAGCGCCGTTGCGCGCGAGCTCGATCGCCGCGGAAAGGCCGGCGAAGCCGCCGCCGACGATGGCGACGTCGCAGCGCCCGGGGAGCGGCGTCTCCGGCTCTTCGGCCGGCGGGCATTCGTCCCACCAGACCGGATGCGGCCGGAAATCGCGGTTCGGGATCTCGCCCCGAATTGCGTCCGCCCTGGTGCCCGCCATCAGTCCTGCCTGGCGGCGATCACTTCCACTTCGATGCGCAGGTCCGGGTGCGCGAGCTGCGAGACGCCGAGGAGCGTCATCGCCGGGCGCGCATCGCCGAGATACGGGTCGCGCGCCTTGGCGTAGGCCGGCTGGTCGGCGACGTCGACGAGATAAGTGATGATCTTCACGACGTGGCTCATGTCCATCCCAGCCTCGCCGAGCAGGATGCGGACGTTCTCGAAGATGCGCTTCGCCTGCGCCTCGACGCCGGGCTCGATGGTGCCGTCCTGGCGCGCGCCGACGAGGCCGCAAGTGAAGAGGTAGCGCGCCCCGGGGCGTACTTCGATGGCGTTGCTCCACGGGCCGCGGGGGCGGCGCAGGAGCGGAGAGTCGACGACGCGATGCGGTCCGGGCATGGTCACGGCGCCGGCATCAGGTTGCCGCACTTCTTGCACGTGCGCAGCTCGTCGCTGTCGAAGAACGTCTGGTAGGCCTTCGACACCGGATCGGCCTTGTAGTCCGAGACGACGAAGTGCGCGTCGTGCAGGAGGTGGTCGCACTTCGGGCAGAACCACAGGAAGCGGTCGACCTCGCCCGGCTTGCGCCGGCGCTCGGTGATCAGCGCGAACGCGTCCGGCGGGAAGCGCGGCGAGTGCGGGATGCCGGTCGGCGTGAAGATGGTCGCGCCCTGCGGGATCACCGCGACCTCTTCCTTGTTCTCGGGCGTGCGGTAGTGCAGCCGCATCTCGCCCTTGATCATGAACATCACCTCGTCGCTCGGGTTGATGTGGAACTCGCTGCGATACTCGCGCCCGCGCGCGATGAAGCCGATCGACTCCGAGTCCTGCCACAGCACGTCGACGCGCTTGCCGCTCTCGCCGAGCTTCCGAGCCGCCGACTGCAGGTCCACGATGGGCATCTTGAACATGGGCTTTCCTTTCAATAGCTGGTCAGAAGCGCAGCCTCACCTGCTCCGCCCGCTTCCACGGTATCAGCAGCCGCTCGAGGCGCCCCATGAGGAGCTGCGAGAGGTAGCCGAGCACGGCCACCATGATAAGGCCGACGTACATCTCGCCGACCTCGAAGATCTGCCACGAGTGCCAGACCATGTAGCCGAGGCCGAACTCGGTGCCGAAGTTCTCCGCGATCACCACCACGATCAGCGCCATGCCCAGGCCGAGCTGGCAGCCGGTGAAGATGAAGGGCAGCGCCGCCGGCAGCGCGATGGTGCGGTAGGCCTGCCAGCGCGTGGCGCGGAAGTCCGCCGCCACGTCGAGATAGACGCGCTCGATGTTGACCACGCCGGCGAGCGTGCTGATCAGCACCTGGAAGAACACCGCGACCGCGACGATTGCCCACTTCGAGGACTCGCCCAGGCCGAAGATCAGCATCGCAAGCGGGAACAGCGCGACCTTCGGGATCGGATAGATCGACGAGATCGCCGGCTGCAGGAACGCGCGCAGCGCGGGCGACAGGCCCATGACGATGCCGAGCAGCACGCCCGGCACGGCGCCGAGCAGGAAGCCGACCGCGACGCGGCTCAGCGTATAGCCGATGTGCACGAAAAGCTGGCCGGAAGCGGCGATGCGGACGAGCTCGCGCAGCACGGTGGACGGCGCGGGGAAGAAGCGCGCGTCGAGGACGCCGGTGCGGACGAGGATTTCCCAGATGATCAGCAGCGCGATCGGCGAGGCGATCGCGCGGAACCAGCCCTGGCGGAAAAGGACGGCGAACCAGCCGCCGCGCTCGTTGCCGTCCGGGACGATGCGGACCTCCTTCGGCGATTCGCGCATCATTTTCCGCGCACCTCCTCGCGAAGCCGGGTCCAGATCTCGCGCCCGAGGCGGCCGAACTCGGCGTCGCCCTTCAGCTCGAACACGGCGCGCGGCCGCGCGAACGGGATGCGGATGTCGGCCTTCAGCCGGCCCGGCCGGCGGCTCATCACCAGCACGCGGTCGCTCATCACCAGCGCCTCGTCGATGGAATGGGTGATGAAGACGACCGTCTTCTTCGTCTCCGCCCAGATGCGCAGCAGCTCCTCCTGCAGGACGATCTTCGTCTGCTCGTCGAGCGCGGCGAACGGCTCGTCCATCAGCAGCACCTCCGGATCGTTGGCGAAGGCGCGCGCGACGCTCACGCGCTGCTTCATGCCGCCGGAGAGCTGGAACGGATAGGCCTTCGCGAACGGCTCGAGGCCGGTGAGCTGGAGGAAATGGCGCACCGCTTTTTCAACCGCGCTGCGCTCCACGCCGCGCAGCTTGAGGCCGTAGGCGACGTTCTCCTCGACCGTCATCCAGGGAAAGATCGACGCTTCCTGGAACACCATCGAGGTCAGCGGGCGCGAGCCTTCGTCCCGGTAGACCACCGCCTCGCCTTCGGTCGGCGCCTCGAGGCCGCCGAGGATGCGGAGCAGCGTGGTCTTGCCGCAGCCCGACGGCCCGACGACGCAGACGAACTCGCCCTTCTGCACCTCGAAGCTGCAGTGCTCGAGCGCGACGACCGGCATCGCGCCGGCCTGGAACTCCTTGCGCAGGCCGGAAACGGCGATCTTCAGCGGTAGGGCCCCAGTTGCTTGACGGCGTAGTCGGTATAGGAGGTGTCGATCAGCCGCGAGACGTCGACCGGCTCCTTCATGCGTCCGTTCGCCGCCCACCATGCCACGTCCTCCGCCATCCCGGCCGCGTTCAGCTTGCCGTTCGGGTCGAGGCCGGGAAACACCATCTTCTTGTAGAGGTCCGGGTTCTTCACCGAAGTGTGCTTGACGAGGATCGCCGTCAGCTCCTCCCGCGGCGCCTTGCCCGAAAGCGCGTCGTTGTAGAAGCGCACGCCTTTAAGGTAGCCCACCATGAACCGCCGCGCCACGTCGGGACGCTTGATGATGCCGGGGCCGTACATGAGGCCGCCGTACTGCTGGCCGGGATACACCTCGTCGCTTCGCTTCCAGAGGACGGCAACGCCCTTCTCGATCGACTGCGTGACGAGCGGCTCGACGAGCACGCCGACTTCGACGCGCCCCGTGCCCAGGCCGGCGAAGATGTCGGCGAACGTCATGTTGGTGAGGCGCAGGTCGGACTCCTTCAGGCCCGAACCCTGGAGCAGCTTGCCGATCGTCACCTCGCTGCTCGCGCCGCGCTGGTAACCGGTCACCGCCAGGACGCGCCCGCGCAGGTCCGCCGGCGACTTGATCTGGCCCGCCAGGTCCTTGCGGATCACGAACGCGAAGTAGCCGTGCCCGGGCAGCGCGCTGCCCTTGTCGGCGACGATCTTCATCGGGATGCCCTGGCGCACCGCGTTGTAGAGGCCGGCGCCGGGCGAGCCGCCGGAAGCGTCGAGGTTGCCGTTCGCGAGCTCGGTCACCATCGTCGCGCCGGAATCGATGTGCACCATCTGCACGTCGAGCTTCTGCTCGGTGAAGTAGCCCTTCTCGATCGCCACGTAGAGTCCGGCGTCGGAGACGGAGGAGAACGCGCCGACCTTGAGCTTGTCCTGGGCTTGGGCGCCGCAGGCGAAGACGAAGGGAACGGACAGCGCGACGAGAATCCTGGCAAATGCGTTCATGTGCAGGCGACCTCCTCCAAAGACAGGCTCGGACGATTTGAATGTAGCACCTGAATAATCGATATCGCAACAAACAATCGATGGAAGTTCACTTTCTCGCTAAACTACGATCCATGGCCCTCGCACCGATTCCCGCCCCGACTGCCTGGCGCGCGAAGGAGATGCGCGGCAGCCGGCGCTGGGGGTACGAGCTCAGCGCGGCGGACCTCAAGGAGATCGAGAAGGCATACGCGCACGCGAGCTCGAAGAAGCTCGCGATTCCGTTCGGCGTCAAGGATTTCCCGCTCGACGCACTCGCCGGCCGCCTCGCCGCGATGCGCGAGGAGATCGAGTCGGGCACCGGCGTGATGCTGATCCGCGGGCTCGACGTCGACCGCTACGGCCTCGACGGCACGCGCCTCGTCTACTGGGGCCTCGGCGCGCACCTCGGATCGGCGCTCGCGCAGAATCCTGCCGCCGCGTTGCTCGTCGACGTGCGCGACGAAGGCGGCGACCCGTACAAGGAAGTGAAGGCACGCGGCTACCACACCTCGCAATACCTGCCGTTCCACAACGACCAGGGCGACGTGGTCGGCCTGCTCTGCTATCGCACCGCGAAGTCGGGCGGCCTGAGCTGCATCTGCTCCTCCGCCGCGATCCACAACGAGATCCTGCGCACCCGTCCGGAGCTCGCCGAGGTGCTGTACGGGCCGTTCTACGCCGACGTGCGCGGCGAGGAGCCGCCGGGGCGCAAGCCCTACTACGAGGAGCCGCGCTACGCGCTGTTCGAGGGCCGCTTCTACGCCCAGCACGGCCCGACCTACGTGAAGTCGGCGCAGCGCTTCAGCGAGGTGCCGCGCCTCGGCGACGCGCAGCTCGCCGCGATGGCGCTCATCGACCAGCTCGCGGCGAGCGACGAGTTCCGCCTCGACATGGACTTCCGCCCGGGCGACATCCAGTTCCTCAACAACCACCTCGTCCTGCACTCGCGCACCGGCTTCGAGGACCACGACGAGCCGGGCCGCAAGCGGCACCTGCTGCGGCTCTGGCTGCGCACGCCCGGCTATGCGAAGGTGCCGCCGTTCTTCCGCGCGCGCTTCGAGGACATGGACTACTGGATGCGCCACCCGGTCGCGAAGCGCCAGGCGGCGTAGGCGAGCGCGACCCAGGCCAGCACGAACACGCCCGCGACGACGTAGTTTTTCGGCCGCGCGCGGCGCTGCTCGAGCCAGTCATCGGCGAGCCGCCGCGAGTCGCTCAGCACGGCCGGCGGGACCATCCGCAGGCACAGCGCGATCCCGAGCGGAACGATGATCATGTCGTCGAGATAGCCCAGGACCGGGATGAAGTCCGGAATCAGGTCGATCGGGCTGAAGGCGTAGGCCACCACCAGCGTCGCGAGCACCTTCGCGGCGATCGGCGTGCGCGGATCCTTCGCGGCGAACCAGAGCGTCAGGAGCTGCGCCTTGAGGCTTCGCGCCCAGTTGCGAAGACGGTCGAGCAGGCTCAGCCCATGTAGTTGTTGAGATCGGGCGTGGGCATCGTCCGGTCGAGATAGCCGAAGCTGCCCTTTTCCCTCACTTCCCTCGCCGCGTCGACGAGGCCGGTCATCGCCGCGCGGTAGAGCGAGGTCGCGAGGCTGATGCGCTTCACGCCGCAGGCTTCGAGCTCGGCGAAGCTGAACGACTTGCCCTTGATGCCGGCCATGAAGTTGACCGGCTTCTTCAGCGCCGAGCACACCGCTTTCACCGCCGCGAGGTCCGGCAGGCCCGGCGCCATCAGCACGTCGGCGCCGGCCTTCTCGAAGGCCTGGAGCCGCTTGATGGTGTCGTCGAGGCTCGGGTTGCCGCGCAGGAAGTTCTCGGTGCGCGCGGTGAGCATGAAATGGAACGGCAGCTTGCGCGCCGCCTCGACCGCCGCCGCCACGCGCTCCACTGCATGATCGAAGTCGTAGAACGGCTTGTCCTTGTTGCCGGTCGCGTCCTCGATCGAGCCGCCGACGAGGCCCGTTTCGGCGGCGAGGCGGATCGTCTCGGCGGCGTCGCGCGGCGAGTCGCCGAAGCCTTTCTCGAGGTCGGCCGACACCGGCAGGTCGACGGCGGCGCAGATGGCGCGCGCCTGCGCGAGCGCTTCGTCGCGCGTCACCTTGCCGTCGCGCCGGCCGAAGGTGCCGGCCGAGGCGCCGCTCGAGGTGGCGAGCGCCTCGTAGCCCAGGCCGGCGAGGATCCGGGCCGAGCCGGCGTCCCAGGGGTTCGCGATGAGGAAGGCGCCTTTGCGCTCGTGCAGCTCGCGGAAGCGTTTCGACTTGTCTGCCTGGCTTGCCGTCATAGAATCCCCGTCCATGGATCTGTGCACCCTGTCGGCCACCGAGCTCGTCGACCTCTACAGAAGGAAAGAGCTCTCCCCGGTCGAGGTCGCGGCCGCCACGCAGAAGCGGATCGAGAAGCTGAACCCGGTCCTCAACGCGTTCAACCTGATTTCAACCGAAATCGCGTCGAGCGCCAAGGCGTCCGAGGCGCGCTGGATGCGCGGCGAGCCGAAGGGCCTGCTCGACGGCGTGCCGGTCTCGGTGAAGGACATCCTGCTGACCAAGGGCTGGCCGACGCTGCGCGGTTCGAAGACGATCGATCCGAAGGGCCCCTGGAACGACGACGCGCCGGTCGTCGCGCGCCTGAAGGAGCACGGCGCGGTGCTGCTCGGCAAGACCACGACGCCGGAGTTCGGCTGGAAGGGGGTGACCGACAGCCCGCTCACCGGCATCACGCGCAATCCCTGGAACAAGGCGAAGACGCCCGGCGGCTCCTCCGGCGGCGCGGCCGCCGCGCTCGCCGCCGGCATGGGCCCGCTCGCGCTCGGCACCGACGGCGGCGGCTCGATCCGCATCCCCTGCTCCTTCACCGGCCTCTTCGGCATCAAGCCTTCGTTCGGCCGCGTGCCCGCGTGGCCGCTCTCGCCGTTCGGCACCGTCGCGCACGTCGGCCCGATGACGCGCACCGTCGCCGACGCCGCGCTGATGCTGAACGTGCTCTCGCTTCCCGACGCGCGCGACTGGCACGCGCTGCCCTACGAGTCGAGCGACTATCGCACCGCGCTCGACCAGGGCGTGCGCGGCCTGCGCATCGCCTACTCGCCCGACCTCGGCTACGCGCAGGTCGATCCCGAGGTCGCCGCGCTCGTGCGCAGCGGGGTGAAGGCGTTCGAGGAGCTGGGCGCGAAGGTCGAGGAGAAGAATCCCGGCTTCGAGAGTCCGGACAAGGTGTTCCGGGCCCATTGGTTTTCCGGTGCTGCCTTTTTTGTAAACAGCATTGAAACCAATAAAAGGAAACTCATCGATCCTGGCCTGCTGGAAGTCGCAGAACAGGGATCCAAAATCACCGCATTCGAGCTGCTCGACGCGGCGATGAAGCGCGGCGCGCTCGGCACGCACATGAACCTCTTCCACCGCGACTACGATCTGCTGGTGACGCCTACGCTCGCGGTGCCGGCGTTCGACGTCGGCCAGGAATATCCGGGCGCCGCGAAAGGCAAGCGCTGGACGGAGTGGACGCCCTTCAGCTACCCGTTCAACCTCACGCAGCAGCCGGCCGCGTCGGTGCCCTGCGGGCTGACGAAGGAAGGACTGCCGGTGGGATTGCACATCGTCGGGCCGAAGTACGCCGACGCCCTGGTGCTGCGCGCCGCGCGCGCTTTCGAATCCGCGCGGCCGTGGAAGATGCCGGACCTGTCTAAGCTCGCGTAGCCCGCCGCCCGCTAGGAAACCGCGAGGATCTTCTTCTGCATGCTCGCGATGCGCCGGTCGAAGCCGACCCGGCGGTCGGAGCCCTGGCGGCCGTTCGCCTCGGTGTCCTCGATCTTGCCGAGCACCGTGTAGCGCAGCCACTCGGACTTCACCTTCAGCTCGAAGGCGCGGCGGAAGATCAGGTTCACGCTGTCCTGGACCTCGCCGTCGCATTGCGCGCGCGCGCGGTTCAGCGCCGCCTGGCTGAATTCGATCAGCTTGGCGGCTTCCGCCATCGCTTCCAGGAACTTCATCCTCTGGGTCTCGCTCATGCGCGGCTCCTTCTTTGCGGGGCATTCTAGCCCCGGCGCGCAAGGACCGCTTATCGGGCCGTCCTCAGTGGACGGTCAGTTCCTTGAAGGCCTCGCGAAGGCGCTCGTTCATGCGCCGCAGGCGCTCGGCCATGACCCGCATCACGTGGCGGGCGAACTCGGGCGTCTCGCGAACGAGCAGGTCGAACTGCCTGGCGTCGATCGCCACCACCCGGCAGTCGGTGCGCGCGACCGCGCTCGCGCTGCGCTCGGCGTTGTCGACGAGCGCCATCTCGCCGAGCAGGGACCCGGGCTGCGCCAGCTCGACCATCAGGCCGCCGATCGACACGTCCACCATTCCCTCGAGCAGCACGTACATCACGGTGCCCCGCTCCCCCTCATGGAAGATCGCCTGCCCGGCCGGGATCGAGATGATGTGGCGCGCGTTCTGGAAGTGCTCGATGACGTTGATGGTCTGGAGATGCTGCAGGGGATCCAAGGATCTTCTCCGGGAAAGAGGTGGACGGGGCTGGACGAAAAGAATAAAGAAATCCGGCCCCGCCGTAAACACAATTCCGCTGGGCGACGGGCCTGCTAGTTGCCCAGGCGCGGCGCGCTCTTGAGAATTTCCTCCAGGTCCTTCTTGTAGAGCTTTGCCCCGCCGGTGGTCCCGTGGCCGGAGGTCTGGTCGCTCGCCGGGATCAGCAGGTAGCGGCCGTTCTTCACCCGCTTCATCGAGCGCTCGAGGATGCCGAGCTCGGGCGGGTTGCGCTCGTCGTCGGCGGCGTTGATCGCGAGCACCGTCGCGTCGATGCGGTCCAGTCCGGGCTCCGGGTTGTAGTCGTCGGAGGACTCCCACTGATACAGGATGTCGTTCGCGTCGCGGTTATACGGCGCCTTGAGCTGGTCGAACACGATCTTGTCCGCCTTCTCGCGCGTGGGCGCCCGGTTGTACGTATGGATGTTGCCGCCGGAGGTGCCCGTGCCGAAGAACACCGAGGCGATGTGCAGCGCGTGCGGCTGCTTCGTATAGTTGCCACCCATGTACTCCGGGTCGGAACGGATCGACTCGACGAGCAGGCGGCGCATCATCCAGTTGCGCCCCGACATCTCGGTCGGCTGGCAGGCCATCGGCACCGCGATGTCCGTGAAGCCCGGCCATTTCACCGCCCACATCCAGGTCTGCATGCCGCCCATCGAGTTGCCGATGACCATGCGCAGGTGGCGGACCTTGAGGCCCTCGGTGACCAGGCGGTACTGCGCGGCGACCATGTCGTCGTAGTTGTACTTGGGGAACTTCGCGCGCAGGCCGTCGGAAGGCTTGCTCGACTTCCCGGTGCCGATCGCGTCCGGGATGATGATGTAGTAGCGGCTCGCATCGAGCGGCTGGCCGGGCCCGAACAGCTCGCCGGCGAAGGCCGGCGTCAGCATGCTCGCCGTCGATCCGGTCGTGCCGTGCAGGACGAGGACCGGCTCGCCGGTGGGCTCGCCCACCGTCGCATAGTGGATCTTCAGCTCCTTGAACACCTCGCCGGTGTGGAACTTGAAGTCCTTCGCGATCCAGTCGGCGTGCTTCGGCGCCGGATAGTCGGCGGCCAAGACCTGGAAAGCGGCAAAAGCGAATAAAGCGGCAAAACAGCGGGCGAGCCAGCGCATGGGTTTCATGCCAATCCTCCTCTGGATGGGTGAACGCATTCTAAGGCCCAAAAAATCCGCCCAGCCATTCCCCGATCTCCTCCAGCGCGAGCAGCGCCGCGAACACCGCGGCCGCCCAGGCGATGGCGATCGCGCCGCGCTTCCAGCCGCGCGTGCGGACGAGGTAGACCGGCATGGCGACGAGCGCCAGCAGCAGCATGCCGCCGTTCATGAGCGGCCCGGCCCGGTAGCCGTGCTCAGCCTTGTCCTGGTGATACCACCAGAAGACGAGCGCCAGGCTGACGAGCGTCTCGCCGATCGCCCATCTTCCGAATTCCTCCAACCGGCCGGTGAAGGCCATCTCGGCCATCGGTCCCGCGAGCGAGACGGCGCCCAGCGCGACCAGCGCGGCGGTCTTCTGCTTCAGCTCGTCAGCGCGGCCTTGAGCACGCGCGCGTAGTTGGCGTAGGCGACCTTTTCGACGGCCGCGGAATCGAGGCCCATGCCGGACAGCGCTTCGACCGCCGCGCGAAGCTGCGAGTAGGTGTCGATCGCCGCGCTATTGCCGACGCCCTCGATGTCGGTGCCGATCGCGACGTGGTCGGCACCGAGCTTGTCGACGAGGTTCTTCAGCTCGCGCGCATAGGAAGCGGGATTGCCCGGGCTCGCGTTCCAGCCCGCCGACGCGCGGTTCAGGCCGAGCGCCCACAGGCCGACCACGCCGCCGCGATCGGCGATCTTCTTCGCGTGCGCGAGCGAAAGGCGCCGCTGGAGGAAGCCGCTCGAGTCCTGCCAGCGGCCGTCGTCGGCGGCGACCCAGCCGTGCGACCAGATGAAGGGCGCCTTCGCGATCTCGAGCGCCTGGTCGAGGGCCGTGGGCGCCGCATGGGCCAGGTCGACGAGGATGCCGCGTTCGTTGCACGCCTCGACGAGCTTCTTGCCCATCTCGCTCAGGCCGTCATGCGTCGGCTTGTCCGTCTGCCGATCGCCGACCGGCGTGCGGATGTAGTGCACGAGCTGGAGGTGGCGCAGGCCCTGCGCGTACGCGCCCTCGAGGCCGTCGAGCTTGCCCTCGAGGAAGTCGGCGCCTTCCGCCGCAAGGACGACCCGCGGCTCGCCGGCGCCCGCCGCATCGACGTCGGCCCGCGCCAGCGCGGTCTTCAGGTTCTGCTGCACGAGGTAGGACTTCATCGTCGCGAACCTGCGCTCGAAGTTCCGCGCCAGGTCGCCCGCCTCCGGCGTCGACTTCTGCTCGATCCCCGAGGGCGTGCTGCGCGTGAAGCCGAGGTCGGCGACCAGCTTCCAGGCCACCAGCGCGATGCCGCTCTTTCGCAGGTCCTCGCCGAAGCCGGCCTCGATGCCCTTCTTCGTGAGCATGCCGTAGTGGCTGTGCATGTCCGCAATCGGCACCCGCTGCTGGCCGAACGCGAGGAGCGGTCCGCCGGCGATGCCCGCCACGGCGGCCTGCAGGAGGCGGCGGCGAGAAAGCGAAGGTCTCTTCATGAAGGTGTTCCTACGGTTTCAGGTTGATCCGGTCCGGGCGGCCGTCGACCTCGAGCTCCGCGCGCTCCACCAGCCACTTCCCCATGTCCTTCCGCGCCTTCAGGTACACGGTGCCATTCCTGAGCTGCCCTTTCACCGAGAACTCGATGTCCGCCTCGCCGGACGGGCCCGAGGTCTTGATGCCTCCCTGGACCATGCCGGTCGAAATAGGCGGCCCGAGTGCGGCCATCGCTTCGCGGCTCGCGTTCAGAGTCACGACGCCGAGCTGGTAGGCCTCGCTGCTCTTCACCATGGCGGTGACGGCGAAGAAGATGCCGACGAAAAGGGCTATGACAAAGGCGTAGGCGGCGACGCCCCAGATCGCCCACTTGCGCTGGACGCGCTTGAAGTGCTCCACGCTTTCCCAGCGGTTGTTGCGCCAGGCCCAGGCGCTCCCTTTCACGCCCAGGACGAACGGCATCACGATGTTCACGAACGGCACGAACATCAGCAGCGCGATGAGCGTGTCGTTGCCGATGCCCCAGATCCAGTGGAGGAGGAAAGCGCCCCAGTTCCAGCGGTCGATCTCCGGCGGCACCACTGCCGCCTTGCCCTGCCCCGACGTGTTCTCGACGGTCGCTACGGTCATAGCCAGCGACGGACTCGGGATTTGTAGGCCGCGTATCGCGCGCCGAAGATTTCCTCGAGGAACGCCTCCTCCGGAATCACGAACTTGCGCTGGATCTGCCAGACGAAGAGCGGCAGAACCACGAAGGCGGACAAGGTCCCCAGCATAAGCGCCTCGCCGAGGAGCACGCTCGCCATCCCGAGATACATCGGGTTGCGCGTCACGCGATAGATGCCGCCCGTGACGAGCGCCGTCGACGGCGTGAACGGCTTCACGGGCGTTCCGGCCCGCTTGAAAAGGCCCGCGCCCCAGAGCGCGATCCCCAGGCCGGCGGCGACGAACGCCGCGCCGATCAGGTTGAACGGCGCGGGAACGATCCGCGTGATGGGCATCCAGGCATGCAGCGCCCATGCGGCGAGCAGGGCCCCGAAAAAGTAGATCGGCGGGATGACCCTGTGCCGGCCGCCGCTCACTTGCTGCTGTCCGGCTCCACGATGACCGCCGTGCCGTAGCACAGCACCTCGGTCAGCCCTGCCATGACCTCCGTCGCGTCGTACCGCATGCCGATGATCGCGTTGGCGCGCATCGACTGCGCGTGCTGGCGCATGAGCTGGAACGTCTCCGAGCGCGCCTGCTCGCAGAGGTTCGTGTAGACGGTGATGTTGCCGCCGAACAGCGAGTGGATGCCGCCGACGATGTTGCCGACGATCGAGCGCGAGCGGACCACGATGCCGCGGACCACGCCGAGGTTCTTCGTGATCCGGTAGCCCGGCAACTCGAGCGCGGTGGTGATCATTGTGTTGTCCATGTCGTCCTCCTCAGGCAGGTTGGGCGCGGCGGCTCGCGCCGTGCGCGATCGCGATGACGATCGGCACCAGCAGCTCGGGCACGAGGTAGCCGATCCAGAGCGCGTGCGGCTGCGGCAGCGCCGTAATGCTCATCGAGACCAGCCTTCCCGTGCCGCCGAGGAAGATGCCGAGCGCGAGCAGGTACACGAGCGTTCCCTGCTGGCGGATGGTGGCCGCCGCCCACAGGCAGATGAAGCCGGTCCCGAGATAGATGCCGGCCATGAAGCGGTGGACGTTGTCGAGGCGCGCCGAGACGTCGGGCTCCCCGAGGTACATCTGCAGCGCGCCTCCCGAGATCGCGATCAGCGCGACGACATACAGGCACACCTGGACGACGCGCTGGCTGGCGCGCATTGGCGAGTTCGGCATCGTGGCCCTCCCCTTGTGAGCCGCCGGGCTCCCGACCCGGCCGGCTGACCGTTAGCGTCCCACAAAATCGAAAGCTCGCCTATTGGCGCTCGATCCCCGGAACTCCTGCGACGTTCTGCGACCACGGCAGCGCCGACTTGCACCAGATCCGGCGTTTCGGCGGCAGCTGCGCCCGCTGCTCGAGGCAGCCGATCCGGAGCGAATAGCTCGGCGGATTGTCCGAATCGTCGCTCGAGGAGACCGGCGCGCCGCAGTTCGGGCAGAACGTGTGCCGCCGTTTTGCGCCGCTCTCGGCGGTCTTCACGTAGGCCTTCGGCTTTCCGGTCAGCAGGCGGAACGTCGCGGCCGGCGCGGGCACCGACGCGCGATACACCGAGCCGGAAAGCATCTGGCAGTCCGTGCAATGGCAGAGGCTGACGCGCTCGGGGTCGACCTCCGCTTCGTAGGTGATCTGCCTGCAATGGCACGAGCCGTTGACCTTCATCCCATCCCCTCTGTCACACGCGAAGCAGGCCGCGGAAGCCCCGCGCCGCGTAGTACGACTCCGCGCCGTTGTGATACACGAACACCTTGCCGTAGCGGCGATCGCAGAAGAGCGCGCCGCCGAGCGCGCGGACGTCCTGCGGCGTCCTGATCCAGCTCGACGTCTTCGTGTCGAACTCGCCGAGCTCCTGCAGGTTCCGATACTCCGCCTCCGTCAGCAGCTCGACGCCCATCGCCGCCGCCATCTCGACCACGCTGTTCTTCGGCTTGTTCTCCTTGCGCGCGTCGAGCGCCTTGCGGTCGTAGCATGCGCTCCTGCGCCCCGCGGGGCTTTCGGGCGAGCAATCGCAGAACACCAGGCGCCCGTCCTTCTCCTGGCCGATCACGTCCGGCTCGCCGCCGCTCTCCTCCATCGCCGCCAGCGACTTCAGCGCGCCCGCGTTCTTCTGCAGCCTCGCCTGCACGTCGTCCCACGCGATGCCCTTGTGGCGCCGCATGTTCTTCTCGAAGCGTGCCTTCAGCGTCCCGAGCAGCTCGTCGTTCTTCTTCGCCACCTTCACCTCGCCGTGCGTGTCGTATCGACATAGGCCGCGTTCCCGCGCAGCCCCACCCACCAGAACGCGAACCCTGAGGCCGCGCCGAAAATCGCGCCGATCGCCGACAGACCCGCCGCCGCCGCGATCAACGGCAACAAGGGAGAATCCGACGGGCCGCTGAGCGCCATCGCCACCATCATAAGGATCGGAACCAGCGCCCCAACCACCGCGCCGCCGAGCATCACCTGCCAGATCTCGAGCCACTTCTGCCGCAGGAAGAACGCGAAGACCGGCACGCCGAGAAGCAGCATCGCCGGATATCCGTAGACCACGGAAATGAACGTCGCCGGGCCGGCGAGAAAGATCACCGGGCTCACCAGGACGACCGGCGCGAGCGGTGCGACAACGAAGGCCAGGACGAGACGTGCGTTCGGCCACCGGCTGCCAGGCGCCACCGCGGAACTCACTCCGTCTTCAGCGCAGCGCGCAAAGCGGGTCCGGGCTGGAACTTCTCGCCCATGAACCTCGGCTTGCCCCGATCGGAGGCGACGATCGCATCGACGATCGTCGCTCCCGCCGCGGCTCCGAGCGCGCCGGGAACGATCGGCGCCCGCGCGGGAATCGACCGGTTTGCGACGTCCATCGACGTCGTGTCCTGCATCGGTGAGGGCTCCCTCTCGATGTAGACCCTCGGAGCAAGACCCGCGGCGCTCGGCAGATAGATGCCGCAGTCGGCGACGAGGCCCGGAGCGGTGGAGTCCACGTATACCGTCCTGAAGCAGCCAGCGGGGCCGCGAAAGTACATCCCCTCGGCATCCTGGTACTCCGCCTGGTATCGACCTGCAAGGATCGTGATCTTCGCCAGGACATTGTTGATGCCGCCGAGGTGGTTTTCGTACAAGTAATCCTGGTCGAGGCGGATCGCGCGGTTGGCGCTCGGCGCCTGCAGGTCCGCGGGATCGAACACCGTTGCGGCGGCCCCGCATCCGCCAAGGAAAACACACGCAAGGATCAGAATCGAAGAACGAACGCTCGGCATGGCCAACCCCCTTTAGCTGGATGCACAAACTCCCGGACACTGCCGCGATACGTTACGCCGCGCCCACCGGAACGGCAACGCTGCGCCTCGCCTTCGTGCCTAGCGCGGCTCGATCCTGACGAGCTTCATGCGTCCGGACGCGCCCGACTTGATCGATACGTCCGCCTTGCGGCAACCGAACTGCTCGGCCACCAGCGCGATCAGCTCCTCGTTCGCCTTTCCATCGACCGGCGGGCTCTTCAGATTCGCGAGCCAGCTTCCGTCCGGTTGCCGCACGAGCGACGAAGTCCGGGATCGCGGCTTGACCTTGATCTGAAGGAGGATCATCTAGTCTTGGCTCCATGCGCTCGACGCGCGCGCATCCGGCTACGCGTAAATAAGCGCGCCGACGATTACTGCGGCGTCCAGCAGGACCCAGCCGACGCAAGGCAGATAGATGTTCTTGTCGCCCTTCTGGAAGCCGTACCAGAACCAGAGGAACGCGGAGAGCAGGTAGGCGCCCCAGGAGACGACCGACACCCCGGAAGCGCGGTGGCCGACCCAGATGGTCAGCACCTGCGGAATGGTCATCGCCATGGTGAAGATCGACATCGCGCCGAGCGCCTTGCTGAAGAGCGTGTCCGGGGCGACGGCGGTGGCAGGATTCTTCGGATCCGGTGCCATGAGCCCTCCCTAAAACGGCTTTACAGGATGCGGTTGAACCAGAGAAGCGAGAGGAGCGCCGAGACGACGGCGAGGACGGCGGCGGCGGCGGCGAAGAGAGCGGTGATCTCGGTCTTCCGCTTCTCGAGGGTGAATTTGGAGTTGAGGTCCTGGTAGACCTTCTTCAGGTCGGCGGCGTTGCCGGCGTAGAAGTACTGGCCGCGCGTGACGTCGGCGATGGTCTTCAGCGTCTCCTCGTCGAGACGCACGTGCATGGACCAGCCTTCGAAGCCGATCACCTCGCCTTCCACGGTGCCGACGCCCACGGTGTAGACGCGCACGCCGCGGTCGGCGGCCAGGCGAGCGGCGGCGACGGAGTCCGGGCCGGTGGTGCGCTGGCCGTCGGTGAGCAGGATGATGAGGGCGGAGCCGTACGAGCCCGGCGGAACCGGCGGCGGCGAAGGCTGCTGCTTGATGCCGGTGCGCTGCTCCATGCCGAAGGTCGCGACGTCGATGCCGGAGTTCGGGAAGATGGTGGCGAGCGAGACGAGGATCGCGCTGCCGATCGCGGTGGCGCGCTGGAGCTGGAAGCGGTCGATCGCGGCGTAGAGGTCGTCCTTGTTGCGCGTCGGCGCCTGGGCGACGGTCGCCGTGCCGGCGAAGGCGACGATGCCGATGCGGACGTGCTCCGGCTGCTCGGCGATGAACGCCTTGGCGGCGGCCTGCGCGGCGGCGAGGCGGTTCGGCTCGACGTCCTGCGCGCGCATCGAGCCCGACACGTCCATCGCAAGGATGATGGTCTCGCTCTGCGAAGGCAGCGTCACGGTCGCCTGCGGCCGCGCTACCGAAACGATAAGGACCGCGAGGGCCAGGAGGAACAGCGCGGGCGGCACGTGGCGGCGGAATCCCGCGCCCTTCCCCAACGCCTCCTTCACCAGCTCGAGGCTCGCGAAGCGCAGCGCGTATTTCTTCTTGCGCCTGAGCGTCCAGAGGTACGCGAGCACCAGCAGCGGCAGCAGGAAGAGAAGCCAGAGGGCTTCGGGCCAGATGAAGCTCATGCCGAATTTCTTTCAAAAGAAACATCTTTTGAAAAAGCAGTGCGGCTGCGTCTTTTTCTCAGGCCGGCGAAGCGGTAGATCGCGTCGGCGAGGTCGTCGTCGGTGCCGAGCTCGATGCAATCCACGCCCGCCTCGGCGAAGGCGCCGCGCAGGCGCTCTTCGCGCTTGCGCGAGGCGGCGGCGAAGCGCCGGCGGAAGCCTTTGTCGTGCGTGTCGACGAGGATCGTCTCGCCGGTCTCCGAATCGCGGAACGGAAGCAGGCCGATGTCCGGAAGCTCGGACTCGAGGGGATCGTAGAGGCGCACCGCGATGAGCTCGTGGCGTTGCGCGAGGAAGCCGAGCAGGCTTTCCCAGCCCGGCTCGCTGATGAAGTCCGAGACGACGAAGACGAGCGAGCGCCGCTTGATCGCGTGCGCCGCGGCCTTGAGCAGGGCTCGCAGGTCCGTCGCCGCCGGATTCTCCGCGGGACGGCGGCTCTGCATCGCGTGCAGGAGCCGCAGCACGTGGCGCCGCCCGCCGCGCGCGGGGATCACGCCGTCGACCGCGTTGCCGTACAAGAGCGCGCCGACGCGATTGCCGTGCCGCGTGAGCGCCCGGGCGAGCGATGCGACGAACGCCTCCGACACGGCCCGCTTCTTCACTTTCCGCGATCCGAAGTCGATCGAGGCGCTGAGGTCGAGCAGGAACCAGGCGGTGATCTCGCGGTCCTCGTGGTACTCGCGCACGTAAGGCGCCTGGAGGCGAGCGGTCACGTTCCAGTCGATGCGCCGCACGTCGTCGCCGTACTGGTACTCGCGGAGATCCGCGAGGTCGAGGCCGTGCCCGCGGAAGAGCGTGCGGTAGTCGCCCTGGAGCAGGCCGTCCAGCCGCCGCAGGACGGTCCACTCCAGCCGTCTCAGGACGGTCTCAGGACTGCTGCTGGGCGTCGACTCTGACATGCGTCTGCAGCGCCTTCTCGGGAATGCGCACGTGCTTCATCACGCGCCTGACCAGCTCGTCGGACGTGAGGCCCTCGGCAAGCGCTTCGTACGACAGAACGAGACGGTGGCGGAAGACGTCGGGAACGAGGTCGACGACGTCCTCCGGGAGCGCGTAGTCGCGCCCGCGCAGGAACGCGAGCGCCCGGGCGCCTTCGATCAGGTGGATGGACGCGCGTGGGCTGGCGCCGTACGACAGATATTTCGAGAGGCCCGCCAGGCCGAACCGGTTCGCGTCGCGCGTCACGTTGGCGAGGCGCACCGCGTACTGCATGAGCGAAGGCTCGACGTACACCGCGCGGCACTGCTTCTGCCACACGGCGAGCTCGGCGGTGTCCGCCACCGCGCTCACCTCCTGCGCGATGCCGGTGACGCGCTCGACGATGACGAATTCCTCTTCCTCGGACGGATAGCCAACCAGCACCTTGAGCATGAAGCGGTCGACCTGCGCCTCGGGCAGCGGATAGGTGCCCTCGGTCTCGATCGGGTTCTGCGTCGCCATGACGAGGAACGGCTCGGGCACCTTGTGCGTCTCGCCGGCGATCGTCACCTGGTGCTCCTGCATCACCTCCAGCAGCGCGCTCTGCACCTTCGCCGGCGCGCGGTTGATCTCGTCGGCGAGCAGCAGGTTGCAGAACACCGGGCCGAGCGCGGTCGCGAACTCGCCGGTCTTCTGGTTGTAGATGCGCGTGCCGACGAGGTCGGCGGGCACGAGGTCGGGCGTGAACTGGATGCGCCGGAAGCTGCCGCGCACCGCCTGCGCGAGCGTCTTGATGGTGAGCGTCTTCGCGAGGCCGGGCACGCCCTCGACCAGCAGGTGCCCCTGGGCGAGCATCGCCACCAGCACGCGCTCGAGGAAGTGGTCCTGCCCCACCACCACCTTCTTCACTTCGTAGAGGATGCGCTCCATTTTTTCTCCGGGATCAGAACGGCGCGAGGCCGGCGGAAGCGGCCGCGTTCTCGATCGGCACCGCGAAGCCGATGCCGATGAAGACGCGCTGCTCGCTGGGATTGAGGAGCCCGGTGACGATGCCGATCACCTCGCCCTCGTAGGTGACGAGCGGGCCGCCGGAATTGCCGGGATTCACGGCAGCGTCGAACTGGATCAGGTTGGTGAGGATGCGCTCGCCGCTCTGCGAGCGGAATTCGCGCTTCAGCCCGGAGATCACGCCCGCGCTCGCCGAGGGGCCGATGCCGAACGGGAAGCCGGCCGCGACCACCGCGTCGCCGGGACGCAGGCCCGCCGTGGAGCGGATCGTCGCCGGCTCGAGGTCGTCGGGAACTTTTTCCGCCTTCAGGATCGCGAGGTCGTGCTCGGGGCGCTCGCCGATCAGCGAGGCCTCCGACTCCATGCCGTCGAAGAACATCACCTTGATGCGCTGCGCGCCGCGCACCACGTGGAGATTGGTGAGGATCGTGCCGTTGTCGACGATCACCACGCCGGTGCCGATGCTGCCCTGCGGGTCTCCCGGGCTCGGGGGCTCGTCCTCGGGCCCTCGACCGCCGCCGAGCGACGACGGCGGATCGGCGATGGACGCGAGCGCGCGCACGCGCACGATCGACGGGCGGATTTTCGCGAACGCGTCGGCGGCTTCCGGCTTCGCGGCGGCGTCGATCGCCTTCTGCACGACGGCCTGGACTTCGGCCTGGTTCATGCCGCGGAATCTCGGCAGCCACATCCACGCCGCCGCTACAGCGAGCATCGCGACGGCGGCGACAGCGAGGATCCGGGTCTTTCGCCCCGGGCGGGGCACGCGCAAGCGGCGCGGCGCCGAGTCGCTCTTCGGCGGCGCCACGACGGGCGCCTCCGCCTCGTCCTGACGAGGGGAGCGCGGGCGGGAGCGACTGTAGACCGCCATCCTCTTCATTGCGAAAAGATTCTACAGAACCCGAAACGCGAAATCGTGTCCATCACCGGATGCCGAGAACCGAGTTGGACAGCGAATGGAAGGAATGGGTCCGTCACAATGTGGAGAGGGGCTGCTCCAAGGATGAGCTATTCAGCATCCTGGTGAGCGAGGGCTTCGCCCGCGAGGCCGCCCATCGCGCGCTCCATCCGATCCGCATTGCACAATCGCGGCGCCTGGACACGCCCCGCGCCGAAATTTACATGGCGGAGGAATTCCTCGACGAGGCCGAGTGTGCCCACCTGGTCGCCCTCATGCACGACCACCTCCGGCCTTCCACGATCACCGTGGCCGACGAGCCGGACAAGTTCTTCCGCCGCAGCAAGACCTGCGACCTCGGCCTGCTCGACGATCCGGTCGCGGCGCGGATCGACCGGCGCATCTGCGAGGCGCTTTCCATCGACCCCGCGCTCGCCGAGCCGACCCAGGCCCAGCGCTACGACGTCGGCGACGAGTTCAAGGCGCATACCGACTACTTCGAGGCCTACGAGCTGGAAAAATTCTCCACGCCGGAATGGGGCCAGCGGAGCTGGACCTTCATGGTCTACCTGAACGAGCCCGAAGGCGGAGGCGAGACCGCGTTCACCAGCCTCGGCCTCTCGGTCAAGCCGCGCACCGGGCGCGCGGTGATCTGGAACAACCTGCTGCCTGGCGGCGAGCCCAATCCCGACACGATCCACCACGGCATGCCGGTCATAGCGGGTACAAAGGCGATCATCACGAAGTGGTTCCGCCGGCGTAGGCCTGGGTGAGCTCGAGCGCCCAGCTCGAGACCACCTTGTCCTCGTCGAGCAGCGCGCCGCGCACCGTGTAGCGCTGCGCGTCCTTCTGCTGGATGCTCTCGAAGCCGCGGTAGCGGCCGGTCGGGCTCGCGTAGGCCGAGAGGATCGCGTCGCCCGCGACGACGAAGCGCCCGCGCAGCGCGCCGATGGCAGGATTGGTCGAGCTCCAGTGCGTCGAGCGCGCCCCGGGCGAGAACGGCTCGATCTCGTAGCGGTTGTGGTGCAGCGCCGGGCGGTTGCCCCTCACCCTGAGCACGCCCTCGAAGAGCCAGCGCCTTTCCTCGTGGCGGATCGTCGTGTCGCCGTCCACCGGCGCCGGCAGCCCGCCCGCGTCCCGGTACTCTCCCGCGGCGCGCCACGTGCCCGGCAGGAAGAGGAAGGTGTGCTCCAAGCTGGCCCCGTGTTGCTCCCTGTGGCTACCTGTGGAACTGCCCGCCAACTATAGCAGCCCGTGTGCAAGAATCGTCCCAAGGAGGAGTCATGACAAGAGCCATCCTGTTCGCGGCCCTGCTCTCGCTCTGCGGCGCCGCCTACCCGCAAGCCTGGCCTTCCAAGCCGATCCGCTTCGTCGTCTCGTTCCCGCCGGGGGGCAGCTCCGACCTCGTCGCCCGCCTGATCGCGCCGAAGATGTCCGAGCGCCTCGGCCAGCAGCTCGTGATCGAGAACAAGCCCGGCGCCGGCGGCAACATCGGCATCGAGATGGTCGCCAAGGCCGCCCCGGACGGCTACACGATCGGCCTCGCCGCCGCGGGCGCGCTCTCGGTGAACGCGAGCCTCTACAAGAACATGCCGTTCGATCCCGAGAAGGACCTCGCGCCGGTGACGCTGCTCGCGATGATCCCGTTCGTGCTCGTGACGAACAGCGCGCAGCCGGTGCCGGACCTCAGGCACCTGATGGCCGCGGCGAAGGCGAAGCCGGGCACGATCATGATCGCCCACGGCGGCAACGGCTCGGCGATGCACCTCTCCGGCGAGCTCCTCAAGATGATGGCGGGCCTCGACATGGTGTCGGTCCCCTACAAGGGCAGCGGCCCGGTTTCCGCGGCGGTGCTCGGCGAGCAGGTCGCGGTCGGCGTGGTCGACATCCCTTCAGCCATCGCCAACATCCGCGACGGGCGCCTCCGCGCGCTCGCCGTCACCACCGACCGCCGGATTTCCTCGCTGCCGAACGTGCCGACGTTCGCCGAAGCCGGCGTGCCGGGGTACGAGTCGATCGGCTGGTTCGGCATGGTCGCGCCGGCGGGGACCCCGAAAGCGATCATCGACCGCCTCAACGCGGAGGCCGCCGCAGCGCTCAGGGACCCGGAGATCGCGAAGCGCGCGACGGCCGCGGGCGCCGAGCCGCTCACCGACACGCCGCAGGAATTCGCCGCCTTCATCCATTCCGAGGCCCGCAAGTGGGCCCAGGTCATCAAGACCGCCAACGTGAGGATCGACTAATGGCAAGCCCGGTCATCGACGTCCACACCCACATGCTCACGCACGAGTGGGTCTCGCTGCTCGAGAAGCACGGCGGCCGCTATTCGCTGAAGGAGGTGAAGGGCGGCCTGCGTGCGATCCACCTCGACGGCGCGCCTTTCATGACGCCGGTGCCGCCGATGTTCGACTGGGAGCTGCGCATCAAGAACATGAACAAGGCGAAAGTCGACGTCGCCGTGGTCTCGCTCTCCTGTCCCAACACCTACTGGGGCGGCCCCGAGATCAGCCTCGAGGCGGCGCGCATCATGAACGACGACATGGCGCGCGCGCAGCGCCAGTGGCCCGACCGCATCCGCTTCTTCGCCTCCCTGCCCTGGCAATACGAGGACCTCGCGCTGAAGGAGCTCGATCGCGCGTGCAAGGCCGGCGCGGTCGGCGTGATGGTGCTCGCCAATATCGACGGGAAGTCGCTCACGGACCCGTCTTTCGCGAATATCTGGAAGGCGATCGACGACAAAGGCCTTCCTGTCCTCGTCCATCCGAGCGCGCCCCCGGGCGTGTCGCAAATGGGGATGCACGAGTTCCAGCTCACCGCGCCGATCGGCTTCACGTTCGACACCTCGCTCGCGGTGTCGCGCTGCATCCTCGACGGCTTCTTCGAGCGCTACAGGAAGCTGAAGCTGATCGCCTCGCACGGCGGCGGCGCGCTGCCCTATCTCGTCGGGCGCCTGGATATCTGCTGGCACAACATCCCCGCCACCGCGGCGAAGACGAAGAAGCCGCCCAGCTACTACATGAAGCGCATCTTCGTGGACACGGTCGTCTTCCGCCAGAGCGTGGTCGACATGTGCGTGGAGGTCTGCGGCGAGAACAACGTCCTCTACGGCTCCGACTACCCGCACACCATCGGCGACATGAAGGGCTGCCTCTCGCGCGTGAACGCGCTTCCCTCGAAGACGCGCGACAAGGTGCGCGGGCGCAACTCGGAGCGGATCTTCCGCCTCTAGGCGGCGCTCATCTTCCCGGCGGCGTCGCCGGAACCTGCTTCCAGCCTTCCGCGCACTGCGAGACATACGGGTAGAAGGACTTGCTCGACTCGCAGTAGTACCAGACGGTGGACGCAGGCGCCGCGGCGGCCGTCGGAGCGGGTGCGGGAGCCGCGGGGGGAGGCGGCGTTTGCGCTATGGGCGCATCCGCGGGAGGCGTTGCAACGGCGTATCCGCCGGGCGCCTGCGTGTAGTAGACGTCGTCGGCGTAGTAGTACGGCGTGCCTGCGACGTAGACGGTGGTGTAGGCCGGCGGCAGCACCGGGATCACGATGCCGACCGGCGGGCGCACGACGACGAAGCCGGTGCGCGCCGGGGCGTACCAGACGCCGCCGTGGAAGTAGTAGTGCGCGCCGCCGCGCCACGTAAGCGCGATGTGGCCGGCGGGCAGCACGGCGACGCCGTAGCCGACCCGCGGATAGTAGTGGTTGTGGTTGAACCGCGAGTCGTAGACGACGTGCGGCGTTCGGTAGAACTCGTGCCGCGGTTGCGCCAGCGCGGGAAGCGCGAAGGAGGCAGCGAGTGCGGCGAACAGGATCTTTTTCATGGCTCGACTGTAGCCCCGCTTTTTGCGGGCAGCCGTACCAATTTGTATCGGTTGGTTAACAGCCTTGCGCGCGCCTTACACGCCGGCCTTACAATCGGCGCCGTGCTCTACCTCGAAGACTTGCATCCCGGACAGGTTTTCGCCTCGGGTCGCCTGAAGGTCACCGAAGAGCGGATCAAGTCCTTCGCCGCGGAGTTCGATCCGCAGCCCGCGCACCTGGACGACGCGGCCGCGCGCGACACGATCTTCCGCGGCCTCGCCGCGAGCGGCTGGCACACAGCGGCGATCACGATGCGCCTGTACGTGGAAAGCGAGTTCAAGCCTGCGGGCGGCATCGTCGGCGCGGGATTCGACGAATTCACCTGGCCGCGCCCGGTGCGTCCGGGAGATGAGCTCCACCTGAAGATCGAGGTGCTGGAAGTGCGGCCCTCGAAGTCGCGCCCCAGCCAGGGCATGGCCAAGGTGCGCACGACGACGCTCAACCAGAACGGCGAGCCGGTCCAGATTTCGGTGGGGAACCTCGTGGTACTGCGGAAACCGGCCTAGCGCGGGCGCGCAGCGAGGATCTCGGCGCGCACCTCGCGCAGCTTCGCTTTCAGCTTCATCTCGTTCTCGTGGCCGACGCGGATCATGAGCTTCTGCCCCGCGGAGAGCTCCTCGAGCTCGGGATCGGCGAACGTGTAGCGCACCTTCGGCTGCGCGAGCTTCGGCGGCGCCGGCAGCTCGGGCGCCTCCAGCAGGTCGTCGATCGCCTCGATCAGCCGGTCGTTGAAGTACTTGCCCGGATACCCGAGCTGCTCGTACGCCTGCTGGAACAGCGGATAGCTGTCGATGTAGCGGCGCACGAGCGCGCGCGAGTCGATCGACTGCACGACGCGCACATACGGCTCGTAGCGGGCGGAATTGCGCGCGGCGATCACAGCCTGGTCGCCCTCGCCCGTCGCAATGAACGGTCCGGGCACCGGCTGCCAGGGCAGCATGCGCGCCGGCGCGGTTTCGCGCGGCAGGTTGTCGACCGTGGCGACGATGCGCCGCACGAGCGAGGCGGGATAGACGAGGTCGGTGAACGGCTTCGCGCCGATGAGCGAGCTCAGCGCGTCGCGCATCATCGAGTCGCTGTTCTCGAGCGTCGGCAGGCCTTTCGACGCTTCGGGCGTCGGCGTCTCGATCGGGTGGCGGACCGAGGGCTCCGCGGGCGCCTGCGGCGCGGCCTGCGATGCAGGCGGCGCCGGCTGCGGCGCGGGGGCCGGCTCCGAGCGAGGCCAGAAGTAGTAGAGCGCCGCGGCCGCGCCGAGCAGCGTCACGACCAGCGCGAACACCCACCACGCCGAGGACGAGCCCGGCTCGCGCCCGTAGGGTCGCTCTTCGCGCATGGCCCACTCCTTCGACCACTGGTCGGAGGAGTGCGAAGGCGAGGATCGCTCCATCCTCCGCATTCTACGCGCCGGTCGCTTAAGGCGGACTTAGCCGCTAGTGCGCGCGGGGCCTCCGTTCGGCCTGCTCCCGCCGGCCCGAAAGCCCGCGGCCGTGCGAACCTTCGGCGAACTCCTCGATGATCTTGCGGTTGAAGGCCGGGATGTCGCCGGGATTGCGGCTGGAGACGAGCCCGCGATCGACGACGACCTCTTCGTCCACCCATTTCGCGCCCGCGTTCTGCAAGTCGGTGCGCAGCGACGGCCAGGACGTCAGGGTCCTGCCCTTCACTACGCCCGCCTCGACCAGCGTCCAGGGGCCGTGGCAGATCACGCCGATCGGCTTGCCCGCGTCGAAGAACTGCTTCGTAAACTCGACCGCCTTGCGGTTCGTGCGCAGCTGGTCCGGATTCGCGACGCCGCCCGGCAGCAGCAGCGCGTCGTAGTCGTCCGCGCTCGCCTCCTCGACCGGCACGTCGACATGGAAGCGCTCGGCCTTGTCGAAGTGGTTCCAGCCCTGCACCTCGTCCTTCGCGGGGGAAACGATGAAAGTCTCCGCGCCCGCTTCCTCGAGCGCCTTGCGCGGCCCGACCATTTCCGCCTGCTCGAATCCTTCCGCGACGAGGATCGCGACGCGCTTGCCATTCAATGCAGCCATGAGGGTCTCCCGTAAGTTGACTCCGGGAGTGCCGCAAGCGCCGTTCCCGCCGGCCGCTATGGCAGCAGGTGCCTGCGGAAGAACTCGGCGATCTTCCGGTCCACGCCAGGCAGGACCTTGCGGTCGAAGCCGGGCGGATCGTCCATCAGGTCCGCCGCGATTTCAGGCAGCCCGGGCGGGTACGGCGAGAGCAGCGCGCCGTGCCCGCCTCCGCGGATCTCCGCTACGAGCTCGCATTGCTTGCAGGCCGCGAGCACGGCGCCGCCATGGAAGCGCGGCGCCAGCCACTTGTCGCGGTCCGCGGTCACCAGGCCGAGCGGGGCCTGGAGCTTCGAGAACGAAGCCATGTCGAAGTCGGCTGCGAACGGCACGCCCGCGACGACGGCGCGAACGCGCGGATCGGTGAACGACTGAGGCGTGGCATCGGTCAGCCGCCAGCGGATGATCGCCTTCGAGGCCGCGATCTTCCAGGAATCGAAGAAGTCTCCGCGCAGGCGCGTGGCCAATCCCACGCAGGAAGGAAAGGCCTCTTCGATGTGCGCTTCGCAGAATTTCGCGAGCAGCGCCGGCGACCAGCGCCCGCCCGCGAGCGTGAGCGCCGTATGCCCGCCCGCGGACATGCCGTAGACGCCGACCTTGTCCACGGAAAGCAGCGAGGCGAAGCGCGCATCGCGCTTCACCGCATCGATCGCCCGCGAGACTTCCGCCGGACGCCGCTTCCAGCTTGCCGGCCCGACCTTGCTCATGTCGCGGTAGTTGTCGCCCTGGTGCTCGGGCAGCGCGACGACGAAGCCCGCCTCCACCAGCGTGCGGGCGAGATCCGCGTGCACCCAGGGCGCGCCGCCCGAGCCGTGGGACACCACGACCAGTCGGCCGTTGCCGCGCTCCGGCTTCGCGGCTTCCGCGAAGCTCAACTTGAAAGGGCCGCGCTCGATCGGCTTGTCCGGAGCCGCAGTCGGATAGAACACCGTGATCGGGCCGTCGCCCTCCGGGCCGGGAACGACGTCGACGCCTGTACCGGCCGAGGCGAGGGCCGCGACGGAAGCAAGAAGGAGGGCGGCGAAGGCGCGGAGCACGGCGCCATTCTGCCGGAATTCCTTAAGGTTCCCTTCAGGCTTGGCGCTTGCTTCGGGGCTTCCGAAAGGAATTTCCCATGGGCAAGCAGCCCGAAGGCTTCGAGGAACGCGAGCACCACGCCGGCGGGTGGCCCTCGCTGAAGGCCACCGGTTCGATCCTGCTGCGCGAGCACATCCCGCTCGAGGGCAGCCGTATCCTCCTCAAGCAGAACAAGCCCGACGGCTACGCGTGCGTGAGCTGCTCGTGGGCGAAGCCGGCCGACCCGCACGCGGCGGAGTTCTGCGAGGAAGGCGCCAAGGCGACCGCCTGGGAAATCACCGACAAGAAGCTGACGCCGGACTTCTTCCGCGCGCACACGCTCGCCGAGCTTCGCACCTGGCACGACCACGACCTCGAGGCCGGCGGGCGCGTCACGGCGCCGATGCGCTGGGATTCGTCGCTCGACAAGTACGTCGAGATCGGCTGGGAAGAGGCGTTCGCGGCGATCGGCGCCGAGCTGAAGAAGCTCGACCCGAAGTCGGTCGTGCTCTACAGCTCCGGCCGCGCCTCGCTCGAGGCCTCCTACCTGTACCAGCTCTTCGCCCGCATGTACGGCAACAACAATCTTCCCGACAGCTCGAACATGTGCCACGAGAGCACGTCGGTCGCCCTGCCGAAGACGATCGGCGTCGGCGTCGGCACGGTGAGCCTCGAGGACTTCCGGCGCACCGACTGCATCTTCTTCTTCGGGCAGAACGTCGGCGTCAACAGCCCGCGCATGCTGCATTCGCTGAAGTCGGTGCGCGAGCGCGGCGCGCCGATCGTCACGTTCAACCCGCTGCGCGAGCCGGGCCTGGTCAGCTTCGCCGACCCGCAGTCGCCGAAGCAGATGCTGGGCGGCCCCGACACGCAGATCAGCACGCAGTACCACCAGCTGAAGCCGGGCGGCGACTCCGCGGTCCTCATGGGCCTGTGCAAGGTCCTGATCGAGCTCGACGACATCGCGAAGCGCGAGGGCAAGGTGCGCGTGCTCGACACCGGCTTCATCGAGCAGCACACGCACGGCTTCGAGGAGTTCGCGAGCGCGGCGCGCAGCTGGAGCTGGGCCGACATCGAGCGCGAATCGGGGCTCCCGCGCGCGGCGATCGAGGAAGCGGCGCAGGAATACGCGCGCGCGCAGGCGGTGATGGGCATCTACGGCATGGGCCTCACGCAGCACCGCAAGGGCGTGCAGAACGTCCAGATGCTGTGCAACCTGCTGCTCCTGCGCGGCAACATGGGCAAGCCGGGCGCCGGGATCTGCCCGGTGCGCGGCCACTCGAACGTGCAGGGGCAGCGCACCGTGGGCATCACCGAGAAGCCCGACCTCGCCCCGCTCGACAAGCTGAAGGCGCTCTACGGCTTCGAGCCGCCGCGCGACAAAGGCCTGAACACCGTCGAGACCTGCGAAGGCGTGCTGGACGGCAGCGTGAAGGCCTTCATCGGCCTGGGCGGCAACTTCGTGCGCGCGGTGCCCGACCGCGAGCGCATCGAGGAAGCCTGGATGAAGCTCCGCCTGACGGTGCAGGTCGCGACGAAGCTGAACCGCAGCCACCTCGTGCACGGCGAGATCTCCTACCTCCTGCCCTGCCTCGGCCGCATCGAGATCGACCGGCAGGCGAGCGGCGAGCAGGCCGTCTCCATGGAGAGCAGCATCGGCCACATGCACGGCTCGCGCGGCGCGGCGGAGCCTGCGAGCCCGCTGCTGCGCTCCGAGCCGGCGATCGTCGCGGGCATCGCAAAGGCCACGCTGCCGCCGAACCCCAAGGTGCCGTGGGACGAATGGGTGGCGGACTATTCGCTCGTGCGCGACGCGATCGCCAAGACGTATCCCGAGATCTTCCACGACTTCAACGCGCGCATGTGGACGCCCGGCGGCTTCCCGCGCCCGCTCGGCGCGCGCGAGCGCGTGTGGAAAACGCCGAACGGCAAGGCGAACTTCATCACCCCGAAGGCGCTCTCCGAGGATCCGGACATGCCCGAGGCCGGGCCGGACGTGCTGCGGCTCACCACGATCCGCTCGATCGGCCAGTTCAACACGACGATCTACGACCACGACGACCGATACCGGGGCATTGAAGGCACGCGCATGGTCCTGCTTGCCAACCGCGCCGATCTCGCGCGCCTCGGCCTGCGCGAAGGCGACGTCGTCACGGCCGCTACGGTCGCGGGCGACGGCTTCACGCGCGAGGTCCGCGGCCTGCGCATCGTGCCTTACGACGTGCCGAACGGCTGCATCGCAGGCTACTACCCGGAATGCAATCCGCTCATTCCACTGTGGCACCACGCCGAAGGCAGCAAGGTGCCTGCCGCGAAGTCCATTCCGATCCGATTGAGAAAGGAAGCAAATTGAGTCCTCCCGCCGTGGCCGCGGAAGTTCCCGTTGCCCTGGTCTACAACGGCGTGTCGCACGCGGTGATGCTCGCCACGCCGCAGGATCTCGAGGACTTCGCGCTGGGCTTCAGCCTGAGCGAAGGCATCGTCGGCGACGCGCGGCAACTGTATGGCGTCGAAGTGGAGCGCTGCGGGAAAGGAATCGAGGCGCAGATATCGATCGCCTCGGAGCGCATGGCCGCACTCAAGCTGCACCGGCGCAGCCTCGCCGGCCGCACGGGCTGTGGGCTGTGCGGCGCCGAAAGCCTGGACCAGGCGGTACGTGTCCCCGGCACGGTCGAGCCGGGGGGTCACGTGCACGCCGAAGCGATTCATCGAGCGATGTCGCAGCTTTCGGACGAGCAGGCCCTGCATCGCGAGACCGGCGCGACGCACGCTGCGGGATGGGCAGACTGGAACGGCAACCTCGTGCTCGCGCGCGAGGACATCGGCCGGCACAACGCGCTCGACAAGCTGATCGGCGCCATGGCGCGCCGCAAGCTTTCGCCCACGGAGGGCTTCGCGGTCGTCACCAGCCGCGCGAGCTACGAAATGGTGCAGAAGGCGGCGAGCGCGGGCTTCCGCCTGCTCGCCGCGCTTTCCGCGCCGACCGAGCTCGCGGTGAAGCTCGCCGAAATGTCCGGCCTCACGCTGCTCGGCTTCGTGCGCTCGGGGCGGCACACGCTCTACAGCCACCCCGAGCGGCTCGACTAGTCCTTCGTGCCGACCAGCTTCTGGATCACCGGGCGCGAGCCCTGGAGCGCGGTGCGCTGCATGTAGAAGGAAAGGCCGCGCGGGCCGCCGAGCTCCTCGCCTCCGCCCGCGCGCCCGGGACCGCCGTGCACGAGCTGCGGCAGCACCGTGCCCGGCCCGGGCGAGAGCTCGATCTTCGGATGCCCGAGGAACAGGCGGCCGTTGTACGGCGCCATTTCCATCACCGCCGGCTCGATGAACGCCTGGTCTTCGGAATAGATCGAAGAGACGAGGCCGCCGTTCGCCTGCGCGATCACCGCGCCGGGATGGCCTTCGTACTGGATGAGCGTCGCAACCGGGCCGAAGACTTCGCGCTCGTGGACGGCGCGCGCCCCGGCCGCGGCTTCGACGAGAGTCGGCGCGACGAAGTAGCCCTTCGCCGGCAGCGCTTCCTGCGAGAACACTTTCTTTCCTTCGCGCAGCAGGCCCTCGATGCCGGCGCGCGCTTCGTCTCGCTGCGAGCCGGTGGCGACCGGCCCCATGCGCGTCGCCTCTTCGGCGGGATCGCCCACCTTCACGGCGGAGAGCAGCTCCGACAGGTCGCTTTTCACCGATTCAATCGCCTCGGGCGCCACGAGGATGCGGCGGATCGCGGTGCATTTCTGGCCCGCCTTCTGCGTCATGTCGCGCACGACGTCCTTGAGGAAGGTCTCGTACATGTCGCTGCCCGGCTCGACTTCGGGGCCGAGCACCGCGGCGTTGAGGCTGTCGGCCTCGACGTTCACGCGCACCGAATGGCGGATCACGTTCGGCAGCGCGCGGATCGCCTCCGCGGTCGCGCCCGAGCCGGTGAACGCCAGCACGTCCTGCGCGCCGAGGTGCGCGAGCAGGTCGCGCGGCGAGCCGACGAGCACCGAAAGCGCGCCTTCCGGCAGCACCTTCCCTTCGACGAGGATCTCGACGATGCGATGCGCGAGGAGCGCGGAGCTGGTCGCGGGCTTGCTCAGCACCGGCATCCCGGCGAGGAGCGCGACCGCCGCCTTCTCGGCGAAGCCCCAGGCGGGGAAGTTGAACGCGTTCACGTGCACCGCGACGCCCTGGCGCGACACCGAGATGTGCTGCGCATGGAAGCGCGGCGAGCGCCCGAGCTGGATGCCTTCGCCGTCGACGAGGATCCGCGCCGAGCCGAGCGCCGCCGCGGTTTCGGCATAAGCGAGCAACGTAGCGATGCCGCCGTCGATGTCGAACTTAGCGTCGGAGCGCGTATTCCCGCCGTTCACGATGCCGAGCTCGAGCAGCTCCGTGCGATGTTCCTGCATCGCGTCGGCAATCGCTTTCAGCAGCGCCCCGCGCTCGGCGAATGTTAGGGCGCGCAGCGCAGGCCCCCCGGTCCTGCGCGCGTAGTCCAGCGCGGCGGCAAGGTCGATGCCTTCGCTGCTCGCCGTCGCGAGCGGCGCCTCGGTGGCGGGATTGAACAGCGTCTGCCCGGTGCCGCTTCCGGCGGCCCAGCGGCCGCCGAGGTAGCTACGCAGTTGCGGTGTGCTCATGGGCAGCGATAGTACCTCTGCGCGCCAGCATCCAAAGCGCGAACCCGAGGCCGAGCGCCGCTATCAGGTGCTTGAGCGTGTGCCCGCTCACCGCATGGCCGGTCCACTCGAAGATGCGGAAGTCCGCGACCTCGGCGATCTTCGCCAGGACGTAGCAGGCGAGGATCGCCCAGTACCAGCCGCGACTGCGATGGCGTTGCGGAAGGAGAAGCAGCGCCGCCGGGATGGCGAGGAGCGGCACGATCTGCGTCCAAAGGTAGAGCCGCAGGTCGGCGGTCTCGCGCCAATAGAAGACGCCCGCCGCGCCGACGATGAGCGCCGGCAGCAGCAGCGCACGCGTCACGGTCGGACCGTAATGGTCCTCGAGGATCGCGACGAAGAACGCCATGAACGTCAGCGCGATCGGCAGCCGGTCCCACACGAGCGTGGCGTCGTTCGGATTCTGGTGGTAGAGCCAGGAGCCGAAGCAGCAGGCGATCGCGCCCGCGAACACCGCGAGCCACGCGAGGGACCGCTCCCCGGCCGGCCGCATGAACCAGAAGACGACGCCGGCCGCGCCGATCACCAGGAACGGAATGTTCGACGCCGTATCGGCGAAATTGCTCAACCCGAGAAGCGTCCGGGTGTCCGCGAAGCGGTGATAGTCGGCGAATTGCGCGATAGGCCCGTACAGAAAGAGAACGAGCGCGACGGCGACGGGCGGCGTCAGGAAGCCGAGTGTCTTCGAAGAAGCCATGCTCATGACCGCACTATTGTCGCCCGGCTTCCGCCCAGCGCGGGAACGCGCCGCGAGAGGGCCTCATCCAATGCCCCGCCGTCATTCCGTCATCCCACGGCTGGCGGGCATTTCTGGAGGAGCGCTTTCATGGAGAGCAAGGCGATTCGACGGGCGGTGCTGTATGCACCGGTCGGTTTTGCGGCGGCGGTGGTGCTTGGTTGTGCCGCACAGCAAATGGGCGGACAGAAAACAACGTCCGAGAACGACAGCCAGATCAGCGCGCACGCGCACGAAATGATGGAGGAAGGCCGGCAGACGTTCCGCTACGACACGTTCGGATCGGAAGCCTTCTGGGGCAACGCACTGCAGATGCACAAGGCGATCGCCGGCCAGAAGAACGGCGGCGTCGGCGGCGGCGTGAGCCCGAAGACCGCGCTCTCGGTGGGGCTGAAGGTCGACGCGGATGCCCTGCCCGCGGAGGTCGTATCGGCGATCAAGGCCGGCAAGGTCGACCTCGACGATCCGGCGACGACTCTCACCCTCCTCAAGCTGAACGCGGTCGTCGGCGTGAAAGGGAACTTCGACCAGGCGGGCCACATCCAGTCGATCGGCATCACCTGCGCGCTGTGCCACTCGACGGTCGACGACTCCTTCGCGCCGGGCATCGGCAAGCGCCTGGACGGCTGGGCGAACCGCGACCTGAACGTCGGCGTCATCGTGTCGCTCGCGCCGAACCTGTCGCCGTTCACCAACCTGCTGGGCGTCGACACGGCGACCGTGAAGAAAGTGCTGACGAGCTGGGGCCCGGGCCGCTTCGACGCCGAGCTCGACAAGGACGGCAAGGCGTTCCGCCCCGACGGCAAGCAGGCGGGCACGCTGATTCCGCCCGCGTTCGGCCTCGCCGGCGTCAACCTGCATACGTGGACCGGGTTCGGCTCCGTGCCTTACTGGAACGCGTACGTCGCCGCGACCGAGATGCACGGCTCCGGGACGTTCTTCGACCAGCGCCTCGCCAATCCGGGCCAGTTCCCGGTGTCGGCGAAGAGCGGCTCGAACAACGACCGCGGCAAGCCCGACCTGATCACCTCCAAGCTCGCGGCGCTTCACTTCTACCAGCTCGCGATTCCCGCGCCGAAGCCGAAGCCCGGCTCGTTCGACACGGCGGCGGCCGCGCGGGGCAAGGAAGTGTTCGACTCGAAGGGCCGCTGCTCGACCTGCCACGTGCCGCCGCTCTTCACCGAGCCGGGCCACAACCTGCACTCGCCGGGCGAGATGGGCGTGGATTCGTTCCAGGCCGACCGCTCGCCCACGCACATGTATCGCACGGCGCCGCTCGCGGGACTGTGGAGCCACCAGAAAGGCGGCTTCTATCACGACGGCCGCTTCGCGACGCTCGGCGACGTGGTGAACCACTACGACCAGCACTTCAGGCTTTCGCTCTCGCAGCGCGAGAAGGCCGACCTCGTCGAGTACCTGAAGTCGCTATAAAGCCGGGCGCCTTGCGCCCGCGCTTCCCGATCGCTCCGCCGGCGGCGGCACTCAGCAGCCGGCGGAACGTCGGGCATTCCATATGGCTCGGCGCCGGGCAGACCGCGGCATGCCGCAGGCCCCTTCGCATCGCGACCAGCATGCGGATCGTGCCGTCGAGCTGCTCCGCTTTGTCGGCAAGCATCCGGCGGTCGATGCGAGGCCGGCCGTCGGAACCGAACATCCTTCCGATCTCGTCCAGCGAGAAGCCGGCCGCGCGCCCGAGCGCGATCAGCGCCAGGCGGTCGAGCACCCCGGGATCGTAGCGACGCCTCAGGCCCTGCCGGCCGACCGACCTGATGAGCCCCTTCTCCTCGTAGAACCGCAGCGCCGACGCCGGGACGCCGGAGCGCTTCGCCACTTCCGCGATGTCCATGTCCGCGGCCCCTTGACTTCAAGTCGACTTGAACTCGTACAGTGCCGCCATCGAATCGACAAGTCAACGAGGACAAGGCCATGGAAACCCTCTTTCGGATCTTCTGCATCGGCGTGGGCGCGACGATCGTGCTCGACCTGTGGATCCTTCTGCTGAAGGCGCGGAAGATCCCCGCTCTCAACTTCGCCCTGCTCGGGCGGTGGGTCGGCCACATCCCGCGCGGCCGGTGGGCGCACGCCGCGATCGCCAAGGCCGCGCCGATCCGGGGCGAGCTCGCCGTGGGCTGGGCCGCGCACTACGCGACCGGCATCGCCTTCGCGGCATTGGCGGTCGCTGTGCTCGGGCTCGAATGGGCGCGCAGCCCGTCCCTTCTTCCCGCGCTCCTCGTCGGGGTCGGCACCGTCGCAGCGCCGCTCTTCGTCATGCAGCCCGCAATGGGCGCGGGCATCGCCTCGTCGCGGACGGCGGCGCCGCTCTTGAACTCCCTCAAGAGCGTCGCGAACCACACGGTGTTCGGCGCCGCTCTCTACATCGCGGCGCGGGCTTCGGCCGCGGTACTGCCGTGACGACTAGCTGCGCGGAATCGCTTCCCGGATCTCGGCGGCGCAGCGCTGGAATTCCGGTAGCTGCATCGACGAGAGGTCGCGGGGCCGTCCGACCGGAACGGGCACGGACTTCACCACCGAGCCTGGCCGGGCGCCGATCACCACGACCTTGTCGCCGAGCAGGACGGCTTCGGAGATGCTGTGGGTGACGAAGAGGACGGTCTTCGGCTCCATCTCCCAGATCTTCAGCAGCTCGACCGCGAGCGTCTCGCGGGTCAGCGCGTCGAGGGCCGCGAACGGCTCGTCCATCAGCAGGAGCGTCGGGCTGCAAAGAAGCGCCCGACAGATCGCCACGCGCTGCTGCATGCCGCCGGAGAGCTCGGTCGGATATTTCTTCGCGAACTGACCGAGTCCGACCAGGTCCAGCAGCCGCATCGCGCGCTCTTCGGCTTCCTTGCGGTCCATGCCGGTGATCAGCGCCGGGAGCAGCACGTTCCCGAGCGTGCTCCGCCACGGCAGGAGCGCCGGCCGCTGGAACGCGAAGCCGACGTTCATTCCCGGCCCGGTGACCTGCTTTCCTTCGACGACCACCCTTCCGCGGCTCGGCGCCAGCAGCCCCGCTACGAGCTTGAGGAGCGTCGACTTGCCGCAGCCGCTCGGCCCGACGATCGCGACGAATTCGTTCCTGCCGATCCCGAACGTGATGTCGCGCAGCGCCTCGACCTGCTCGCCCGCGCGCGTCTGGAAGGTCCTGCCGACGTTTTCGAACGAGATGAAATCCATGGTCGCGCTCCCCGAGCCGGCAGCGGCGGCCGCCGCGTCGGGGTGTCTCACGTGCCGCCGTCCAGCACCGGGACGACCCACGGCGTGCACAGCCGCTCGAGCGCGCCCACAGCGGAGAAGAGCAGCATCCCGATGATCGCGAGCAAGCCGATGGCGACGAAGGACAGGTCGGTGTCGAGCTGCGAGGCGGAGATGAGGATCAGGTGCCCGAGCCCGGAGTCCGCGGCGACGAACTCGCCGATCACCGCGCCGACGAGCGCCAGCGTGATGGCCACCTTGGCCGAGGCGAAGATGTAGGGCAATCCGTTCGGCAGCCTGAGGTACCAGAACACCTGCGAGCGGCTCGCCCGCAGCGACTTCACCATGTCGGAGACGTCCGAATCGACCTGGCTCATCCCGCTCGCCGCATTGACGAGGATTGGGAAGAACGCGATCAGGTAGGAGATCGCCACCTTGGACGAAAGGCCGGTGCCCAGCCAGACCACGAGCAGCGGCGCGATCGCGTTCTTCGGAATCGACTGCAGCCCCGCCATGATCGGGTAGACCGCGCGCCACACGAAGCGCGAGCTCACCAGGAGCGCCGCCATCGGAATCGCGGTCGCGACTGCAAGCAGGAAGCCGAGCACCGTCTCCCAGACCGTCACCTCGATGTCCTTGACGAGCACCGCCTTCCACTTCCATGCGGCGAGCGCGACGTCGACGGGCGAAGGCAGCAGCCACTTGGGGATCGCGAAAGCGACCGCCACGACCTGCCACAGAAGGAGCAGCAGCGCCGCGCAAGCGAGCGCGGGCCAGGATGAGGCGAAGAAAGCGCCGAGGCGGCGTGCGAGCAAGCCGGACGCCGCCCCGTCCACCGCTCTACTTCTCCAGGAAGCGGTTCGTGAAGAGGTCGTCGACCGGGATCGACTTCTGCACGTTGTACGTCTCGGACACGATATCGCGGGTGCGCGTCATCTTCTCCGGCGCAATGTAACCCAGGCCGTGGCTCTTCGCCTCGGGCGAGGTGGCGAGGCCCTGCACGATCTGGACCTCCTGCGCCGCCGACGGCACATCGAGCGTGGGAACCGTCTTGGCGAGGATCTCCGCGGCCCCTTTCGGATCCGCGAACGCCGCCTTGTAGCCTTCCAGCGAAGCCTTGACGAACCTGCGCACCAGGTCGCCGCGGTCCTTGATGGTCGCGTCGGTGGCGAGGATCGCGTTGCTGTACATCTCCAGGCCGTAGTCGGAGAACTTGAACGGAACGATCTTCACGCCGGCCTCGCCGGCGCGCTTGGAGATCGTCGGCCAGCCGAGCTCGAAATCGACGATCGCGTTGACCTTGCCGCTCAGCAGCAGCGGATAGAGGCCCGTGACGTCGACCGTCACCCAGTTCACCTTCGCCGCGTCGATCTTCGCCGTCTTGGCGAAAGCCGGAAAGAGCACGCGCACCGAGGCGCCCGCCGGGCTGCCGATCGACTTTCCTTCCAGGTCCTTCGGGCCGCGGATCTGCGCGTCGGCGCGGGTCCAGAGCACGAACGGCGCGCGCGCGTAGACCATCGCCACCGCCTTCGCCTCGATTCCCTGGGCCCGCGCGAGGACGACCGAGCCTGCGTCGCCGAACGCGAACGTCGTCTGGCCGGCGGCCATGCGCTTCACCGCATCCGCAGCGCCGTAGCCGCGCTCGATCTGGATGTCGATCCCCTCCTTCTCGTAGAAGCCCTTGTCCTTCGCGACGAAGAACCCGGCGTGGCGGCCGAGGATCTGCCAGTCGAGGCCGAGGACGACCTTGTCGGCGGCCGAGGACGCGGCCGGCAGCAGGGCAGCGAGCGCCAGCAGCGCGGCGCGGATCGTCGTTTTCGTTTTCATTTCCCCTCCTTGCTCTCTTCGCGGTACAGCGAAAGCTTCTGGATCGCGGGCGCATCGGTCACCGCGAAAAGCAGCGCGGGCTCGCTCTTGCTCGCGTTCCGGTGCTGGTGCCAGGCCCAGGTCGGCACGGCGAAGATGTCGTTCTTCGACCACTCGAGCTTCACGCCGTCGACCTCCGTGACGCCGCTGCCGCCGGCGCAGCAATAGACGGTGCTCGAGGTGTGGCGGTGCGTGCCCAGGCTCGCGCCCGGCTGGAGCATCTGCATCGTGAACGCCATCGTCGGCACCACGGACGCGCCGGTCTCGGGGCTCACGTATTCGACGATGTGGCCGTCGAAGGGATCGGGATCGAGCTTCGAGATCCGCTTGAGCGTCGCCATGACGTCCTTGAAGCGGTAGATGAGCTGCGTCGTGTACGGGACGTTCGGGCGCTTCGAGATCCGCGGCACGATGCCGCCGGAGGCGTAGAGGTCGTGGGAGCCGTTGAGGGGCTTGCGCACCGTCTGGATCGACTTGCTCCGGTCTCCCATCTTCGCGTAGTCGCTGTCGTAGAACACGCAGCCGAGCCCCGCCACCAGCGGGACGTCGAGGATGTTGAGGTAGCTGATGTCGTCCTTGCCCTCGTGGCCGTGGTCGTGCCAGGCCCAGCTCGGGTTGATGATCAGGTCGCCCGGGCCCATGGTGCACTTCTCGCCCTCGACCGTGGTGTAGCCGCCCTCGCCCTCGAGGAAGAAGCGGCTCGCGCTGGTGGTGTGCCGGTGCGCCGGCGCCTTTTCGCCCGGCGCCAGGATCTGCACGTCGCCGAAGATGGTGTTCGTCATGTAGGGCTTGCCGCCCAGGCCCGGGTTGAGCAGGATCAGCCCGCGGCGCTCCGCTTCGTTGATGTCGATCAGCTTCTCGCTCTCGATCATCAGCTGCTTCATTTCCTTCCAGGCCCACAGGCAGGGCACGACGCCGGTGTCCGGCCTCGTCGTGCGGTATCCCGCCGCCCAGTACTCGAGGTAATTGGCCTTGCGCACGCGCTCGGCGAAAGCGGCGCGCTCGCGGACGAGCGACTCGGACTTACCCATGCTGCTCTCCTCCTCGTGTTTACCTTAACTCAACAAAAGTTTACCGGCGGCAAATGCGGTGTCAAGGCGCACGCAACCCGCCACGCACGAAGATCGGGGTAACGCTATGATTCGCCCCGCACCGCAGCGAACCTGCGGCGAAACCATGGCCGCCCCCAAGACCCCGCACCGCGAGACGCTCAACGAAAGGCTCCGCGCGCTCCGCCTGGAGCAGGAGCTGTCGCTCGACGCCCTCGCCTCCAAGGCCGGCGTGACCAAGGGCTTCCTCTCCCTCGTCGAGCGCGGGCTGAAGGCGCCCTCGATCTCGACGCTGATGGCGCTCTCCCGCGCCTTCGAGCTGCCGATGAGCCGGCTCTTCGACGACGCCTCGCACGCCGGCAACGCCTACTCGCTCGTGCGGCGGAGCAACCGCAAGAAGTACGCGCGGGAAGGAAGCCTGTACGGATACAAGTACGAGGCGCTCGCCTTCCGCAAGGACCGCAAGGCGATGGAGCCCTTCATCGTGATGCCGCCGCGGCGCGCGCCCCGGCGCTCGTTCCAGCACCGCGGCGACGAGATGGTGTTCGTGCTGAGCGGCGTGGTCGAGACGCAGCTCGGGGCGGAGAAGATCATCCTGAACGAAGGCGACTGCCTGTACTTCGACGCATCGATCCCGCATCGCTCGCGCAGCATGAGCAAGGAGCGCGCGGTGACGCTGGTCGTCGTCTCCGCGCCCTCGAAGTAGCCGCCCGGCCGGGCGGGGCGGCCCGCCTTACAGCGGCGGCAGTCCCAGCTTGTTCGCCAGCGCCGAAAGCGATTCCTGCAGCCCGGGCGCAACCGGAATGCCGTCGCGGCGACGCTCGGCCTCCTTGCGCAAGCTCTGCTCGCCCGGCAGCCAGATGCGCTCGAACCCCTTCATGCGCTCGGAGCCGCGCAGGTCCGCTACGAGCCGGTCGATGCCGTCGCGGAATTCCTGCGGATCGCCGAACGCGGCGACGTCGAGCGCGAGGATCGCCTGGCCGGTGTTCGTTTCGGTGGAGTCGTCGGCGTTGAAGTCCACGACGTCGCGCCCCATCGCGGCGCGGTTCAGCGTCCCGGCCAGGATGCCGAACGCAAGCGCGAGGCCGTAGCCCTTGTAGCCGCCGATCGGCAGGAGGAAGCCCTCGTGCGCGCGCTTCGGATCCGTGAGCGGCCGGCCTTCGCGGTCGACCATCCAGCCCTCGGGCAGGGGTTCGCCGCGCTGAGCCTTGGTCTTCACCTTGCCGTAAGCCGCGACGGTCGTCGCCATGTCGAGCACGATGGGCGCTTCCCTGCCGGCCGGGATGGCGACCGCGATCGGATTCGTAGACAGCAGCATTTCCACTCCGCCCCAGGGCGGCAGGTGATTGGCGTTGCCCACCGCGAAATACATTCCGATCATGCCCTCGCGCATCGCCATCTTCGCGTACAGCGAAGCCGGGCCGGCATGGTTTCCGCGCCGCACGCCGACCCACGCGGAGCCGGCTTGCCGGGCTTTCCGGATCGCGAGCTCGGCGGCGAACTTCGCCGCGAGATGGCCCTGCCCGTTGTCGCCGTCGACGACCGCCATCGCGCTCCGCTCGCGCTCGATGCGGATCGAGGGCACCGGGTTGACGCCGCCCGCCTCGATGCGGCGGATGTACTGCGGCAAGCGGAAGATGCCGTGGCCGTCGGCGCCCTGCAGGTCCGCATCGACCATCAATTGCGCGACCGTATCGGCGTCGGCGGGGCGCAGGCCGACTTTGCGGAACGCAGCGGCGGCGAAAGTGCGAAGCCGTTCAGCGGGAACGATCAAGACGCGAAACCTCGACGTGGTGGATTACGCCGAATAGTGCCACGCGCCTTTCAGGCGAGCGCGCCCTGTTTCTTCAGCGATCGGGCAACCCCGGCGATCGCGATCGGGCATAGCGCGAGCGGAAGGAAGGCCCAGGTCGCGCTTCCGGCGAGGTCCCAGATCACGCCGCCGACGAGCGCGACCAGCACCGCGATGCCGTAGGCGGCGGAGAAAGTCGCGACGGAAGTGCCCGCGATCCGGTCGGGCGGCGCGAGCCGCGGAATCAGCGCGAGCGCCAGCGTGAATCCGGCGGCGGTGGAGAAGCCGAGGAGCGCCGTGGCCGCCACGCCCACCGCGCCGCCGGCGAACGCGATGCCGGCGAGCCCGATCGCGGAAAGGCCGGCGCTCGCGACATACGGCCACAGGCGCCCTTCGATCCTTCCCATGACGACCAGCATGAGGAGCGACGCCGGAAGCTGGCTGAGGTTCATGGCGACGAGCGCCGGCGCGACGAGATCGGGCCTTCCGAGGCCGATCATGTGATTCGGAATGAACGCGTTGGTGCCGAAATAGAGCGCGTTGGTGCAGCCGAACACGAAGGCGAGCTGGACGATCAGGCGGATATCCAGGCGCGCGCGAGGTCCGGACGAGGCGGCGCCGGCGTTTTTCCGCGCGGGCGCCGCCAGGAATACGACGAACGCGATGACGAGCAGCGGCAGCGCCCACACCGAGACCTGCGCCCTCCAGTCGTTGGCGGCCAGCGAAAGGATCGACGGCGCGAAGAGGACCGGCAGGATCTCGCCGACGAGGAAGCCGTTGGTGTAGACCGCGGTGGCGAGCCCGATGCGCGCCGGCGACCATTCGCGCACCAGGACCGGCATCACCGGCTGAACCACCGCGATGCCGGCGCTCATGACCGCGGTCGTTGCGAAGAGGCCGAGCGTGCTCGCGGAGAGACCGCGCGCCGCAGCGCCCGCCGCGGTCAGGACGAGTCCCGCGAGGAACGTCGCCTTCGATCCCCACCGGGCGAGGAGCCATGAGCCTGGAAACGCCGCGATCGAGAAGAGCAGGATCGGCAGGCCCGAGAGGATCGCGACCTCGGTGCCCGAAAGATGGAACTGCGTGCGCAGGTCCGGCAGCACCGGCGGCACGGCGAGGATCGTCAGCCTGAGCGTCAGGCCGCAGATCCACAGCAGGAGCAGGTTAGGCAATTCTCAGGGCGGGGGCGACGCTGACCAAGTCAGTCGGCGTAGATGTTAGCGTCCATGACGACCTTGCGCCACTTCGCGATCTCGGAATCGATGAAGGACTGGAACTCCGCCGGCGTGTTTGCCACCGTCTCGAAGCCGAAGCCCTCGAAGCGCGCCTTCATCTCGGGCGCGCGCAGGATCGCGACGATATCGGCGTTCAGCTTGTGCACGATCTCCGGCGGCGTGCCCGAGCGCACCAGGAGCCCCGACCAGCCGTTGAGCTCGTAGCCCTGCACGCCGGCCTCGGAGAGCGTCGGCACGTCCGGCAGCACCGCGGAGCGCGACGACGTCGTCACCGCGAGCGCCCGCAGCTTGCCCGCCTTGATGTGCGACAGCGAGGACGGCAGCGGATCGAAGGACATCTCCACGCGCCCGCCGAGGAGGTCGTTCATCGCCGGCGCCGCGCCCTTGTACGGGATGTGCACGATCTTCGCGCCGGTCATCGACTTGAAGAGCTCGCCGGCGAGATGGCTCGAGCTGCCGTTGCCGGCCGAGGCGAAGTTGAGCTTGTCCGGCTGCCCCTTCGCGAGCGCGATGAGCTCGCCCACCGTCTTCGCCGAAGAGGAGGCCGGCACTTCCAGCACGTTCGGCGCCGACGCGACGAGCGTGACCGGAGTGAAGTCCTTCACCGTGTCGTACGGCAGGTGCCGGTAGAACGTCGCGTTCACCGCATGGCTGAAGGTCGCCATGATCAGCGAGTAGCCGTCCGCCGGCGCCTTCGCCACCACGTCCGTTCCGAGCGTGGTGCCGGCGCCGGGCCGGTTCTCCACGATGACCGCCTGCCCCCACTTGTCGCCGAGCTTGACCGCGATCGCGCGCGCCAAGGTGTCCGCGGCGCCCGCCGAGAGCGGGACCACGATGCGCAGCGGCTTGTTCGGATAAGCGTCGGCGGCGGCGCCGGACGCGCACCACGCCGCGCAGAGCGCGACGAATGCCAGACGCAACGTCTGCTTCTTCATGGTCTCCTCCTCTTGCGGCTCCGGTGACGGAGTGCTTCGCTATTTCCTGACGAGGCGGTTCGCGTTCCAGCCGAGGAACTCGGACTTGCCGTCGCGCGTCTTGCGCTCCTCGCAGTACAGGCCGAGCTTCTCGATGACCGGAGCGTCGCTGACCGAGTAGATGATCGCGTCGCTCTTCGAGTCGTTGCCGTGCTCGTGCCAGTGCCAGCTCGGGACCGCGAGGATGTCGTGCTTCTCCCAGTCCATCCGCTTGCCGCCGACCGTGGTGTAGCCCTGCCCTTCGGCGCCGATGTAGATCGTGTTGCTGTTGTGGCGATGGGACAGCGTCTTCTCGCCCGGGCGCAAAAGCTGCGCGCAGATCGACATCGTCGGGCCGACCGAGCCGCCGTTCGCGGGATTCACGAACTCGACGAGGACGCCGTCGTAAGGGCTGCCCTCGTCCTTCTTCAGGCGCGAGAGCGTCTCGCGCACCACTTCCCAGCGGTACGAGAGCATCGGCGAGTGGTCCTGGCGCGTGCCGCCGACGTACTTCGGCACGATGCCGCCCGACTTGTAGAGGTCGTTCGAGTAGTTGAGCGGATGGTGGAGCGCCTGCGCCGGCTGCTCCTTGCTGCCGGTGAACTTGGCGTAGTCGAAGTCCCAGGTCGCGGTCGCGAGCGAGGTCAGCAGCGGGATGTCGAGGACGTCGAAGAAGACGAAGTCGTCCGGCCCGTCGTTGCCGTGGTCGTGCCAGCCGAGCTGCTGGTTGATCACCAGGTCGCCGGGCGAGAGCATGGCGCGCTCGCCTTCCACCGTCGTCCAGCCGCCCTGGCCGGCGAAGATGAAGCGCGCCGCGGTCGTGGTGTGGCGGTGGCTCGGGGCGATCTCGCCCTTCTTGACGATCTGGATGTCGCCGAAGAACGTGTTGGTGACGGCGTACTTGCCGTCGAGGCCGGGGTTGCGGTACACGAGCACGCGCCGCTCCGCCTTGCCGCCGCCCTGCCCGAGCCCGACGCCGAGCGTGGGATCGCCCATCTCGTAGACCAGCGGGCCGACCTCCGACCATTTCCAGATGAAGGGGAGCGCGGAGCTCTGCGGATGCGTCGGCTGGTCGGGGCGCGGCTGGAACTTGTTCGAGTCCCACCACCAGCCCTCGATCAGGTCGAGGCCGTGGACGCGATCGGAATATTCCTTCTGGCGTCCCTTGAGGTTGCCGAGAGACTTCTGCATCTCTTCCATCACGCCCATTGCGGTCCCTTTCGAAGATTGGCGGCGACCGGGAAATGGTAGGGATGTTCGCAGGGAGGAAATTGCTCTAAATTGACAGGTATTCGCGCAAACGCGCCAACGCGTTTCTACGAGGCTCGCGACCGATGGCCACGCGGAGCACCGACCCGGACGACTACCAGGATCTTCCGCGCCCGCTCGGGGTCCTCGCGCGCGACGTGCCCGACCACCAGGTCACGCGCTGGCATTCCCACAAGCGCGCGCAGCTCGTCTACGCGGCGTCGGGCGTGATGCTCGTGCGGACGCGCAGCGGCGAATGGGTGATTCCGCCGCAGCGCGCGGTGTGGGTTCCGGCCGGCATCCAGCACGAGACGGAGACGGTCGGCAACGTGGCGATGCGCACCCTCTACATCGAGCCGGCCGCCGCGAAGCGCCTGCCCGGCGATTGCCGGGCCGTGAACGTCTCGCCGCTGCTGCGCGAGCTGATCCTGCGCGCCGCGACGCTGCCGCTCCTCTATTCCAAGCAGGCGCCGGTGGTGCGGGTCATGCGGATGATCCTGGACGAGATCCGCGAGTCGCCGATGGTGCCGCTGCACCTTCCGGTGCCCAAGGACCCGCGGCTCGCGCGCATCTGCAACCGGATCCTGGCCGAGCCCGCGCGCCACGAGACGCTCGAGCAGCTCGCGCGGCGGGAAAGCATGAGCAAGCGCACCGCGGAACGGCTGTTCCTCCGCACGTCGGGAATGTCGTTCGTGAAATGGCGCCAGCAGGCGCGCCTGCTCGCCGCCCTCACCCGGCTCGCCGCCGGAAAGCCGGTGAAGCAGGTCGCCTACGAATCGGGCTACACGAGCCAGAGCGCGTTCACGAGCATGTTCAAGCGCACGCTCGGCACCACGCCCCGGCGCTACTTTTCGCGCTAGGGCGCGCTACTCCAGCCTGATCTTCGCGTCGACGATGATCTTGCGCCAGTCGCCGACCTCGCGCTCGATGAGCTGGTTGAATTCGTCGGGCGAAGTCGCCATCGCTTCGCCGCCGAGCTGATCGAGCCGCTTGACCACGTCGGGGCTGCGCATCGCCTCGACGAGCCCGGCGTGGACCTTGTCGATCACGGCTTTCGGCGTGTGCGCGGGCGCCACGACGCCGAACCACGGCTCGACGCTGAATCCGGGGAGCCCGGATTCGGCGACGGTGGGAACCTCCGGAACGGCGGCGAGGCGCTTGCTGCTCGGCGTCGCGAGCACCCGGATGGTGCCGGCGGCGACGTGCGGCCGCGCCACCGCGTACTGGATGAACATGCCGGCGATGCGCCCGCCGACGACCTCGGTGATCGCCGGACCGTTCCCGCGGTAGGGCACGTGGACGAGGTCGATCCCCGCCCGAGCCTTCAGCATCTCGAGCGCGAGATGGCCTCCGGTGCCGATGCCGCCCGAGCCGAAGCTGATGGCGCCGGGATGCCCCTTGGCGTCGGCGATCAGGTCCGCGATCGTCTTCGGCTTGAAGTCCTTGTTCACCACCAGCACGATCGGCGACCAGGCGATCTGCGAGATCGGCGCGAAATCGCGAACCTTGTAGGCGATGCGATCGGCCATCAGCGTCTCGTTGATGGCGAGGTCGACCGCGACGATGAGCAGCGTGTAGCCGTCGGGCGCGGCCTTCGCGACGAGGCCGCTGCCGATCGTGCCGCCGCCCCCGCCGCGGTTGTCGACCACCACCCGCTGCCCGAGCGAGCCGCTCAGCTTCTCGGCCGCGAGGCGCCCCACGATGTCGGTGAAGCCGCCGGGCGGATAAGGCACCACGAGCTGGATCGGCTTCGACGGATAGTCGTCCGCGCGCGCCGCGCCCGCCGGCAGGATGAAAGCCGCGGCGAGCGCCGCGATCGCAATGGAGATTCTTCTGAAATGGCCAGGCACAGCATCCTCCTCTTTTCTTATGGAACTCAGATCTCGTGCTGCCGCTTCTGCGCCCCGGCCTTGCCGATGAACGCCGAGAGCGGCGGCATCAGGTAGCGGCGCAGGTCCTTCGGATCGGCGGCCTGGCCGTCCATCACGGGACGCGTGCCGGTGATCGTCACGCGCTCCATGCGCCGGCGCTGGGGATAGTAATCGTGCAGCGCCGAATGCTGGACGAGCCGGTTGTCCCAGAAGACCAGCATGTTCGGCTGCCAGCGGTGGCGGTACTGGTACTCATGCGTGAGCGTCTTCTTGTAGAGCATGTCGAGGATCATGCGGCTCTCGTCGGGCGCCATGCCCTTGATGCCTTTCGTGAACTGCGGGTTCACGAAGATCACCTTCTTGCCGGTGACCGGATGCACCGAGACGATCGGGTGCGTGACCGGCGGAAAGCGGTCCTCGAACTTGCGGATCCTCTCGATGCCGGCGCGGTCGGTCGCGAAGAGCGTCTTGAACGGCTCGAAGTCGTGGATCGCCTCGAGGCCGGAAAGGAACCGCTGCCAGCGATCCGAAAGGCCTTCGTACACCGCGTTCATGCTGGCGAACGCGGTGTCGCCGCCGATTTCCGGAATGATCTTCGAGCACAGCGCCGTTCCCATCGGCGGCGCCTCGCGGAACGTCTCGTCGGTGTGCCAGATGTCGGTCGACGCCGGCGGATTGCCTTCCTTGTTGTCATAGATGATGAGTTCGGGGTCTTCCGCCGAGCTGGTCGAGAACGGGTGCACGCTCAGCTTGCCGAAGTAGTTGCCGAAGCGCTTCAGGTCCTCGGAGGAAATCTCCTGGTCCGGGAAGACGAGCACGCCGTGCTCGGCGTGCAGCAGCCTGAGCGCCTCGACGGCGGCCGCGTCGAGCGGCTTCGTCAGATCGATTCCGGTGATCTGCGCGCCGAGGAACACGCCGACGCGCTTCACCTTGAACGGCGCGTCCGCCGGCGCCGTGGAGGACCTGGGCTTCATGACCGACATTTCCATCGCTGTCTCCTCGCTCGAGATGAAACCGGCGCCCGGCTAGGCGAGCGCCGTGGGAAAGGGGGTTGGATCGACCGCCGCGAGCTGCTCGCGGATGAGCCGCGACAGCAGGTCGGCCTTGATCCCCGCGTGCCGCGCATCGTCCCACAGGTTGACGCGCTCGCGCGGATCGGCGTCGAGGTGGTAGAGCTCGCCCAGGTCGGTATCGCGGTAGACGCTGATCCTCCAGCCGTCGGCTAGCAGCGTGTGCACGCGCGGCGGGCGCTCGAAGCCGAAGCAGAGGCGCTGCTGCTCTTCCTCGATCAGCACGGAGGTCCGGACCGGGTCGTCGCGCTCGAGCGCGGGCAGCAGGCTGCGCCCCTGGTATCCCCACGGCGTGTCGAGGCCGGCGCGCTCGAGCACGGTGGCGCCGATGTCCAGGCTGCTGCCGAAACGGCTCGAGACCGCTCCGCGCCTCGAGCCCAGCGCCGGATCCGACCAGATGAACGGCACGCGCACCAGGCTCTGGTAATGCGCGGGGCCCTTGAGCATCAGCCGGTGGTCGCCGAGGAAGTCGCCGTGGTCGCTCGTGAATGCGAGCACGGTGCGATCGAGGAGGCCGCGGCGCTCGAGCTGCGCCGTCACCTGGCCGACGGCCTCGTCGATGAACGCGATCATCCCGCAGCTCAGCGCCTGCGCTTCCCGCGCCTCGCGCTCGCTGACCGCGATGGCGCCGAAGCCGGCGAGGTTCGCGCGGCCCGCCGCGCGCTCCTCGAGCACCGCGCGGACGTGGGACGGAATCGGCCATTCGGCGTCGGAAAAGGACGGCTCCGCCGGCATGTCGTCCGGCTTGTACAGGTCCCAGTAGCGGCCGGGCGGCGTGAACGGATGGTGGGGATCGGGAAACGACACGAGCAGGAAGAACGGCCGGTCCGCCTGAGACAGCTCGTCGATGATCGCGCACGACGCGTCGGCGATGTATTGCGTCGGATAGAGATTCTCGGGAACCGCGGTGCGCCAGGCTTGCGGGCAGGCGTAGTCGTGCGGCAGCGCGTGCCCGGGTCCGCGCAGCGCGCGGATATCGGCGCCCTTCGCGCGCGCCCACGCGAGGTAGTTGCCTTCGGCGAGATCGCCGTGCCCGGTGACGAGCTCCACGCGGTCGAAGCCGTAGAACGGCGTCGCCACGCGGGTCGCGGGGTCGTCCCAATCGCGGGCGCCTTCCTGGCCGTAGACCGCATCGAGCCTGCGATCCCGCGCGCTCTGCGACAGCTCCTCGGGCGGGCGGCGCAGCGCCTCGCGCGCCGGCTTGCCCGGCATCTTCGCCGGCAACCCGGTGTAGTTCTGCAGGTGCGACTTGCCCACCAGCGCGGTGAAGTAGCTCGCCTCGCGCAGCAGCTCGGTGAACGTCACCTCGCCCGTCGAAAGCGGGATGCCGTTGCAGCGCACGCCGTGCACCGACGAATGCCGCCCCGTCATGATGCTCGCCCGGTTCGGCATGCAGGCCGGATTGGCGACGTAGAAGCGCTCGAAGCGCACGCCGTTTTCCGCGATGCGGTCGATATGCGGGGTGCGCAGCACCGGGTGCCCCGCGCAGCCGAGGAAGTCCGCGCGGTGCTGGTCGGTCATGAAGACGACGAAGCTCGGTCGGCGCGCGGGCATTTCGGCCATGAATGTATTCCGCTTGCGGCGCCGCCGAATAATGAAGTTTGCTTTTCCATGTATTCCGGCCTGTTATAGTCGGGCGGTGAGGAACCTCGACCGCATCAAGATGCGCCACCTGCGCTGCCTGCTGGCGGTGGCCGAGCACGGCAGCTCGATCCGCGCCGCGCAGGCGCTGTCGGTCACCCAGCCCGCCGTCTCGAAGGCGCTCGCCGAGCTCGAGGAAATCGTCGGCAAGCCGCTTTTTGCGCGCAGCCGCAAGGGCTTCGAGATCAACATGGCGGGGCGCGTGCTGCTGCGGCATGCCTCGCGCAGCATCCAGGTGCTCGGCGAGGGCGTGCAGGAGCTCGCCGAAGCCCAAGCGAAGGAGGCGCCGCCGATCGCGATCGGCGCGCTGCCGACCGCGGCGGCCGCGCTTCTGCCGCGCGCAGTCGCCGCCTACCGCGCGAAGCATCCGGCGGTGCAGATCAAGGTGCGCACCGGAACCAACGTCCAGCTCATCGGCGCGCTCAGGCGCGGCGAGCTCGACCTGGTGCTCGGGCGCCTGTCCGAGCCCTCCGGCATGAAGGGCCTCACGTTCGAGCACCTCTACAGCGAGCCGCTCGTCTTCGCCGTGAAGCCCTCGCATCCGCTGCTGAGGCGCAAGGCGCTCGCGCTCGCCGACCTCCTCGAGTGGTGCCTCCTCCTGCCGGACACCGGCACCAGCGTGCGCGAGGCGGCCGATCGCTTCTTCCTCACCGCCGGCATCGGCCTGCCGGGCGACTATCTCGAGTCGATCGACGTCAACTTCTGCCGCCACTACGCGCTGTCTTCGTCCGCCGTCTGGTGCACGCCCGTGGGCGTCGTCGAGCAGGACCTGCGCAGGGGCCTGCTGGCGCGGCTTCCGCTCGACACCACGATGACCGGCGGCCCGGTCGGCCTCACCCTCCGCGCCGAGCCCATCCAGTCGGACGAGCTGCGCAGCTTCGTCGAGAAACTGCGCGAGCAGACGTCCGCGACCTACTCGCGGCAGTAGCTCGCCCGTTTCGCGCTACTTCGCAGGCAGCTGGTAGCCGTCCATGAAGCCGTCGACCATGCCGAGCGCGCGCTCCCAGTTCGTCGTCCTGAACGCGTGGCCGCGCGTCACCATGTTCGCGCCGGCGTAGAACATCTCGTACTGCAGGTGGCGCGATCCGAACTCGGAGCCGACCGCGTCCCATGCCAGCTTGAAGAGCTTCACCCGGCCGAGCGAGTCGGTCGCGGGCGAGCGCTGCGTCTTGCCGATGTACGCCGCGATCTCGGGGTTGCCGAAATCCGCGGCGGAGGACGGCAGCATGATCATGCCGCCGCCCGAGAGCTCGCGGATCGTCTTCAGGAAGTTCGGGTAGAGCTGCTGCGTGAGCACCATCGCCGAATAGAGCATCGCCTTGTTCGGCAGGTAGTACTTGCCGTAGGTCCAGCCCGCCGCCTCCATGCCCGCCATCATCCCCTCGACCATCGTCGCTTCCGCGGCCAGCTGGCCGAGGATTTCGCGGACCTGCGGAAAGTTGGCGATGCCGTTCACCTCGGTGATCTTCCGCGCGAGGCCGAGCAGGAAGCGCAGCTTCACCGTCAGCCGGACCTGGCACTGGTAGTTCTGGTACACGTGCGTCGGGATCGCGTGCCACTGCGCCTGCGCCATCTGCACGTCGTTGTGCACGAACACGCGCTCCCACGGCACCTTCACGTCGTCGAAGTAGAGGACGGCGTCGTTCTCGTCGAAAGACGAAGAGAGCGGGTTGTCGAAGCGGTTCGCCGACTGCTGCTCGTAGGACTTGCGCGAGAGGATCTTCAGCCCCTTCGCGTTCAGCGGGACCATCGCGGTGAAGCTGTGCTTCTCCTCGCCGGGCTTCAGCGGCTGGATCGCGGCGACGAGCACCTCGTTCGCCATCGGGCAGCCGGTGCCCAGCATCTTCGCGCCGCGGATGGTGATTCCCTGGCTGTCCTCGTCGCACACGCCCGCGACGAGGAATTCATCCGACTGCTCGCCCGCTCCCTTCCCGCGATCGGCCTGGGGGCTGATGATGACGTAGGTCAGATAAAGGTCGTTGTCGCGGGCGTACTGGTAGTACTCGCTCAAGGCCGCGGCGTACTTGCGCCCGTGCTTCTCGAAGAGATCCAGTCCCATGTACATGCCGGAGAGGCACGAAGCCACGTGATCGGGGGACCGGCCGAGCATGCCGCACGACGTCTCGGCCCACGCCTCCAGCGCCCAGCGCCGCTCGACGAGCTCGGCGTGCGAGGTCGGCAGCTGCCACATGCGGCTCACCCGGTCTCCCGTTCGCGGCGACGCGAAGGTCATCCGCTCGACGTGGGCAGGCTGCGCCTGGAAGTCGAACAGGTTCGCCGCCGAGCGCACCACGTTTCGGAACGCCGGATGCTCGGTCACGTCCGGGACCAGGTTTCCGTTCAGGTAGATCGCGCGGCCGTCGCGCAGGCTCGCGAGATGTTTTTTTCCGTCTTTCACTTCCCCTCCCCTATGCCGCCGCGAGGCGTAGCCCACCGCCGCAGCGATCGTCGTCCTCGTAGAAGCGTTGACCCGCCGGCGGCGCGGACCAGTCCGGCATCATCAGCCACAGGCGCATCATGAATCGGCGCCGCTCGAACTCGTGGTGGTCTTCATAGTCGGTGCGCGCGTGCAGCACCGCGCGGTTGTTAAGGAACTGCACTTCGCCAGGCAACAGGTTCATGTCGTGGTAGACGTTGGGCCTTTTCCCGACCGCCACGAAGAACTCGATGGCTTCGCGCGCCTTCGGCGGGATCGCGACACCCTGGCGCGCCGCCCGCTCGATGGGACCGGGAATGAAGAACGTCGAGACGCCGCCGTCACCGTCTCGGGCGAACACCGGCACGCGATGCGCCGTGAGCACCGGGGTTTTCGGGCTGCGATCCTCGTCCAGCCGGTGGTAGATGAAGCCTTCGTAGAGATACGGCAGCAGGTCCGGCCGCTCCACGAGGATGACGTTGTGGATTTTCGAGGAGCTCGCGATGCGGCTCAATCCGCCGGCCTTCGCATGGCGGACGCACAGCAGGCCGACGACGTCGATGGGGTCGCGGTGCATCAGCAGCTCGCCGCCGAGCTGGAACGGACGGGACGAGGCCTGGCGGTCCGACATGTCGATGACTTCGCCGATGTAGCTTCCTTTCAGGTTCTGCGAGACGCCGACGCCTACCGTCGTGCCGAGCGCCCAGAGCTGGGCGCGGTTCCGCGCCGGATCCTTCTCGACGCGCAGTCCGCGGACCAGCGCCGCGCGGCGTCCCGAGCGCAAGCCCTTGCGCGCATCCGCCATCTCGGCGAAGAGCTGCTTCAACTCCAGGTCGGCCGCGCCGATGTCGCGGAGCGATTTGCCACTCGCGACGATCCGGTCGGCGGCGCGATCCAGCTCGTCGAGCGCCTTGCCGGACAGCTCGGTGATCCACGCCGTGTCGCCGCGCAACACCTCCGAGTTCCAGACCGAAGGTCCGGTGACCGGCTCGAACGCCTTGCTCATAGCAGCGCCTCGTCGAGGATGTCCTTCAGCTCGAGCGGCCGGTTGACCGCGCCGAGCTTGCGCTGCAGATCCACGACCTGCCGCAACCCGTCGAGATCCAGGTCGCCGTCGAAATTGAGGTGGGGAAGATCGCGGTGCACCGCTTTCGCCATCACGTCGCGCGGCAGCTTGTAGTGGCGGGCCGAGAAATCGATCCACTCGTCCACGTTGTCCGCCGCGAACCGCGACGAGCGCCGGCAGGCGCGCAGCACCGCGTCGACGAGCGGCCGCTCGCGCCGGACGAAGTCGCGATTGCCGACCCGGACGATCCACTGGATTTGCGGTACCGCGGGATCCTCGTAGACGCCGCCCCAGACTTTGAACAGGCCTTGCGCCTCGCCCTCGGAAATCGCCGGCTCCACGGCGAGCGCGGCATCGATCCGCCCTTCGCGCAGCACCTCGACGACGCGCGCATAGTCGCTCGACAGCCCGACGAAGGTCACGTCCTTCTCCGGGTCCATGCCGCGCGCAAGCAGCATCGCGCGCAGGAACCACTCGGGGCAGCTGCCGCGCGAGAGCAGGCCGATGCGCTTGCCCTTGAGGTTCTGCCATCCCTCGATATCGCTGCGCACGGCGAGGTACATGTGCGCCTTGCGCCGCACGCCGCTGCCCAGGATCATCATGTTGGCGCCCTTGCTGATTGCCGTGATGCACGGCGGCGATCCCATCTCGCCGACCGGGATCGCGCCGCTGGAGTAGGCCGCGGCGAGCTCCGGGCCGCCGTAGATGACCTTGACGTCGAGGTCGATGCCCTCGTCGCGGAAAAATCCCTTCTCCACTCCGAGCCGGACCGTGATGCCGCATTTGTCGGTCGGTGCACCGTAGGTCAAGCTTTTCATACCGCCTCCTGAGCGCTGAGCGCCGCGGCCAACGCGGCGAATTGTTCCAGCGAAGCCGGGTTCGCGAGCGAATCCCGGTTCCGCACCTGTCTTCCATGGATGGCATCGCGGACGGCGAGCTCCGACACCTTGCCGTTCGCCGTCCTGGGAATGTCGTTCACCTGCACCATGAGGTCCGGAACATGCCGCGGAGACGCATGCTCCCGCAGCCGCCGGGCGATCCGGTCCTTGAGCTTCCCGTCGAGGAGAATGCCTTCGCGCAGCAGCACGAAGAGGACGACGCGCGTGTCGTCGCCCCATTCCTGGCCGACCGCTACGCCTTCGACGATCTCCGGGATCGCTTCGAGCTGATGGTAGATTTCCGCGGTGCCGATCCTCACGCCGCGCGCGTTCAGCGTGGCATCGGAACGTCCGTGCACGACGAGACCGCCGTGCGGGGTGATCTCGGCCCAGTCGCCATGGCGCCAGACGTTCGGCCAGCGATCGAAATAGGCTTTCATGAACCGCTCGCCGTCCGGATCCGCCCAGAAGCCGAGCGGGATCGACGGGAACGATTGCGTGCAGACCAGCTCGCCGGGACGCCCGACGATGGGAGCGCCCGACTCGTCGAAGATCTGCGCCTTCATGCCGAGGCCGAGGACCTGGATCTCGCCCATCCGGCAGGGACCGATCGGATTTCCGCCGGCGAAGAACGCGATGATGTCGGTGCCGCCCGAAGGCGACGTGAGGTGCAGATCGCGCTTAACGTGCTCGTACACGAACGCGTAGGCGTCCGGCGCGAGCCGCGCGCCCCCGGCGAGGATGCACTTCAGCGTGGCCAGCCGATGCGTCTCGGCGGGGCGCAGCCCGGCCTTGGCGACGACCTCGATGACCTTCGGCGGAATCCCTGCGACGTGGATGCCGTCCTCGTCGATGAAATCGAACAGCACGTCCGGCTTCGGGTGCAGCGGCGAGCCGTCGGCGACGACGATCGAGGCGCCGGAGGCAAGCGCGGACACGAGCGTGTTCCACAGCATCCATCCCGAAGTGGTCGTGCGGAACAGCCGCTCGCCCCAGCGCAGGTCGCAGTGCAGCTGGTGCTCCTTCATGTGCTGGATCAGCACGCCGCCCGCGGTGTGCACGATGCACTTCGGCCGGCCCGTGGTTCCCGACGAATACAGGATGTAGAGCGGGTGATCGAAGGGAAAGCGCTCGAAACGAAGCTCTGCGGCGGGATAAGGCGCGATGAAGTCCTCGAGGAGAACCGCATTCGGAATTCCGTCGACCTTCGGCGCCTCCTGGATGTAGGGCACGACGACCACGCGCTCGAGCGAAGGCAGGCGGCGCGCGATCTCGCCGCCCTTCTTCAGCGCGTCGAACTCCTTGCCTTCGTAGCGCGCGCCGTCGGCGAGGATCAGGATGCGCGGCTGGATCTGCCCGAACCGGTCGACGACGGCGTCCACGCCGAGGTCGGTCGAGCAAACCGACCAGATCGCGCCCAGCTTCGCGACCGCGAGGACGGCGACGATCGTCTCGGTGATGTTCGGCATGTAGGCGGCCACCCGGTCGCCGGCGCGGACCCCCGCGCCTTCCAGCGCCTGGGAAAGCCGGGACACGCGTTCGGCGAGCTGCCTGAATGTGATGGTTTGGGCCGGCCGGCCTTCGCAGCGGAATACGACGGCCACTTCGTCTTCGTCGCGCCTGCGCAGCAGGTTCTCCGCCGCGTTCAGCCGCGCTTCCGGAAACCACTTCGCCCCCGGAAGACGGTCGACGTCCGTCACGACTTCCGAAGAGCCGCGATCGCCGATGACGCCGCAGAAGTCCCAGACCGCCGACCAGAACTTCTCCGGCTGGTCGATCGAGAAGCGGTAGAGCGCCGGATAGTCGCCGATCGACGTTCCCCATGCATCGTTGACGTGATGCATGAAGGCGACGATGCGGCTGCCGGCGATTCGCTCGGCCGACGGTTGCCAGACGATCCGGTCCAAGCTCGCGCTCGTTCTCTAGACTGCTTGCTTCAGCGACGGCGCCGCGATGCCGAAGACTTCCTCGGCGAACAGCGGATACGTCGCGGCGATCTTCGAGGCCACCGGGCCGCGGATCAGGTCGAGCGTGGCGACATCGGGCGCCGGCGTTTCTCCGACCGTTTTCGGCAGGTCGAACTCGAATCCGGTATTCGCCTTGACCTCGTCGACCGAATGCCCCGGGTGCACGCTTTGCAGCCTGAAGCGCGAGGCCTTCGAATCGAAGGCGAACACGCATTTGCTCGTCACGAGAGCGCTCGGTCCGCCCTTGCGGTACACGTTGGGCTCGTTGACGCCGGCCGCGGTGATGTAGTCGACGCGCGGAACGAAGACGCGCCGGGTGTGCTCCTCTCGGAACAGCACCACGTTCTTGATCAGCGCGTAGAGATACGGCGCGCCGTAGTTCCCCGGCCAGCGCACCTTGAGCTCCGGGTACGCCCCCGCGCCCATCAGGTTGATGTTGGCGCGGCCGTCGATCTGCCCGCCGCCGAGGACGAAGGCGTCGATGCGCCCCTGCGCGGCGCTGTCGAATAGCTCGCGGCTTCCTTCGGTGAAGAACACCTGCTTGCGGCTGCCGAGAATCGTCACGCGCGTCGGCGTTTTCGTCAGCGCGCGGGTAAGCAGCGCGGCCGCCCCGGGAATCGGCGATGCCGAGCCGACGGCGATGTGGCGCGACCCGGCGAGGGCGCGCGCCATCGTCGCGATCAGGAACTCTTCCGGCTTGCAGCTCATGCCGTGGCTTCGCTCTTCTGGAAGACGTAGCGCTGGAGGTACGCGCGGAAGCTCTCGTCGTCCTTCGCCGCGCGCACGTACTCGCGCATGTGCTCGGTGTCCTCGGCGTAGTAGTCCGAGAACGAAAGCGGCCACGCGCCCTTGGGCTGCTGACACACGGCCGTCACGTAGACGTTCGAAAGCGTTCCGGTGGCGAGGTGCTCGTCCTCCATGAAATCCTGGTCGCTGATGGACTCCACGGTGACCAGCGTCGTCTTCGAGGCGTGCGCCGCGACCGCGAGCTCCCTGCGCCGCCCGATCCACACGTTGCCGTTGCGGTCGGCCATCGGCGCGTGGAACAGCATGACGTCGGGATTGATCGCCGGGACCAGGAGGATCGGATCGTCCTTCTCGAACGGGTTGTCCATCACTTTCCAGTCAGTGCGGAAGCGGATGACGTCCGCGCCCAAGATGCCGCGCAGCGGAATGAACGGAATGCCCTTCTCGCCCGCCTGCAGGCCGGCGTGGATCGCCGGGCAAGTCGCGTCCCTGGAAACGATCGTCCGATTCTTGAACGCGCGCACGAAGTGAGGCGGCATGCCGTATTCGCCGAGGAACATCGAGCCCGCTTCCATGACGGCCACGCAGCCGGCGCCGATCAGCATGTCGGCCTGCAGGCCGCCGGTCGGGACCGCGATCACGTGCAGGTTCTTCACGCCGCGGCGGATGAGCGCGCGGGTCGCGGACATCGCCGCGCCCGAGTACATGCCGTTGAAGTCGGTGGGCAGCGCGATCTTCGCGCCGTCCTTCACGTGCGAGACGAGCTCGTCGAGCCCTACGATCGGTGCGCCGGGATTGTCGTCCATCGTTCGATCCTTCCCGCTATTGCGGCTTGATCCCCGCCTGCCTGATTACCTTCGACCACTTGTCGCGCTCGGACTTGAGATAGGACACGAACTCGTCCTGCGAGCTCGCGACGATGTCCACGCCCTGCGCGGAAAGCTTCGATGCGACGTCCGGCGCCTTGAGCACCTTCACGATCTCTTCGTTCAGCCGCTTGGACAAACCGGCCGGCATTCCGGCGGGGGCGAGGATGCCGTACCAGGTGACGACCTCGTATCCCGGAAGCCCAGCTTCCGCGACGGTCGGCAGCTCGGGAGCATAGCTCGACCGCTTGCTCCCCGTGACGGCCAGGGCCCGCAGCCGGCCCGCCTTGGCGTGCGGCATGCCGGAGACGATGACGTCGAACATGAGCTGGATCTGCCCGCCGAGGATGTCGTTCAGGGCGGGAGCGCTGCCCTTGTACGGAACGTGGACGATGTCCACCCCGGCCATCGTCTTGAACAGCTCGCCGGCGAGGTGCAGCGTGCTGCCGTTTCCGACCGAGCCGAAATTGATCTTGCCCGGGTTCGCCTTCGCCAGCTCGATCAGCTCCTTGACGCTGGTCGCCTTGACCGAAGGATTCACCAGGACGACCTGCGGCACGTTCGCGACGTGCGTGATCGGCGTGAAGTCCTTGTCCGGGTCGTACGGCATCTTCGCGAACAGGAAGCGATTGATCGTGATCGGTCCCGGCGTGCTCATCAGCAGCGTGTAGCCGTCGGGGGGCGACTTGGCCACGTACTCGCTGCCGATCATGCCGCCCGCGCCGGCGCGGTTGTCGACCACCACCGGCTGGCCGAGGTTCTCGCCCAGCTTGAAGGCGATGATGCGGGCCACGGTGTCGTTGGTGCCGCCCGGAGGAAACGGCGAGACGATCTTCAGCGGCTGGTTCGGCCACGTCTGCGCGCCGGCCGGGAAGCTCAGCAGGCTCAACGTCGACAGCGCCAGCGACGCGGCAAGCGCCGCAGCGAGCTTTCTCATGATTTCCTCCCCGAAGTTTCGTAGTAGTGGATCTCGTGCAGGACGCAGCCGCCGCGCGAAGTGAACGGCCCGTGCTTCACGCCGGGCGGACGGCACGCGTAAGTCGCTGCGAAAGCCTGCTCGCCGCCCTTGCCCTGCCCGTCGTTGCCGACGACGAGGTCGCCCTGCAGCACGTAGACCTCTTCCCAGTGGTCGTGCACGAACGGCTCGGTGGAAAAGGCGCCGGCGTCGATCTTCAGCAGGCGCGTGCGGCTGCCCTTCTTGGCCTTCTCGTCGAGGTCGCTCGCCAGGATCTTCTGCCAGAAGCCCGGCGGATAGCCCGGCGGGCGCTCCCAGCCGCTCGACAGGTCGACCTTCACGAACTCCAGGTGCTGCTTGCTCTCCATCCTCCGCCCTCCTGCGCCGGACATGCGGCCGAAGGATTCTCGGGCGGACAAATACCTTTGTCAATTAGCTAATTCAAAGTGGATATCTCGGGTGGCCCCGAGGGGGCGAACCCGATTCCGGGTCAGGCGGCGGACTTGGCGGCTTCGCGCTGCAGATAGTCGAACAGCGCGACCGCGCGGTCGCCGCAGGCGACCAGCTCCTTCGCCAGCGCGCGCAGCGCCTTGAACTGCCTGGCGTCCAGGCATTCGAACAGCGCGTCGTTCACCCGCACCTGGTAGGGCGACATGCGCTCCAGCAGCTCGCGCGCCTTCGGCCCGGCGCGCAGCAGCACCCTGCGGCCGTCGTCCGGGTCGGACCCCTTCTCGAGGATCCGCTGCTCGACGAGCTTGTTGCACTCGATGGTGATGAACGCCCCCGAGCGGTGCAGGCGCGAGGCGATCTCGCCGACCGACAGCGGCTCGGCGCGGCTGACCAGCATCAGGATCTCGTACTGCGCGCCGGAAATCCCGGCCAGCTCGGCGAACCCGTCGCGGCAGGCGTCGAGCCGGTGCCCGTAGGCGATCAGGTCGTGGATGAGGAACCGGAACTCCTCGTCGGAGCCGTTCCTGAGCAGGGCGGAGCGCGAAACCGTCGCGGGAAGCTTGCGGGCCGCATGGCTCTTCGCCGGCGGATTCTTTCTGGGCGGCATGCCGGAGGGATTCTCTTTTCCGCAGGTACCTTTGTCAATTAGCTTTCCGGCGCTGCATTGCGCCGGCGCCGGGATGCGAGCAGAATTTCCCCATGAAAGACGAACAGCCGGTCGCACCCGCCGCGCGCCGCGTGGCGGCCCTCGAATCCGCGCTCGAAGCGCGCGGCCTGAAAGCGAAGACCTTCGTAGACGCGCACGTCAAGACCGCGGAAGAGGACTGGATCCCGCAGAACGGCGCGCGCGTGGTCGCGAAGGCCTGGACCGACCCGGCGTTCCGCGAGCGCCTGAGAAAGAACGGCCGCAGCGCGGTGGCGGAGCTCGGCCTGTCGATGCCGCCGCACCATCGCCACCTCGTGGTGCTCGAGAACACGGAGAAGGTGCACAACGTCATCTGCTGCACGCAATGCTCGTGCACCGCCTACTCGATCATCGGCCTGCCGCCCGACTGGTACAAGGATTTCGAGTACCGCGCGCGCGTCGTGCGCGAGTCGCGCACCGTGCTGCGCGAGATGGGCCTCGACCTGCCCGCCGAAATGGAAATCCGCGTCTGGGACACCTCCGCCGACACGCGCTACATGGTGCTGCCGCTGCGCCCCGCGCATACCGCCGGCTGGAGCGAGGAGAAGCTCGCGTCGATCGTCACGAAAGACGCCATGATCGGCGTCGCGAGGCTCTGATGGACGGCATGCACGACATGGGCGGCCGGCAGGGCTTCGGCCGCGTGCGGCATTCGCCGCGCGCCGAAGTGTTCCACGCCGAGTGGGAGAAGCGCTCCAACGGCCTGCTCGCGTTCGCGGTCAAGCAGGGCTGGCTCAACATGGACGAGTACCGCCATGCGATCGAGCGCATGGAGCCGCGCCACCACCTCGCCGCCGGCTACTACGAACGCCAGTTCACCGGCCTCGTCACGCTGCTCGTCGAGAAAGGCGTCGTCTCGCGCGAGGAGCTGGAGAAAATCGCCGGCGCCACGATCCCGCTTTCCCTTCCGAGCGCGCCCGGCCGGCCGAACGCGCTGGACCGCCAGCGCTTCAAGATCGGCGATCGTGTACGCGTGAAAGCCGAGTTCGTCCCGGGCCACATCCGCATGCCCGCGTACATCCGCGGCAAGACCGGCACCATCGTCGACGAATCGCCCGCCTACCCTTTCCCCGACGCGCACGCGCACGGCATCCACGCCGAGGACGAGCCGACCTACGACGTCGCGTTCAAGTCGGAAGACCTCTGGCCGAACGGCGCCGACAAGGCGCTCGTGCACGTCGGCGTGTTCCAGAGCTACCTGGAGCGCGTCTAGGCGGGAGGAGCCGGGCTGGCGCTACTTCGCCAGCAGCACCGGCCGGTCGGCGATATGCGCCACGCGCGTCGCGGTCGAGCCGAGCGCGAACCCGCCGAGCTCGGTCATGCCCCGCGTGCCGATGCAGATGAGGTCGCAGCGCGCAGCCTTCGCCGCGCCGACGAGCGATTCGGCGACCTCCCCGACCAGCACCCGGGCCTCGAAGGGGATTCCCGCGGCCGCGAGCTTGCGTTTCGCCGTGGAAAGCACCTTGCCGCCTTCTTCCTCGTAGTACTTCTCGATCTGGCTGCGGCCGATGACCCGGCCCATGTTCGGCAGCTGAGGAACCGGCAGCTGGACCGTCACGAGAAGCACGTCGGGCTTCCTCCGGTACCAGTCCGCGTGTTCGATCACGCAATCCACTCCCTTGAGCGAGCTCTTCGAGCCGTCGACCGCCAGCAATACCTTCATTTGTTCTCCTTGTGGGTCATCCCAGTCTAAGAGGCGGGGCGACCGGCCTTTTGACGCACGTCAAGCCCTCGCGCTGCGGCGCCTCTAACGTGGTATCGACCAAAGGAGATCCCGCATGTTCCGCAACATCCTCGTCCCCACCGACGGCTCCAGGCTTTCTCTGCGCGGCGTCAGGGCAGGCGTCCGTCTCGCGAAGTCTCTCGGGGCGAAAGTGACCGGCCTGTACGTGGTGTTCCCGTATGTGCCGCCGGTGTACGGCGGTGCATCGCTGTATCACCTGCCCGGCATGTCGCTGAGGCAAAGCAGGAAGCTCATCCAGGAGCAAGCCGACAAGGCGCTCGAGGCGATACGGATCGAAACGAAACGCCTTCGCGTGCCCTGCACCACGCGGCACGTCACCCTGGGACAGCCGTGGCAGGCGATCCTGCGCACCGCCCGCTCGGCGAAATGCGATGCCATCGTCATGGCCTCGCACGGCCGCGGCGGCATCGGCGGATTGATCCTGGGAAGCGAGACGACGCGCGTTCTCGCGCACTCGAGGATCCCGGTCCTCGTGGTGCGCTAGGCCGCGCCCTTGCTCCAGGGAGCGGCCAGTCCGACCGGGATCGGGGCCAGGTTCACGATGCGCGTGAAGAGCTGCGCGAAATCCCTCTCCTTCAGGTCCGCCAGCGCCTCGTTGGCCTCGAAGCCTTTCGCCGCCTCGCGCCAGTCCGCTTCCGTCAGGTAGCGCTCGCAGACCGGGAGCAGCTCCTGCTCCTCCTTGCGCATGTGCGCCCAGTGGAAATCGGAGTAGTCGTTGACCGCGGAAGCGAACTCGAACGCGCCGGCCGGCCAATTGACCTCGAATGCGGTGATCGCGCGCTGGAGCTCGCGGATCAGGCGCTCGCCCCGGGCGTGCTGGCTGCGCAGCTCGCCGATCAGCAGCGAGGTATAGGGCGCGCGCACGAGCAGCGGCTTGAACAGGAGCTCTTCCTCCTTCGGGTGATGCAGCTTCTCCGGATACGCATCCACGTAGTGGACCATCGCATGGAGCACGAGGAAGTCCGGCTTCACCGTCGAATCCTGCGCGGTCCGCGCCAGGTCGCGCAGGCCGGAGAGGATGGCCGAGATGGAGCGGTGCTCCTGCTGGATCTTCGATATCGCCTTCTGCTTCGAGTCGTTCATCGTCATCCCCCTTTACAGGCAAAGAATTCCGCGGCGGATGCCTTCCGCCAGACCATCGGCGCGCGCAAGGCCGTAGGCGCCGAACGCGAGGACGAGCGCACCCGCGCCCGCTCTGACCGCGCGGCGGCCGAGCCAGCGGCGCGCGCCGGCTGCG
>JADMIO011285595.1_pt1 | contig 66115 bp, 50 predicted proteins | sample 8958161 | NCBI WGS metagenome assembly JADMIO01 (sample SAMN16585339, study PRJNA669376) | soil metagenome | isolation source: Crop rotation soil | place: USA: Cullars Rotation, Alabama | collected 2011 | reverse complement strand
GCCGCGACTTCAAGTCACGTGAATTCCAAGCTTCGGATCCCACTGTGCTGGAAAGAAAACCTGAGATCAGTGGTTCGATCATTTCCGGGTTAAATGGTTGTGTCCCGGTAACTACAGATTTCAGAACTACCGTAGTTATACCACCTGGAAGTACAGTTAGTAATTACCTCTGGCAATTTGGCGATGCAAGTTCTTTAAATAATACATCCCAGAATATTTCCCATAATTATACACAAGATGGTGCTTTTTCTCCATCAGTAACAGTTACTACCGCTGAGGGATGCACGAATATGTTCAGATTTGATTCATTGTTTTTTGGAATTCCACCGACCAATCATACTGCCTACCCCATTGATACTGTTTACTGCGGTTCTGAAACGCCCCAGTTTGTTTCTCATGCAACCAATGCAAACCGGTATGACTGGGATTTTACAGGTGGTGGAAATATTACTTCTGTGACTGATACTCTTGTAGAACATCGGTACTCCAACCTCGGAGTTAAACATATTACTGTTACTCCTGTATACAATGGTTGCCCTGGTTCACCCATCAACATGCAGGTAGAAATTATAGGAGTTATTGCAAGGTTCACATATGCTAATACCTGTAGCGACAGGAAAACATTTTTGTTTGATAACAACAGCCTCGGCCATATTTCTACTATTAACTGGAGCCTTGGAAATCAATCCTATTCCCAGAATATGGATACAGTCTCACATACGTATCCGCAATCAGGTGTTTTTGGAGTAAAACTATTGATAAGTGATAATATAACCGGTTGTGTAGACTCATTTAAAACGAGGATCTATACTGCTAATCCTGCTTTAAAAAATAATGACCAGTCTATTTGTATAAATACAGATACACACTTCACTATTGCTAACAATTATTCTAATCCCAACATAACTTATTTGTGGGATCTTTTAGGAACTGAAATAGGCCCTACCCCAGATGCTGCTCCTGTGATGCATGCAGATAGTCTGGGACATTTTAATAGCCAGGCGATCTTAGACAATGGCCCGCAATATTGTCCTGATACCATTCATCTGGATCATTTGATAACTGTAAGAGGCCCACAATTAGATTTCACCATGCCGGAAAGCATTTGCTTAAATGTTCCTTTAAGTGTAGTTAACCATTCTCATGCTTACCAACCAGAAGATACAGTGAATGTATGGTCCTGGAATTTTGGAAGCGTTTCTACAAACATCAATGGTTTTCAACCAGAACCCTATACATACAGTAATCCCAGGATTTACCCGTACCGGGTAAAGTTAACTGCCACTGATATTACTGGTTGTACAGATTCACTGGTTAAGAAAGTGTTTGTACGCCCTATGCCTTTTATTTGGATTATACCGAAACTTGATACTTTGTGTGAAGGACAAAGCACCACACTTACCGGGTATACAAGTGATGATATATTATGGACGCCGGGAAATTCAAATTTCTGCGCTACCTGCGATACAACAACGATGAGTCCCACACTAACCACTAAATATTACGCTACAGTTACAAATAGCTTTAGTTGCGTTTCTGTTGATAGTGCATTGGTGAAAGTATTTAATCCTTTTACAGCTACGCCTTTAACACCAGATCAATCTTTTTGCGGAGGAAGACAAATATCATTGGATGTAGAGCCAAAAAATAAGGTAATAACCTGGTCCCCGGCTGCGAGCGTATCAAATCCCAATATTTACAATCCTGTTGCATCGCCTCAACAAAGCACCGTTTATACTGCAACTTTAGTTGATTCGGCGGGTTGCTTTAGCAGCAATACAAATATAAGGTTCAATGTAAATCCACTACCGATTGTAAATGCAGGAGCTGATAAGGTTTATCCTTATAATGCCGGTTTCAGGATCGAACCCACACATAGTTCTAATATTGCCTCATGGCTTTGGATGCCTGGTGATTCCCTGGATTGTAATACCTGTCCCATTGTTTCAGGCACAGCTTTACATACAAAAACATATTCCGTAACGGTTACTTCAGACAGTGGATGTGTTGCACAGGATATTGTTACCATTTTTGTAGAATGTAAGGATGCTAATTTATTGATGCCACGTGCATTTACACCCAATCACGACAGGCGCAATGATCATTATCGTCCCATCACCAGGGGTATAAGCTACATTAAGCGTTTTGCTATTTTTAACCGTGAAGGCGAATGTATTTATGAAGCAAGAAATTATGTTCCAAACAAAAGCAATGATGGCTGGGATGGAATGTATAAGGGCAAAGACCAGAACGGGGCAGCTTATATGTACTTCATAGAAGCAGTTTGTGATATTGGCCAAACGATCTTTTCCAAGGGAAGCTTCATTCTTATCAGGTAATTCCTCTAAAAAATTTACTGCAGTCTTAAAAAAATGATAAAAGGTAATTAAGATTACGAAATTATTCATACATTGCTATACGAAATAAATCGTATTATGATAAAAACCAAATTAGTCAAGCCTACTGAAAGTGAAATTGAGATCCTGGCCATTTTGTGGGATAAAAAGAATGCTACAGTAAGAACAGTTCATGAAGAGCTTTGTAAAACAAAAGATGCAGGGTATACTACTACCCTCAAACTGATGCAGATCATGTTTGAAAAAAAACTGGTAACAAGGGACGACAGTAATAAAACACATGTTTATACTGCTGTTGTTACAAAGGAAAAAACGCAAAAACAATTTTTGAACAGGATGATCGACAGCTTGTTTGCTGGATCTTCCGCTGATCTTGTTTTACATGCACTCGGGCAATCAAATACAACCGATGCCGAACTGGAAAAAATTCAACACCTGATCGATGAATTAAAACTGAAAAAATAAAATTATTTTTTTCATGAGCCAATTTTCATACTGCTTTTGTTTAAGCCTGTTTCATAGCTTATGGCAATGTGCACTGTTATTGGTATTCTATTCAGCCATTCAGCCTGTAATAAGGAAGCAACTGCCTTCTTTTAAAAGAAATGTATTGTATGGTTTGCTGTTGACACAAATGATCATCAGCTGCCTTACATTTTTTATTTATTATAGCGGTTCTTTGGAATTCTATAAGGACCTTATCGCTACTAATTTTTCCGGGCTGGTTTTACAACAACCTCTTATTGAAAAAATTGCTCCATGGATAATAGCGTTATATACTTCCGTTATATTCTTTAAGTCCATGCTTATTGTATACAACTGGTACCGTTTTAAGAAAATATGCAAGTCCACATTAATTAAGCCTTCTATCGATCTGAAATTATTCACTTTTAAAAAAGCAAATGAATTCGGCATTACAAGAAAAGTAACATTGTGGTTTAGTAACGCTGTTTCCACACCACTTACTTTTGGTTTTTTAAAACCAGTGATCCTTATGCCTGTTGCATTGCTGAATCACCTTAGTATTGCCGATGCAGAGTCTTTGATCATTCATGAACTTACTCACATAAAAAATAATGATTACCTGTTGAATTGGTTACTTGTTATTACTGAGACCTTGTTCTTTTACAACCCTTTTGTAAAGATCATCGCCAGGAAAATAAAACTGGAAAGAGAAAAAAATTGCGATGTACAGGTATTGCAGTTTCAATACCCGGTTATTGGTTATGCAGAAACTTTATTAAAAACAGCAAAATTCAAGACCAATATAAATTTCTTCCCGCTTGCAGCAGTATTTAAAAACAAACAATTGCTGCAACGCATACATTTTTTTACTTCCGATCAAAACCTGGTATTCAGCAAAAAGAAATACAGGGCAGTTTCCTTACCAGCCATCATTACTGTTTTATTGATAAACCTGTTCATACTTACACAGATAAAAAATTATAACCGCCAAAAAAATATACCCGTGACCGCGATTCCACAAATTGCCCAACCTAAGGCTCGTGGAACAGATGGTATACCGGCGGCGAGTATTTCAGGAGTTATTCCGGATGTTGCAGCTCTTCCAAAAAGATTCATAAATGAACAGGTTCTTGCAATGAACGAAAGGCTTAAAGAGATCAATGAATCTTCCAGGGCAATAGAAGCGGAAGCTGCAAGGATCGCTATGGAAAACCTGGAAGTCTCCTATGCTATGCCCGTTTTAAATGAACAGAATGAAGAGAAAGAAGTTATTGTTAAGGAAGAAGCTTCAGGAACAGAAGAAGCAGTTACCAAAGCTTATAAAATAAAATTGAAGAATGGGAAATGGAAAGATGAATTGGTTTACATCCTGAAAGAAAGGAAACCGATCATCATCACTGATAGTATATGTTATTTGAAAGATTCTGTTGTGAAGTATGTGCCCGCCATGCAGTAATTGCAATCCTTTTAATTGCCAAGTCTAAAATGAATGTTCAATATTCAACGCTCAATATGCAATGTTCAAGTGAAACGCATTTCCGTTGAGCATTGAATGTTGTATGTTGATTATTGAAAATTTCTTAAGCAGATATCTCATTAAAATAAATTCCTGCCTACCCAACGTCACCATATATTCCTTGGGCAGCTATCTCCGTATTTATTTCCCAGCAAAAATCCGATTATTATTTCATGCGTATTGCCGGTATAAGTTCTGAGCCTGCTGTTGGTAGCAACTTCGTAAGAATAACTCACATTGATATTGGCAATGTTCAAACCCATCATCGCAGAATAGCCGCCTACCAGGTTTGAATAACGATAGCTGGCGCCGATCCACAATAGGTCGATGTATTGCAGTTTTGCATTGAAATGAATTCCGGTAAGCTGCGGTTGCCAATATTGTATCATCACTGAAGGAAGAAAATTGAGATCCTGGTTGATCAGCATCCTGTAACCGGCAGTAAAAAAATAATTGGGTGTATAGTTAACAGCATACTTATCGTCTTTTACAAAAGATGCTTTACCGGGTATGATATTCAATACGGACAGGCCTGCATAATATTTATCAGAATATAGCCATAGGCCTGCGCCGATCTCGGGTTTCACTTTTTTTAATTCTCCACTGGCATAACCAACCGCCGGGTCATCTTCTCGCAGGCTTCCCCATTCGATCTTAGATCTTTCAAGGCTAACGCTGGAAACGCCCAAATTAATTCCTGCTGCCAATGAGGTTCTTTGACCTAACGGCATATGATATGCGTAAGTCGCATAAACAGACCAACGATTTATATATCCCGCTTTATCATTTAAGACAACCATACCCAGGCCATGATGTGGCTTAGGCGCAGCATATTCCTTCCAGTAATTTTTACCTCGTGGATTCTCTCCATGCATTGGCATTGAAGTAGCAGTTGTTCTGCCATCTTGCTTGCTAAGTGGTCCCTGGATACTGAAATAAGCTGTAACAGGCGCTCCGGGAATTCCTTTCCACTGATTACGATAACTTAATTTAATATCAGTATAATTCTCAATCCCTGCTACAGCAGGATTAAGAATATAATTATTCAGGATATACTGTGTATAGGAAGGTTTGGCCTGGCTAAATGCCAATACAGAAAAACTGATCCCGATAATAAATAAACAAATCTTCTTCATGTTTGCGTGTTCACATTTGCGTTAGCCGTCTCGAGTTCTGAGTTGTGAGTTCTGAATTACCTGTTGCCTGTATTTAACTCAGAATTCACAACTCACAACTTATTTTAGAATTGTAACATACCCCGTCACCGGCTTCCTGCCACTCTCAGGTTCTATGATATAATAATACGTATCTACTGGTAATGGTTTGCCTTTTATCTTTCCATCCCATGCTTCATAATGTCCTTTTGATTCAAAGACCAACTGACCTGTCCTTGTAAATACCTGCACGTGTGATGTAGGATAAGCTTTTAAATACTCTATTGTCCATACTTCATTGATACCATCCCCATTTGGTGAAAATGTATTGGGTATTATAGGCATCTTTAATACTTTTACCAAAACCTGGTCAGTTGCAGGGCATCCGCCATTATTCGTTACTGTTAATGTATAATTCGTTTCTTCTACAGGCGTACATATAGGATTAAGGATGCTGCTGCTGTTTAAGTGAAGATCAGTACTGACATTTATACCCTTTGTCCATGCAAAGTGAAGACCACTACCCGTTGCAGTTGCATCAAGTGTAACAGACTCTCCTTCCAGCACCAGTTTGTCTTCTCCCGCATTTACTACCGGGTAAGGATACACTGTAAAGTAATGTGGGATCGTATCACTATGACAGCCGAAACTATTTACGATCGAATGCTGCACTTCATATGTCTGGTCGGCGCCATAAGTATAAACCGGCGACTGCTGTGCAGAACCATTGTTATCACCAAAATCCCAATACCAGGCAGTGACAGTTCCGTCTTTAGGATCACTCAGGTCATGGAAACCAACGCTATTACCAAGACATACACCGGGCCTGTCAAATTCAAAAGCTGCATCAGGTCTTGGGTGTATCGTATTCACCGTCTTTATAACTGTACCAATACATTGAGCATTGCTCCTAACCTGCAACGATACTGTATATGGTCCAACATTTTGATAGATGTGTGAAGGGTTGATCGCATAACTGGCCGGGGTACCATCTCCAAAGTTCCATATGTAGAAGAAACTGTTCTCACTTCCATCAGCAATGGTTGAATGATTTGTAAACTGTATCAATGCATTCGGCAGGCAAGCCGTATCTGTAAAACTAAAGTCTGCCACAGGCAAAGGAGATATCAGCACCGAATGATGTGTTACCGTACTATTACAACCGTATCCAGTTGTCACCATCAATGTAACATCATAAGTATTTGCTGTCGGAAATGTATGTGTAAATGTTGCTCCGGTATTTCTAACGATCGGTCCTGTGCCATCTCCAAAATCCCATGTCCATGTAGTGATCGTACCCGCAGTAGCGTGAGATGAATCAGAGAATGAAATTGGTTGAGATTGACAGCCCGGCGTAGTGAACCCAAAATTAGCGGTAGGCGGAGCTAGAACCCTGATGGTTCTTTGTCCTGAATCTGCACAACCAGCATTTGATGTGAATGTATAATGAATGGTATACGTTCCAGGTCCCACCGCTGAAGGATCAAAGATACCAGTAGCTGAAGTACCTGGACCCGTATAAACAAATGTACCAGGAATACCGCTTATCTCACTTGCTTCTGTAAGCTGGAATGGAGCTATATATAAACATGTATCAGGGATCGCATTGAACAACACTTTTGGAGCAGCATGAATGGTGATGGTCTTAAATTTGTCATTCACACATGATATGCCTGAATAAGCCCTGAACCTGATCTCATAGTTTTTTGTCAAAGGAGGTGCCTGGAAATTCGGATAAAGGTGCGTATACACTTTACCGGGATATGGCACATCATCTACTTCAAAAGTGCCTGGTGCACCGATATTATCCCAATAAATTTCTACCTTAACAATATTACCGAGATCAACGGTTGAACTACCTTGAATGGCAACAGAATCATTTGCACACAAACCATTTTCATTTTGAACTGCAAGGCCCGCCAAAGGTATTGTACCATTTATATAGAATGATTGAACCACAGTATCTTTACAACCACTGGCGCTTGTTACGATCAATGTGGTCGTTTTTATACCTGTTGCACTGTAAGAGTGCTGTGGATTTTGTAATGAAGAAGTATTCAATGCACCACTGCCAGGATCGCCAAAATTCCATTGCCATGTTGTGATGGGGCCACCCGTTGCAACAGAGCTTGTATCCGTAAATGGTGCAAATATATCCGACAGGCAAACTTCAGGATCTATAAACCCGGCTACCGGTTTTGAATACACAACTACTGATTTAATAACGTCGGGGCTCTGGCAACCATTTGTTGTTTTTACATTTAATTTTACCTGGTAAGTTCCTGCATTAGCAAAAGTATGCGAAGGGTTTTGAATGTTTGCTGTATTGGATGCGCCACTGGAAGGATCTCCAAAATCCCAATGCCACTCGTTCAGGCTTCCAACGTTTGCTGCTGACGCATCTGTAAAATTAACTGTCTTTTCCTGGCATGAAGGCAGGCTTGAGTTAAAGTCAGGTGTTGGTAAAGGATACACTGTTATTATTGCAGATCCACTCTGTGTTTGTATACAAGCTGTCGAACTCGATTCCTGCACACTTACCAATGAATAAGTAAATGTTCCGGCTGTTCCTGTAGGAGCTGCAATAGTCACACTATTTCCACTGGTAGTTGTTACCGTTAGGTTTGATCCGCCATTGATCGTATAAATAAATTTATAGGGTGCTATACCATTTGCTCCTGTAAATGTAACAGTAGGTGCCGTTGTGTTCAAACATACTGCTGTAGTTCCACTGATCGATGCAGTTGGTAACCCATTAACTGTTACTGTAGCACTGCCAGCCTGGTTTTGAATACAAGCTGTTGAACTTGCATCCTGTACACTTACGAGTGCATAGACAAAGGTTCCTACCGAGCCTGTTGGCACTGGTACCGTTACACTATTACCAACTGTTGTTGTAACAAAAAGATCCGGCCCTCCGTTGATGGTATAAGTAAACTTATAAGGTGGAGTTGAATTGGCCCCTGTAAATGTTATCACTGGTAAAGTTGCATTTTGGCAAACTGTTGTTGTTCCGCTAATCGTTGCCGTTGGTAATGGATTCACTGTAACAGAAATATTTGGTACTGCCTGCGCCTGGTAACAATTCTCTCCCTGGACTCCTACCAGGTGATAAGTATAAGTTCCCACTGTTGCGGTAGCTACAGGAACGGTAGCAGTATGGGTATTGGTCGTCACTGTAAGATCTGATCCGCCATTAATATTATAGGTAAATGTAAATGGAGCAGTTCCAAGTATTCCGTTAAAAGTAATATTTGGTGACGTTGCGTTCTGGCAAACAGAGGTTGTTCCAGCCATCGTAGCAGTAGGCAATGGGCTTATGACAACCGTTTTATTGGCAGTATCACTTAAACAACCAACATTGCTGATCATTGCAAACTTAACATGGTATGTTCCGGGTGTTGTATAAAGGTGTGCAGGATTTCTTGTATTACCATAAGTACCATCTCCAAAATCCCAATACCACTGGTACGAATAGGTGCCAGGTACATAACTGGTTATATCTGTAAACCTTACACTGTCTGTTATACAACCATTGTTTGTCCAGCTATAATCCGCAACAGGCGGATCATATACTGCAAGGTCAAAATCCCTTTCATAACTATTACCACATCCTTCTGCATTGGTTGTTCCTGCAGTAATTGTAATAGGATATCCCGGTGTATAATTGGTAGGTGTATAGTAATAAAGACTCGGAAGTTTATAACGCCATACCTGTCTTGCTCCTATGAAATAAGTGCTTTCCAGGATCAATGAAGGATCAGGAGTTGTAACCGTGTTTGCATTCGGATGCAAAAAAGGGCTGTTGTGAAAATTCCATATCAGGTATGTAGGCTGAAATGGAAAAGTAACACTGAAATAAAAATCTGTTCCTGTACACGCAACCGGGTCCGGAGAAATGCTCAAGGGATTGATCGGTTCAAGACGGTTATAGAGGTCTTTTATATTTGTTCCTGCATTATAACCGTAAGATTCAAAGTTACCATATCCATAAGCAATGGCATTAAACCCGGAATCTGACTCAATTGTCCGCACACCCTGCCCCACGGCACGGATCAAATAAGAATAACCAGGATCCTGGGGATGTACCGTAAATGCGGATGCTCCCACCAATGCCCCATCCAATTTAAAACTGGATAACGCTGTTCCTGTATTAGGAATAACTACATTAAAATAGTGTTCTGTAATTGCATTGTTCGGCGTAGCATTCCACAATACTTTTGCAATATTCTGTTCTACGGGACTTAGATATATAACTTCCGGATCTCCCAGGTTTCCCCCCGCTGTATTGCCGCATGCACTTTGGGAAGTGATATATTGGGCTACTGTTACAGGATAATCTGATTCAATTTTCAATTGAGCTGCAGTAGCAGCAATTTCATAGTAAAAATTATTTTGTAATGGAACTGCTATTGGTGAACCATTTACTGTGACTATTGTTGTTGGATCCGAAACACAGATACGATAAATATTATTTGTCAGCGTATTTGTATGAACCGTAAGAAATTTCTTCCCCCATGCTGCTTTGGGAAAGGATTGCACCATGTAGTTATCCGATGAAGGAACTGATCCGTTACAACTTATTGCGATCCTCCCACTCCCTGAAAAGACGGCAATTTTTTTGCACCCTCCTGTTCCCGTAGCTATACTTTTAATTTTAGAACCGGTAAGATCAACACCGCTAAAGCCACCACCACCGCCTCCACCTCCTGTCAATTCCCCCATTACATTATATATCTGGCCTTGAGTAAGATTTACAGTAAAGGGAACACCGGCAACATGCGTAAGTGTATTTGCGCTTGGAGTAATTTCAACGGTTGTTGCCCCCGTATCAGTAGCTATTACATAAAACCAGCAGTTTGCATCCTGTGTGTTGGAATTGTTGGTGTAGTTAACGGAGTAATATTCTTTTCCCAAGGTATTTGTCGGAAACAATATACAGGCTCCGGATACATTCGCATTGTAAATATGGGCATAAGCCACGATAGGTTTATCGGCAACAATATGAATACCTTTATTTTGAGGAGTAGCCGATTCAGTTTGTAAAGTCACATCCTGGGCACCAGCCTTTGGAATTGGGTTAGAGGTAAGTACCCCAGGCAAGGGGCCACTGGTCAAGGTTTGCGTATATCCATTTGACGGAATCGTAATGGTTATGGTTGTGACCTGGTCTGTGGCAAAATAAAGTACCATTTCCTGGCTATTGCCATTGGTCATTATCTGGTGATATCCATAACCTACCCAAAAATCTTTTCCTTTATTGGAAAAGTCCTGGGAAAAAGCATTCATGAAACAACACACGGAGAGTAAGAAAAGTAAATATTTCTTCATTAGGAAAAATATAAAAGCAGTTTTTAATATAGACGCACGCCAAAAGATTACAATAGGGACGGAAATGCAGCCTAAATTTATTAAAGAAAATCCACATTCTGCCAACAAGTGGTATAATATCGGCGGAATGGGTAAAACTATGGCTCAAAAACAAAAAAGCCGCATAGAAATGCAGCTTTTGTTAAGAATCTTTCGATTCTGTAACCCCCAAAGAAAACGACTTAAATTAGTTGTGGGTTATGAGTTGTAAGTTATGAGTTTGGGGCTCTAACTTTAATCCCAGTTTTTATTATTAGTTCTTTTATGTTTCATTTGTTCTTCCGGTCTTATCGGTATCAGGGCCCAATAATGTGGGAACTGTCCTATTGGCCTTCCTCTCATTAAACTCTGCTTACACGCTACTATCACTTTTCTTAATGCCTCGATATTTTTTGCATATGATTCAGTTAGTGTCTTTTTCATGGTCAGCGTTATTAGTTTTGAATTATAGTTTATGAGTTAAGGCCGGTAACTTTTACCACTCAATTTTTTTACTTTTTTATTATTAATTCTTAACTACTTTTTGATTTTCAACAACCGTTCCATCAATGATCAGCTGTGCAACATAGATGCCCGGGATCAATTTATCCAGATCGGTCAACTGTACGTTATTATATCCTTTGCTGATTGTACTCTTTTTTGATAAAACCGGTTGACCAAGCATGTTTATGATGCGAATTTCAGAAGCCCCATCCACAGTTGCATTGAAACGAACCGTTACATCCTTTACAAAGGGGTTAGGTGATACCTGCATTGTTGAACCTGCTTTTCCATCCATTCTTACCGCAAGTATGTTACTGTAATCTACCCTTCCATCAATGTCAACCTGTTTTAAACGATAGTATATGATCGTCCTGCCCTGTATCTCTGCCGCATTGTCCTTATACTGGTAAGTTTTATTATTGTCCGCCCCGGTAAATCCATCCAGCACCATAGCAATTGTTTTAAAATTATTCCTGTCAAATGAACGTTCTACTTCAAAATGACCGTTATTCATTTCCCATACAGTTACCCATTTAAGGCCTACTGATTTATTTGCTGCTACCGCATCAAATGAAAGGTATTTAACCGGTAACGGAGCGGGAGGTGGATATGTGAAACTCTTAAAATAAATACTCTTCTGCCTGCTCACTGTTGAATTACCCGTATTTGCAGCTCCGCACTTATAAGTAAAACAACCTACATGGGTATTTGTAACGGTAAACATTACCTGCCTGGCAGCCGTATCAATTCCAGTGTATTCATTTCCTGCTACATTTTTTCCGGTGAAAGCTGTACCTGTTTGGGTAACTGTAATTTCCGGTGTTCCAACCTGGTAAGACGAAAATCCTCCACCCAGGTCTATAACATCCATTTCCTTTACAGTAGGTCCGCCATCAATATCGATAGCCGTAGCATTCAGGCTATCCTGCACCATGCTATTCAACGTTCCGCTTGCAACGAAACAGATCTGGAATTCAACAAGCCCGGTTTTATTTTTTGGTACACCGATCTTGGGAGAAAAGCCTTCCGGTTTTGTAATTGCGTTATCGTCAAAAATATCTACTGTTGCACCATTTGTTGAAGACACAATGGTTATGATCGCATCTACTCCTGTGCTTACATTGGCGAAACGGTATTTTGCATTTACCTGGTTTGCAGTTCCCGATATTAAAACCGGAGTTGCATTAAAGCTGTATTGAGAACTTGTTTGAGATTTTACTGATACAGAAGTTAATGAAAGTACCAGGAAGGCTAAGTAATAGATTGTAAATTTCGTTTTCATCTTCTTTGTGGTTTGAGGGGTTATGAAATACGGCCTGACGCAGGAGTGATCATTCGTTGAATGAACGGTCATTGGAGGTTAGCTTAATCGAGGGAATTTGGAGACAGTTCGTCTAAGAAGTTGGAAAGGGTCGGAAAAAAAGGATGACCGAGGTTGGTCATTTCTGATTTCTTTCACAAACATAGAAAACGCTTTTCGAAAATGCAAGCTCTTTGCTGGATTTTTATTATTTTTTTAATTTGACCACATATTATCCCAAGTAAGTTGAATAATTTCTAACAAAAAAATCAGATCGTTGAAACTTTTGCAGCTTCCAACGGGAATTTCATGCTTCAAATACGACTTCTCATGTCATCTCCCAAATCATGGATATAATGGCCAAAATGACATTTTCCCTTTGATCTCAGAAATACTGATTGTTAACTGGCAAATATAAGATCCTATCAATTCATCTGGATACTACCTGGAGAAGGTAGGAGATTAGAACATTTACTATTAAAGCTGACAAATTATTAACAATATGAGAATTTGAATTAATTTTTAATAAATATAAAGTCCGCAAACAATTAACGTTCATATTATTAATATTGATATCAAATTTAAAGAAAAACGTTTTATATAAATTTCGCCAAATAGCTGGCAAGCCAGTTTTTTTCAGCTAAATAAACAATGTATTTATATTTATAAAATACCATAATAATCTAATAATTAAATAATTAAATTTTTTATTCGTTACTAATTTATATAGCTTTCATGATCTCTTTCAAAAACAAGGATTTCTAAACATCTTAGCCAAGTATATTTTGCCACCAGCCCCTACTTCCCTATCTTCATCTCATAAAACCATGTATGAGATCCTACATAACCCCTCTCCTTTTTTCAGGATTTGTTTTTATATTTTTTATGACATCATGTCGTGCGCCGAAAGACCTTGAATTTCGGGGATTCAAAAATATAACTGTTGAGAATATCGGCTTCTCAGGCGCTAGCCTTAACGTTGAAGTGGTTGCTTATAACCCTAATAACTACGGTGTGGAATTAAATCGTACAGATCTTGATATTTTTGTGGATAGCACTTACCTGGGGCATTCCTCCCAGGATCTGCAGGTAAAGATCCCCCGCCGGCAGGAGTTTACGGTGCCTTTAAAAGTAGAACTGGATATGAAAAACATCTTAAAAAATGGCCTCTCGAGCCTTATGAATAAGCAGGTACTCGTCAAAGTGATTGGAAAAGTACGGGTTGGCAAGGCAGGCGTATACAAAATGTTTGACGTGAATTACCAGACGATACAGCAATTGCCTCAATTCTATTGAAATTGCTGATTTACTCACTCCTACCTCTTCTATCCGCCAGGTTTTTCGATAAAAGATAGTCAATCACAGCTTATTGGTACTTCCCAGACCTGGGGAAAATGAAACAAAAAAATTGAAACACTAAAAAATGTTTCAAAAAAAGTGTTTCAACTCTTGTAACAAGAAAACTGTAACACGAAAAAATGTTACAGAAAAAGTATTACAGCATGTGTCACACAAAATCTGTCACACGTTTTTATGTGACAGAAAAAGTGTGACAAGCTTGTTTTACTTCAATTACCTAAAGCATTAATAGCCTTACAACCCTGTCAGGAAGCTTAGATGGCAGCAAATAAAATTGGGCCTGATTATTACAGGCCCAAAAATGTATAAAGAAATCTTTAGGAATACTTAAGAAGCTCTGTCCTAATTAATTTTTAGGAGCATCAGTAGCTGAAGGTGCTGGTGCCGGTTCAGCTTTCTTGCACTCTTTTGGTAATCTCTTATAAGCAGTTTCCTCTGCAGTTACATCATCAGCATCAAAACCAGCATTGGCGATATCTGTTTTTACTTCCTCAATATTCGTACGGTCTGTTATCCAGGCAACAGTGGTTGTTTTCTTTTTGATGTCAACATTTACACTTATAATTCCGTATTGCCTGATCACATACTTTTCTATACGTTCCTTGCAAAGATCACAGGTGGCCTGGGGCGTTTTTATAACAGCTTTGTCATTTGTTTTTTGCTGGGCAAAGGATGATAATACAAATCCTAACAGGGCCAAAACACTTAGTTGAAGTTGTTTCATATACTTTTTGTTGGTTTAATTAAATTATTCGACTCCTGTCCATGTAGAAGGATCGCTGCGCCAATTCAACAAAGTGGTCAGCTGGCCTTCATTTACCAATCCTTTATTTATAGCCAGGTTGATCAATATCTCATAGTTTGTAAGGGAAGATAAGTTTATTCCTGCAGTTTTAAATGCTTCTGAGGCCTCATTAAAACCATAGGTGAATATAGAGACCATTCCGATCACTTCAACCCCGGCATTGTTCAATACATCACAGACCTGTAAACTGCTTTTCCCGGTTGATATAAGATCTTCTATTACCAACACCTTTTGTCCTTTTTCAAAAGCGCCTTCGATCTGGTTGCCCATTCCATGTTCTTTGGGTTTTGGGCGTACATACATATACGGTAGCTTCAATTGGTCTGCGGCCATAGCCCCCCATGCGATCCCCGCTGTAGCTACACCTGCCAGCGCTTCTGCATGCGCATACTTTTCAAATATAACGCTGCATAATTCACTCTTAATAAAATCCCGTACAAATGGAAATGAAAGCACTTTCCTGTTATCACAATAAATAGGGCTTTTCCAGCCACTCGCCCAGGTATAGGGCTTTTCTACACTTAGTTTTACTGCCTGTACCTGTAGTAGCTTTTCTGCTACTGCTGTTTCGTTGGTCATGATGCAAAGATATTCGATTTGATAATTTGGCAATTTGGAAATTTGGGGATGAAGGCATGCGTATGATCGTAAAGTTTTACTTTTACCTGCAAAGAATGTTCTATGCAGATAAAAATTTATTATGGAGATAAGCCAGTGTATTTGTGTAATGAAATGGATGATACCTTAAAGGAACTCCTGCATCACCCCGATGTGGTTTTTGTTGATGAATTATCTTCTCATGCTATCAACGCTTTGATCCATGAAATAAAAAAAGAAGATTTTCATGCAGGCATTCTGTTCAGTCCGGATTTTGAGAAACTAAAAAAAGCGTTCTTCAAACACTTTACTGTTATTGAAGCTGCCGGTGGCATCGTACAAAATGAGGAAAAAGAATTGCTTTTTATTTTCAGGAGAGGCAAATGGGATCTTCCAAAAGGAAAAATGGAGAAAAAAGAATCTGCAGCAAAATGCGCAGAACGTGAAATCGAAGAAGAAACTGCTGTTAAAAACCTTACTTTAAAAAAAGCAGTTGGCGATACCTATCATATCTATGACGAATTTGGCAAACACATTTTAAAAATAAGCCACTGGTTTTATTTTACTACCAGGGGCAAACAAGATCCACAGCCACAAACAGAGGAAGATATTACCGAGATAAAATGGTTCAAAACAAAAGACATTAAGAAACCGGTGGCAAATACGTACGCTACGATCAAGGACGTGTTGTCTGTTTTTTTTGATACCCCATAAAGGTTTCAGCGGTTCCAACCTTTGGAACGCCTGGAACTTCTGGAACCTATTTCTTTCTAAGGATTGCAACAGTTAGCCGGCTTACGCAAATTAACTTATCCCCATCATCATGAATCTTTATATCCCACACATGTGTAGTGGCCCCAATATGCAATGGTGATGCTGTCGCAGTAACCCATCCTTCCCTGGCGCTGCGCAAATGATTGGCATTGATCTCTAATCCGACACAAATATTTTTTGAAGGATCGATCATGAAATGAGAAGCTACGCTACCTGCCGTTTCTGCAAGTGCACAACTGGCGCCGCCGTGTAATAAACCATAGGGTTGTTTTGTCCTTTGGTCAACGGGCATTTTTATTTTCAAATAATCAGGGCCGATCTCAACCCATTCCATGCCGAGATATGCACCCATTGTGTCTGGTGTTATTGATCTGAGATCTGATAACCGGAGGTCCTTATTAAACCAGATAGGTGATTTCAACAACGTTAATTATTTATTTTTGATGGTCTTATTTACCGCATCCGGCAAGAACTTGGAAACTTCGCCGCCGTTCTTAAGTACATCACGTACAAGTGTAGACGCTACAGAAGTATATTGAGGAAGACAGGTAAGGAAGATCGTTTCAATATTATCAGCAATGCTCCTGTTCATATCTGCAATGGCTTTCTCGTATTCAAAATCGTTTACGTAACGAATGCCTCTTAAAATAAAATTTGCCCCAACCTGCCTGCAACAATTTACAGTAAGGCCATCATAGGCCACCGCTTCAACTTTGTCATTTCCCTTATAAATTTCATTCAGCCATTCAAGCCGCTGTTGCTCGCTGAACATAGGTTGCTTGTTAACGTTACGGCCGATACCAATGATGAGTTTATCAAACAAAGGTAGTGCCCTGTCGATGATATCAGTATGACCAAGTGTTACCGGGTCAAAAGTGCCAGGAAAAAGACAAATACGGTTCATGTAAAAGTTTATTTAAAAAACACGAATTTCCAAATACGAATTACACGAATTGCATCGCAAAGGTTCACAACTCACAACTCACAACTCTTAACTCTCCACTCCTTTCTTACCCGCCAACAAATACAACACCGCCATCCTAACCGCAACACCATTCTCCACCTGTTGTAAAATAATAGATTGTTTTCCATCTGCTACATCACTATCTATTTCCACGCCGCGGTTAATGGGGCCAGGATGCATGATAATGATTTCTTTGTTGATCGATTCAAGTAATTTTCTTGTAACACCGTAAGCCTGGTTGTATTCTCTTAATGAAGAGAACAATACCTGGTTCTGCCGCTCCAGCTGAATGCGCAACACATTTGCAACATCGCACCACTGAAGCGCTTTTTTCAGATTATATTCTACCTGCACACCAAATGCTTCCCTGATATATGTTGGTATTAATGTAGGTGGTCCGGCGAGCATCACTTCAGCACCCATTTTTTTCAATAACCAGATATTACTCAATGCAACCCTTGAATGCATGATATCACCAATAAGCAACACTTTTTTTCCGCTAAGCGAGCCTGCATTTTCGATGATGGAAAAAGCATCGAGCAATGCCTGTGTAGGATGTTCATTGATACCGTCACCTGCATTGATAATAGCGGTACCGGGCAGGTGCTTTGATAAAAAATGCGGAGCCCCACTGGCACTGTGCCGCATTACTACCATATCAACCTTCATGCTTAGGATATTATTGACAGTATCCAGCAGCGTTTCACCTTTTGAAACGGAAGAACCTGAAGCAGCAAAATTGATGGTATCGGCACTCAATCTTTTTTCTGCTAACTCAAAAGAGATCCTGGTACGTGTTGAATTTTCGTAAAATAGATTTACAATGGTAACGTCCCTTAACGAAGGAACTTTTTTCACGGGCCTCTGTAAAACTTCTTTGAATTGTTGCGCCGTAGATAAAATAAGGGAAATGTCCTCTGTTGAAAGTTCTTTAATGCCCAGTAGATGGTTGGTGGATAGTTGCATTAAGGTGCGAAGCTAGATGAAAATGTGGAATGAGCAAAATCGGCTTTGAGCTGTGAGCCGCGAGCTTTGAGCTCAGCTCACGGCTCATAGCTGGCAGCTCATAGCCTATTAATAAAGTACCACTTCATTCCTTTCCCACTCAACCTTTACCTTCTGCGAAACAATAGAATCAATTGTTTTACCACAGTAGTCAGGTTGTATTGGCAATTCACGGTTAAATCTCCTGTCAACAAGTACACACAATTCAACTTTTCTTGGGCGGCCAAAATCCTGCAGGGCATCCAGTGCGGCACGTATCGTTCTGCCTGTGTAAAGCACATCATCTACCAGGATCACATTTTTTCCTTCAATGGAGAATGGTATATCAGTTTTAGTTGCTTTGTGCAGTTCTTCTCTCACGTCATCACGATAAAAAGTTATATCCATCACACCATAATTGATAACTTCATTTTTTCTTATCAACCGGATCGCCTCAATTAATTTATCACTGAATTTCACCCCACGCGGCTGAATACCAATAAAGACAAAATCTTCGAGGCTTTTATGATTTTCAGTAAGATGATGAGCAAGCCGGAGTATGGTTAATTCCAGTTGTTGGGGAGAAAGAAGAATTTGCATTTCAATTTGATAATTTGATAATGTGAAGATAATCCTTATCGTAGCTACTTTTCTATATTGATCAGAATAAAAAATGCCCCGTTTCTTAACGGGGCTATTTTTTTTAAATGCTAAAAACAAATTATTAGGTTTTTATTCGAAGAGCAAATTTGCATATCCGAATTTCTAATCATCAAATCAACTAATTACTTAATTGCTTTCAATTCCTCCTGCCATTTGCTTAATTCTTCCCATTTACCTGCAGCAGCTAGCTTGGCCTGTTTTGGCCATGTAGCAGGATTGTAAACGCTGAATTTGCTTCCGGCACCATCAAGAATAAGTTGTAATTTTTTGATCGTGCATTTTCCAAGATCCTTAAAGGTTTTAATATTTTCTTTTGTAAGCAAGGCCTCTACTTTTTTATTGATCCCTTCGATCTTTATCAGCTCATCAGCAATTATTGCAACTGCTTCCTTTTTTTTCTTAACGGCTTTTGGTTTTGCAGCAACCAATGTTTCCACAACTTCGGGAACATTGATAACACAATTTTCAACTGAATAATTATTTGAAAATGTTTTTGCGTTATTATCATTCACCCACCTCCCATCGCTTAACAGGTAACGGTATTCATAGGTTTTACCTGCTGTTAGCGCCAGTTCTGCGATCATTGATCCATCTTCCTGTTTTTGCAGATAAATACCCTCTTCAGGGTTCCAGTTATTGAATTCACCTACCAACATACCTGAAGCTGCGCCGGCAACATATTCCGCAGGTAATGTAAAAGAAACTTTCTTTGTCATATATATTCTAATTATTATTTTATAGATTTTGGTTATTGCCCGTTAATACCTTAATGGTGAAAACGTAACCCAAGGCTTGTTCACATATTATACACAGGAATGCAAAATTTGGAGAATATAAGATGGGTGATTGATGAATTTAAATGATTTCATTAAAAATCAACGTCCTAGTTTGACACGTCTTGCTTCTGCAATCCTGGTCCATTCAGGCCGGGATACTTTTATTCCTTCTTGTGGAGGTACTATCCTGATATCAGTCTCCCTGATTTCTATTGCTTTAAAATGCATATTTCGCCTTTGGTCAAATATTTCAAGCGGAACGCCAGGTAAACCATCATACCAAAACATAGCTTTCTTAAATTCAATGTCAGTAGTATAAAATACCAATATACTATCGTTATTTGAATTTATTGATAAAGCTGTATTGCATGTTTTATTAAGTATTTTGACTTCATCCTTTAGATATTGCCAATTCCAGGATCGTATGCTGTCATCAAGCAGGTATTTTTCTTTTTTTGACCAATTCACTTCAGCAAATTTTTCTCCTGTTATAAAATTCGTGAATATCCCGTGATGCATAAGCTTATTTCCAACCTGTTTTCCCTTGTAATGATGGCTGGAAGTTTCATTATAAAAATACATTAGTGAAAAAGAATCATTAAAAATTATACGGGGAATATACACAGATTGAAAACCTTCATATTTTGTCCCATCGGGATTATTCAATACAGTACGATCATAATTTATTTCTATAGCACGCTGACATTTTCCTTCACTGATTCCATAAAATAAAAAGGCCAAAATAAGTGTGAGTTTATGACTACTTATTTTGGCCTTATTGCTATCCCGCATAATGATTATTTTAAATGTTTTGAAGATAAGAAAAACTGCTTCAATTCATCAAATTATAAAATCATTATTTTTCCTTCATAAATGGATAACTATAATCCGTTGGCGAATTAAAAGTTTCTTTGATCGTACGTGCACTCAACCAACGATACAGATTCAAAATAGAACCTGCTTTATCATTGGTACCACTTCCTCTTGCCCCACCGAATGGCTGCTGGCCAACAACTGCACCTGTAGGTTTATCGTTGATGTAAAAATTACCGGCACTGTTGCGCAACCTGTTTGTAGCAAGTTCCACAGCAAAACGATCTTTTGCAATAACAGCACCTGTTAAGGCGTAGTTAGATGTACTATCAACCAGTTTTAATGTTTCTTCAAATTTATTTTCATCGTAAATATATACCGTTAGTACGGGGCCGAACAATTCCTCACACATTGTTACATATTTAGGATCGCTTGCTTCAATAACAGTTGGCTCAATAAAATAACCATCTGTCTTATCACACTTTCCTCCTACCCAAACTTTTGCTCCGCTGTCTCTTTTTCTTGCTCCTTTTATATAACCTTCCAGTTTGTTGAAACTCTTTTCATCGATCACGGCGTTGATGAAATTTGTAAAGTCTTCTACTGTTCCCATCTTCATCGACCTGATCGTATCAACCAGTTTCTTCTTTACTTCTGCCGCAAGGTTTGACGGTATATACGCCCTTGATGCAGCTGAACATTTTTGTCCCTGGTATTCAAATGCGCCCCTTGCCAATGCTGTAACAAGCACATCCGGATCTGCAGACTTATGTGCGATCACAAAATCCTTTCCACCCGTTTCGCCTACAATGCGTGGATAAGAGCGGTACATGCTCATGTTCTTCCCGATCGTTTGCCACATATTATTGAAAACACCTGTACTACCGGTGAAGTGTATACCAGCAAAATCAGGATGATTGAAAACAACTTCTCCAATGGTAGGACCATCAATGAATACGAGGTTGATAACACCATCCGGCAAACCAGCTTCTTTTAAAATGCGCATGAACATTTGTGCACTGTACACCTGTGTGTTGGCACATTTCCAAACCACTACGTTGCCGCACATAGCAGCACTTGTAGGAAGGTTGCCACCAATGGCTGTAAAATTAAAAGGTGTCAATGCAAATACAAACCCTTCAAGCGGGCGATACTCTAAACGATTGTACATACCCGGACCGCTGATAGGTTGCTGACGATAAATATCACTTAAGAAATGAACGTTGAAACGTAAGAAATCGATCAGCTCACATGCCGAATCAATTTCTGCCTGGAAAGCATTTTTACTTTGTCCAAGCATGGTTGTACCGTTGATGTATGGACGATATTTTCCTGCAAGCAGATCTGCTGCTTTTAAAAATATATTCGCACGGTTTTCCCAACTCATGCTGGCCCATTTGTCTTTTACTCTTAATGCAGCGTTGATGGCTTTTGTTACATGCTTTGCCTCACCTACATGGAATTGACCTAGTAAATGTTTACGTTCATGCGGAGGACGAAGTTCAACTGTTTTACCTGTACGTACTTCTTCATTCCCAATATACATCGGCACGTCAATCTTATTTGATTTCAACTCTTTCAGAGCGGCTTTCAAAGCAGCTCTTTCAGGGCTACCTGGAGCATAGCTTAATACTGGTTCATTTGCCGGCATGGGGTAATAAAAATCTCCGTACTGCATGATTGTAAGTTTTTATTGTTTAAAAAAAGTTCAGCAAAGGTATGGTGTACAAGTGAGTGACACAACGATGCTGAGTAGAATTTCCGTAGCTGGTAAACAAATTGTCTGAACTATGATTAAAATGATTTTCTGATGGGCTATGATTTTAATCATAGCTTTCATTTAATCAATAACATCATTGTTCAGACAATATTCAATTAAGCATTCTCCTTCTCACTCATCAAATACGCTTTTATAAACCCATCCAGTTCCCCATCCATCACCGGCCCTACATTCCCGACTTCGTAATCGGTTCTGTGATCCTTGATCATTTTATAAGGATGAAAAACATAAGAACGTATCTGGCTGCCCCACTCTATTTTTTTCTTTTTACTGTTAGCCGCATCCTTTATTGCATTCCGCTTCTGCAATTCAATTTCGTACAAACGGCTTTTGAGCATTTGCATGGCGAGTTCACGGTTGCCTAACTGGCTCCTGTCCTGCTGGCAAACAACCACGATGCCCGTCGGAATATGCGTAAGTTGTACTTTGGTTTCTACCTTGTTTACATTTTGTCCGCCTGCACCGCCACTTCGTGATGTTTCCATTTTTACATCTGCAGGATTTATTTCGATGTTGATCGTATCGTCAACCAATGGATATACATTCACTGATACAAAGGAAGTATGCCTTCTTGCATTGCTATCGAACGGGGAAATGCGCACCAAACGGTGTACACCACTTTCAGATTTTAAAAAGCCATAAGCAAAGGGGCCTTCGAATTTATAAGTACATGTTTTTATACCGGCGCCATCACCCCATTGCCAATCCATTTCTGTAACGGTCCAGCCTTGTTTTTCGCCGTACATTCTAAACATACGGGCAAGCATTTCGGCCCAGTCCTGGCTTTCGGTTCCACCGGCACCACTGTTTATCTGCATCATTGCAGGAAGTTCGTCTTCCGGCTCATTGAGTGTGCTTTTAAATTCTGCTTCTTCAATTTTATTGATTGCATCGGTATGCGCTTCCTTTACTTCTTCTTCGGTTGCATCGCCTGCTTTCCAGAAATCAAATAATACGGCAAAATCTTCCACGGCTGTATCTACAGCACGGAAAAGATTTATCCAGTACTCATTTACTTTAATTTCTTTTAGAATAGAAGTTGCCCGGGTATTATCATCCCAAAAACCCGGCGAAAGTGAAAGTTGTTTATCGTTTGCTATTTTAGCTTCCCTGTTTGCGACGTCAAAGAAACCTCCCCAAAACCAGCACACGGTCTCTCATACTCTTTAATTGTTCTGTTGTCATGGGCGCAAAATTAAGGAATGATTTGAAGATTTGAAAATTTGAAGATTCGATGATTTGGGAACATTCGAATTGAATGCTCTTCACATCTTCCATTTTCAAATTGGCAAATTATTGCACGATCAAAGGAGAAATGTCAATACTATTCAGGTACCTGTCTAATTGTGAAATCGCCGTGAAGGCCCTGCTACCGCAGAGTGTGCCATCGATCTTATAGATGACTTCTACGTAAAATGAATTCAGCATAAAGAGGTTGAATTCATAATGCTTGTTGAAAGTAGAAGCTACAAATACGCCTGCTTTGTCTAATACAAAAGCACGCTTTTCTTCAGTAAGTGAGTTGTACTGTTCTAGGGTCATGGTAGTTTTGGTTGGTCTGGTAAATTAGGTTTTGTAAACTTAAGCGTAACGTTCAGAATAATAAATACTCAAAAAGGAGTAGCTATTATACTTTTGTTTAATTCAAAGGGTTGGTATTAACGAGCTTCTGGCAGATAGCAGGAATAAATGTATTAAAAGCTATTTAAATAAGGGAGGGTGTTTTCACGGTATTTTTAAATTTGGTATCAAAACTGGCATACTGGTTAAAATTTGATAAAAAAGGCATACAAATAAACCGGATTTTTAATTTGTGGCTTTTTTTATGAAAATAAAATCATGCGGAAATATTCTACATTAAGATTCAGCATGAAATAATTTTAAACAATGTGCTCCTTGAGAAATAAAAACATTTGCCGCGGTTAGTGTCCTCACCATAAGTGTTCGGAAGATTATTTGTATTTTTTATTTACTCGAAGGATTGGAAGACGGATGATACTGGCTGAGCGGATGAACACGGATTGATGTTGCTGGCGCAACATGGCACGATAACAGTAAGTATGAATCTGAAATTTTTTGGAACAAAAAATTAAATCCGTAATCATCTGTCTATCCGTATCATCCGTCTGCCAATCCTTCGCACAGGTAAACTCAAACTTCCAAACGCTTGTAGTGTTTTCACCAACCGCATTATGAAAACTATAATTCTTTCTTAGTAAAAAATGTACTGATGATCTTGTATAAAGATGCTAAAATAAAAATACCACCCAGTACAGCAACGATCGATGAGCCTGCAGGAAAATCATAGTGAAAAGAAAAATTCAATCCGAAAAGACCTGCAAGTATGCTGATGAGAATTGAAATGATCAATACTGCAGTATTATTTTTTGTGAGCATGATGGCTGAAACAGCCGGTATGATGAGGTAAGAAAAAACAGGTATCACACCATTGATCTTTACTGCATATACAATGGCAAGGCCTATAGAAATATAAAATAAAAAATTCCAAAGATTAAAAATGCCGATCAAATGATTCTCTCCATTCTCAAATGATTTTGTGAGCGCAAAAAATTTCCTGGAGAAAATGAGCTGTATGGCAAGGATGCAACCGAATACGATGCCGGTAAACCGGATCGTTTCCCAGCTAACAGATAAGATATTTCCAAAAAGTACTTCCTGTATATCGGAATCGCCATGTGGTGTTTTGGAAATAAACAATACCGTTAGTGCCGACGTGAATGCGTATAGAATTCCAATAATTGCCTCCTGTTTCAAACGCTTGTCACGAATATTAATAAAAGACATCAGCAATGCACCTGATAATGTAAAAATAAGTGGTATAGAGGTCATGCCAGCACCAATAAAAGCAGCGAATGCAACACCCAATGATGATATTTGTCCCAATGCAAGATCAACAAATACGATCCCTCTTCCAACTACATGTACACCTAAGTACGATAATACAATACCGGTAATACAAGCGGCGATAAGTGCCTGGACCATGAAGGGGAGTTGAAACATGTCGAACATGGGAAAGAAGTTGTAAGTTATGAGTTGTGAATTGTGAGTTGGTTGTTTTTAAGTTGGAGCGACTTTTTATTTTAAGACGGCTACAAGTTGGTTGATGTTGTAATCAAAGAGATCGAAATAATTTTTTACGGAATCGAATGCGCCGGTTGATGTTGCCAGTGTTAGTTCCTTTACGCCTGTTTGTTTTGCTACTACATCTGATGAAGACGTAGTAAAATATGGCGATGAAATGATCACTTTAATATTATTTGCTTTGATCTCTTTTATCACTTTTACCAATTGAGACGGAGACGGCGGTATGCCTGGTTTGGGTTCCATAAAATCAACGATCTGCAAACCAAACCTTGTTTCAAAATAAACCCACTCATTGTGATAGGCGATGATCTTTGATCCTTTGAAAGGCGCTATTTTAGATTGCCATTCTTTCATTTTCGCATCTATCTTAGTATAAAATGCCTCAAGGTTTGCTTCATACATTGCCTTATTTGAGGGATCTACACGTTCCAATCCATTGGCAATATTTCTTGCGATTACTTTTCCGTTCATTGGGTCGAGCCAGTAATGTGGATTGCCATAAATATGAATATCACCTTCTCCCCTGTTGATGGCTGAAGGCACCTGGTATAATGTAACACCCAGCGAAGCATCTACATAACCTTGTGAACCTTTTTGTATTTTATTGTTCCTTGAACTTGAGAGTAATTGTGGCGACCAGCCGGTCTCGAGGTCAAGTCCCACAGTTACAAACATGTCTGCATTTGATAAGCTGATGATATAACTAGGCTTTGGATCCACAAAGTGCGGATTCTGGTAACCAGTAGCGATAGACGAAACAGAAACTTTGTTGCCGCCAATTAATTCAGTAATGCTTTTCATATCTGTAGTAGTAGTAACTACTTTTATATTACCGGCAGCAGCCGATAAAAACATTCCTGCCAAAAGTGATAATAAAACAACTCTTCTTTTCATAACTATTTTTTAAATCATTAATCTAAACATTCTAAACCTATAAACTACTAAACCTTTCAACTGCTCAATACTGGTGTGCCCCATGCGCCCCGATCACAAATATCCAACGCAACCATACCTGTGTATAAGAAGGTTGAAAATTAGTATCTGTGAATTTTCCTTCCAGTTCTATTTTTTGAAATTCAGTTGCAAGCCAGCCCGCGGTTAAAGAACCAGCCTGTTCTTTTAAGCGGTTATCAAAAGGTTTTTGTGCATAATCATAGCGGCCCGTTAAGAACCATCTCTTGGCAACCTGGTATTCAAACATGGAATAAAGGCCAAATGAATTGTGTTGACCACCTGTATATTTTGCATTGCTGTAAAATATCTCATTCTGCCATGTTATAGAATGATAGGTATTGAATTTAACCGGCTTCCATTTGTAAGTGATATCTGCTGTGCCGATATTCGTTACAGCAGATGAATCATTGGGACCTGTAATTCCTGTGAGGCCAAACTCTAACGTTGCATCATCATTCAGTGTAAAAAAATTCTTTAGGTGAGACAAATAAACAAAACGGTTATTATCTCCGCGGTAAAAACTTGGTGATTCAGTTGTACCTGATGTGGCCTGGAACACGATCTCCTGGTAAAAGGCCTTCGTTGGAAGCAACCAGCTTAATGATGCACCTTCATCATTGAGTCCTTCTTCACCAAAATAATTTACATATGCATTGGGCAGGTCAATAAATGGAAGTGCATGCGCATGAACGGGATTAATTCTTCCCACAGCTTCTTTGAATTTTCCAACCTTCAGTTGTAATTTATAAGGAAGTGAAAGTGTTGTAAGGTATCCTTCTTCAACATCAACTCCATATTTATGTGTTTCAGGGTCTCTTGAAAATGAAACAAAGAAATCTGCACGTATATATGGATCAACTACTGACTGAAGCGATACTTCTGTTTCATTAAGATAAGCATCGAAATTCTTTTTCCCCCTGTTAATGTAAGAACCCTGAAAATCTCCAATGGCACTAAGATCAGGATTGGAAGTGGCAGCAGAACGGGTTTGTGTAGAAGCAGGTGGAGTTGTAACCTGCATCTGTTGTTCGATCTGTTTTAACAATAATGAATCATTGGAAGTACTGTCGGCAGGGACCTGCGCATAACTGAACTTACTTATTAAGAGAGATAGTATAAAGAGTGATTTAAAAAAAAGTGATTTTGACATCTGCTTAATATCCTGCGATCTTTTAATTAATGGTGTAATAGCATTTTTTAAAAATGTAAAGTTATTTAATTTTTACAACAATGTTGCAAATTTAGTTTTTCACAAGTGCCGATTCAACGCCTTTTTTTGCCTTTTACCCGAAATATTTTTCTTAAAGTTTAATAATTAAAAAAAACCGCTGTTTGCGGGTCTTTATTTATTGATCATAAATTACTGTTCCTTCTCAATCTCTATCTCAAAATGATCTTCCTTAAAATATTTCCTGTATTTATCTGTGACAGATTGCTTTTGTTTTTCTCCATTTATATAGAGGTCCTTGTTTTTGTATTCTATTTTAAAACCTTCCTTTGTATTGATAAGACCATCCTTTTCCATTTCAGCAAACATTGTTTTCAATTCCTTTAATTCAAGTTTTGCATTTTCAATTCCTTCTTTAGCTTCCTTCATGATCTTATCCATATTGATATTTTTAAGCTCATCTTTAGCTTTATCCATTTCAAGTCTTGCATGCTCCATTTCCTTTTTAATTTCATCACGATTGATCTCCTTTAATTGAATTGTTGCTTTTTCTATTTCAGTATTTGCTTCCTTGAGTGCATGCTGAACCTCCGCATTTATTTCATTCATATCAATTGATCTCAATGATTCTGATGCTTCCTTTAATGATGAATTTACTTCGGCCTGTATCTTTTCCATGTCTATCTCTTTTAATGACAGGTCTGCATCCTTCATTATTTTTTCCATATCAACAGCCTTTAATGACAATTCAGCTTGTTCCATGATATTTTCCAGGTTGATGTTCTTCATTTCATCGCCGATCTTTATCATTTCCCCGCTAAGGTTTTCCATCAGCTTGTCAAATTCTTTCATGGTCATTTTATCTACTGACCTTTTCTGTTGAGTCGGAACAGTATCCTGCACCTTTGTGGGTTCCTGTTCATTCAATACCTGGTTTACAAAAGGGGTATCTACAAATGACAACGTGATACCTGCAATGAGCAGGCACGCAGCAATTGCCCCCACTCCTTTTTTGTGTTTCAAAATAAATTGTTTCATGGCTTTACTTTTGATTAATAAAAAATATACCTGATCATCTCATTGATCAAAAAGCAATATACGACAAGTTTCGTTGATTATTATCTCCTCCCCTTCATTTTATATAAATGGTAAAAATTAAGAATCAGCGGAGGCTGTTGTTAAAAAAAACAAATTGAAGTTTTTGGAGAGCAGTACAAATAACAATACATTTACTAATACACATTTTCTTAACTAAAACTACATTATGAAACAATTCAACAAAACACTCCTTACTATTTTGTTTGTATTGGTTGCAGGCTTTTCTTTAAAGGCACAGAATCGTTTTTTTTCTGATGCCAATGAAAGCAAAATAAACAATACAAATTATAAGCGAACCATTGTCCCGCAGAAATACAGAACAGTCAGTGTTAACACAACTGCGCTAAAAAATTTCTTATGGTCGCTTCCTTCAGAAAAAAATGTTGTTAACAGGAAACAGGCGCCTGTGATGGAATTACCAATGCCGGATGGCAGTTCAGCAAAGTTCCATGTTTGGGAAAGCAGCATACAGGAACCCGCACTTGAAGCAAAGTTCCCTGAGATAAAAACATTTTTAGGCCAGGGCATTGATGACCCATATGCCACGATCCGCTTTGATTACACGGATTTTGGTTTTCATGCACAGATATTATCTGTAAATGGTAATATTTATATGGATCCCTATGCAAGAGGTGACGTGAACAATTACATGAGTTATTATTCACGTGATAATATAAGAGATAATCCGTGGGTTTGCCAGGTTGCTGAAAACCTCAGCGCTGCTAAAAATCCGGGTTCTTCAAACGTGGTGCCTGTAGGCCCTTGCAGGGGTACTCAATTGAATACATACCGTCTTGCACTTGCCTGCACAGGCGAATATGCGGTAGCCGTTGGTGGAACAACAGCCGCATTGTTACACAGTGCGATTGTAACAACTGTTAACCGCGTGGTTGGTGTATATGAACAGGATCTTACTGTAAGAATGGTACTGATCGCAAATAATAATGTACTCGAATTTTTAAATGCAGCTACTGATCCATTCAACGGAAATAATGATGCAGGTACTTTGATCGGCGAAAGTGAAACAGTGATCAGTGGCACCATTGGAAATGCAAACTTTGATATCGGCCATACATTCAGCACAGGTGGCGGCGGGCTTGCAGGATTGGGAGTAGTTTGCCAGAACGGACAAAAAGCAAGTGGTATTACAGGAAGTCCCCAACCTTTCGGTGATGGCTATGATATTGATTATGTAGCACACGAAATGGGACACCAGTTTGGCGGAGACCATTCATTCAACAGCAGCGCAAGCAATTGTGGTGGTGGAAACAGGAATGGAGCTACAGCCTATGAAGTTGGAAGTGGAACTACCATCATGGCTTATGCAGGTATTTGTGGCAGTGATGATATACAGCCACATAGTGACCCCTTTTTTCACACCGTTAGTTTTGATGAGATCAGTGTTTATCTGCAAGGTACAGGTGGCGGTTGCGCTGTTGTAACACCTACCGGGAATAATTTACCTCAGATCACTTCGATGTCAAATAATAATGTAAGTATTCCTGCAAGTACACCATTTACACTTTCGGCTACCGCTACAGATGCAGATGGTGATGCCTTAACTTATAACTGGGAAGAATGGGACCTTGGTGTTTCGACCACATGGAATGGTGGTACGGCAAATGCCAATTCTCCCCTGTTCAAATCACTTCCTCCAAAAACAACAGGTGACAGAACTTTTCCTGACCCGGCACGTATTGCTGCAAACTATTTACCAGCGAATCCTCCTGCAGTAATGGGCGGATTCAAAGGTGAGACACTTCCCACTAGTGGAAGAACAATGAAATTCAGGCTAACGGTTAGGGATAACCACGCAGGTGGTGGCGGTGTTGTTAGCGGCGGAAATGGTTGCCAGACAGGTTGGACAGGCACCTATTCTGTAACAGTGGTCAGTGGAAGTCCTTTTGCAGTTAACGTTCCAAATGGCGGTGAATCTTATGCAGGTGGTTCAACACAAACAGTAACCTGGAATGTTGTCGGCACAAATGCAGCTCCTTTTAATGTTGCCAATGTTAAGATATCACTCTCAACCGATGGCGGTTTAACTTTCCCGACTGTATTGCTTGCAAGTACGGCAAATGATGGTTCTGAAGCAGTAACAATGCCCGGCACCGCTTCTACTACTGCAAGGATAAAAGTTGAAGCACTGACCAATGTTTTCTTTGATATTTCAAATGCAAATTTTACCATTACCGCTGCCGCAAATGGATTTAGCTTTAACAATGTTGTTGGCGCATCAGTAGCTTGCGGAGGACCAACTTCTGCCGCTATCACGCTGGGCACATCCGTAACTGGTACTTTTACAACACCCATTAATCTTACTGCTACAGGGAACCCGGCAGGCACTACCGTTAGTTTTGGCACAAATCCTCTTACACCTGGTAATAGTACAACAGTTACGCTTACTGGCATGAGTACGCTTGCTCCAGGCACTTATAATATTACTGTAACAGGTACTGCGGGCGCAGTTGTTCAATCAAGTACACTGGCGTATACAGTTCAACCGGGTACACCTCCGTCTATCACAACCCAGCCAACAAACGTAACGATTTGTTCAGGTGGTAATGCATCGTTCAGTGTAACATCTCCAACTGCAGGCATTAGTTATCAATGGCAGGTCAGCACTGGTGGACCTTTCTCTGATATTCCAGGCGCTACTGCTGCTACTTATTCCTTTACAGGTGCAGTTACTGATAATGGTAATCAATATCATGTTATTATCACAACGTTATGTGGTACCGTTACAAGTAACAATGTCACCTTAACGGTAAATACAGCTGCAGCTATTACAGCACAGCCAGTATCAGCTACTGAATGTTCTGGTACCGATCATACATTCAGCAGTACTGCAACTGGTTCAAATCTTACATATCAATGGCAGGTAAGTACTGGCGGACCTTTCACAAATATTGCAGGTGCCACTTCAGCTAATCTTTTATTAACTGCAGTTACTTTGGCCATGAATGGATATCAATACCAGGTGATCGTTTCAGGTACAGGTGCATGTGCAAACAGTGTTACTTCAACTGCTGTTACTTTAACGGTAGTGCCTGGAGGTAATCCTGCTATTACTACGGCACCGACAGCTGCTTCAGTTTGCTCTGGCAACAATGCTTCTTTTACTGTCGCTACATCAAGTGCAGGCGTTACTTATCAATGGCAGGTAAGCACAGGTGGTCCGTTTACAAATATTGCCGGTGCTACTTCAGCTACCTATTCTTTCCTTGCAGCACAGGCAGACGATGGTAATCAATACCAGGTGGTGATCAGCACTCCATGCGGTTCTACTACCAGTACTCCTGTTGCGTTGACCGTTAATACTGCTGCTAATATTACTAACCAACCTGCTACCCAAACATTGTGTGAAGGATTAGATGCAACATTCACTGTTACTGCTACAGGTACAGGTTTATCTTATCAATGGCAGTCTTCTACAGGTGGACCATTTACTGACATTACAGGGGCTACAGCAGCAACGCTGACAATACCAGCTATTACTCCTGGCTTGGATGGTACACAATACCAGGTGGTTGTTTCAGGTACAGGAACATGTGCTGCTCCAAATACTTCTAACACGGTTACTTTAAATGTAAATGCATTGCCGGTTGTTGACGCAGCAGCTGATCTGACTACTGTTTGTTCTGGTGGGCAGGTGCAGCTTTCTACTCCTGCAGGTGCTGGCAGCTATTCTTGGACTGCATCAAGCGGTACCATTTCAAATCCTAGTATTTCGAATCCTACCGTTACCCCTGTAGTTGATCCTTCAAACCCATCAGCTGCTCTCGATATCATATATACTGTTACGGCTACAACTGCAGGATGTTCTTCTACATCTTCAGTAACGGTTACGGCTAATCCATTACCTGATGTTACATTGGTAGCTTCTCCGGCAATTACTGCTTTGACATTGCCTTCCCAGGTAGTTACCTTAACAGCCAATGTTGTTCCTGCAGGTACTGGTTATACTTATGTGTGGACTCAGAATGGTTCAGTTATCTCTAACAGCACAGCAACATTACCAGTAAGCGTATCAAATGTTGGAGAATATGATGTAACAGTTTCTATCAACGGAGCTTGTGCAAGTACTTCAGGCAAAATAAATATTGTTGATTCGATCCCTGACCAGTTCTTTGTTTATCCGAATCCGAATGACGGACAGTTCTCAATACAGGTAAGGACTCCAAACCTTGTTGGAAATGTAACAGTATTCGATAGCAAGGGCGCAAGGGTTTTTGCACAGGTAAATATCACAGACAGACCAAATGCTTTCCAGGTTATATCTGTTGATCTGAGACCAGCAAATTCCGGTGTTTATGTTCTTGTTGTGTATGACAAGGGCGGTGAAAGACTGACCAGTCAAAGGATCATCGTACAACACTAAGACAATTGACAGTTGACAATGGATCATTGACAATTGTTGAATCATAATAAAAACTCCCGCAATAAAATGCGGGAGTTTTTATTTATGAAAACAGATGGATCTTTATATTTATTGGTATTGGCCATTCTTTGAAAGCTATTATTATCTTGCAAAAAATATTATGCTAACAGTTAAAACAGCAATTCTTTATTAATGGAACCCGTCGATATTACAATAAGAAAACTTACGCATGACGATCTTGATCAGTTACAGCTCATCAGCAGGACCACATTTTATAAAGCCTTTGCACCTGAAAACACGGAAGAGGATATGCGCCTCTACATGGAAGACGCCTTTAGTACTGAAAAACTCCGGGATGAATTAAATAATCCCGGATCAACATTTTACTTTGTACAAACGGGTGAGGATGTTATTGGCTATATAAAACTCAATACAGGAAATGCACAGGGTGACCTGCAAACTGAAAACAGCCTTGAAATTTCAAGGATCTATATTGTAGAAGAATACCAGGGAAAAAATCTCGGAAAAAAATTACTTGACAAAGCCCTCGAGATTGCAAAGCAAAAAAAAGTGGACTTTGCCTGGCTGGGCGTATGGGAAAAAAATGAAGGCGCCATCAGATTTTATGAAAGAAATGGTTTTGTAAAATTTTCGTCACATTCTTTTATGCTGGGAAACGATCGCCAAACCGATATTCTTATGAAACTTATCATTAATTAGTGATATATTTATGCCGGAAAGCCATCATCACCCTTAAAAACAGATCGGCTTTTCATTGGAATATCTACTCTTTCCATTAATGTTTACCTGCCAGCTGATCCGTTAATATGATAAACATGGATTTTTGATCCATTTTCCCTGAATTTTATTTTTGGGCCGGTTTTTTTTTAAATTATAATATTACATTTACAAACTTAATTTCATCAACAAAACAAAATTGCAATGAAAAAAACTTTACTCCTGACATTATTGTTTGCGTTGTTTAGTACACTCGGTTTTTCACAAACAGATAGGTTCTGGTCTGTAAGTCATGAAAGCCCGGCAAGTATTACTAAAGACAAATCAGTTTTAAGGCCTACTTTTCCTACAGATTTCAAATTATTTAATTTAAATCTTGCCAATTTGAGGCAGGAATTGTTTAAAGTTGTTGATAATGCTTCAAAGCATTCAACAATTATTTCTTTACCAAATGCTGATGGTGGTCTTGAGCAATTTGAAGTATTTGAAGCTTCAAATTTTGACCCGGCATTGCAGGCACAGTTTCCTGAGATCAGGGCTTTTTCAGGCCGTGGTATTACAGATAAGGGCGCATTATTAAAGCTGAGCATTTCTCCACAAGGAATTCAAACGATGTTAATCAGGACTGACAGGAAAGGTGAATTCATCGAAGCTTATTCGAACGATCACAAGATCTATGCAGCTTTCAAATCACAAAGAGCGGGGGGCAGAATCCCATGGACATGTACTACTGCTCAGGAAGAGCATATGACAAACGAATTAAATGCAAAGGTCCTAAGTACAAATGTTACGAACAGTAATACAGGACAATTAAAAACGATGCGCCTGGCTCAATCAGTTACTGCTGAATATTCTAACTATTTCGGTGCAACAAATGCCACTGGCCTTAATCTCGTGCTTGCTGGTATCAATGCAACCATGACCCGTTGTAATGGTTGTTATGAAACAGACCTGGGCATACACCTTAATCTTATCGCTAATGAAGCCGCGATCATTTACTATACTGCAAGTACTGACCCTTATTCTCCTGCGGCTACGGGAGCAGGTGGTGCCTGGAATGGCGAATTACAGGCAAATTTAACCGCAACTATCGGTGAAGCAAATTATGATATTGGCCACTTGTTTGGTGCTTCCGGTGGTGGTGGAAATGCAGGCTGCATCGGTTGCGTATGTGTGAACGGACAAAAAGGAAGTGGATTTACTTCTCCGGCTGGCGGAGGCCCTGTGGGAGATAATTTCGATATCGATTATGTTGTTCATGAAGTAGGCCACCAAATGGGTGCAAATCATACTTTTTCAATGAGCAATGAAGGTTCTGGGCAGAATAAAGAAGTAGGTTCAGGTATTACTATTATGGGATATGCAGGAATTACTTCTTATGATGATTCTTCGCACTCAATTGCTTTTTATCATGAAACGTCTATTAACCAGATCCAAAGCAATATGGCTGGCAAGACTTGCCCTGTTACTACAGATATTACTCCTGTGAATGCAATACCTGTTGTTGCAGCGGTTTCCAATTATACGATTCCAATCAGTACACCTTTTGCATTAACCGGTTCAGCTACCGATGCCAACGCAGCAGATGTTCTTACTTACCAATGGGAACAGGATGATAATGCATCTTCATCTCAGCAAAATGCTGCTAGTATGGCAACTGCCACAAAAGCAACCGGTCCTAACTGGTTATCTTTTAATCCTACAACATCTCCAACAAGGATCTGCCCAAGGTTAAGCACAGTTTTGGCTGGACAGCTTTTAACCACAGCTTTACCAGGTGGTAATACAGCTTATAAAGTAGAAGCATTGAGTTCTGTAAACAGAACTTTGCACTTCAGGTGTACGGTTAGAGACAACTCTCCTTACGTTTCTACAGCACCTGTATCCGTAGGTCAAACTGCTTATACAGACATGACTGTTACGGTTACCAATACTTCTGGTCCATTCAAAGTAACACAACCAAATACAGCGGGTGTTACATGGCCTGCGGGTTCTGCACAAACAATTACATGGGATGTAGCGAATACTACAATTGCACCCGTAAGTTGTTCAGACGTAAAAATATCATTGTCTGTTGACGGTGGTTATACATGGCCATATGTATTGAGTGCAACTACTACAAATGACGGAACTGAATCAGTTAATATACCATCGATAGCGGCAACAACAACAGCCCGTGTAAAAGTAGAATCGATCGGCAATATCTTCTTTGATATCGACGATTTCAATGTTTCTATTACTGCTGCCGCAAACGGATTTAATTTCAACAACGTTGTTGGAGCATCTGTAGCTTGTGGAGGACCTACTTCTGCAAATATCACTTTGGCTACTTCAGTAGTAGGTACTTTCTCTACTCCTATTGTACTTACTTATTCAGGCAACCCAGCTGGAACTACAGTAAGTTTCGCTCCTTCTACGATCAATCCGGGAAGCAGTACCACTGTTACTATGAGTGGTTTGAATACACTGGCACCGGGTTCTTATAATATTACTGTTACAGGTACTGCAGGCACTGTTGTACAAACAAGCACGCTTACTTATACAGTTCAACCGGGCACACCTCCGTCTATCACAACCCAGCCAACAAACGTAACGATTTGTTCAGGTGGTAATGCATCGTTCAGTGTAACATCTCCAACTGCAGGCATTAGTTATCAATGGCAGGTCAGCACTGGTGGACCTTTCTCTGATATTCCAGGCGCTACTGCTGCTACTTATTCCTTTACAGGTGCAGTTACTGATAATGGTAATCAATATCATGTTATTATCACAACGTTATGTGGTACCGTTACAAGTAACAATGTCACCTTAACGGTAAATACAGCTGCAGCTATTACAGCACAGCCAGTATCAGCTACTGAATGTTCTGGTACCGATCATACATTCAGCAGTACTGCAACTGGTTCAAATCTTACATATCAATGGCAGGTAAGTACTGGCGGACCTTTCACAAATATTGCAGGTGCCACTTCAGCTAATCTTTTATTAACTGCAGTTACTTTGGCCATGAATGGATATCAATACCAGGTGATCGTTTCAGGTACAGGTGCATGTGCAAACAGTGTTACTTCAACTGCTGTTACTTTAACGGTAGTGCCTGGAGGTAATCCTGCTATTACTACGGCACCGACAGCTGCTTCAGTTTGCTCTGGCAACAATGCTTCTTTTACTGTCGCTACATCAAGTGCAGGCGTTACTTATCAATGGCAGGTAAGCACAGGTGGTCCGTTTACAAATATTGCCGGTGCTACTTCAGCTACCTATTCTTTCCTTGCAGCACAGGCAGACGATGGTAATCAATACCAGGTGGTGATCAGCACTCCATGCGGTTCTACTACCAGTACTCCTGTTGCGTTGACCGTTAATACTGCTGCTAATATTACTAACCAACCTGCTACCCAAACATTGTGTGAAGGATTAGATGCAACATTCACTGTTACTGCTACAGGTACAGGTTTATCTTATCAATGGCAGTCTTCTACAGGTGGACCATTTACTGACATTACAGGGGCTACAGCAGCAACGCTGACAATACCAGCTATTACTCCTGGCTTGGATGGTACACAATACCAGGTGGTTGTTTCAGGTACAGGAACATGTGCTGCTCCAAATACTTCTAACACGGTTACTTTAAATGTAAATGCATTGCCGGTTGTTGACGCAGCAGCTGATCTGACTACTGTTTGTTCTGGTGGGCAGGTGCAGCTTTCTACTCCTGCAGGTGCTGGCAGCTATTCTTGGACTGCATCAAGCGGTACCATTTCAAATCCTAGTATTTCGAATCCTACCGTTACCCCTGTAGTTGATCCTTCAAACCCATCAGCTGCTCTCGATATCATATATACTGTTACGGCTACAACTGCAGGATGTTCTTCTACATCTTCAGTAACGGTTACGGCTAATCCATTACCTGATGTTACATTGGTAGCTTCTCCGGCAATTACTGCTTTGACATTGCCTTCCCAGGTAGTTACCTTAACAGCCAATGTTGTTCCTGCAGGTACTGGTTATACTTATGTGTGGACTCAGAATGGTTCAGTTATCTCTAACAGCACAGCAACATTACCAGTAAGCGTATCAAATGTTGGAGAATATGATGTAACAGTTTCTATCAACGGAGCTTGTGCAAGTACTTCAGGCAAAATAAATATTGTTGATTCGATCCCTGACCAGTTCTTTGTTTATCCGAATCCGAATGACGGACAGTTCTCAATACAGGTAAGGACTCCAAACCTTGTTGGAAATGTAACAGTATTCGATAGCAAGGGCGCAAGGGTTTTTGCACAGGTAAATATCACAGACAGACCAAATGCTTTCCAGGTTATATCTGTTGATCTGAGACCAGCAAATTCCGGTGTTTATGTTCTTGTTGTGTATGACAAGGGCGGTGAAAGACTGACCAGTCAAAGGATCATCGTACAACACTAAGACAATTGACAGTTGACAATGGATCATTGACAATTGTTGAATCATAATAAAAACTCCCGCAATAAAATGCGGGAGTTTTTATTTAAAGTAAATGATAGTATCCTTCAAAACTTTAGCCTGAATAACCTATTAACTTATCAACCTCTTAACTTTACCCCATGATCCAACTAATACTAGGCTATATCGCATCCATCCTCCTCGCTATTTCTTTAATAGTAAATAATGATCTTAAGTTCCGGTGGCTGAATACACTAGGCTGCCTTGCATTCATTATTTATGGAATATTAATAAGTGCACTACCTGTTATACTCACAAACAGCCTGCTATTGCTCATTAATGGATTTTATTTAATAAAGATCTATAGGACCAAAGAGAATTTTGACCTGCTTGAATTTGAACCCGGTGTTAGGTTGGTGAACAGGTTCCTGTCCTTTTATAAAGAAGACATAAAGAATTATTTTCCGGGATTCCAGGAAATTGTGCCCGCCAATAACATAAGGTTTGTTGTATTAAGAGATATTGTTATCGCAAACATATTTGCAGCCACGTTACAGGATGATGGAACCGCAGAAGTAAATTTAAATTACACCGTAGCCAAATACAGGGACTATAAGGTTGGAAAATTCATTTTTGATAAAGAGAAGACATACCTTATTTCAAAAGGTGTAAAACAGCTGAAATACTCACAAGCCATCAATAAAAAACACCAGCAGTTCTTAACGGTAATGGGATTTAAAAAAATTGTTGAGGATGGTAGTGAATGTTTTGTAAAGAGCCTTGTCTAATCCCGTTGAATATTGAAAATTAATTGGATATCCTGCGAAAATATTCAATATTCAACGTACAATATTCAATGTACAAGTAAAAAGCCTCCCGTAAAAACGAAAGGCTCTGTACTTAATTGAATTCTCTTTTATTTATTTAAAATCTGCTACAACAGATATCTTTGGTTCTTTTGCAACTTTACCGGCTGCAATGGCGCCACCATTTATTTTATAGTCTTCCAGTTTAATTGTAAACTGTGTTGTAGCATTGATCGCTTTATCTTTTATCGTTATTGTTGCTTTTGTTTTAACAGGTTTTGTTTCTCCATGAAGAGTGAGATCACCTGTTACATCTGCAGCATAAGTACCATCCTTATCAAAATTGATCTTGTCAAGATTTGTAATGCTGCCTTTGAATGAAGCCGTTGTGAACTTATCAGAATTCATCCATTGTTCACCGTTAAAATGCTCCTGCATCATTGGATTACCAAATGAATAGTTCTTAACGATACTTTCAAAAGCCACCGTTCCTTTTTTAGTATCAAGAGAAGCTACCACTGTTTTATTTTCTGCTTTTGGAAGATCATCTTTTTCAGTTGTTGCATCAAAACTTACTGTTGCTGAAGTAGTGGTTTTCTTTTGCGCAAATAAAGCTCCGGCAGAAATTGCCAATGCAAATACAAGGATCGTTTTTTTCATTTTTAAATTGTTTTATTTATTAATAGATTTTGAATATTATTTATTAATGATACATCTTTTAAAAGTTATGTATTCTGTCTCCAGGATACTGCTATACGCCCCACTGCTGCACGAACCTTTTATAGAGACATGATCCCCCGGCTTCAGCTTTTTTGCTTCTGCCTGGTTTTCTTTTTGAAATGCGAATATGATATATGAACCTGTCGATGGCTCTGTCATTTTCACATTTGTTGTTGTATCGGCGGCCTCTACTTCAGAAACTATGCCATTTACAATAATTATTTTTTCTGCATACTTTACATTGGCTGCACTATCGCCACTTTCAAATTCATGAATAAAATCAAGCGCCTTCACTGTATATACTGCTTCTACCTCTGCTGTATTGGTAAACTTTTTTGAAAAGACATACCATATACCGATCGATCCTGCTATCAAAGCAATAAATCCCCCAACCAATACCCACTTTAACCATTTATATGCACCAGTTATATTTAAAGCCATGATCTTTCAACAGGTTCTGTTATAAAAATTCCGGATACAAATATACAATGTTTAAACATTGAAAATACAGGATTTAAAAATAATGTCAATATATATTGTTAATAATACGCTGACACCAGGTAACAGGTTCCGGATAAGCATTTAAATTTTTGAAATCACTTTCATTGCTTTGTTCTTCTATCCTGTAACCAGTATCAGCTACTTAAGTATCTTTGGACTTCAGGTAAGAAACACCTGGTCATTTATATGAATCCAATAAATAAGATCAGCTTAAGAATATTGATAACATGTCTCACATGTATCAGCTTAACTACATTAAAGGCTCAACAGGATAGCACCAGCTACCCTGTTGTCATACAATTCAACAGTATCGGTACCGGTGTTCCAGGCGATTCAGCTTTGCGCAGTTGTATAACCTGTTTTAAAAAGAAAAATAAAATAGAAAAACTTACTGCATCACGTATTGGCCCCCTGGGTAGGGAAGGTGAATATTGGCTTGCGTTCTCATTAACAGAACTAACAAAAAAACAAGCGGCGCTGTTTCGCAAACAAATTAAAGCAGTGGCAGAAAAAAAACCAGACCGCGGCATCATGGTTTATCTTGAGAACGAAAAAATTGCTACGCACAATTTAGGACGTGCAACAATGAGCGACGTTAGTTTCTGATCTATTCATCGTCATTCAATATCTCGATCGCTTTTTCATCTGTGATACTTACTGAAGGAACACCATTGTAATTGGTGATCTTACCCGTTACACAAATTGTTTTACCTGCCAGGTATTTCTCGGGCTGGTAACTGAAATTTGAGGTATAATCTTTAAAAATAGAAATACTGAATATCTGGTTGGGGAATTTTTTATCAAGGTTAATAAAGATATTTCCTTTGGATGAAAGTTTTGTACTCACAACAGTTCCGCAAACCCTGATGTTCTCATTCTTACCCATATAAAGTTTCGCCTGCACTGTATTGAATGTATTACGTGGAAGGCTATCCGCTCTTAAAGGCAGCACGTCTCCCAGTTCCCGCTCTCCTACCCATTTGTTGATATCGAAACTACTTTCCAGCTTATTTTCCTGGTCATCGGGTAAAGCAGGGAAAAAATCAATGCCGGTAATTGCCTCAACACTGTCTATGGTACATGCATAATTCATCACCGGGTATTCACATTCTTTATTGGGCATCATAAACCCAATCGCCCTTTGATTAACCGGATCAAGTACCACCTTAAAATATTGTTCGGGGATACTTACTTTATTCACGCCACGCTCGATCTTTTTTAAACCAGGCTTCAATACCGGTCCGGTAACAACATATACCTGCACATTGTTCCTGATCACATATTGCCGTACTACATCTTCGAGTTCGGCCCAACGGCCACGGTTTAGCTGTGCAACCTGCGGTGACATATTGGAATAAAGAAAACTCTCAGACAATGCACGTTTTGAATACCTGAAATCTGCTGATGGTGCCATATGCCCCCTGTCATAACCAAATGCATCATACTTGAAAGTACTATCGGGTTGGTATATGCGTAGAAAATAGTCGGCTTCAACTGCAGAACCTGTCTTGATCTTTTCATCAGGCCTGAAATCATTCGACCTGCCTTCATTACCATGCACTACATCGGGCAGGATGATATGTGCCACCCATTTAGGCTGTTCATATGGTTCTGCATATACAAGGGCATATGCAAGATGATATACAACTTCTTCGCCGGCATTTAATTTTGGCAAACCCAGCTTATCGATGTCTTCATGTATCTTTTGAAACTTCAGGTCTTCTATCTTTAATAAAAGACTATCCTTCTTTTTATTCAACAGGTTTACTTCTGTTTCAGCATTGCTTATTTGTTGTGAAACATTTTGAGCATGTGTAAAAAAAGGTAAAAGAAGAAACAGGAATAGAAATCTCATACAATGTTTTTATAAGTAAGGCTGAATTTATAAGGATATTAAAAATAAGAATTTAGCATGATAATGCATTGGTTTATTTGATCAGCACAGACACTTAGCGGCAGGCGGCCTCACGCAAAGGCGCAAAGACAAACGCAAAAGCAATAAAGATCTTGTTTTTTGTCTCTTTGCTTAAAGCAAAAAAAGCCGTACCAAAGGCACGGCTCGTTAGGTCCAGGTTTTACTATGTTGTTATTTAAATATCTTTCCAAAAAAATCTTTCATATCATTCCAGGAAGCAGTATCTGCAGCTGCATTATAGGCAATCGGGAGTTTAAACTTCTCACCATTTTTTGTTGCATCAGGATTCGTAAATGCGTGTGTTGCGCCAGGATAAGATTTAAAAGTATATACTGCACCAATAGAATCCATTTGCTTTTTAAATAAAGCAACTTCATTGGAATCTACAAACTTATCATCAGCACCATGGCAAACAAGTATGGGGGTTTTTAATTTACTTTTATCTACTGGCACAACGGTAAGATTACCATGAAAACTTACAACTCCTTTTAGATCATCTCCCAGCTTTGCCATATTGATCACCTGTGCACCACCAAAACAATAACCAATAGCAGCGATCTGTGTTGTATCAGCTATTGCGAAAGTTTTGACCTTTGCAAGAGCTGCATCAAAACGCTTTTTAGCCATTTGCGGATCTTTGTAAAACGGCATTGCCATTTTTCCTGCGCTATCGGGATTATCAGCAGTAGCGCCATTCCCATACATGTCTACAGCCATTGCCAGGTAACCAAGCTGCGCTAATTGTTTTGCCCTTGATCTTGAGTAATCATTCAAGCCCCACCATTCATGTACCACCAATACTACCGGGCGTTTTTTATCAATTGATGAATCATAAGCTACAAACCCATCCATCTTAATGCCGTCAGCAGTATAGCTGACCGGTTCTTCTACAATAACAGGAACAGAAGCTTCCATTTTTTTATCTTTTGTGTCATTGTTATCAGAGCCGTTATTGCATGCAGCAAATAACAAAATTGTGCCGCCAAGTAAAATATTAAAAAGCCATTTGTGTTTCATGATTGATGCTTTTAGAATTGGAATATAAATTTATTAAAGAGAATTGAGTAAAGCTCGATTTTTTTTTGAACACGAATTATAACTACGAATTGCACGAATTACACGAATTTGCATCGCCAGAGTTCACAACTCACAACTCACAACTCAAAGATATCTTTATACTCATTCCAAAAACCATCAAGTGCGACCAGTCTTTTTTTAAAGAATGATATTATTTTCGGCCAGTCATTTTCATTGTACACATTTACACCATCTAAATTTGAATAGATCCGGGCTATATGGTTGCCGGTTTCAGTCACAGCATCCAATTGCCATTCCCATTTTTCTTCCAGTGCTTCTTCCAGTGGTTTCTTAAAAGTCTTGAAATGATTAAAATACAATTCCCGTGCTGGAAGATCTTTATGCGATAACTCTATGGCAATAGTTGCCCTTTCGTATGCAGCATCTGTTTTAAAGTTAATGAACTTAATACCTGTTCTGTAATTGATCCAGTTCGTTTTTTCTCCTGTTGAGGAAGGAATGGGTGACATGTACCTGCCAAAGCTTACCCAAAATTTTTGACGAATGGCCGAAGCCTCTTGTTGTGTGTACATATTAATGTTTAGTAATTACCAAGGTATATAAAATGCAAGTCCATAGTTTAGAAAGTTTATAAGTTTAGAAAAATGCCCATAGTAGCCAGTTATTTGATATACGACATAATTTAAGAAATCCTAAACTTCTAAACTTCCAAACAAATAACTTGAATTTAAAAAACTTTACTAACTACTAAACGATTTATAAAAAGTGAATTAATAATTTAGCCCAACAAAATCCGGTTTATTTACAAAAGAACTATTGTACTTAAATCTCAGGTTAGATGTAAAAACAATTTTCCACCTCGACATTTCCGCAGCACTGATGCGTGGGAAGTAAAATCCTCGTAATTCAAGTGTCCCAAAAACAAGGTTCTCATTTCTTGCACGTATACCACCACCAAATGCAGAATAACCATCAGAGATCTTATTGGGGTTCACTGTTGGTTGTAATAAAAAAAACTGCGTGAAAATAAATGGTGCAAACCTGAATCCAAGAAACCTGTTCATATTAAAAAAAACAGTTTCTACTTTTAATGCCGCCCTCGAGCTAAATTCAAGAATGTTCAATGAATCGGATCTGAAATAAGGCAAACCAAAATCACTTTGCAACTTGATCGGCTCATTAAGGCTTTGCTTAAATAATCTTGCATATGAGATGGAAATAAAATGCCTGTTATACCAGTTTCTGCTCATGCGGCGCAGCTTTGTAAAATGATCGATGCCCAATAAGAGGCTGATATCTTCCCATGCATCGGCACCACGATAAGCTCCAGCCCTTGCGGTATAGCTACTGAAAAATCCCTTTGGCGAATAAGTACTTGCATCAAATTCAGCACCATAATAGCCACGCATGCGGTTCTGTATATTCGTCCAGCCCGCTGTTAAACTTGCATTGATCCCTATTGGGATATCCTCATTTCTGCCAAAACCGTAAATAAAATTGGTGAGATAAAAATTTTGTTTATACAGGCTATAAGAAAACAACACACCATTCTTATTGGCAAAATTATAATTAAAACTATCCTTGAACATTAATGGAACTTTATCAAAGTAATTATAAAAACCGCGGGCAGCAACAAAATGTCTCAATCGTTTTTCAGAGTCTGTTTTTTTTCTTGTCTTCCAGCCAACGTTATAACCTGCCCACAGATCAAAATTGGTATACCTGTATGCAGACGTGTTTTCATATTGTTCTTTTTCCAGGTAAGCATTTGCTGATTTATTGTACGAAGCAAAAAAGCCTCCTGTCCACCTGGTATACCTGCTTACCAAAGGTTTATCAAGTTGTATGTAATATGTGTTCTCTTCATAACGGTCACTCAAAACCGCATTTTTAAAAGATTTGATACCAAGGGTACCTGATAAGAAAGTTCCTTTGATATTGCGTTCCATAAATTCAGCGCCAAAGCCTGTTTCCGGGTTTCGGTGTCTTTCATATAAACCGCTAAGGGTTAATTTAGCACCTGTACCTACAAGGTTTTCTTCCCTGATCTCACTTTTTAACCTGTTTGCTCCGCCCGCATTAAAATTTCCACCAATTGAGAACACATCCCTTGTCAATACAATAATATCTACCGAATCTTTCGACATGATCGATTTATATACAACGATCACAGCATCCCTTAAGTAAGGTTGTTCACGCAAAAAACGTTCATTATCGGAAACCAATAGGGGTAAAAAAACATCTCCTTCTTTAAAAAAAAGATTTTTCCTGACGGTAACATCCCGTGTACGTTTATGAAGCCTGTTGGCAATTCTTATTGCAATGTTGTTCCTGATCTCTGATGTATCATTTAAATTTTGATTGAAACCAACAGCAACTACTTCTATGAACCGGATGATCTTGCCATTGTATTTTTCAAATTGTTCTGTTGATTTTACCGGCGGTGCAGATGTGGGTGCATTCCTGGCGATGCTTCTTCCCAGTTTCCCCAATAGGCCGGTTTTTTTTGCCAGGAAAAAAGTATCTGTGGAATTTTCTCCCTGTTGTGCAATGGCTACGGAAGATGCCAATATAATGATGAGAAATAAAACAAGGTATTTATACATTAGCCAAAGATTGCAATGTTTTTTTTCAAAGTTATCTAAATTAGCAACTGTTAGTGGGATTTTTGCAATGATTGTTCCAGAATTGTAGCTTCACCCAAACCTCTCAAAGGAGCGTGGCCACGCTCTTTTAAAAATGAAAGATCTCACACTATATCTCCTTTATTAATTTTTACTTATTAATTTTTAATTTAATTACTCTTCCTCCTTCCCCATCGCCGCATTCTTCATTTTAGCTGCAACTTCATGACCCAGGTACTTATCGATCCTGTGTTCAATAAAATAAATGAGTGGTGTTAATATAATGGCCACTGAAAATTTATAAGCATAGTTTACCATGCAGATAGCGAGTACTTTTTGAAAGCTCCAGTCTTTACCGATCTTGAAAGCAATGAACAATACTATAAAACTATCAACGAGCTGTGATACCAATGTAGAACCCGTTGCTCTCAGCCACACTTTTTTATTGCCTGTTACTTTTTTTATTTTATGAAATACGGTTACATCCACGATCTGGCTCACGAGAAATGCTGTAAGGCTACCGGCAATGATCCACATGCCCTGGCCGAAAATTGAATTGAATGCTTTCGACATATCGGGAACACCATCCTGTATACCTGTTCCGTACCAGAAATCTGCAGGGGGAACCGACATGGCCATATAAAACATTAAGAAAGCATATAAGATCAATGCAACTGCTGTATATGAGATGCGTCTTACTGCTTTGGGACCGTAATATTCATTTACGATATCGGTCATTACAAATTCAAGCGGCCATAACAATACCCCACAGGTAAGGCTAAGTGCCAGTCCACTTTCACCGAATAATGAAAAATTCAGCGGATGGCCGCCAAATAATTTTTCAAGAGAAAATATCTTATTGCCGATACATTCTGCTATCAATGCATTTGCTACAAAAAAAGCGGTGAAGATCACAAAGAGCCTTGTTGGCTTATCCTTTAAAATATTTGTTACCATTTTGTTTTTTTAAGAAAAGAAAAAAAAGTAAACCTGTAAAGGAAACAGGACAATATTAAACAATACGATCCATCGTGAAATTAATTGTATTTTTTTTGTCAGTAACCAGTAAATAGAAAAGAGAACAAAAATCACGTTCAGGAAGATCGCTCCATATCCAAGAATGACTACAGTGGCTTCCAATGGCTGATATTTAAGAGCCCCATCATAATTGCCGGCCTTTCGCATGTTTATCTCTACCAGTCTTAGGATAACTGCAATGATGAAACAAATATTACAAATGGCAACCAGTTTGGAAAAGAAACGCATTGATCGTTTTTTTGATACTTAAAGTTAACTGTTATCTTTTATCTGAAATCAGCTGATGGCTATGAGCTATCAGCCATGAGCTATGAGCCCAACTCATAACTCACAACTCTTAACTCAAAACTCAATTAGTTTTTTTTCCCTGTAAGCATTGGCACAAACGAAAAATTATTGAATGCCTCTTCGCTGGTACTTCCATCTGCATTTTTTGTTATGCGCAACATGCGTTGGTAATCGCCTTCATCAACAGGCACGATCATTTTCCCGCCCGGCTTTAACTGATTGATCAATTTTGGAGGAATGAAAGGCGCTGCTGCAGTAATGATCACTTTATCAAATGGTGCAAAGGTTGGCAGGCCTTCGAATCCATCTCCATAAAAGAATTTAAGGTTGGGATATTTTGATTTGAAAATATATTGTTTTGTTTTTTCAAAAAGTTTTTTCTGACGTTCGATCGTATATACTTTCGCTCCCATCTCTACCAATACGGTTGCCTGGTAGGTACTACCTGTTCCGATCTCCAGTATTTTTTCCTGTGGTTTTACCTGTAATAACTGTGTCTGATATGCTACTGTATAAGGCTGCGAAATTGTTTGTCCTTCGGCGATGGGAAATGCCCTGTCCTCATACGCAATATTATCAAGTGCCGTATCCAAAAAGAAATGTCTTGGGATATTATTCATTGCTTCCAGCACGGCTTCATCTGTGATGCCCTTCTCACGCAATGTATCCATTAATTTTTTCCTGAGCCCCTTGTGCCTGTAACTGTCTTCGTATTTTCTCATAGCCAGCTGAAGTAATTGTTAGTTTGAGGATGCAATATAAAAAAATGTTAGCGACTATGTTGCCTCAAGTATGATTTATAGGATCAGATGACTTTAAGTTCATTATCTGTGGGTGAATTGTGAATGGTGAAAATATGAAGCCTGTGTTTTATTTCCCGTAATTACAAACATTAAAGAAATAAAAGAACCTGAAAGGTTTCACCATTCACTATTCACCATTCACTTATTTATAATGCGGTGTGTGATCATCAAAGAATGTATCAATACTTTTATTCCAGTCATTCAATGAATCGTGGCGCTGTTGATTTAAAGAATTGTTGTTGTTATTATAAGCTTGTGATGCTTTGTTGATATCATTTACAGCTTTGTTGTATGCATCCACATCTTCTTTGTTATGATCTGATTTTTTTTCATAATCTTTTTTGATGGTCTCAAATCTTTCCTTTGCAAGAAAGAAATCGCTGGTAGCAGTCATCTTGCCTGATTCCTTAACATAAAAGTTGAGCATGTTACGACAGGTTCCTACTATTGAATTATCGCCCTGGAAAGCTTTTATGGCTTTCAATTTTTCAAGGCCATCATTTGCATATTTCAATAAAGAATTATTGTGTTGTTCAATACCGGTGATATTGGCCTTCTCTATCGCTTCCATCAAAAACACTTCTTCTTTATATGCTTTAAAGAAGATAAGGTACACTACGTTGTAATAATCATTCATATCATGAACCTGTTTCATCATCTCGCCCAGTTCTGATTTACCATCTATAAGATTTACATTGTGTGAAGCCGCAAAACTTTTCTGCACCAGTTGCATCATGTCATTGGCATCCTGCATTTTCTTATCTACCATATCTTTCGCCATCATATAAGCTTCCATTGCATCATAGCTTTGCTCGGCCACATCTTCCATATTGATGATCTTACTGTAATCTTCATTCAGTACATTATAGTACAGTTTCATAAAACTTACTGCAGTATCACGGTAGCTTTTATCACCCTGGAAAGATGGCATGGCATTGATATTCATTTTTGATTCCTGTACTTCATTCATAAGTGAATTGCGCAGGTTCTCTACTTTCCTTGCCCTTTTGCCATGTGCAGACGCACTGGTATAAGCCATGTATTTTTTGGAAACATTGTTTTGCTGCTTGTTGATGTAATCCATGTACTCTCCGGGATTGTCGAAATTCTGGGCAAATAATTTTTGACTGCAGCTTAATAATAAAACAAAGATTAGAAAAGGTAAAATACGTTTCATAAGAGTTTTGAGTTGTGAGTTGTGAATTATGAGTTTTGTTAAACTGTTTCAAATATAAATGATTTCTTCTTTTATTTACCGATCCAATCGATCATTATCTGGTATGCTTCTTCTACTGTTTTATCAGCCTGTACATGTTTTAAATACACATCATTTATTTCTTTGCTTTTAGCAGACGACATGCTGATACGGCTGTTATCAAATGCATTGTTGCTGGCTGTTATAACAGAACTTTTTACTTCCTTATCATCTGTTGTTAACAATGCAAACATTTCAAGCAATTTATTTGCATGCGCTGCATAACCCGGCCACTGTAACGGAATATCCTGGCTTTTCCTGTTTTGCGACATCCAGTTGGTGAAAGCGGTGATGGCCTTAAAATAAGGATCAGCCGCAACACGTTGCTCGCTCTTAGCTTTTAATTGCTGAAAAGGCAAAGGCTTTAACGCTTCATACATACCAACTTTGCTGTTATCAGGCATCAGGGCGCTTTTGTTTGCTTTTTCCCTGTAGCTGTCATCTGAATACATATCCGGCAAGATAATATCAGGTATCACACCTTTCCATTGAGTAGTGCTTCCATTGATTCTGTAAAATTTATCTTCCGTTACTTTTACAAAATCTGTATAATTATTTGCGTTTGAAAGTTTGCTGTCAGAAGTTATGGTTGTATCCATTGGCAACACCACCTGCGCTGTTCCTTTGCCGTAAGTAGTACCTCCAACAATGATGGCACGGTTGTAATCCTGCAAAGCGGCACTTAAGAATTCGCTGGCGCTTGCACTGGCACCGTTTATCAGAACGATCATTGGCCCGTCATAAATGGTTCCCCTGTTGGGATCTTTTAAGAAATGCGCCTTACCATCTTTTCCTTTCATGGAAGCAACGGGGCCGATATCAATAAAAATGCCCGCAAGCTGCATCGCCTCCCACATGCTGCCTCCGCCATTGTAACGAAGATCAAGTATCAGCCCGGCGATAGAATCTTTTTTCAGTTTTACAATTTCCTTGCTCACATCATTGGCACAACCATCATATTTGATATCCTTCTCATCCTCAGTATTGTCATCTTCACGGCTATAAAAACCTGGAAGGTTTATGTAGGCAATGTTTTTACTTCCTCTCAACACATAACTTTTTACAATACTTTCTTCGTCTGTTATTTTTTCTTTTACAAGCATGACTGTTTTTTGTTCGCCTGCTGCAGTCTTAACTGTTACTTCAACACCCGTTTCACTATTCCCGCCAAGTATCTTATTGAGTTCTTCAGAAGAAATATCTTCTGCATTTGTCTCTATGCCATTTGCCTTTATTTTAAGTATGATATCTCCTGTATGTAATTTGCCGCTGCGCCATGCACTCCCACCTGGTTGTAAAAATTCGATCACCTTATCCCCTTTGTCATTTTCATTGTAATCGAAACCGGCACTGTATTCAGATGCACTCATTTCCGTTTCGAATTCTTTTTTCTTGTTAAGGTTCATGTAATCCGTATGCGGATCGTAACACCAGGCAATGCAATCAAGATAAGCATCCTGCATATTCGTTGTAAAAGTTGCAGGAGTACTCAGCAGATTTTTTATATAACCGGTTTCCTGTCTTTTGATCTTTAATCTTGCTGCTGCTTCTTCTTTTGCAAAGGTTGCAGGTATCTCTGTTTTAAGTGGCTTCTTATCGTCGACAAGGTCATCGGAAACATCATCCAGCACCCGCCATTTTAGATAGCGTTGCCAGCGCTGTGCAATTGCCTGTTCATTGGCTGCATAATCATTAAAGGGCCATACAATATTATCAGGCTTTGAAAAATCCAATGGCTTTGCAACAAGGAGTTGTAGAATACTATCGACCTGTTGTACACGGCGACGATAAATATTTATGGATGCATCAAAGAATTTCCAATCCTTGCCAAGCAGTTCATCATCCAGTTTTGTTTTGTAAGGTTCAAGTGAAGCAATATCAGTTTGTGTAAAAAAAAGTTTTTCTTCATCCAGGCGCTCCAGCCATTTATCGTAAAGCATCGCTGAGGATGTATCATTCCATTGTAATGGCTGGTAATGGTTTTTTTGGAGGAAGCGGATAAGGGTAAAGGCTTTTTGTTTAAAGGTTGGAGGTTGTGCCTGCAAGGAATAAAATCCACACAATAAACAAAAGAATAAACACTTTTTCATAACGACTGATATAATTGGATGAAACATTGCCACTGATTCACTGATTTTTTTGTCTGAACTGTGATTAATGTGATTTTATGATGAACTATAATTCATCTAATTTAGTCTATTAAAATAATCATAGTTTTCATTTAATCAAACGAATCATGGTTCTGACATCATCAGTGGCAAAATTTATTGTAACCCCATCTCCTTTTCTATTCGTGCGATCTTCTCATCCAGCTTCTTTTCAGTCGCTTCAAATTCCGCAGCACTTGCCAATGGCATATTCACACTGAAATAGAATTTTATCTTTGGTTCGGTACCACTTGGCCTTGCAGAGATCTTTGTTCCATCGGCCAAACAAAATTGCAATACATCACTCTTTGGAAGACTGATATTCCATGTCTCTGCATTGATAATGTTTTTGCCAACCTGTAATTTATAGTCGATCAATTCTTTTACCTGTACGCCATCAATTGTCTTTGGTGGGTTCTTACGGTATTGTTCCATCATGGCGCCGATCTCCGCTGCACCATTCATTCCTTTCTTGGTAATGCTGACAAGACTTTCTTTGTAAAAACCATATTGTACGTACAGGTCAACCAGTTTATCAAACAAACTGCGACCCTTGTTCTTTTCATATGCTGCCATTTCGCAAATGATCGTAACAGCACTCACTGCATCTTTATCACGGATCTTATCGCCGATCATCAACCCAAAACTTTCTTCACCGCCAATGATATAACTTTCATTCGGTTCTTTTTCCTTTATCAATGATGATATCCATTTGAATCCTGTAAGTACATTGTAACAATTCACACCACTGGCTTTTGCGATCACATCGATCATGTCGGTGGTAACAATTGTTTTTATCACCATATCGTTTGGCTTCGCAATGCCTTTTGCTTTTCTTGCTTCGATCATGTAATTAAAAGCAAGCATGGCCGTCTGGTTTCCATTCATCAGTATCCATTCGCCTTTATTATTTTTCACGCCGATGCCTACCCTGTCAGAATCAGGATCCGTTCCCAATAAAATATCCGCATTCAATGCTTCCGCCTGTTTGAGACCGATACTCATCGTTTCTTTCTCTTCGGGATTTGGATAGATCACTGTAGGGAAATTTCCGTCAGGATTACTTTGTTCCTTTACAATATGCACATTGTCGAAACCATAGCGGCTAAGCGCCTGCGGTACCAGCATGATTCCTGTGCCATGAATGGGTGTATAAACAATTTTAAGATCATGTTGCGCCTTACATACATCAGGATACACACTCAGCCCCTGCACCATGTCTAAATATTTTTCATCAACATCTTTACCAATGATGGTTATGTTTTGTCCGCCGCCTGTCCACTTCACGTCATCTACCGATGCAATTTTTTCTACTTCAATAATTACATTCTTATCATGCGGCGGTACCATCTGTGCGCCATCATCCCAATATGCTTTATAACCATTGTATTCTTTTGGATTGTGACTGGCCGTACATACAACACCGCCCTTGCATTTAAAATAACGTATGGCGAAACTCAATTCAGGTGTGGGGCGCAATGCTTCAAACAAATAAACTTTAATCCCGTTTGCAGCAAAAACATTGGCAGTGATATCAGCAAAGTCGGCACTATTATTTCTGCAATCATGTGCGATCGCTACCCTCACATCATCACCAAAACATTTTTTAAGATAATTGGCATAACCCTGTGTTGCCATGCCCACTGTATATTTATTCATGCGGTTGGTACCAATGCCCATGATACCACGAAGGCCGCCTGTTCCAAATTCAAGATTCTTATAAAATGCATCTGCAAGATCATCGGGATTTTCCTGCTGCATTTTTTTAATACCATCTTTTGTAGCCTGGTCATAATTACCATTCAGCCATTTGTCTATTTTCTCCTGTATATTTTTTTCCATAATTGGTTGTTTAACATTTTCAAAAATATATCTTTCGTACTTCATCTAAATCAATAAAAAGAAAAAATATTTAGTAAGTTAACTGCCCGGTTATTTATTAATCAAAACGGGCTCTACGATCGTTAAGATAATAGAGCCCGTTTTCCGGATACCTGTAATTATTATTTGCTTATCATTAGTTTTTTTACAATTGTTTCTCCGTCAACGATACAACTAACCATGTAAATTCCATTGGCGATCCTGCCTAAGACATCAACATCGACCATTCCATTATTAGATTTCTGATCGGCCTGGTAAACGATTTGTCCGAACTGATCCATGATCCTGATCTTTACAGTCACCATTTTCTGAACATTACCAACCATGATCCTGAAATGGCCATTGGAAGGATTCGGATATATACCAGTTGACTGTTCATTTGCTATACCGGTAGCAGGCAATGAAGTTCTGCAAACAATAGAAACCGGCAATGTTGTAGTAGATCCTGCAGCACATGCGTTAACTGCCTTTACTCTTACCGCTCCCCCTGTACCACTAAAATTCACCTGTACGTTTGTTGCTGTTGTAGCAAGGCTGTTTCCCGACGATGTAGTAGTACCATCATTGATATGAGCAGCAGTGGGAGCATACCATATATAAGATGCTGCATTTATTACCGGGCTTATTGAATATGGCACAGCTTGCTGGCCTGCACAAACTCCCACACTACCAGTGATCATTCCGGGTGCTGCAGGCTTTGCATTAACGACCAGGTTTCTTGGTGTAGATGTTCCGCAGCTATTGGTTGCTGTAACAGATATTTTACCGGTTATAAAAGAAGTTGTAAAGTCGCATGTAACAGCATCTGTTCCCTGTCCCGAAACAATCGAAACGCCTCCTGTATTCCATGACCAGGTATATGTCATGCCTGCATCCGGAATTACTGAATAAGGAACTCCCGCTACGTTACATATTTCATTTACAGGGCCCGTAATAGCAAGTGGTGGAGAAGGCGGTGCTTTACGATTGATCTTCCTGCCTCGTGCTGCACTGCTTCCACAGCTATTGTTAGCCGTTACCCTCAATGAATCCCCTGTAGTAAACCCGGAATTATACGTTACGGTTGCAGTTAAAGTGCCCTGCCCACCGGTAATGGCAGCACCCGGAGGAGCGATCCATGTATAAGATAATGCCCCATTAACGGGGTTGATAGTATAAGTTTTTATATCCCCCGGGCAAACTGAAGTTCCGCCATTGGCTGTGGAAATTGATCCCGGTACGGGGGGAACATTACATACAACAGTAGTTACGGTAGTTTGCTGTTCGCTTGTATTACTGCATCCGTTGATATTGGTATAACCATACACAATTGTGTAAGGTCCACCTACACCTGCGGCGGCAGGATCGAACGTATTTCCCGAAATACCGGGGCCACTGAAGATGCCACCTGCAGGCACCCCGGTAAGCGTAACCGGTGAAGCAGTTATTGAATAAGTTCCCAGTAAACCGGTAAATGATACAACCGGTAATGGATTTACTAAAAGCGTAACCGGGGCTGATGTAGTTGAACACCCAGCTCCGCTACTTACAACAACTGTATAATCGCCTGCAGCATTGGCAATATACATTGATGAATTAGCTCCCACGATATCAATACCATTAAGTTGCCATTGATAAGTAAGGCCCGCTCCTGTATTTGCATTTAGCAGAACATCATCACCATCACAGATAGTTATTGGCCCTACCTGTGAGATCGTTGCATTTGGTGGCGTGCATCCCTGTGTTACAATGGTAATTTGTTGATCTGATCCTGGGCACCCGTTTGGATCAGTATAAGTATACCTGACAGTGTCAGTCCCGATGTTTGCAAGTGAAGGATCAAAGGTATTTCCTGAAATGCCGGTCCCCTCAAATACACCACCAGCAGGTATGCCGGTGAGCGTTACCGGGGGATCAGTTACTGAATAACTGCCCGCAAGGCCGGTGAATGAAACAACCGGATGCGGATTTACTGTAATTGTAACCGGCGCTGATGTAGCAGAACATCCGGTTGCATCAGTAACCACTACAGTATAATCTCCTGAAGAAAAAACGAGTAAAAAACCCGTTGTTGCAGCGGGAATATCTACTCCATTAAGTTGCCATTGATAAGTAAATCCTGTCCCTGTATTCGCAAACATCGATGTTGCTCCGCCTTCGCAAAAAGTTGTTGGTCCACCCATTGTGATCACTGCGGGAGGCGGTATGCATCCCTGGGTAACGAAGGTAATTTGAAAACTTGAATTCGTACACCCGTTGGCGTTGGTATAAACATAATGAACAGTATCAGACATTCCAATAAGTGCAGTTGCAGGATTAAATGTATTTCCTGTGACACCAAAGCCACTGAATGTTCCTCCTGCAGGCGAGCCGGTGAGTGTAACAGGTGGATCATTGACTGTATAGTTGGCAGCAAGACCGGTAAATGAAACAACCGGTAATGAATTTACCGTAACACTAACCTGGGCTGATGTGGCAGAACATCCACTGGCATCGGTAACTACTACTGTATAATCTCCCGAAATACCAACAATAAGAGATGATGAAGTGGCCGCGGTAATACCAATAGACCCTCTAAACCATTGATAAGTCAATCCTGTTCCTGTATTTGCATTCAATACAACAGACCCGTTTTGGCAAAAAGTTGTTGGGCCATTCGGAGTGATCACAGCAGGAGGAGGTGTACATGCCTGCGTTACGCTGGTTTGTTGTGAGACAACTACTGTACAAGATGAAAAAGGTCCCTGGTCATCATATGAATAAGTGATCGTATAAGGTCCGCCTACACCTGCGGCTGCCGGATCGAATGTATTACCCGTAATCCCCGGCCCACTGAATGTACCGCCTGCAGGATTACCGGTAAGTGTAACAGGCGCTGCGTTAAGATGATAGCTGCTTGCAAGCGTTGTGAACGAAGCGCTTAACATGGTTACCGTAACCGGATCTGATATTATTTCATCGCAGCCGGACAATGGATGTCGCTGCCATTGATAATTGCCTGGAACTGTAACTTGTAGAAAGTTGTCGGAAAGACTTCCGATCATATTCCCATTAAAATACCAGGTCCCTGTTAACCCGTCTCCCTCCAAAGTTATAAACCCACCCGGGCAAATCTGAGTACTATTCGCAAAAATTGTGCTCTGGCCTTGATAATTGAATGCCGTGAACACAGCCGATTGTGCTGAACAGCCACTGGAATTTGTAACCACGACGGTATAATTTCCGCCATCGAAAGTAAAATAACTGTCCAAAGTTGCACCGGGAATATCAACACCATCTAACTGCCATTGGTAAGTGTAACCAGGACCTGAAAAGTTGTCTACGACCATAACAAGACCAAAAAACCCGCAAAAACCGCCTGCCCCATCGTCCCCACCGAGGATAGTTAGCTGCTGGGGCAGCAGGTCAATAATAATATCTGATCCGTTATCCGATCCCATTACATTTGGCGACGAACTGATAACACGAATACGATATCCTAGTCCATTCAGGGTTGAAGAGGGAATCGTTGCCATAATAGTACCGGCCGATGTGGAATTCAATGTTCCAATGTTAACCGGGTTTATAAAACTTCCGAACTGATTTGAAAGTTGCGCAGTAAATACGTTTCCTGCGTCTGCAGGAGCATCAATTGTAAAAGAAACATTTATTTCTCCCTGGCAACTGATCGGACCTACCGGCAAGGTGGTTATTGTTGTTAATGCCAGCGGCGAACCCGCAATACAGTTACCAACATTCATTAAACAAAAAAGCAGTAAAAAGAAATGGATAGATCTTTTCATAAAAAAGGTTTGAATTAATTAAAAATTAAAAATAGTACGGAAGCGGCGGATGGAATGTTTAACAGGATAGGATCATCACCAAATATAAATTATTAGTACATGATTAAGCGTATTTACTGCTATTTTTGTTTTTTATGGTCCCAGCTTCACTTTTTTATTCAACTTCGGTGGCGTCGCACTCTTGTACGAAGAAAACTTTACTGAGCTTTTTTATAGCAGCATTCATGTTCTTAAATGGCTTTGCACAGGATACTTCCTTAAGCCAAACAATAAAAGATAGCGCTGTTGTTTCTAAAGGATTAGTTGCAAAATCAATACCCTCTTCGGCTTCTTCAGAACCAACCTATCCCTACAATAAAAAAAGAGTCCGTTTTATTGCAGCTGCAAATGTTGCAGGTTACGGTGGCATCATGGTTGGCTTATATGCCACCTGGTATAAAAATTACCCGCAAAGTAAATTTCATGTGTTCAACGATCTTCCTGAATGGAAACAGATCGATAAGATCGGTCACGCTTTTAGTGCATACGCAGCCGGTAGGGAAAGTATGGAGCTTTGGCGCTGGACCGGCATCAGCAGGAAACAGCGCATATGGATTGGCGGTATGAGTGGTGCAGTTTATCAAACCGTGATCGAAGTACTTGACGGATTCAGCAGCGAATGGGGATGGAGCTGGGGCGATATCGCTGCCAATTTTATTGGAAGCGGTTTGGTTGTCGGGCAGGAACTCGCCTGGGATGAACAACGCATTCAATTCAAATGGTCGTTTCATAGAAAACACTATGATGATCCCATGCTGAATAAAAGAAGCGATAAACTCTTTGGCACATCAGGCATAGAACGTTATTTAAAAGATTACAACGGACAAACTTATTGGCTGAGTACAAACCTCAGGTCATTCTTTCCGCATTCAAAAATACCACGCTGGCTCAATCTATCTGTTGGAACAGGTGCAGAAGGAATGTTTGGCGGAACGGAAAATATTGGCAAGGACAAAAATGGGAATATAGAATTTTCAAGGACCGACATCAAACGCTATCGACAATGGTACCTGGCACCTGATATCGATCTTACAAAGATCAAAACAAATAAGAAGGGGATAAAGTTTGTGTTGAACATATTGAACATACTGAAGTTTCCAACACCGTCATTGGAATATTCGAATGGAAAGATGAGGTTTAATTTGATAAGCTTCTAAGATGTATGATATATGATGTTAGATGTATGATGTTTTTAGGATTGAAGTCAATTGAATTATATAAATGATCTGCGGATCGAAGGATATCATACATCTCAGATCATACATCATAAATCATTTGAGCCACGCTCCCATTATCTCCCCTTTTTCAACTTCCACTACAATATTTTCCTTCAACGTAGTAGAAACAGATAACCCAACATAATCAACAGCAACCGGAAATTTTTTATGTGTACGTTCAACCAGCGCCAGTGTTTGAATTTGTTTTGGCAATTGTTGCAACAATGGTTTCAGTGCATAGAGCATCGTGCGGCCACTGTTTGCAACATCATCGATCAGCAGTACCGACTTATTATTAAAATCGATCTTGCCGCTTAGTTTTATTTCAGCAGGATTTTTTTTATCGAGCCAGAGGTCCATGAGTTCTATATTCCCTTTAAAAACATCTTTTAAATATTCCTTTATTTTTTGAGCGATAAAAATGCCGTTCTCTTTTATGCCAACAAGGATGAGTTCTTTTGTATCATGGTTTCTTTCTGCAACTTCCAGTGCCATGCGGCGGAGTTTGTTATCGGCTGTTTGTTTATCGAGGATCATTTTTTATATTTTACTTTTAACCGCCGACAGGGTTTGCAACCGCTGTCGGGGTTAATGACGCAGCAAAATTATTCAATCTATAATATTAAATCCTAAATACTTTAACTTGCCATCATAATTCAGCGTTATGCATTACTTACAACAAGCAGCATTTGCATTACTGGCGGGCTTTTCCGTTTGGTTGTTCACCAAAAATATTATGCAGATAAGGCGTAATATTCTTCTTGGAAAAGATGAAGACCTGAAAGACAATCCAGGGCTTCGCTGGAAAAACCTGCTCCTGCTTGCATTCGGGCAAAAGAAAATGTTCCGCAATCCGTTGGTGGCGGTCATGCATTTTTTCATTTATGCCGGCTTTATCATCATCAATATTGAAGTGCTGGAGATCGGGCTCGATGGCTTGTTTGGTACCCATCGTTTGTTCCTTGGCTATCTTCCCGTTGGCTTTTACAAATTCGTGATCAATTTCTTTGAATGGCTGGCAATAAGTGTACTTACTGTTTGTATCATCTTTTTAATAAGAAGGAACATATTAAAACTAAAACGTTTTGTTAGCACGGATCTTGATGGCTGGCCACGCAGCGATGCCAATTATATTTTAATAACTGAGATCATATTAATGACATTGTTCCTTACTATGAATGCTACAGACCGTGCCTTACAATTACAGGGCGGCAATGAGCATTACCGTGAAACAGGTGATTTTGTTTTTTCAGGAATGATCGCTCCTCTTTTTCAAAATTTCTCTGCTGCACAACTGATCGGCATAGAAAGAACATGCTGGTGGCTTCATATAACCGGCATTTTTATTTTCCTTAATTACCTGCCTTATAGCAAACACCTGCACATTTTATTTGCGTTCCCCAATGCCTGGTACGCAAGGCTTGAACCCAATGGAAAGATGGACAATATGGAAAATGTGCAGAATGAAGTTAAATACATGATGCAGCCCGAACTTGCCCCAACCGGCGAAGCGGCCCCTATGAAATTCGGCGCCAAAGATGTATTTGACCTTAGTTGGAAAAATCTATTGGATGCTTATAGCTGTACAGAATGCGGGCGCTGTTCTGCTGCCTGCCCGGCAAATATTACCGGGAAATTATTAAGCCCCAGAAAGATCATGATGGATACCCGCGACAGGCTGGAAGAAGTGGGCAAGAATATCAATGCGAATGGTTCATTTAAAGATGATGGCAAAACGTTACTGAATAATTATATTACTGTTGAAGAGCTTCGTGCCTGCACTACCTGTAACGCCTGCGTGCAGGAATGTCCTGTTAGTATCAGCCCGCTTGATATCATCCTTGAACTTCGCCGCAGCCTCATCATGGAAGACAGCAATGCACCCCAGGAATGGAACGGTATGTTCAGCAATATCGAAAACAATTTTGCACCGTGGAAATTAAGTCCCAGTGATCGGGATAAGTGGGCGCAGGAAATGGAATGATTTGAAAATTTGAAGATTTGAAAATTAGCTGATTAGAATTCTTCAATTGTATGTTCTTTCCAATCGGCGCATCCTCAAATTTTCATGTCTTCAAATCATTTATACCGAAATTTATCTATATTTAAACTCTATTTACCTTATTCCTAAATAAATCATCATGACAACAGTTATTGTACCTGTAGATTTTTCTGAAACATCATTGAATGCTGCAAGATATGCATGCGGTTTACTTACCGGGCACTATGGCGTTAGCCTTACCTTGTATCATAGTTATGCAAAAGCAGCAGATGAATCTGAGTTCACTGACAGGCTTCAGTTGTTACAAAAGGAACTGTCAAAACTTTTTCCCGTAAAAATAGAAACGCTGGCCACACATGATGCTGATTTTATTGAAGGCCTGGAAAAAACGGCACGTCATCTAAAAGCAAATCTGGTTATCATGGGCATTACCGGCAAAACCGGGTTGGCGCAGGCTTTTTTTGGAAGCAACACGTTGAAGATGGCTCAAACAAAAGCCTGCCCTGTATTAATTGTACCAGAAAATGCAAGCTTTAACCAGATGAGCAATGTAATGCTGGCCTCAGATTTTAAAGATACTTACAACACGACTCCATCAGGACCAATCAAAGAATTCCTCAGCATCCATAAACCGCAACTTCACGTGGTAAATGTTGACAAGGACCATTATATATCACTTACAGAACATTACGAAAATGAAAAGCAGGATCTGCGGAAATTATTATCCGATTTTGATCCCCAGTTTTATTTTATGAGGATATATGATGTAGATGAAGCTTTGGAAATGTTTGCCAATGACAGGGATATTGATCTGATCATTGCCATTCAAAAGCATCATTCCTTCATGCAGAATTTATTTCATAAGAGCAAGACCAGGCGTTTGTCGCATCATAGTAAGATGCCGATACTCGTAATTCATGAATGAGTTCAGAATTCTGAGTTATGAATTCTGAGTTATGAGTCGGCGACTAATACTTTAAGGTATCATAGCATAAACGACCCGTTATTTTATTACGGGTCGTTTATATTTAATTGATCACTAATTACAGAACTAATTCATAATTCAGCATTCATAACTCAGAATTCTTATTAATATGCTGGATCTTATCTACCGCATCTTTGTGTGCTAAAATTTTCCACAATTGTATAATGGCAGTGAGAGCAAAAATGCCCCCGATCACCCAGTTGAGGTATTGCTGGCTCCCGGATATTCTTTCAACGATGAGTTTGCCACCAAAAATAAAAACACAATTACCGGCTAAGGTACCAAGCCCGATCCCAATGATATAACTATTGTATTGAACATTTACCGGCTCCAGTATTTTTTTTGTGAACAATACGGTGCTCCAGCCAAACCAAAATGGTATTTGCACAGGGTTGATGGCACACATGCCCGCTCCCAGTAAGAATCTGTTCACATTTACTTCGTCCCAGATATGAATTTGTTCTTTTCCCGTACTGTTATATGCCGCATAAAAGCTACCAATCGCCAGTATAACAATGATGCAAAGTGTTATCCATTCCATGATCTTCATCAGCCGCACCTGCTTTTGTATCCAGCTGATACCAACCAATGATATTCTTACATAGATCATTTCTACCAGTAAAGAACCAATGGAAAAAAGTATTGCATAATAATAACCTTCGGCGATGCCTATCTGCATGGCAGCAACATTTAATGTACCCAATGGAAGTGAGCCCAGAAAGCTGATCATTAATCCCCAGAGAAGAATACGTAGAAGTTTAGGCATGGGTCAAAGATAGGCTACATGTATTATTCCACGCAAAGACGCAAAGATTAAATACAAAAGCAGGAAAGAACCTTTGCGAACTTTGCGAAACTTTTCTGCTTTGCGTGAGGCCTTCTAACTATTTTGCTAACACGCTAATGGTAAGCTTCAACTCATCCGCCATAGAAACACTGCTGCCACCTACATCATAATCCCTGCGGTTGAGCGTAATTTTATCGGAAGTAAATAAGTAACCACCATCTTTTTCTTCAACAACAAATTGAAATGAGACCGGCTTCGTTGTTTTCTTAATGGTAAGGTTACCCATAAATATATAGCGGCCGGGTTTTACAGTAGCCTGTACTTTTGTACTGGCCATATGAATGGTTGGATATTGTTTTACATCAAAATATTCTGATTTTCTAAGATGGCCATCACGTGAACCATTATCCGTATCAATGGTAGATGAATTCACCGTTACATCAAAAGATGATCCTGCAGGGTTTTTAGGATCGAACTTTATAATACCCTTTAGTCCCGAAAAATCACCACCTGTTTTGATACCAAAATTTTTAATTACAAAATGAACCTTACTGCCATCATCTGTTGGCTTCAATTCTTTTTGTGCCCATGTATTAACAAAACAACTTAATAAACATGCCAATAAAAACAACCTTTTCCTTTTCATAACGTAATTTATTTAAAATCCCAAACACGTTTAATTGTATAAACGGCTTTTCAGCGCAAACGTTGCAAATCTTTTTACAACAATTATTCCATCATTAATTAAGATTAAATTTACAGCGGTAAAAAATATGCTAAGGTCATCTACTATACAATTGCTGCGTTTTCATTTTTCTTTTTTTTTGATGCCCGTATATTGGTTCTCCCTTAGTCAGACAGCCGACATTATACCAGCTGATGCCATACTTATATTTGTTATACTTCACTTGCTGGTATATCCCGCCAGCAATGGTTACAACAGCTATATGGATCGTGATACAGGAAGCATAGGTGGTATAAAAAATCCCAAACAACCAACGAAGCAATTATTTTATGCATCTGTTTTTCTTGATATATCAGCGCTCATCGCTGGTGCGTTCATCAGCATTTATTTTTTAACAGGAGTTTTAGCTTTTATTGCTGCATCAAGAGCTTATAGTTATCGTGGCATTCGTTTAAAAAAGTATCCCGTATTGGGATATTTAACGGTCATTACTTTCCAGGGCGGACTCGTTTTCTTTTTAGTGATGCATGGAAGCAGTGCAGCTAAAACACTGGACGTACCATTCGTTGGCATGGTTGCTGCATCGCTGCTTGTTGGCGGCTTTTATCCACTTACACAAATTTATCAGCATATGCAGGACAGGGACGATGGCGTTATCACGCTCAGTTATAAATTAGGTTACAGGGGAACATTTGTATTCACAGCGATCGTCTACATAATGGCAATGATCGCACTTGGCATTTTCCTTTCGCTTAATCTTGAGCTGGATCATTTCATAATGATACAGGTCTTCCTGTTTCCTGTACTCGTATATTTTTTGTGGTGGTTCTATAAAGTTTATCATTCTATCAATGAAGCAAATTTTAAAAATACAATGCGCATGAACATGATCGCCTCTGTTTTTACAAACGCTTCATTCATTTATTTATTCCTAATTGAAAAGTATTGAGCAAAGTAATTTCAATAGCAACAGCTGTTCCCGCTAACAAATACAACCAGGATGAATTATTTTCATTTGCAGACAAAATATTTTGTAAAGCTGAAGATGAAACAAGAAAGCTGAAATTCATGTATCGTCAAAGCGGCATCAGCAACCGCTATTCAGTGATACCGGATTTTAATGGCTGTCCTGCAAAAAGGGTCTTGTTCCCGCAGGCAAATGATCTTGAACCTTTCCCGGCACTTGAACAAAGAATGCAGTTGTATATGGAGCATGCGGCACCACTATCCGTACAAGCGATCGAAGATTGTATCAAAGGCAGGATCAATAAAAATGAGATCACCCATTTGATAACGGTAAGCTGTACGGGCATCAGTGCCCCGGGACTCGACCTGCAGGTGATGGATATGATGGATCTTCCGAACAGTATCATGCGGACATCTGTAAATTTCATGGGTTGCTATGCGGCAGTGCATGCATTAAAACTGGCAGATTCATTTTGCAAGAGCACGGAAAATGCAAATGTTATCATCGTGTGCACAGAATTGTGTACGCTGCATTTTCAAAAAACAATATCAATAGATAACATGACCGCATCATTGTTATTCGGAGATGGATCAGCCGCCATACTTGTACAAAACGATAGCAGCAAAGAAAAAGGAATCAGGCTAAACAGTTTTTTCTCTGATGTTTCTTTTAAGGGGAAAAATGAAATGGCCTGGGAAGTTTCTTCCAAAGGGTTTTTAATGACGCTTACAGGCTATGTTCCTGCACTTATCAAAGAGGACTTTAAAGAACTTGTCACAAAAGCAATGGCGGCTGCGAAGGAAGATGTGTCAGCGATCACACATTGGTGTATTCATCCCGGTGGCAAACAGATATTACAAAGTATTTGTTCAAGTCTTGATATTGATCAATGCCATTTGAAATATGCTTATGAAGTTCTGAATGATTATGGCAACATGAGTTCTGCTTCTATTTTATTTGTATTGAAAAAAATACTACAGGAATTCAATGCAGCTCCTCCACAAAAATCAGCACTGGTTTTCGGCGCCGCATTTGGCCCCGGGCTTACCATGGAAACATTTACTGCTACCTATGCTTAGTTTAAAACTTCGGTCATATAAAAAGGAATTACTGGATAATGACAATATCCCTTTTGCTGATATAAAGCAAAACATGAAGGAGTTGAATACGGTGAATACGCTTTTAGGAGGTCATGCAATATCAATTGACGGTATAAAAAAAATAAGGGGAAAGAAGAATGATCATGAAACGTTAACAGTTTGCGAGATCGGTTGCGGTGGCGGAGATAATTTACAGGCAATAAATAGCTGGTGCAATAAAAATAATATCAAAGTCAATTTTATTGGTATCGACATAAAAGATTCGTGTATTGATTTTGCGAAAGAACAATATCCCTTACTGCCTGCATCATGGATAACAAGTGATTATTCAGAAGTTGATCTTTCAACAAAAAAACCTTCCATTATTTTTTCATCTTTGTTTTGTCATCATTTTAAAGAAGGTGAATTGATAAGCATGATGAAATGGATGAAACATAATTCAGGCAAGGGTTTTTTTATTAATGACCTTCAGCGCCATCCGATCGCCTATCATTTAATTAAATGGCTCACCCGTTTTTTTTCAAAATCGTATCTTGTAAAGAACGATGCGCCACTTTCTGTTGCACGTGGCTTTACAAAAAAAGAATGGAAGAAAATTTTTGATGCCGCCGGCATCACTCATTATACTTTACAATGGAAATGGGCATTCAGGTATTTAATTGTATGTAAACATGAAGGATGAAAATTTTTATGACTGTGCCATCATTGGCGGCGGGCTCGGCGGGCTCAGCACTGCAATTAAATTATCCAGGCAAGGTCACAGCGTTATTTTATTTGAAAAAGAAACATACCCCTTTCATAAAGTTTGTGGCGAATACATTAGCATGGAAAGCTGGGACCATCTTATACAGCTTGGCCTTCCGCTTAATGAAATGAAATTGCCACAGATCAAAAAACTAATTGTAAGTGCTCCCAATGGCAATCAATTAAAACATGATCTTTCATTAGGCGGTTTTGGTATCAGCCGTTACAAAATAGACGATGCATTGAAGACAATTGCATTGCGATTAGGTGTTAGCCTTTTAGAAAATTGTAAAGTGGAAGATGCTGTTTTCAAAAATGACCTGTTTGAAATAACTAGTTCCAAAGGAAATTTTAAAAGCAAGGTTTGTTGCGGTAGTTTTGGCAAGCGCAGCAATATTGATATAAAATGGAAACGTGATTTCGCTCAACGATCTCCTAATAAATTAAATAATTTCATCGCTGTAAAATATCATATCCAAACAAGTTTTCCTGTTGACACGATCGTGTTACATAATTTCAAAAATGGTTATTGTGGCATGTCCAAGATCGAAGATGATAAATATTGCCTTTGTTATCTTACCAATGCAGCCAACCTGAAAGACAGTAATAATTCCATCGATGAAATGGAAAGAAATATCTTAAGTCAAAATCCACATCTGAAAAATATTTTCTCAACCAGTAAAAAATTATACAGTATTCCCATTTCGATTTCACAAATATCATTTCAACTTTCCAGCACATTGGGATCCTAAGCTTAGAATTCCACGTGGACAAGTTGTCGCG